>Ga0163217_1077724_pt1 | contig 13758 bp, 21 predicted proteins | sample SynspAceP_FD_185933 | JGI IMG/M metagenome (GOLD analysis project Ga0163217, IMG submission 185933) | Saline lake microbial communities from Ace Lake in Antarctica - Synechococcus sp. Ace-P (PacBio error correction) | ecosystem: Environmental > Aquatic > Non-marine Saline and Alkaline > Saline ... | reverse complement strand
GCGCAACCCCGGGTGCAGGGCGACGAGGCCGCCTGGAGGAGCTCAGAGCAGCGGCGATCCCGCAGCGTGCCAGAACCGTGCTTCCAAGTCCTACGGCCAGTTGGCCTTTCCAGGTCGACGCTATCCGAGGTCCGCCCATCCCACTGCCAATGGCGGGCTTTGAACTGGGAAGGCAGCAAGGTGAGGTGCTGGCCCAAGCCGAGCTTGGCCTGTGGCCCGATCACCAGCTTGGCGCTCATTTGCTGAGCCAGACGGACGAGCAGCTTGGAACGCCGGTTGGTGCTGCTGTGCACAGATGATCCACCCGAAAGCCCGCTGAGCGATCGCGCTCGCTCTTTCGTCCACGACTGCTACTTGACCTTCCCACACCCCAAGCAGCCCCATGGAGCGACCCACCCGGCCTCACCGTTGCCATGTTCCCAGGCGACCTTCCTCCAAGGCGCTTTCAAAACAAGCTGGCCCGAGAAAGGGGCGGCAGTTAAGGCTTGCCACCTTCACTCCAAGTTCCGCAACAATCCCCGCAGTCCGGGCTTGAAACTACGGAGCGCATCGAAGTGGCAAGGATCGATGATCCGCTCCCTGCGTGTTGAATCAGGACAATCCGCTGCATTCGTCAGCGCACCGGAGGCAAGCAACACCTTGTCTTTGCTCTTGGATCGATAAGCCGACGACGGCCTACCAGTGGGGCCCGTCGCCGAAACCTGTCACCGTCAACCGCGTCTCCGGCTCTGCAGGTGGTGGATGTGGGAGGCAGCCGGATAACGGCGGTGGGCGAAACCAAACGCTGGCAGTCCAGCGCCAGCTTCCCTCCCAGCTCTTGAACCCACAACGAGCCACCGGCCCCAGAGCTGCCAATGGAACCGCCAGCCCAGCTCGCGGAAGACAGCAACACGGCAGACGGGCCTCTTCCAGCCATTCAGCAACGGACGACTTGATTGGTGCTCGGTGTGCCAAGAAGCTCTCCTGCAAGCGTACGGCCGTTGGAAATGACGAAGGCCTGACGGCTGATCGAGTGGCTCCCCCAGGACTGCGTCGATTGCCTCCATTCTCCTGCCGATGGCAAGCCGATCGAGGCGGTGATTGAGGAGCTCGAGCGGCAGGCCGGCCCACATCGACCCCAGCGATTGTGGCCACAGCTCTGCAGGACCCCCGAGAGCAGGCCCACTTCCTTCGTGATCACCGCGACGAAGTGCTCGAAGGCCATGCTCTCGGCGCCGTGGAGCGTGGAGGGTTTTGTGCACCACGCCAGCGCAAAGTTGGTGGACGACATGGGGAAACGGTCCGGGGAGGGGCTGGGTGGTTGCCGGTACTGGCAAAAACCGTTGGTGGCATTGCATCGCACCGGCCTGGCTGGCCCAGCGCTTTGCCGAATGCGGTGAGGCTGGGCCGGGTTTGCTGTTCACCACCTCACGCGGCAACCTCGCCACCGACATCCGCAGCAACCTCACCAAGATCTAGCAGCACCGAGGCCCTGCAGCGCATCGAGGTGATTTCATCTCGATGGCTGGGTGATGAACTTCCTCAAGGAACCAGGGCCTGCAGGTTTCGGGTGTTTTTGACGATCAGGGCCCGCGACTCGTGCTGGAGCCTGGCCATGGATGTCGCGCGACCACCACCCTCGGCTTGATGAGAACTTTCCTTACAGCGGGAGGGTGGCAGGAAGTGGTGTTGGCCAAGTGGCTGCCGCACCCCGCGATGGACTTACCTGATTGGCACTCGCCGTGTCGGCCGCGGCACTCGGCCTTGCACGCGGCAAAACCGCCGCCCAGATCTGGCCAGTGTTCGATGCCCTGCGGGACTGGAGTTCCCGCCAGCGCGGGCTGTGGGAGGCCCGAGGAGGCCAAACAGGCCTCCGGCTGACCTTTGTTCCAAGCGCCGGCCCCAAGCCCCTTGTTCAACCGCAGTGGTTGGTGGATTGAGGCGCAGGATTCTCGATGTTGCCTCATTCCGCCTCATTTCGTGCCCTGGCCGTGAGCAGCACGCAGGACGACCTGTTCATCGTCGGGCGATTCCCCCACCAGCGCATTTATGGCAAACCGTTTTGGTGCTCAGCCGCTGCGGGTTTGTCGAGAATCCGGTGGCCGCTCCTCGCAAGCTGCCGCATCAACTACCGCCAACCACCGAGGAAACGCGCGCCTTGGGGCCACGGGCCGTTGCTCCAGGGGCTCTGACTTCGACGATCTCGACGGCGCACGACCCCCGCCAGGACTTACCGATTCGTGCTTTCACGGCGGAACACCCGTCCTCGTGCAGGGCTTGAGGATCCGGCCGACGAGCAGCGCTTCCTTGTCGAAAAACTGCGTCAGATCAGCGGAGCAGGGCAAGCCGTGTCCGGGCACCTTCGTGACGCCTCGCAACTCAGAAAGGCGGTCGAGAAAGCTCAACGGCTGCTTTGAACGGGAAGGCTTCGCCACCCGTGTGTTCAAGGCCAGCGAATCCGAATTGACCCCGAGTGATCCAGCCCTTGCGCCGCAAACCATTGCACCGGGTCAAAGGCCTGGAGTTCGATTCAGATGTTCATCCCGGGGCTCGATAGCGGACCAGATCCCTACCGCTACCATTACTCAATCGCCGACCTGACCAGGATCTCACTGGGAGCCAATTCGAGCAAACAGGAACGCTTCCCTCCTGCACGTCTGCAGCCCACTCGCGCCAAAAAACGGGTAGTGGTTTACTTTCACTTGGCCAGGGTTCGCCGTATCTGAGTGTGGAATTGACTACCTTCTACGTGCATTCGGCCAAGGCGCTCTGACTTTGATTCAATCTGGTGATTGAGGGCCAAGAATCGGCGCAACTATCTCGGATGTTCGTGCCGCTGAAGGGCCTCGATGCCCATGCTGCCCATTCAGCTTGCAGCCGCTTAAAACCCTCGTCGTGATTCAACTATTTCGCGGCGATTCAAATCCGCCGCCTGCCGCGCCTCGCTGAAGCACCTGAAAGAGCACCCTCCCTGCTCAGCCTTGAGCATCTCGATCAGTGGGCCTATAAGGGCGGGCATTGGCCTTCCAGCGCAAGGCCCCGATCTCCAGCGATCCCCCCAGCAGCACCGCGCCCAGCTCAGCGACCAGCTCCTCGCGTGCGTAGCTGTGGAAGCCCATGGCGCCGGAAAGATTTCACGCTTGGCCGGCTGTTGTGGCCCTGTGGAGTGGATGACCTCGTTGCGCCCAGGTGGCGTAGTGGCCCGGTGCTGACTGGTGAAAGCATGGCGCTCCGGCAGGCTGGATGCGGAATCGAGCTCTGCATTGTAGAAAGCCGATTTCCCCAGCGCGACTGGATTGCACACACCAGGCGGAGAGGGTGGCTTCTGCCAGCGGCAGTGGCGCTTAGGCTCTTGGCCGCACCTGAGGGCTCTCGATCGCCTTGGCGGCTGGCGATCAGGCCTTCTAGCGCCTCGCCTTGCAGATCGCTGGAATTGGAAGAGGCTACGGGCGGAAGCTGGCCCAGTCTTCAGGGAGATTTCAACCGCCTTCGCCCTCCTCTTCGCGCTGTGCCAGCTGGGGCCGCAGGATGCGAACGGCTTGAGCCCTTTCTTGGGGAAAGATTCGAGCTTCTTGGCTTCGGCAAAGCCGCACCAGAAGGCAGGGCGGAACCCCGCAGGTGCATGCCGAGGAGTGAGCAGGATCGGATTGGCGCCGCTGAGCGGTGACCGGAGAGCAGATTACGTGCGTGACCGCCGCCACTGGCTTCCCAGGGCTTGCGCCAAGGGCGTGGTGCCCGCTTCCAGCAGGGCTTTGATGAGATCGGCCACGATCGCTTCTGCGGGCCGATGGACCCCCTGAGGCTTTACGGCCTCGGCAGTCGAAGCGGTTTTGGTGGCCAATGCGACAGGGATTGCGGCAGTGCCCCGAAATGGCACTTGCGGCGGAGGGCAAGCGGCGGCGCCAGCGCTCGCTTTTCAAGCCCCTTGCGGCCGCCGCAGACCCATTGAGGAAACCTGCGCGGGACTCAACCCTCGGGTCAGAGGCGTTTCTGACGTTTTCCCAGCGCCCGCAACTTGCCTCACTGCTACGGCGAGGGTGATGTGTTCACTGGGCTTTTGCAACGCCCCTTGCAATTAGCTGATTGAGTGGCCTTGTGCTGAATGGCTGGAAGAACGGGAATGAATTGGCGGCCCTGCTGGGTGAGTCGCCGGCGGCCTTAGATGCTCGACCGCGAGCCCTGGCCCCTGGCGGGTGACGGCTTCCAAGGAGCGTTCCAGAAGGTTCAGATCAAAGCAAACAACACGAGTCGCGGGTGATCCGCAAGCTTGAGCTGGAGGGACCCTACCCTGCGCCGCAAAACCGCGCTTGGAGCTGGTCTGACTCGTAGGGTTGATTGCAGGGCCATGTGCCTCAGGCCAGCTCCGCCCTGAGGCTGGCCAGTTGCCCTTGCGGCTCCAGCCGGTGGGCTGTGGTGTGGCTTCACCCCCATGGCTTCTGCCGGCCTGGCGAATCGAGAGGCCTCGAGGATGTTGCAGCTCGAGCACGGCGCTTGATGGCCGGAAGTTGATCAGCATCGCTTCGAGCTTTGCTGACTCTTCGTCTTCTGCTCTGCGCTGCCTCAGCACGGGATCAATTCCAGCAGGGGCAGAACCGGTTTTGGGCTGCGGCTGATCCAAGCTTTCGTGCCGGAACGGCGTGGGTGCCTTTCTCATGCTCACGGGCGTGACACCCGCACAGGCGGGACGCGATTCGCGGAGATTGGTGGACGCATTGCAGCCCGCGATGGTGGCCCTGAGCGAAGGCTTGGGCTTGGCTGCGCTTCCTGATTCCGCTCCTGCTGTGGTGAGGGCCAAATCTGGGCGACCTGGATCGCATCTCCTCGTCGAATCAGGCCGGCGAATTGCGAGAGAAAGCCGCCGCCGCTGCATTCGGCGAGTTGGCAGGAACTTTCCAGGATCAGGGGGGCATCGCGTGCGGAGGGTACGGGGCATGGGCTGGTGTGCGAAAAACGCGCACCACCAGGCCCGAAACGCAGAGAAGGAGCAAGGGCTGGGAGCGGTCATGAGTGGCGGCCAGCCACGGACCCTTAGATCACGGCAGCTGCTTGCCCGGGATCGTTCCTGCCATTTACGGCTTGCCCCCCTGCTGACGCTGCTGCCGATGGCCGCGGGGCACCACCGAGCAGCGAGGGATCAAGTTGAGGGGCGGACTCAGTTGGACTGTATTAGCAGCACGCATCAAGAAACTCTGGGCAGGCTTTGGCATCGAGGAAGACCAGACGCCAGGCGCACACCGTCCCAGCGAGAAGATAGATTCGAGAACTTCGCTGATGATCACCGCTGCGAGCAGACAAAGAGAAAGCGTTTCGCGGTCGAACGGTTTGTTTTACCGGCCCAGTTCCCCCCCGGCTTGCTGGTTGGTTGAGCTCTGTCTGTAGTGGTGGCTCAGATCGCCGTCCATGCGGCTCGCTGGGATGAGCAGGTCCCGGGTTTCGATTCAGCCCCAGACGTGCAGGCGCTTCTGCCTGACGACGTTCGCTGTGGGTGTGCCGGGCCTTGAAAGTAGCCCTCACCGCTCTGGGCTGAGCCGGTCCAGTAGCGGCAGCAGCAGCTGGATCCAGGCCAGCCGGGCGGTCCTCAAAGACGCAAGCACAGCCGATCAGGGAACCTTGGGTGGATCGTGCAGGCCGGCGTACTCCCCTGGGCGAAGTGATCTCCTGCCCACTTCATTGCTGTTGGAATTCCGATCCCCTCGCTTCAGTGGGCTTTGCTCCCTGGCGGCGTCGTAGGGCGCGTCGGGCAGGCCGGTGTTACTGCATGGGCCCGCGGCCGGCGCCGCTGCCCGCTCGATCACACGAGATCAGAGAGATCAGTGGAGCTGCTCCACGATCATGCAGCCGATGAACCCGGCGGCTTCTGGCGGGCTCAGTGGCGCAATGGCACCCAGGCTGGCCCGTCGGTGGGACGGTGGCTGTGCAGAAGAAGGACCAAGCCAGTGCTGCAGGTTGTGAGTCGGCCATGGTTCTGCCAAGCCCTTACCAAAACCAGGAACCAAGGCCGCCGCTGCCGCCTGGCCTCCAGCGGGATCCCAGGTTCTTGGCGCTGTAGTGGCTGGCCTTGCCGTTGAAGGTTGCTGGTGTACCCACACCCGACGAGATTTGGCCTTTCACCGTTGGGATCGTTGTGATCCAGGCCGCTCGCTTCGTAGGCCGGTCACCACGGTCCAGTGGCCGCTGCCCCGATGGGCTGGAGTGGGGCCTTTGTGCAAGCCCAGCCGGTTGGCACGGCCGGCCGCGTCGATCTCTTTGATCAGATCGCGGTGACGCCAATTGGTGGAAAAAGTTGGCCTCCAAAGCCCCGAACGCGAACGAGGGCTGAGAAGCTGGGCTTGGGCCTCGGTGCTGTCGCCGTACTGGGGCGAATGACGTTGTAGGGCGTTCATCGCTGCTCTTGCCCCAGTAGGCGGCGGAGCATGGCGCAGCTCGAGGAGAAGCACTCGCCTGGTAGCCGGTGCCGCTGGCCGTTGTCGTTCTGGGAGGAAGTAGGGCACCACAGCGGGTTGGCGAAGGTTGGTGCCGGCCGGTGCTGGCGGTGAACTCGCTTGAAACGCCAGAGCCCATGGCGCCTCTTCCAGCAGGATTTCGGGCCTGGCCCTGCTGCTGCTCGAATCCGGCCCGATCCGTCGTGCAGCATCGCCACGGCGTCTTGCTGCGGGTGATTTTGCTGGTTTGCTCTCGAAGTATGGAAGCGGTCATCAACCGCGCCACGAGTCATGGGGGTGGGCATTGCCGTGTTGGGCGGGGACGTTCTCCTCCTCTTGCAGCGGCCTAGCGCCAGGGGGGGTTTTTGTCAGCAGAAGGCGGGAGAAAGCCCCGCCGCTGAGCGCCCCCGCTTGCCGCCTTAGAAGGGCAAAGCTCCTGCAGCCCTACCCCCCACCGGGCGCGGGCCGGAAGTGGCGAGCTGGCGCTCAAAGAGGGATCTGCCCGCCAGCTCCGCGACACGGCGGGCATTTGGGCCGCGGCTGACCCTGAGGCGATCCATTGACAGATTCCTCTAGGGGCCCTGGTGCTCAAGGGCACTGAATGCGGGAGCGGCGTGGAGCGGCTGCGTGGGTGGCCATTGGTGGCGGCAGCGCAGGACCCAGAAGCAGGCGGTGGCGGGTTTCAAGGGGCCGGCCCAGCGGCCGTGCGGAGCGCCTGCGCAGCCGCCACAGCCGCGCAGCGCGCCAACCAAGCCCTGAGCCTTTGCGCCAGCCCTTGAGGCGCCCACCGGACCATTGAAGGGCCTGTGCCAGGCCACATCCAGCGGACGGGCGCCCGCCGTCACCGTGTTCTCTAACTGACTTGCTTGCTGATATCCCCCCGCCCTGGCCGCCCGCCACACGGTTTTTTGGTGCCGGGATTGAGGCTCCCGGTGGGCCTTGGGCCTCAGGCCGCCATCCGATTGGCAGCTGCCTGTTGCGGACGCTCTTTGACCAGCCGAGAGACCGATGGCGCATCTTCAAGCCTGCCGGCTTCACGGCCATCCGCTTCATAGGCCTTCAGCTCTGGGCTGAGCCTCAACTTTGAAGTTGAAAATCGAGCGGCATTTTGGCCTGGGGTGTGGCCCCCATCAAGCCCTAGAATCTTTGTGGGGCAGCTCGGCTTCTCCTTCAGTTGAGTGCCGCCACCGCCGGTTGATCTCATCGGCATGGGACGTCACCGCCTTGCCCGTGGATGATTCGTGCTGCCTATTGAGCTCCCAGCGGAAGCTTTTCCAAGCTCGTGGCGCTCGCCCCCTCGCCGACCATGGGGCCAACCAGATCGGGCCGACCCGCCAGGCCGAGAGTGCTGCAGCGGGGGCATTTGCACCAGCAGGCGGAGGACGCGGGGCGTGGCGATTCATCGTGGGCGATTCTGGCGCTTGATTGAGCAATAGGCGCTTGTAGCTCACTGAGTGAGAGCGGCGCTGGAGAAGCAGGATTTTGCGGGTGCCATGGCAGGGAAGGCCAGGAGGACTTCGAGCGAAACCACGGCTGAGGGGGCAAGGGGCCGCGACCGCGCGCGGGCCTCGGGAACTTGCGCCGCCCTTTGCGCCGCCGTGGAATCGTGGACGAACCCCGCCGGGCCGCCGCCTCAGGCTCACATAGAGCCCGCAGCCCCCATTTATCCCATCAGCTGCGGTGGTGCTGGCAATTAGGTGGTGACGTTGCTTGGGGCCAGACCCCCGGAGTGACCAGGGCCTCAACCTGTGATCGGAGGCGATGAAGCATTGAGACGAGGGTTTTTGACCGCCTGGCGGTCCCAAGACCTCGCATTGTGTAGGTGAACTGCTTCCCGCCGCACTGGGGACTTGGCGCAACCTTGCTTGGTTGGTGCGCCTTGCAATTCGCCAAAGAGGTGTGAAGGCTGCCTTTCGCGTTGGCTTTCCGCGCTGTCAATGAGGGCTACCGCAGGGATTACGCGCCGTCGAGGACACGATTCGGAGTTCGTGCACCCTCTTCGTGGCGATCTCGACGGTGGATCGCTCGATCGTTGACTCCTAATGGCCCGAGTCCCGGCCAAGCCAGACCGAGAGAAGGATGCAGCTCGATGCGCCTCACCCTGGAGGCGGCGATCATCAACGGCGATGCCACCTCTTGATCCACATGCCTTCAACGGGCTGAGCAAGCGTCTCCCCCCTGCTGGCTCCCCAGACCCATCGATTAACGAAGGCGGCTCGTGAGCTCACCAAGCTTCGAACGCTGGTGGATTCGGTGAACGCCAACGGTGGCGAGAAGGTGCTGATCAACCAGCAAGGCTGGTCGCCGCCAGATCAGCACCGCCAGCCGCCAGGTTGCTCAGGCGCTGAATCTCTACAGGTGGTGGATGGCCGGCAACTGGTTTAGAGGACGGTCGAAATCCTCGTAGGTGGATGAGGAACGCCAGCGGCAAACCAGGTGCTGGGCTTCGATGAAGCCGCGGCACCACCAGCTTCTACTGCCTGCGCCCTGGGTGATTGAGCTGATGACCGGCCTGCGGGGGATCCGGTTCGAGGGCTCCGCTACGGCTCTCGGTGCGGGACTTCGGCGAAGTGCAGGACGCCCCCGGTTGTTTTCCGACCCGGGTGGATTTGTACGTGGGGCTTTCGGTGTGCAAACAGCGGGCGATTGCTCGGCTGTATGACGTCAGTCCTGTCGTGACGATTTGCTCGATCTGCCTTCACCTAAGCCCCATCCTTTTTTAGATCTGATCCACCTTTTCGATGAGGAGGACACGACCCATGGCTGGCAATTGGCCAACAAACTGATTGACTTGCAGTTACGACGTCCCTTGGTGGGCTGGATTCAACCACCCGCGCCACCGATTCCGTTTGAAAGCGGCAGTCAGAGCCAGCGCTGAAGATGAGTTGAAGATCAGCACGCCTTCTGGATGCAGCGGGTCACTACCTTTCTTGCTTCAGCACCCGGCGCTGTGCTGCGGGGACATTTTTGCTGGGCTGGCGCCTGAACTGAAGGGACGCACGATTCGCACCTGGGTTCACGGCAGCGTCGGTGCGCGTGCCGGCTGCCGGCGGCCAGGTGGAAGCCAACGATCAGCGGCGGTGCCCTGCCATGATGGCCCCTGCTGATGCGGCGAACGTGAAGGAGCACGCCTTTGTGTATTGCCCGCTGGCACGCTGACTCCGAGCACCCCTGCTGGCAGCCTTTACGCCGGGTCTCACCCACGCCTGAGTGCTGTGATGCCGGAAACTGAAACCGTTTCTTACAGGGCTCAAGAGGGCACGATGCGCTAATAGATGCGTGATCCCGTTCGAGGCCTGGCGAGCCGTGGGCGCCGCCGCAGGGCTGCTGAGGTGTTCGGCCCGCCCGGACCTGCTGGCGCCGCCTTCTGATGACCTTGAACACCTGATTCAGGCGGACCGGAATCGCTCGCTCGCGCTCCGCTCGCGCGAAGCCGGTCCTTGGCGAGCGCGCCCTAATCTGGACGACGCCGGAAGGCGATGCTGCGCATCCGCAAGCCAGGCGGAGGTGGGATCGCTTCGTTCCATCCCTGCCACCTGGAGGGCTTGCGTTGAAGCTGGAGTGGCAGGCGGGTGTTGCCCGATCTCGGACAGACGCAGTGGGCGATGGCGGCACCGACCCCACGGACCCGACCGATTCCCGCTTGACCCCCCCGGACCCTGGTCCGGTTGCTGCCGGTGATCGTTGAGCTCATCCCGAGGAGCTCTGGAGGTGAGGGGCAAGCATGGTGAACGTGTCAGTGGTCCGCGCCACCGGCATCGAGTCAACAGGTGATCTTCTCGTGAATGGAGCCTTTGCAATCTGCTTGATTCTAATTACACCTATACAAACGACACAGAGTGGCAGTTTTATCTTTGATCAAGCGCGACATCAGGACGGCCAATTAAATTGCCGGTGGTTTCTTGTCAATAGCGCGGGTCAGAAGTGATCCGAGCGATGCTTAGGTCCTCCCCCACCCAAGATGATTCCTGCTTCCGTTGCATTCCAAAGATTCGAGGGTGAACCCGAAGCCAGAGCCCTTTTTCCTTGGTTTCACCGCGATGACCAGGACGAGATGACATCTCACTGGCCTGGAGTTTCTTACGGGCGTGCGCCCTGATCAATCGATGGACCCAATAAGGAGATGGTTGGCTGAGGCCGAGCGCCTGGAGCAGGAGGCGAAGCAAGCTTGAAGGGAAAGCCGGAGCGAAACCCTGTCGATTTTTGCTTCGATGACGAAGGCTGAGATCACCGATCCACTGCTGCCGGGACTTTCGGACTCCCACCTGGCATCAATCGCATGACCAAAGCCGAAATGTGTCTGGAGGCGAGCGGCTGCAGCTTGAAGTGGCACACCAAAATGCCCCGAATCCCTGCTGTGATGGCCTGGGAGATGTCCCCAAGCGAATCTGCTGGGTTTAATCCCGCTTGGGGAGAGACAACCTACCCAGGTGTTGCGACGCGGCTTTTTGTTGAGGCTGGCAAAGGGTGGATAGCCCCCTGCGCTGGCTGTCTGCCATTGCCCCCCTATGCCGCGTCTGGCACGACGGAGCGCGATGACGTCGCTTGCGCCTGCCTGCCGCCCGTGGGTTGCCCTGCGGCGAGGAGTGTGGGTTCTTTTGCGTTTCATCAGTGCAGCGCTGGCTGGAGATCGGTTTTCGCCTTCGGGCCGGTGCCAGCGGCAAACGCTTGGAACTGTGGTGGTTTTGCCACAGCCCGGCGCTGTAATGAGGAAGCTGGGCACGGCCGCGATCGAGCTTGAGCATCGATCCACGTGTGTGCGATGCAGCCTCCAGGTGGGGACTGGGAGATGGCACAGGCGAGCTGGTGCCCGTGGACGATCGGGACGGCCTGATGTTCCCGAAGGCTGCGGCAACGTCTACAGCGAGCGTTCCGACCTGGTGGTGACGCATTCGCCATGGGGTGTATGTGGCCTCGGCTGCCGTGTCGCTGCTGGGCTGCCCGCTGCGCCGGCATGTGGTGTTCGGATGATGGGCCAAACGTTGGGCCAGGCAGGAGGCGGCGCCGGCCTCTCTGGCGTGGAGGCCCCTGGTTGCCGGGGTGATGGCCTCGATTGGCCAGGCCGTACAACCGGCCAGCGCCACGGAGCAGTTGGCGGCTCCGGCTACACCCGGATGGCGGACTGGCTCTGCTGCCGAGCCGGTGGATGGGCAAGGCCAGCCCTTGGCGGTGATGTACGGCAGCGGCGGCCGCCAGCCGTGGCAGAGTCGCTGGTACTTCCGGTTAACGGGCCACGACTCAGGCGTGGGAATGGATGTGATCCAGCCCCCACCGGCGCCGGGTGATTTCTATCTGGGACCGGGTGACGGGCCCCTGGTCTATGAGCTGGTGGCCTGAGCGATGAGTTGGAACCCGACTGGGCGAATCGATTCAGGGGCCACCAAGGGCCTGGCCGGGCCACAAGGAGCCCACCTTGGCCTCCACGGCCACGCATTGCGCCCGCACGGCACTACCCGCAAGCACCGTCTTTGCAAGTGTGTCGATTTCCAAACACGAAATCAAGGTCAGCGAGCTTCGTCTGCACCCTCAGCCTGAAATGGTGCGTCCTTGTCGTGCTCATATAGCGTCCACAGCTCGCCGGGCCGCGAGATTGGCTGCTCCAACCAGCGGGGGCATCGGGCTTGCGCACGTTTTGCTGCGCCGGCGCTCTTTGAAACAATCTCTGGCTGGTGTCACCGAACCAGACCAGCTCCCTGTCGGCGCTCGGTGGCGGACTGACCCCGTGGGCACGATCTCCCACCCCGGCGCCGAGCCCTGCCTGCGGCCGATGTGCGAATTTCAACACCAAATGCTTTGGGCCGGGATCACGGCAGGCACCGGCAACCAGTGACGTGATCTGGACGCCGCGCAAACGGCTCTGGTTGCCGCTGCTTTTTCTATGGCGGCGCGGCTTGGGCTTTCCTGTGACAGTTACGCCAGCGACGGCCCTGATACCGGCCACCACGGCTTGTTTTCTGCGGCCCTGACAACCAGTTCAGGACCATTTGTCGTCTTCTGTTGGTTCTGACAATCCGGCTGGGCACTACTGCGGCTTCTTTCGCTTGCATTCAAGATGACGGTGCTCAAGGACGCCAAACTGGCAAGTTCCGCCACCAAGAAAACAACGTCACGTTGCAACTGCAGGACACGGGACTGCCATTTTCTGGCCGAACGCGCCTTTGATTTCAGGGGTGTTTGCCCCACCCCACTGGCGAGCGAGGTGTCCTTGGTCGACGTCACTGCATCTGGACGACCGAGCAGCTGGCGGGAAGGTCCCAGACCTTGAAGCTTCCCTCTGCACGGTTTACAATGCGTGCTGGGCTTTTCCAGATGCAAGACGATCAATCACTTGCGTCTCGCCACATTCGCGCTGCAGCGGCTGTATTGCGAGAGCGACCGCCTGAGTGCGTTGCAGCGTCTGGCAATAGTGAGGCCAGACCGCTTTCTCGCTTGATTGGCCTGGACGTAACACCGGCTCGATCCGCGGCCACGCAGGGTGTACCGGGGCCTGGCGGGAAGCCCCGGCCCGGCCCGGAAGCCCAGCGCGGCTGGTCCGGCTGGAGAGCAGGGTGTTGCCGGGCAGTTGAGGCAGCCCAGGCAGCCCCTGCGGGCAGCCCGGCGGGGCCTGCTTGGACCTTCTGGCCCTGCGGTGGGCCCTGGCCCCCAGGGGACCGGCGGGCACCGGCATTCCAAACCTCAGCGGGGTTCGGTGGCCACCTTGGCGATCTGCCCCAGTACTTGGGCCAGCCAGCAGGGCGATTTTGCCTATGTGGGTTTCAGCTGAGGAACGAACAAGGCTCTACCGTCTTGGGCGATGCGGCGCAGCCGGGCTGGGGTGGATGCCGGCGAGATCCGGGGCCGGCAGGGGCCCTTGCGCTGGCCCGGCAAGGGCCCTTTTGCCGGCCGACGGGGCCTGAGGGTGTTGGCGTCGTTGGCCCAGGCTGGCGCTGCTAGGCCAAGCAGGCATCCAGGGGCGTGGCCGGAGTTGCCTGGCGCCGCTGGCAAGGGCGCTGGGCAGCCGCGGCACGGGCTGTTTGTGGGCACAGGCCCCGCCGCTGGCCTCAAATTGCTGGCTCGATCCCCTGGGTGATCTTGTTATCTCGGGACAACCTTTCACGGGCGAGGTATCAGGCTTTGGTTGCTGTGGCCCCCTGCGGGTGTTCCTATAGGTGATCCTTTCCCTCGATTGCTCTTCCTATTTTTTCAAGGGTGGCTTATTACCGCGGGCCCTTTGATCTCCCCAGAAAGCGCCCAACGGGCGTGGGGCCCACCCATGGCGTGTGCCTGATTCAATTTGCGGCCAAAAGCGGGGCGGGGATTGAAGCAAGGCCAAAAAAAGCGCAAGGGAAAACCAAAATCTCTTTTTTTTCTTTTTTTT
>Ga0163217_1063663_pt1 | contig 13758 bp, 18 predicted proteins | sample SynspAceP_FD_185933 | JGI IMG/M metagenome (GOLD analysis project Ga0163217, IMG submission 185933) | Saline lake microbial communities from Ace Lake in Antarctica - Synechococcus sp. Ace-P (PacBio error correction) | ecosystem: Environmental > Aquatic > Non-marine Saline and Alkaline > Saline ... | reverse complement strand
TGGCCGCTGTCGTCAGGCCCTGAGGCCAGCGCGTAGGCCCAGCGCTGAGCGTAGACCGGCGGCGTGCCCCTCGCGGCGCGAGGCGGCTCCAGGGGATTCTCCCTGCTCCGGTTCATCCAGCGCTGCGACCGTGCCGTCGCCTGGGTTCATCCAGCCATTCAAATTGAGGAAAGGCATGCGGAAAAGGCCGGAGATGCGCAGGTTGACATCCACCCGCGCCGTTGCAAGCAGGCTGAGGGATCACCTCAAGGCCCCACATTGCGCGGGTGGGCCCGTCCAGAAACGGCCGGGACCCCATCACGCCAGGGCTGGCCGATGTCTTCGCCGCCAATTGGCATCGTGCCGTGCCCCACACCGAGAGGCAGATGGCGAGGTTCGTCGCCCTGTCCTGAGGTGCAAGTTCAGCAGAAGTTCAGCGCTGCGGCGCCCCAGGTTCCCAGGCGCTTCGGTGGGAGGGCCGCGCAGGTCGACGCTGTAGAAGTTGCGCCCGGTGGCAGAAGGTCTGGGCGGCGGCGGTGTGGGGGCACGGCTGGGCGGCGGCAATCGTCCCCAGCCACGCCTGCGAACGAACGAAGGCCTGTCGTTCGCTTTCGCACAGCGCCAGCAGCCGCGGCAAGCAGGTTGTGGCGACCGCTCGAAGCCGGCGCTTGTGCAGGCCCGGGGGGTGGCGGGTTGTTTGTGGCAGGGCCCGGTGTGGGTCCCTTTTTTTTGCCCCGGTGCCGACGGCTGCCTCCCAGTAGCTCTTTCAGCAGGCCGAGGGCCGCTGCTCCACAGCTAACCCGCGTCGCCGCCAGCAGCGCCAAGCCAGAGTGGCGGCCATGGGCCGTGCGGGCAGAGCAACGGTGTCGATCAGGGCTGCCAGTTGTGCGGTCGGCTGGGATCAATGGGTCTTTGCCTCCAGATCCGCCCAGGGATCGGAGAGCAACCCCAGATCAGTGGCGAAGCGGCCTGGGCAGACCGGCCCCTGCGCCGGGCGGGCGAGCCAGGCAGAGCAGCAGTCGGCCAGGGGCTCGCGGCCGGCAGCGGTGCCGTTAGATGTTTGCAGCCGGTGCGGATCTGGGCTTCTTGAGTTCGCAGAGGTAGCCGCGCGGCCTCGAGGCGGGAATCGAGGCGGCTTGCTGATCAGGCCGATCGCTCCTGGCTGGGGCTGGCCGGTAAGCCATGGCGTCACCTGCTCGGCCAGGCCGCTGGCGCGGGTTTCCACCCGGGCCGCACCGAGCTGCGGGGCCTCCCAGTATTCGTCGAGCAGGGTTTCGAGCCGTTGCTGCGTCCATGCAGCCCGGCCCGGCAAGGGGCGGGTTGAGGTGATCGAGGATCACGGGCCTGGGCACGCGTTTGGCCTGGGAACCCTCACCGGGATCGTTGACGATGAGGGGGTAGAGATGGGCTCGGGCCCAGCGCCCATCGGAAAGCGAGTCGTGGAGAGTCCGAGCCTTGCCGGCAGCCATTCCAGGTTGCCGGCTTGCCCACATGCACCACCAGCTGCTGGCTGGCCACCTGCCGCAATCAGAGATAGAGGGCCAGGAGGCGTGGGTGTGGTGGGAGGTCTGGAGAGTGATAGCTAAGGCTCGGGTCGCGGTCGTAGCCGCGTCGGGCTGAATCAGCACCATCACAGCCCCGTAGCGCAGGGGCGCGAGATGGCAACCGGTTCCGCCGGCCTGCGCTCCAGCCCGGCATCTGCTCGGTTGGCCCCCAGGCGGGCCTCCAGAACCGCCCGGCCCGGGCCGGCAGAAAGATGAGACGTACCAGCTGGGTTAGGTGGCTAGGGGCGATGGTCGAGGGCAGGGCGGTGGCTGCTTTCGGATCATTGCTGCGGGCCGGCCGCAAGCAAGCTGGATTCAGGCATGCCGCTCTCGGAGGGGCCTGCTCCGAGGTTGTGCCGGCTCCTGAAGAAGCAGCTCAGCATCAGGCCGTCTGGCCGGGGTGTCGAGGGCCCCACCCATGGCCACCGACTGTTGCGGTTGGGTAGTTGGCGAGTAACCAGGGCCACCCTTTTTCTGCGGCCGGCGGCGTCTGGCGCAAGCTCCACCAGGCCCCGCGCAGCTGGGGCGATCATCGAGCCGCTCGGGGATCGGGCGGTAGCCGTTAGAGCGGCCGTGGTCAGCCCTGATTCGGCGCGCGCAGGCAGCTCTTTGAAGGGCCCAACCGCGTGGTGATGCGGGCCATCGGTTCGGTAGGGGCCACCTGCAGGCTGAGGTCGGAGGGCCAGGCCGTTGCTGTTGCGTTTGCCATGGTCACGGCTGGGTGCTGCAGAGCAGTTGCACACCCGGCCGTCAGGGCCCCCAAGCGGAGCCCCAAGTCCGGCCTCTCGAACTGCACCGAACAGCGAAGGAGGTTCCGCAACAGCACCATCACTTGCTCCCGCCGAGCAGATTCGGCCACGCCCCGGTTTCACGGCCGGATCCCTCAAGCCGCTCACGCCAAAGGGCCCTGGGCAGAGCCCTGGCCCCGCAAGGCCAGCAGAGTTGGCTTCAACCAGGGCCGTGTCGCCGCCTGCACAGGGGCCGGTTAGGAGCACCCAGCCCACTTCGGCCGGAGTCCTTAGGCGCCAGTGCATGGGGGCCAGGGGTCGGCGAGGGGACCACGCGGAGGTTCCACCGTTAGCCCGGCCATCAGTGGCGCCAAGGGACGATCAACACTGGCGCAGATTGTCGCGGCCACCCTCCCGCAGGGTGCGATGGCGAGGCTGGAGCCCCGGTCCACGTCCCGAGCTGCCAGGGCCACTGTCCTCTTCGGCGGTGCGGCACACCGCAGCTGTCGTTTCGGCGCCCGCAGCCGCCAGTCCCCAGTCGCTTGCCAAACCCGTAGCTCCAGTGCCCGCCGCCCGCCCAGCAGGCGCACCGCACCACCTCGGTGCTGGCAGGCTGGTGCTGTGGTATGATCGATCCGCGGCGGGATGGAGCAGCCGAAGTTCAGGCTCGCACCCCCGCGGCATCAGGGCGGGTTCGCTGGCGAGCAGGTCCGCCAGCTCTGCAGATCCTGTCGGGCGCTGCTTTGAGCACCAATAACGGTGCGGAGGCTGTCTCAACAAGCAGCGGGGCCCTCCGGCTTGATCGGAGAGGCTGGAACGGAGGCAAGCCCGGCTGCATCCGCCCATCCTCGGCCTGCGGTGAGAAGATCGGGGCAGCGCGTCTCGTCGACGCACTCGTCCGCCTCTCACGACGCGAACCTGCATGCAAGAGTTCTTTGCCCTACGGGCCTGGTTCGGGGGCGCTGTCGTTCCTTTCGCGGAAGCCACGATCTCGTGCCCCACCACGCCCTCCACTACGGCCCGGGCCTTCGCGCATGCGCGCCCTGCCAATCCCGCGACCCCAACGAAATCCTGTGTTTCGGGCCGATCGCCATGCCGCCGCCTCAGCCAGAGCGCCAGGGCTGCTGTTTGCTGAACTGAAGAAGAAACGATCCTTGATGCGATCGTTCAGTTTCTGCGGGCGAATCGCCCCACCACACCGAGCTACCTGCGGCCGTTTGTGTACACCAGCGATCTCGGCATCGCGCCGAGGCTTGCACGACATCGAAACCGACTTCCTGATCTACGGCATCGAGCTCGGCGGACTACTCTCCCCGGACGGGGTGAGCTTTGCCGCTCAGCAAGCTGGTGTTCGCCAGGAAGACCGTTCCTGCCCCTGCGCGGCAGATCAGTGGCGCTTACATCACCAAGGCTCCCCGCCAAAACCGAAGCCGTCCACAGTGGCTTCGATGAGGCCCTGGCTGCTCAAACAGCCGCGGCAAGTGTGAGTTTGAAGCCACGGCGATTGAATCTGTTCATCGGTCCGCCGATTGGCCAGGTGATCACCCGGGGGGTGGAGTCAGGACATCCTCGAGGGGCATCACCCGCGCCAGCATCCTCGAGTTGCCAGGAATGGCCATCCCCACCCTGGAGCGGGGCGGTCGACAAACCGAGCTGTTCATCGCCCGTGAGGTGTTCTCAGCGGCACCGCCCGCGGTCACGCCCGGTGCGGCGGATCGAAGCACCGAATTGCCCGCGATCGGCCGGTGATGGAGCAGGCTCGCCTGCGGCTCACGGCAAATTCACCCAGGGCCAGGACCCCGCTACGACGCTGGGTGACGCGAACCGCCTGAAGAGTGAACGTTTCGCCCGGTCAAGCCAGAGGGCGGGATTTCTAGACTGATGGCCCAGAAACTGCTGGGCATGACGACATTGGTGGCTCCGATGCAAACCCCGCGGCCGACGATGTGGATTCCATCGAGAGGCGCATTGCACCGGAGCGGGCCGGTTCTGGTCTTACGACGGTGCCACCGACTTCCCGCACAGAGGACTCAGCGCCCGCTGATTTTCGGCGGGCGCTTGCCTTCGGAAGGCTGCAACGGAATCTGGTTTTCACCCGCCCCGACGCGGTACAGGCAGCTGCATCGCCAGTTTCTGGCGGCCTGTTGTGATGTGATCGAAAACCGACGACTTTCGGGGCGGCCTCGAGCGTGCTGGTGAGCTACGGCCTGGAGGATGCGGGCCTTTGCAATCAACCAACGGTGGGAACTGGCCAGGAGAGGTGCACTTTCGAAGTTCAGCACTGCGAATCAGCCCCGCTATTGTGGCGGGCTCGATTCGGCCCACCACGAGACTGCCCCACCCTGGGCACATCGACTACGATGCGATCGAAGGCGTCGTTCCAGGGAGCAGCCGGAGGGATTGATCGCCGGGGATTGTGGATCTGCCTGCTGGTTGGAAACCTGCCAGACGTTGCTTTGCAGAATCAAGGCGGCTCTGCAGAGGCATCGAGGCCGCCTTCAGCTCTAACCGGCAACGACGGGCCCTTGATGGTGTAAACGGTCACCATGGAACAACCGCGGCCCATGCTGGTGGGATTCAGATATCGCTTGCGGTGGTGCTGATTCTTTGAGCCTTTCCCGATTGACATTCTCGGCCTCAAACTGCGCCACCGGCCCTAGCAGCATGAGGAGCATGTGCGCTACTTGAGTGCCAACAGTCCGTTTGTGGTGACTGCATTCCCAATGCCGGCTTGCCCGAAAATGTGGGCGCGTTGCCCACTAGCGGTGACGCCCTGTAGATGAAGATGCAGCTGATGCACTTCGTGGAGAGTCTCGGGGTTCAGGTGATCGGCGGCTGCTGTGGCACCACACCAGCCCTTTATCGGCTCCCTTGGCGGAATTGGCCCAGGATCTTCATCCCAAACCAAAACGGCAGTTTGAGGCATCCGGAACGCACATCAGCCGCCCGCCCTGCAGAAGCGAACCTGCAGCGTCTCGATCATTGCTTCACGCACCTATCAACAGGACAATTCCTTCTTGGATCATTGGCGAGCGACTTCAAGCCAGCGGTTCCAAGAAGGTGCGTGAACTGCTCAATCAGGCGACTGGGGGATGGCCTGGTTGCCCTGGCTCGCGGCCAGGTTGAAGCGAGGAATGCCATGTTCTCGGATGTCAATGTCGAATTATGTCGGCAGGGATGGCGAGAAAGATATGCACGATCTGGTTCAACGGCTGGTCACGCAATGTGACTGCCGTTGATGCTTGATTTCCAACCGCAGTGGCAGAAGATGGAGGCCGGCCTCAAGGTGGCTGGTGTGCAAGTGCATCCTTCATTCCACAAACTACGAAGATGGCAATGAGCGCTTCTTCAAGGTTACTGGAGCTGGCGGAAAGCGCTACGGGCTGCGGTGGTGGGTGGGAAACGATTGATGAAGTGGGCATTGGCGACGGCAGAAGGGCAAGTTCGCCATTGCCCGCGGGGCCTATCGCCGGCGCCCTTGAGTCGGCATTCCTGCCCACGAAATTTTCTACGACCCGCTCGCCTGCGATCTCCACCGGTACTCGAAGGAGCCGGGGCAATGGTGCCGCCACGATCGAGGCGATCCGGCGGATCCGGCCCAAGCTTCCGCGTTCAATGTGGTGCTGGGGGTGAGCAACATCAGTTTTGGTCTCTCTCCAGCCACCCGAATCGTGCTCATTCGGTGTTTCTGACGAGTGCTGCAGCGCCGTCTTGATGCGCGATCATCAGGCCCCGCCCAAATCTTGCTCTGGCCCATAATCGAATTGACGACACCAAGCAGGGTGGTCTGGATCGGATTCCAAACGATGCCGCCGTTTTGATTGGGGACGTCTGCACCTACGACCCCTGGCAGAACTCACCAAAGATGTCGAGGGGCGGTGAGTGCCCGGGAGGGCGCGAATCGGCCCATCCCTGGCTGGATCTCGGTTGGACAACGCTGAGCCAGACATCATTTGATGGCGAAGCGCATCGGCTGGAGGTCGCTCAACGAAGCACTCACGGGCTACCGCCGTTGCAGACATCAAACACCTTCTCTGGATGCATGAAAGTGGTGGGTGAGCGTTTGGCTCCGGCCAGATGCAATGCGTTTGGCGCAGAGCGCTGAAAACGTGAAAGCGCGGTGGCTTTTCTGAAGGCTTCATATGAGAAGACGGAAGGGCGGGCGGCGGGCCAAGGCAAATCCTGATCGCACGTGAAAGGCGATGTGCACGATATCGGCAAGAATCTAGTTTGAGTATCCGCAACCAATAATGGTTATGAGGGGGTGATCAATCTGCGGGCATCAAGCAGCCTGTTGAGGCGATTCATTCGAAGCCCAAGCACTGCACGGCTGATTGTAATTGCAATGAGTGGGCTTGCTGGTCAATCGACCGCTTTCCTATTTGAAGGACCAATCTTCAGGCCTTCAACCAGGCTGGCATTGCCGTGCCGGGATCCTCGGTGGTGCCGCTTTGACGCCTCGCTTCGTCAACAAAAAGACTGCCGCAGTGATCTACCAAGGGTCAGGTGCATCTATGGCCCGTTGATGCCTTCTCGGATGCTTGACGCTTCATGGATGCCCTGGCCGAAGCCAAACAGCCGGCCCAACTGGACGACCTGCAGGATTTCGTCGCCGGGCCATTCCTGAAGAGTCTGGGCCTGGGCAGCGAGGGCCTGACTGACAGCGACGAGCAGACGTCAGAGACCAGCACCTTCTGCAGAGGGCTCCCCAGAGAACGGCCTTCTCCGCCGAGCGGCAGCTGAGCCGGGCCCGAAGCGCCGAGTGCAGCGTCGCTGCCAGTCTCACTGGAGCAAAACTTGGGAGCGCTCCGAGGCCGTTCCCGAGGTAGCCGGCGACAGGCGCGCCCTTCTGGGCAGCGCGTGCTGGATGAAGCGCAGATTCCCTTGGCTGAGGTGTTCGCCTACCTCGATCGCAATGCCCTCTTCGCCGGCAGTGCAGTTGCGCAGACGAAAACAGCAGGAGCCGGGACGATGACGAAGAGATGCTGGCCGAGAAAGCCGAAACCATCCTGACGGCTGGATCGAGCGCTGCCTCCAGGAATTCCCTGCTGACCCCCCGGGTGGCCTACGCTATTTTCCCCTGCGGTCGGTGAGGGCAACAGCGTTGTGGTGTCTTGATCCGGCCAATCCTGGCGTGGCAGCGTGCCGCTTTGTGCTGCCCAGCAGCGCGCTGGCAACGCTACTTGCGTCGCCGGACTTCTACCGGGATCTCGACGATGGCCGCCCACCGACTTACTGCCGATTTGCAGGCCGAACCATGGGGTGAGGGGCCAGTGCCTTTGCCCGGGGAGTTGTGTGCCGCCGACCGCTACACCGACACCTCTACTTCCATGGCTGTGCGTGCAGATGGCCGAGCCTCGGCCGGAATGGGTCCACGCCACGCATCGCCTGGAGCCTGGGGTTCGGCAGCGAGGAACCTGCCTCCTGCGCGACGTGCTTGGCCCAGGCGCGTATCGGGACCGCACTCCTTTGGCTACCCGGCGCTGCCCAACGTGCCGATCACGCCCCACTCGAGCTGGCTGGGGCGGAGCGCATCGGCCTCTCGATGGATGAGAGCGAACCAGCTGGAGCCGAACAGGAGCACACCGCCCTGGTGGCTCTCCCATTCCCAGGGCCCGTACTTCAGTGCCTGAGAAGCAATCAATCAGGGCAGTGGCAGGCTGAGGAGGTGTCTTCCTGTTCTGTGATGGCGATGGCCGTCCTTGATGTGGCGTTGGATGCTGGCTTATCGCCGCTGGGAGTGAGCTCGGATGGAAGCCCCATTCCGGCTGAAGATGCTCAGCCTTTACAACGAGTGTGCGCTGGAGGCCCAGCGGCCCGCGCGGGGTGCGCAAATCAAGCGAACAGGGTTGGGTGAAGACCGGCGCCAAGCCATTTCTTGATCAAGCAGGCCTGAATTGCCCGCTTTCGTTCAGCCGGCTGGAATGGCCTCAAGGACAAAATGCTCGTCTACGCTGAGATCAGGTCACCGGGGGCCTAAGCCTCAAAAGGTCCTGGGGCTGTCAGATGCACCGTTTGCTGAAAGCCTTGCAGGGTTGGTGAATCGCTCAGATCCAACCTCGCCGGCGGCTTCTGGCTGAGCTCCTGAAGTGGAAGGCGCCTCCCCATGGGCAAGGAAACTCCATGGCGGATGTTTCACCGCTCTCCTTGAAGGCGTCGGTGCAGGGCCATGAAGGGCCGAATCCTCGGTGAGAATCCCAGCTCATGAGGTCAAGGAAAGACCGGTGTTCAAGGAAAAGCGGTTCAAGTAAAGACGGGTGGGCAAGAGAAGAGAAGTCTTCTTTAGCACTCCACGCATGACCTTTACTGCCTTCCCCCCCGACTTTCGTCAAACCTCTCGGCGGCGATTTCGTGGGCTCTCCCCAGTCAGAATTCCATTCAGCGCACCTTTTTCGGAATTGGATCCTCTCCCTTCCCCACCAGCCCGAATCCCGCTGGCGAACAGGCTTTGAGCGTGGCTGAGAGCCCCTGGAGATCTGCAGCTGCCAGCCCCTCACCGGTTGGCGCCGTGACGAGACGCTCCGCACCGACAAGGCAGCGACCTGGGTCAGCACACGGGTTTGCGCTGGTCACCCGAAACTTTTTCTTGGAGCTACCAGGCCGCTCCCAGGCGGCAACGACCTCAGCACACCGATTTGCCGGCCTATGGCGTTCCCTGGCCTCAGCAGGAGATCACTTGGTGCGTCTGCGCTTGCTCCTGGCTGGAGGGCCCTCAAGATGGCGTCGCTCCACGTGTGCCGGAAGCCACCGAACAGCGGCCCTGCAGATCATTCCGCTCGAATGGCTGCGCCAGACGGCCGTGAAGGCGTAAGAGCCAAGGCCTAGGCGGCTTGCCCTTGGGCCTTGCTCACCAGGGAATCTCGCCCCGTTCCAAGCAGGATCGCCCGCTTCTGCTCCGGTCCCTGCACCGCCCAGCACGTCCAGCAGCTGGTGGCGGGCCGTTCCGGGGCATGACAGGCCGCTCGGCGTACCGAAGCCGGAACGGCGCCGAGAGCGGCGGTTTCCGTGTGCCGGATGGGCAGCGACACACAGGCCAGAGGAAGCCCCGCTGCCACTCCACGCGCGAGGCAACGCAGGAACCTGGTTCTGGCCGCCGGCTGCGCAGGACCATACCAAGCCGCCCGCAGCTGGTTGTCACCGATCGCTGGCCACCGGCCGAGAGGCTTGGAAACAGCACCGGGCTTCGGCTGCGGGCTCAGCAGGCGGCTCGACTCGCCTTTCCAGCAGGCAGGGGCCCGTAGGCATTGACGGCAAAACAGCTGCGTCAAGGCCTGGGGTTACCCTGGCCCGGCAGGCTTTCTCCCGGCTGCAGCCGCTTTGATGCAACAGCCGCGGGTTGTGATCCCAGTCGCAACGGAGGAGCGCAGCGGTCGAAAGCGCCAGAGCGAACCGCCTTCCAGCTGGAGGTCATCAGTCAGGTCGAGCGCCCCCACGCTGCGCACGCCTGGCGGGTCGTCGGGCTCTGCGCACCAACCCTGACGTCTGGCGCCCAGAGCGGGGCAGGGGCCGGGGGCCCGGCGGCCAGTTCAGCCCAGCAGGCCCGACCGATGCCGCCGCAGCCGACCACAGGGGCGTTCGCCCCGCCAATTGCCGAAGCCGTGGGCCCCGTCGGCACTGGGGTTTCAGGGCTTGAGGCCATGACCAATTCCCGCTCTTGGATGTCGCATGATGCGGGATGCGATGCGATCGCTTCTGGGACAGGGGTGCATTGGGCCGAACCCTCTTCCGGTTTGTTCGAGCAACAGGGCCATTCGGTGCAGCGCTGGTACCGGCACGCATCGAAACCGACCCGGCCAGCGCTAGGGGGCCAGGACCTGATCAATCTGTGCCGTGGCCATGGCCGGATTTCCACTTCGCCTCGCTCGCCATGCTGGAGCCGCCTGGCCGGATGGTCTGCCGCTGTTGAGTGCACCAAGGCATCGACTGGAAGCAACAACTCACGGCCTCCCAGAGTCTGGAGCAGGAACCTGCCGAGTATGCGCAGCTGTGGGCTGACGGACCGAAATCTGGCCACCGAGGCTGGAGCAGGGCCTACCGGCCGCCCAGTGTTTTGCTTCCTCCCATGGCCGCCCTTGCCGCTGAAACTTCCAGCGTAGAGCTCAGTAGTGATTCGTTCCGCCTCTACACAACAGCGTCCGGTGGCACGAGTGGGCTGGAAGCCTGAAGACGTGATGGCGTTGGCGGGCCGGATCTGCGATGGGCTCGACGGGGCACGAACGCCAAAGGCCTCCTTGCTCACACGGGGTTGGCCGAGATGGCCGTCTGCTGGTGGCCATGGGCGGTGCCCGCCACCCTCTACGATGCCGGAGTTGGGCGATCTGCCTGCCACAGCCAACAGCTCCTTGAGCCCGCAACTACCGCTTCGGTCGCTGAATGGCGCGGGTGGTGAGCGCAGCGAGGCCAGGAGACCCTCACAGGCCACCGTGGGAGGGGCCGATGACTGCCAAGGCGGCCATGGGCGCTGCCGGCCAGCACGATCTGAGTCTGCCGATCTGTGAACAGGTGTGGCCTTCGTGGCGAGGGGCTATCCACGGCGATCAGGTGCTCCAGAATTCCTGATGGGAGCGGGAGCTCGGCCAGGAGAAACGATGAGAGGCCTTCAGACGGGCCACTCAGCCGGCCGTGGCTGATCAACGCGTTCGCCGAAACCCCTGGAGCAGGGCAATGGGGCGGCCGGTCGTACTGCTCGACAAACCCGGGCCTCAGCGGCCTGGATTGCAGTCGGTGGCCTCCTGTTTCAAGCAATCAGGAAACGGCCTTCGCTGCTTCCCATGGCCCGGCCCTAAGAGATCCCTGCGCCCGGGCCAGGACCCTGCCCCAACCCGCTGATCAGCCGGCGTGGGCCCTGCGCTGGTCACGCCGAGCTGTGAGGTGCGCTCTGCGGCCATTGCCACCTCGCCGCCACCTTTGGCGTTGGCCCACTGGAAGCGATTGGCTCGGGGATCGGCCAGCTGTTTCAGACCCGCAGTGGCGGCCTGGACGGTGCGTTGCCACCCCGACCACCCCGAGGGCGAGGCCTGACCAGGCAGATCCAGTGCTGAGGTTCCGCCGATCTGGTCTTGCCTGCACTCCCCTGGAGGCGCTGCCCGCTGGCCCCCCAGGATCTCTCTGCTTTCTTCGGGGTTTCCCTGCAGCCAGCTGGCGGTCCGACCTGGGCTATTGGTCGCCCTGCTGGCTGAAGCCGCCGACCTCGCGAGCTGGATGCCAGGCTTTGCGCTGGCATCTCGCCGGTGAGCTGCGCGCCGGCCTTGGTTGATTGATGGCAGGGCTGCCCGAGTGGCGAAGGACGGGCCGCTGGTGATGGGGAAGCCAGCCGACTACAACTCCGCTTCTTCGCGCCTGGCCTGGCATCAGCGAGGATCCCGGTCACCGGCTTCAGCCCATGCCTGGTGCGCCCGTGGTGGTGCGCCCAACGGCAACGCCGCCAGGTGGCTGGGCTGGGCCGGCGTCGAAGCCAGGGGTGCGAGATGCTTGCGAACGGCTGTCTTCAGCATGATCCAGTTGACCAGGGCTGGGGCGATTAATTTGGATGACGTCACTGAAACGGCTGCGCCGCTGGCCGACCGCCCGAATGGCGCGGTGCCTTCCAGGCAGCTGAAGCAATTTTTACTGGGCGCTCCCTGGGGTGTGTAGCCATCTGTGTGGGCTTCCTGGCCAATCGTTTCCGCCCTGCCCCGCCAATTCCCACGACCGCGTTCCTTGATGCGCTGCCCGCCGTGCACGCGAACGCTGCCCAAAGAATCAGCGCCGTCGAAGAGCGCCCGCCTCGAAGCCATCGAGGCCCGCCGCGGCCGAGCCGGCTCCTTCTGCTCCCGGCCTGCCAGATGGTGCAGCAACCCTGGTGGAGCCGGCCCCGGTCAGTCCGTTGGCCCCTGGAGATCCGCGGGCGCTGTTGCGGCAGTCGGCCAGCCCAGTCTCACGGGCCACGGTCCTTGGACGTGGCGAGCAGTGACGGAGACGTCTGCTCCACGGGAGCCGCCCAGGACACCGCTGCCACTCGGCGGCCCTGCCGAGCGGGGGCCAACGGGCCTCTGGCTCTCCACCACTGCTGGCTCTGCCCTGCTGGTCAACGGCCAGGCCTACGAGGGCCGGATTCGCTTTGGCTTCGCACGGACGGATTGCCTGGACTCGTGAACCATCTTCCTCTGCGAGCGCTATTTGATCGTCGGTGGTGGGAGCGGAAATGCCTAGCTCCTGGGTCGATCCAGTCCCTTCAAGGCCCAGGCGGTGGGCGGCCCGCTCCTACGCCCTGGCGCATATGGCCAGACCTGCCGACCCACTGCATCTGGGGGACACCACCCGCTGCAGGCCTACGGGGCTTGGCTTTTCGGTCACGGAAGCCCACGGCAAAACCCGAAGCGGTTCAGGGCGCACCCGATGGGGGCTCATCCTCAGCTACCAGGGGAATTGTTTGAAAGCCTCTTACCGGCCACAAGCCAGAGCACGTGGAGGCCATGGTCCAATCTGGGCGCCAAGCATGAGCCAGGAAGGCGCGCAAGAAACTGGCCCTCAGTGGCCTGAACCTTAAACAAACCAGATTATTTCTCGGCCGTACTACAGGAGCCTTCCCTCGGCCAGGCTCCAGATCGGCTGCAAGACTGAGCCGGCCTCTGGCAGGCGGCCCTGGAGGCGCAGCTAAAGGCTTGCCGCCAGGGCAGTTTAGTCCCCCTGATCACCCGCCTCGTCAGCCCAGGGAGGGCTGGGCTCCGGTTTCAGTTGCGTTCGGCCTCTGCTCCCGCCATCGCCGAAAACCAATCTCAGGCAGCAGGTCCCCGCGCCAAATCCCTTCCTGCCCTGGGAACCCCCGCTGAAGTGGGAAGGCCTGGGCGAAAGCCATGTGCTTTCTGCTGAAACAAGCTATCGGTTCAGCGGGACACGTGCTGCTGATCACCCAGAGGTGGGCTGCGCGAACGGCGGCTTGGAGGGCGGCGACTGGCGGTCTGTGTGGCGTGGATTCAAGGACACCCACCGGGCTTGGTTCTCAAACAGTTCTATGCCCAGGCTAGCCAGCCAACCCCACCGTCACCTTCAAGCTCTTGCCCCGCCACAGGGGGGAGGCCTCCTGCCCGCTGGAAAGGCCTGCCCTTTTCGCGCCCAGCTTCGCGGTGTTTGAGCGGCGCCCTGCCCTGGCTGTATCAGCTCAGGGCCAGGCAGCGGGGAGACCGCCTCTAACCTGGGCGACCCGACTCCGCGAAAGGGGGCCAATCCCGCCCGGGGCCTGGGGGATCCCGCCGCCCGCCGGAAAACCCCTCCGGGCACCACCTACAAACGCTTGCTGTTTCTGGCCGTGAGTGGCTTCCTGATGATTCGGCGGCGCAGGAGCATGTGGCCGCTTTTCCAGCATTCAATGCGCTTTCGGCTTTGCCGGGATTTAATCTGTTGTGGGACCGAGCCACTCCAATCTGGGACTGGTGTTTGAAGGGCCCCATGGGACCCCCCCCCCCCCCCCCCCCCCCCCCCCCTTTGGGCCCCTGCGTTTTTTGAATCCTTTTCCCTTTTTCTTTCCA
>Ga0163217_1046802_pt1 | contig 13758 bp, 9 predicted proteins | sample SynspAceP_FD_185933 | JGI IMG/M metagenome (GOLD analysis project Ga0163217, IMG submission 185933) | Saline lake microbial communities from Ace Lake in Antarctica - Synechococcus sp. Ace-P (PacBio error correction) | ecosystem: Environmental > Aquatic > Non-marine Saline and Alkaline > Saline ... | reverse complement strand
CACCTCTACCCTAAAATGCTCCCTCGGCTACTTTTGTGCCATTGCTTTTTCCGGAAGTTCACTCAAGGTATTCTAAAAATGTTAAATCGAATAGACAAAAACAACAGCAAGGGACTATCAATAAAATAGACAAAATTAGACGACATTAGTGCGCAGTTCACGCGTACTGTCTGAAAAAATTGCCGATTAAGATTTACCATAGGTAAGAGTTTTTTCAAAGCCGCAAAATAGCATTTCACCCATTCGCCACTAAAAAAAATAGAGATATAAAAAAGTGAGGACGTATCTCGCACGTTTTTTGATCTATTATTTCTGTTGGATATTTCAGTTAAAATATCGCCTGTTGCATTTAAGGTAAAATGACTCTAAAAATATCAAAAACTGATCTTTCAAAAATTCTCATTACCGATACTCCACATACGGTATTAAAAAAAGGCAAAAAGACTCAGTAAAAAAAATTGAGCAGGAAAAGTGCCATAAAAGGCTAAATGCATAGAACTCGCTCGTGTTGATGAGCTCACTGAACTATTCCTGAAAGATTACATTTCTAACAAGTCATATAGGGAAAGGCTGGCAAAAAGCAGATAGCTTAATTTTCTTTAATAGTCGCGCAAACAGTTATTAGTGGGTATTTTTCAAAATTTCCTCGATGGCTGCCGAAATTTTAAACTGCTTTTAAACTTAAATTCCATATTAAAACAGAATGGGTTAAAGCGCCTGGAAGATATTAAAATCAACGCCACAATCTGCGTACTTCGAATTGGTTTCCTCCGTATGCCACCTGAAGATTGTTAAGATTTGTGAACCAATTAAACGAACCGCAGTTATGTGTCCTCGTAATTAAGTTGTCTAATAGAAACTGATACACCCCTTGAGCGTCTAGTATTGTGTACTTTCATCAGATTCCGGGCCTCTACCAATTATTTTTAAATCTTTTTTCGTGGTTGTAAGTAATTTCGTTTTTTCAATGGCTTTTTCGATTACCTCCTGCGAAATCAATATGGTTATTTTTAACTAATCATATCGTACAAAGCAAAATCTATGGTCTCACCACCACCGATCTTTAACAGCCCACTTTCTAAAGCTTATGATACCTTGGTGTCGTTTTTCGGGGGGTTAATTTTTCTAAAAAAATTTTTTTTTTTTTTTTTTTTTAAGTTGTCGTACCTTCTAGAAATCAACGAAATTACTTGGTTTTTGTGGCAATAGCACTCATGCGCGCATGGATTTAACACTAAGCGCTCTGCCTTTAAAATACTTGAGCACTTCCGCTAACATAAAAAAACAATATCTTCACGTACTTTACCTCCTCACCGATCATTATATAAGAGTTTCAACTTTTAAATCTTGTGTCTACATTAAAAAAAAGGTTCGCAAACGCTACGCCTGCGATAATAACCGGCATCTTTTTACTATAGTTTTGCCGTACCTGTAGCAGTTTCAGGAATACAGGCTTAAAGAACTCATGATCGCCATCCCCTACGTCTTTCTCGATTGATTGGCTATAATTTATATCTATCTCTGCATTAAAACTTGTGCTGTTGTAATCTGTATTTACTTTTCCTTTTTTTTTTTTTTTTTTTTTTTTTTTTTTTATGGCTAATATTACTAAAATATAAATCAGGGAATTTAAACATTTCTACCTGCTGCCTTACCTTAAACCAGAGAGCCAACTAATCAACTCATTCAACCAAAGTAGCAGACCAAAAATTAAAAAAACACTGAATACTAATGTGTTGTAATTTTCAAACTACGCTTATTACTCTATATTCTTAAATTTTTAATAGCATTCCGTATCTAAACAAAGCATATCTTTTTAAGCAAAGCCTTAAAGGCTTACCTTAAAAAGGCTAACACCAGCTTAAAGAGTATACCTGTACTAAGAAATTTAGTACAAAGCAAAACAGCTACTGATCTTTTAGCCATCTGATATTTCACTTTTAGTATTTTTGCCGTCATGCATATAAAAAACTTACAGCGATAGGAAAAAACAGATAGTTCTCAACTTTCCGGATATTTAAACCGCATGGAATTATTCAAACAGGTTTAAGCTATTAATATAAGGTTCGAGTTTGAAGTGCTCCCGACCATTAAAAACACCAAAAAATCTCTCAAGAAAGGGCAACAAAAGAAAAAGAAGGAGAAAGCCCTCTTAAAAAATTAACCCTTTACTGATATTTTAATCTTATTTGATGAAAACGCTAAGCAATTATACTTCCGTTAAATTGCCGACTTTCACAAAAAAAATGAATGCAGGTACCAAACCAACTGGCTTTTGCTATTGCGGGGCCTTATGGTTTTAAGTGAGCGGTACATTTAAAGGCACAAGGGAAAAACATTGTCTTATCAAAAATGACATTTTCACACCAATTGATTCGTTGTCTATTACTTGTTGAGCAGGGTATAGGCTTTTACAATTTTAAAAATGAACCTGATCACCATCAATAAATTAGACTTCTGTTTTGTTACTCTTTTTACTGATTGACGAACTTAGTTAAAAAAAGTATCTAATGAGGACGTTTCGACCGTATCTTCTTCTAAATGATTTCATATATTTTGGTGAGACGATCTCCAAAATCTCGTTAAGTTCATCAATGACACAATCTACTAGGGCCTGTTGGTTTGGTTGAGCTTTTTTCAATTTTCAAAACATGATTGTACAATCTTCTTAATTTTTGCATGTGAGAATTAAAAGCATGGACTGATTGCCAAGACTATGTCTTTTAATTTTGTTATTTTGGACGCTAATTTTCGGATGCGGGGTTTTATAATAAAGAATATTCAAAAAAGTAATATTAATAATGAAAGTGCAGCAAGTTCGTACTCTATTATTTTTAGTGTGTTTAATCTTCCTGTTTCGCGTACTTTTTTGAAACTGACTTACAATAGTTTCCATTTTCACTAAAGAAACTTAATTTCTTACTTCTGACTTTAGTTTTGAGATAGGAATTTGATTATAGTTATTAAATCCTTTAAGTTAAGTAGCACATAGTTTAAATGTGGTTTGTAATTCTTTAAACGTTTTTTGAATTTCAGGATCTTGGCAATATCGCGTTAATTTTATCTGCTGATTACCTCTTGTAAAATTTTATTAGCCGCTCTAATTTATTTAAAGCAATGCGCAATTTCAGAATAATCACAGCGTTTGTACATTGCATTCAATTAAAAGTTAATTCGATGACAATTGAACTCAGCAAATTCGCTGTCTTCCCGCCAATATTTAATACCGATCCATGTTTTTTTGCTTATCTAAGGATACTGATACAACGCTTTGGATGTTAGAATTGTCAGCAAAACAATAGTAAACAACCAGTAAATAAATAATTTACGGAATAGTTTGTTATGAATTTAAAAATTTAATTCACCTGCTAAGAAACTTTGCTTTACCGAAATAACACAATTAAAGTCATTGTTAACACTGAATTGTGCGAAATGGCACATGAATATGGTCAAAACAGTCAAAAGGTTATTTTAGAAAAATAAAAAAATTCTAAAAAACTAAGGATTTAGCTTTCAGAATTTCGTATTATTCAATTCATCAGTTTATACAACACCCTAAACTTCGATTGGTATTTAATCTATTTTTTTGAGTCTTGATGACATCTTTACTATACTCTTTATTTTCAACGTCAGAGATCACATACCCATACATTCATTATCGGTAGATCAAAATATTGATCCAGTTATATTCAATTTCATACTCGGCTAGAACTTTGTTCACTTTTGCGCATAATGCCTGGTTACGTTTTTTATGATATGTAAAAAACGTTGATTATTTTGCTTAGGTAATATCTAATATTTGGAAAAGTTTACGGCATCCCACCAGGGTGCCTGAATTCATGTAATCCATATATTTTATTGCGGAACAAATTCTTTGCAATATGCGTTTGCTTCTTCTGTGCTCACCACCAACATGTGGTGTTTTAAAATAACATTTTTCCAATCTTTTAGTCTGTTTCAAAATCGCCATTACTTGCTGGTTCTTCCGGAAAAACGTCAAATAGCATGCACTGCAATTTTTCCGCTTTTTAAGGCTTTGCTAAGCTGAGATATCAACCACGAAACCACGCGCTTAAATTGATAAATTGCACCATTTTTCATTGGTTAATTTCTCTTTCTCAATAAAATTAAGGTTTGCTTTATTATCATCGATATTGTAGGGTAACGACACAGATAATAAGTAATTCTTCGAGTGTATTACATTTTATAGCATTTACTAAGCTAAACTTGATCGTTAACATTCATAGTAATACACATGCATCCCTAAAGCTTCAGCTAAAGACTGACAATTGCTTCCAATATTAACCGTAACCAACATTCCTAAATTTTTTCTCGAACACTCTCGAGAATTGCCGCTGTTTGTTCCATTGACCCTTATGTATTCTGTGCTGCGGGTAACACGCTGCGCAATCACATAATAATTTCGCAATAAGCTAATTCAACTACCGAGCGTTGTATTGCTTGTAAGCGCGATGGGAAAAACGACCACTCCTTTTTTCTTAACACTCTCTAAGTCCAATTGGGTAGTTCCGATACAAAAAAGCACCAACTCACCATTAATTTATTAAGCCGGCTTCAAAGAACTTTATATCCGTTACCTGTGTTTAGAGCGAAATCCCTAAAACGTGTACCCCTTTTATTTTTTTTATAAGTTCTTCCTCAGACAAACTCGATGTAACGGTTTCAACCGTAAAACCAGCTCAGAAGCTTGTAAAAGCATCAGGATGTACATTTTCTAATGAAACAAGCATCTTTATCCTATTTTTATAGGATAGAAATTTATTCGTTCCAAATCGTTCACAAATAAAAATTCATCAAGGTTAGGTGTAATATTAATCTGCAATTTTTTGTCAGCTTTTTCGCGAGTGAAACTATCCTTCGGTGTACAGCATAAAAAATTTTTATCTTGCATGATACCCGCTCTCTCATGACATAATCGCATATAACCGCACGATTAGCTTGAACCTCCACGTCAAGATATCATATTTTTAAGACAGTCATTTTACCGTGTGCATGGCCAAACATTGGTCTTATCAAAAGCCAATAATTTTACAGCTACATCGAAATTTAAGGTATTGATCAATTTACCTATTCGATGGATATTGTATGGCCCGCAGACTAAATGGATCTATAATTCTTTAAAAACCGCACGAAATAACGTAAGCAATATCGGCTCATACTCTTCAAAAAATTCTTTATTGCGATTGTTTTGATATTGTTGTTTCTACAATTACTGCCCACCAAAGGGGGTATTCAAACTACTTTTTATTCGCATTTATAATCTTTAATTCGCGCGTTCTAAAGACTCTCTGTATAAACGAGGTAATATTCCCCATCAATTCCTAAATTAGTTAATTTCTTGAAATTTCTTTATAATAGCGTCATTCTACTTCAGCACTGTATCCCTTTAACGTTAATTCAATCCCTAGACATCTAAGGCTTAAACTCTTGTTTTAAAAGTACTATCAAAATCCAAAACAAACTTTCCTTCCTGCAAGCGTATTCATCGCTTTATTTGAATTAAGCCTCTCAAAGTAAAAATAATTTGCTCCATCGGTGTACTTTTAGCCTAAAACTGTGGTTGGAAGGTTATCATTTGGCAACAAATTACTACGAAATTGTTTTTTATGGAATAGGCGAAAATTATCAAAATCCTAAAAATAGATCATTCTTAAATTCCATAAAATTTAAGGTACCGCTAGGCTGCTAAATAAGCAATCCCACAAACTCAATAACCACGGTTTTCCTATTAAAATATATTTCTGTTTTAATTTCTATTACTTAAATTACTTCTTCTAACATCATTAACTCAATTCGAAATTACAGATTTGGCGCGTCAATCAAAATCCACGTCTACTTTCCCAGCGCCCTAGAAGGAAAACGCAAAAACAAAAAAAAGCGCTCAATAAACACCAATGTACATTTCCTTGCATTGGCAAAGATTCCATGGTCAGTTTCTATGTGCTTAGACATACAGACAACAATTACTAATCAGTATTGCTGTGGATAAACTAATAAAAACGAATGCTGTAAACAAATAGAAAGCAATGATTTGAAATAATGCTTATAGATGGTTGGCCAAATCGCCATGAATAGGCGATTATGCTGTTATAAAACCAAGATATGCAAAAGTTTGATCTATGAAGAAGGAATATTTTATGCTTGAATTTTGGCAGTCAACATATAGTTTTAAACAGATCAATGCATGTAGTGATTGTGATCATTATAATAAGCGCTTTTTCCAATAGTGTTAAATCCCATAAAGTAGAGAGTGACTAAAAATGGAGGATAACCATGACGTATAGGTATTTTGATTAATTACTCTGGTTTGCTTCCTTTATTCGAACACCCATTTTTTGGATGCAACATAAAATCTACCAGTAAATGGCTAATTTAAAAGTTTTATAAATAGTTCCATCATATCTAGGTGTTTATGGTATCTGAGATAATAGGCTAATACTTCTTGTACACAAATCTAGGCGAGCTCTTTTTTTGACGCTGACTTATCGCCGCATTGCCTGAATTCCTAAAGAGTTGCCAATTCTTGTGTTGCATCTGAGGATTTTCTAAGGCTAAATTGGAATAATTTCTGCCAGAAACTACCTTCCAATTATCCATAAAGTCTAAAGCCAATGTTAGGATTAATTTTAAAGTTAAGTCCTTTGGCGGCACTGCCTGTTTAATGGCCATGTTAGTTTTGCGCTCCTTAATGTTTCAAAAACGCGACCAGAATTGTTGAATATGCGGTTCCATTTGAACTCGCTTACGGAGTTACTCTTAAAGGCTTTCATTACCATACCTATGCAAGAACGCACATCTAAGCCTTTTATGGTTTTCACTTTAGCCTTGTAGCAAACGGCCTCAGGGCTAAAAGCTTTTTCCGGCAGTTGTCTTTATTTGAAATTCATCACCCCTTATAAACTTTCCATTCTCTGAGTTTGTCCAAATTTGAAAGTTGTTTTTTTAATACAGGCATCCACTTTGGCCTTATCATGACCCCCTGAAGTGGATAATATCGACCAGTTAGTATGCGATCATATTTATAATCTAAAAAGCTAATATATAAAATATAAGTTAAAAAGCTAATATTTATAAAAAAGAAGCTAAAACGTTTCTTTAGGAAATTCAAAATTAAAAAAACATCTCGTACATTTTAGCTACTGTTCATAGGCTTTGCCAAATTTCACCGTTAAAGCTTTGCTCTTTAGGGAGGATCTGAACTTATTCATATAGGCCACAAAAAATACCAACATATAAAATGAAAGCAATTAGCAGGTATCAGGCCCCAAGCAAAAGGAATGCAGTAACAAGCTCAATACAATAGGATTTTCTACTTATTTTATAATACCGCTCACACTTAATTCAGAAGCTTTTGAGGGTCTCTAGGATCTTATACTTGTTTTGAAGTAAAATTGAATCAACGATAAATCCGCCATAGATATCCCCAAAACGAACAAGACCCACAAACATAAAATCTCCCGGTAAAATTAAATTCAAAGGGTAAAAAACGAGCTACTAGGTACATAAAGTGCTGTAATCACTGTTACTAAGCGGGCGGTATTTTTTAAATATCTGTTAAATTTAAAAATCTTATTTTTTGGTTTAAAATTACATTTTTAAAAATTAACCTAAGCCTACATGGAAACTTGTTTATATGCAACCATAATCAACATATACAAAGTTAAAGAGGGTTCAAACTACTTTATCCTGAAGGCATCCATATTTTATCTTTTAAATGATATAGGGCTGTCATGAAAGAAATACCAGAATAAGCAGACACCTAGGAAAGGCCAATGCAATACTCAAAGCTTTAATTTTGTAAACAGCGCGTTATGGTATGATTGCTTCGCTGATGACACTGGATTTATTGGTAGTGCATTAAACGGCGCACCCGGAGTTTTATCGGCTCGCTTTGCCGGAAACAGAGAACAATTCTGAGGGCCGAATATGAATAAGTTGCATAAATTGCTTTACGCAACTATAGCCAATAGGAGGCACAATTTAAAACCGTCATTGCCTAAATTTAAACAGTGCTCAATACTTATTTTGAAAGGCAGGTGCAAGGCGAAAATTACAAGCGAAAAAAGAGGAAATCATGGTTTGGTTATGACCCTATATTTAAAACCAGACGGCTTGAGGAAACCTTTGCAGAACTGCCAATAGCCATAAAAAGCATAAGCCACCGCGCTAAAGCCGTAAAAAAACTATGCTTTTTTTAAATGAATATAGGATAATAAAAAGATTGAAAAATTAAACTTCAAACTCATAAATAAGTAAGTACTTTGCGCTTTAAATAACGCCGCTTAAGTATAGATGTGTTGCCGCTGAGTATTTAATAGGTTATAAAACATATTCGCTTATGCAACGATACATATTGCATTAAGTATAACATATTATGACAAAAATTTGAAGCGCTAGGCGCTTAAAAAAGACCCTACTTGACGCTATTGTGGATTGGGTTTTGAACTCCGTCCGAAGTACAAGAATGGCCATCCCATTTATTTAGAAGGTTGTGATACTGATTTAAGTTACCCTTCACCAACTGAAACAGGAAAACGCGCCTTTTGGTTTTCCGATTATCCCAAAAAATAATGCCAATAGTAAAACCACACAAGGTTTTTAATCCCTTTCTCTACTCGCGAGCTTTTAGCCAAAATCGACGAACGAAATGCAGGGCTTAAACTCTAAATACGAAAAGGGGTATTCAATGTTGTTGCCGTTTACGGTGGCGCAAGCATAACAGACCAGCACGTTCAATAAAAAGAGGTGCTCAATGTTGTGCCACTCCCGTCGTTATGAAAGAATGATGAGTCGTGGCCTTAGTGAGTATTCAAAATTAGATGTTTGCATCTTTAGATGAAGCTGATGAAATGCTGAACATGGGCTTTATGAAGAACATTAAGAAATTTTATCCGATACTCAAAAGGAAAAAAATACTTGGTTGTTTCTGCAAAACAATGGCCTTAAGAGGTTGCTACAATCGCAAAAAAATTTCATGCGTTAATCGCAAGAGGATCACATGTAGGTACGAAAAATTCTGGTGCCTCAACAGTACAACATGAATACATATGTGCGTTGTGGTCGCCGTGGACAGATACCCTGCTTTTAAAAAGATTAGCAGGATACTCAATCCTGGACAATCTTCTCTGTTATTTTTGTAGAAACAAAAGGAGATACTTCAGGAGGTTGCTGAAATTTAATGAGGACGGTTATAACGCCGGAGCTTTACCATGGGCGATTTAGTCAAAATCAAAGAGATTGAGTGATGAACGCTTTTCGTAAAAAGCAATACCCAAATGTTGGTAGCTACTTCATGTTGCGCCGGGAATTGACGTGCCGGATATTACACACGTTATCAATTACCAAATTGCCTGGATGAAATTGAAAACCTATACGCACCGTTAGTGGTAGAACAGGTTTAGAGCTGGCAAATCAGAACCTCAATGTCATTTTACTCGTAGTGAGCTTAGCAAAAAATTAAAGCCGATTGAAAATAAATTGGTCAAAAATTTATTACAAAAATATTCCTTCTGAAATGGAAATTTGTGAAATTCAATTGTACATTTTAGCGAACAAAATTTAAAAGATACTGAGGTAAATTGCCCAAAGTTGAAGCCTACTTTTACCTGCTAATCACTAAGTATTTGAAGGATGATCGGCGATGAATTAATCAAGAAAGGTGTTTCTCGTAGAATTTACGCGTTTCTTTAATTATTTAACAACACATCAAAAGATTTAAAAATAGTTCAGGATCTGATCGAATGATAGAGGCGATAGAGATTCAAGTCGGCATAATTCTTAGTGGAAGAAATACCAAACAAGTGGTGCTGATTCGTTTACTTTATTAATGTTGGTTGAAAAAAGCATGATTATGACTGATTGGGCTTTAAAAGATTTCTTAGAGATACTTTAGAACGTGGAGTCCAAGATGATATTTTTAAGGTTGAGTTAAAGAAGTTTTTCATTCTTTAATACGATGCTTTCTTATTACACCAAAAATTTTAGAAATCCTTTAAGATTTTAAAGTGAAGGTAGATTTGTAAATGTAGAAATCTCAAGTAACCACTGGTGGCTGGTTCGGGCGGAAGCCGCAGTGGCAGTAGAGGAGACCGAAATCGCGGGGCGTGGCGCAGAGGATAGAAGCCGTGTGGAGACAGCGGTGTGTTATGGTGGAAAGAAAGAGGAACGTTTTGTCATCGCTCAAAGGAGGAGGCTTTAAAGACAGAATAGCAGGTTCTAAAAAAAGAAGATTGTTGGAAATAGGTCTAATTCAAGATCAGAATCTAAAGAGGTTCAAAGAGATTCTACCGGGTTGGTAAAAGCAAAAGAAAGAAGTGGCTTCTTTAAGGAAAAACCCATTTTTAGTTAATTTCATAAATAAAAAATACGCTTCGGCGTACTTTTTTAGTTTCTTTTAGTATTTAGTTCTTATTTATCCTATTGAATCAAAAATTTTACAGCTCTATTTTTTCTTGCTATTTTCCGTATTAATTTCCGCTCTAGAAATGAATAAACGAGAGGCCCAAAGAAGAATAATGACCGCGCTTGTCGTAAACTGCGCAAGAACGGTTCCAACTAATGGAAGTGTTCATGTGAATCAACCTCAACAAAAGTGAAAGGCACCATTACTGGACGAAAAAAGGCTGTTTTCACATATCATAGCTTCTGTCAAACGATACCTTGCTAACTTTAGTATATATGGTTTTAAATCTCAAAAGTTAGGGTAAACAATTAGATGATGTGTTAAAATTTAAGGTACTTAGAAATTACCTTGACAGAACTTGCTTATGCTTAGAAGAGGTCAATTGTCGAGTTCTATAACTTTAACAGGGCTATCTTGAATAGATGGTAAAAACCTTCCTGTTAACGATGCGATCAGTCAGTTTATTTCTGGTTTAAATACGGGCTTACGGAAGGCAGGGAAAAAAAATCCGAGTTGGCAGTCCAGTAAAGTACTTGGAGCTATTATAAACCGGCCGATTTATTGCGGAACTCTTTTTGGGAAAAACCAAACCAAATGAGGAAAATTACACAAGTTAAGCATGATGATGCGATCAAAGATTCTTCTAGCCTCAAAATTTGATAGAGAAACCTTAACGAATTGCGGTTCAAATTTGAAAAAGTAGACGATTTGACGACATTGTGAACAACTGTAATTATTCAAAATCTTTTATTAGAACAGCAAACGATCTGCAAATCTTAGACGCCGATAAGCGATGCTACTGAAGATTAAGGTACTAAATAGAAAAAATAATACGGCAATCTTACTACACTATATCAAACTATTTGGTATGCTTGAAATGAAGGATGCTGCAGCTGTATGCTTTTTTAAATAGATTTTTGATAAAGTACAAAAATCGCAGATTCCCATTTTATAATTTTAGCAAAATAACACCTGATGAAAAAAATATTCTAATTCTACTCGGTATCCTTTTTAATTAAATCATGTAACAGACCAAAAAAGATCTTTACTTGATCCCAAGTTCTGAGAAATCAATTTTTAGGAAAGCCTTTTTTGGGAAGGTTGCCAATATCTACTTTCTGTTAACAGACCGCTTTAAAAACGGGAGGATTCCACCAAGACCTATTTATAGACGAAGAACCTTCACATTAGGGTTTTTCGGGTGATTTAAAGGTATATTACCGCTAAAAAATTAAATGAGGTTATTTTACAGACCTTTAATATTAATGCCATTTGTTTACACCTTGTAGTAGAACAAATCTCATGAGCTACTGACGAACGGTACCGAAATACCTATGGGTATTTCCGATGGCCTATTGGACAAAAGATTGGGACTGCCTTGCCCCATTTTTGGCACTAAAATGATTTGCGAGACAAGGTAAAAAAACTGCCCATAAATTCATTGTATTCGTATTTTAATGGATGTAGTGCTAAAACCACACCGGTCCGCGTACCCAATTTAGATCCTGTTTGGGCCTTCTGACTGGGTACTCAGAACTGAACCCGCGTGCACCTTTATAGTTAGATTACAAAAGCCTACACAGCCTGTACCTTAGTCGCTTAATTTACCCGATTATTAAAACAGAAAGTGATTGCAGCGCGTTGAACTTCCCCCAGAAACAACTTACTGGCAAAATGGAAAAAAGGAAGGTAGATTGACCTCAGAATTAGATGAATAGCGCAGTTTTTTGTAAAATTCAGGTTTAATGCCAAGGACCTTAGAGCGTTATATCATTTAAATGGTTAAACAGATTATGTGCAGGATTTAGGTTTATTTGATTGGCTTAGAGTAGGACTACCGTAAAAGCACGCGGAATTGAAACTGCATTGGAGTGAACTATACACTGCAAGCTTGCGATCTCCTTTAATTGCCTGGAAAAAAAAACAAACCCAGATGGATGTCTTAGATGCCCAGATTTTCTATATGATGGGTGAAGTAATAAGATTATTGGAATCTCTGGAGGTTAAAGAGCATTTGATTTTTGGGATAAAGGTAGACTATACCGGAGTCCACGGCTTTAAAAGTTTACTCAATTGTTGAACTTGAAGTATTGCATGCGAAAAGAAGTGATTATGAAACTATTTACAAAAATATGATTCGACTTTGCTGCACACAACATTAAAGGAAAAGTGTGGTAAATACCTGGACGTTCTCATGATGATGGGAGTCCTTTTGACAAAGAAGCGTAAAAAGCCCTAATTATTCAGCGAAAATTGTACTTTTTTATGAACCCCTTGGTGCTTTCTCAAAGTTGTATTACGGAGATGAAAGTTGCTAGGAAGCTTAGAGGATAGCGGGATTACAACAGATGATTGCGTACTTACGTTCCTTTATGAATTGGACGGAAATTGATAGTTTTGCCTGAACACAAGAAAAATACTCGAACACTGCAAAAATTAGCGGTTTCCACATTTAGAGGCGAACCACCCGGGCTGTTGGCTGGAAAACATCAAATGCTCACGGAGAGATCCACCTTATGTATTTCAAAGAACCATATGTACAAATGGGGAACTTTCGAGGATAAAAGTAGTTATAGGCTTAAAACTTACCAAAGGAAAAAAAAAAACACTTTCCGTAAAAGATTTATTTAGGAAGATTGACTAAAGTATTTGACCTCCCTTATTCTACAAAACCTCAGTATAGAACAGTTGAGGATGGCAAGGTAATTTAGATTCTGATTTTTGATATTGGCGTTTATTAGAATTACCAATTCCTAAACATTTTATTTAAAAGCTTTCGATTTTTAGTTGTAAAAAGCCATTTACTTGTAGGCTAATTTTTTTCAAGAGTTTATTTGAATGCCGAAAACCAAATTAAGCACGAAGAATTTTTAATAAAAACGCACTTTTTATAAGTAGGACTTAGGGGTTTTTTGCTGGGCATTTGCTGTCACTTAGATAAGCATTTTGAGATAGAAGGGAAAAAATATACTTCATCGAATGGGAATGGAGCATGATTTCCTTTCTGAAAGGCAGCAAGGATAAATACTTCCAAAATCATTCCCAGTTATCCTGGGATTTACAATCTCTAAAGGAAAATTAAAATTATTTCAATAAAAAACGATCCGCTGGAAACAGGATACAACTACATACTCATCTCTCTACATCCGTGTGTATAGATGCTCTCTCTCACCACTCTTCAATCGCTCGATCGCTATCTCACGCTGACTATTAATCTCTGACTCTCTACCATCTCTCTTACGACTTCTCTATTCTAGAAATAAAGCAGTACTGATGAAACGACGTAGCTATCCTCGTGCGCAGAGCTCTACTATACTCTCTCCTGAACTACGCAT
>Ga0163217_1071202_pt1 | contig 13759 bp, 13 predicted proteins | sample SynspAceP_FD_185933 | JGI IMG/M metagenome (GOLD analysis project Ga0163217, IMG submission 185933) | Saline lake microbial communities from Ace Lake in Antarctica - Synechococcus sp. Ace-P (PacBio error correction) | ecosystem: Environmental > Aquatic > Non-marine Saline and Alkaline > Saline ... | reverse complement strand
GAGGGTATTGAAGGCTATATGCAAACTAATATGCGGTATATACTGACTCCATTTAATCAGAATTTTAAATAGGGGGAAACCATTACCACTGCGAATCTGCAAACCAACGCCGTTCAAATCAGATGCAAGAAGTTTCTGCGACAAAAATTTATTGACTCTAGATCGGATAGCATGAACAAACAAAAGACCTGTCATTCATTAATGAAAAATTAGAACTTGATCTGCTCGAATTCATTGATAAATATATATGATGCCAACAAATGTCAAAATCGTCTGGAGGTAAATATGACAGTACGAATAACTGAAAAAAAAGTAAGAGATGGATGACTTGATTTTTGAATTTAATAATTTCATGAAAGTGGATTACCTTTAATACGGAAACATTCGATGGGTAGAAAAGGTGTAACATCTATAACTGTATCACCAGACCAAGATGCCGTAAAACTAAAATATAAAGATACTGCATACTATAATGTAGAGTAAAAAATTGAGTTTCAGATTATATCAAATGCGCTAGAAAAAACTGCAATGAGTCTAAAAGGAAGAGTAGTACGAATATATGTATATCTATGCTCCGTGGAATGGTATCATGGTGACCTTTTGAACGATTGAAGAGAAATCAGTGATACAAATTAAAGGTGAGAGTTGACTAAAGAAATTGATGGAAGTAACTAAAAAAGCAACCTTATAGAACTGAGGATTAGTATGAAAAAGAAACTTCAAACCTCTTTACAAAATGATTCCGTTACAATTGGAGGGCTTTAATAGAGGGATTTCTGAAAAATCTCTGGATATATATATGTTATGGGTAACTTTGGTTGACCACCTCTCCCCTCAACAAACTTACAATTTTACCAAAACTACGGAAAAGAATCCACGAGAGTAAACTATGAGACTCTACAGTACATCAAATAAATCAACTCACTACACTCAGCCACCCTTTCTATTTCAATTGATTGATTTTCGGATGAAAAAATTGAATACCCTAGATAGTGCGATATAATATAAAGTCTTCACACGCTAAACTCTTAAGTCTTGTGTCTAAAGTATAAGCGTCAAATCAATATGGAAGATTCTACTGCCAATGATTGGCTATTGGAATTATTGGAGAAAAGGAAATCCTATCTATCTAACGCCCAAACGCGTGGACTGTATGGCGAACTTCATCTTAATTCATGAGGAAAAATTCCGAATCATATGTCTGATCAGTTCAATGACACATAAAATATCTAGGTTTTTTCAAATTACGTCAGCTCTTTCAGATGATATATAATATGTAATAAGGATAATATAATCAATCTAATCTTATACTTTGCTATCTATCACATTATATATATGGAGTAAAAATAAGAATGTAAATAAAAAAAATATTACCAAGTAATTAGGCCCCTATAGAAGCCAATTAATTATATATCCTACCAAATATATAAAACTATTTATATTATTAATCTTTTCAACCTATTTGTATTTAGAATATACGTTCTGAGTATGACTCTACTTTGATGATGTAGATCCACTTGAGTATATTCAAAATAGTTCCGTGCCATTTCAAAATTACTGATGACTATTACTTCTTTTCCATTTGAATCAAAATTCGTACTTAATTTCAAAATGAGTATTTTCTGATGAAATTAAGATAATGATTTCCATTGAAAGGATTTTGGATACCACCACAAGTTCATTCTGTTTATTTAGTTTTCGATTATTTTATTTAAACTCGTCAAAAACAACCGCATTCAAATACTGCAAATGCATTTTTTCGAACTCCACCAACCGAAGTAAAGCTATCCACCTAAAAAACACTTTTTGATCTAGAAACTAGTAGACTTTGGCAGAATATTTGCTCCTGACCTCCAAGGACTGACAACTTCCTGAATGTTTTAGATCAATTTGCTGCAGCCGTCGATACTTCGTATTTCCAATATTCTGGAAATTCCATTTGAACAAATATATAATGCCCCTGAAACAATGTTCGAACATAACTATCGAAAATCAGGATTCCAAGTGCATTACCTGTAGTAATATCTAATTCTGCCAACTTATTTCTAGTTTGACCTCCTATAGAATTTAAAATTTCCTCCAACAAAACAACCTTCCTTTTAAATGTTTAGGTCATTAAACTGAAGAATTGCATCAGGGATTCCATGCAGTTGCGTATTCCGTTAGTAGAACTAACTGCTGCTATTCGTTTTCTCTGTTTTGCCCTTCCAAATTTGATGGTTAACCCTCCTACTAGATATATTTAAAACTTTGATTAAAATCTAATTGAGCTTACCCCTCCATGTGTGACGGGTTCCATAAATCTGCTAATTCCTGTTGCAGTATCAATTCTTGCTAAAATAGTTCTAGAACTCACCACTATGTGAGTAAGCCCCCAGTCACGATACACTACCATTTGTGAGTAATGAGTGAAGAAACTGAAATTATTGAGCTACCGGCATTCCAATTGGTAAGCACTCCAGACCTTCTATCAAATGCAAGCAAAATTCTAATCTCTTGTTATATTTTATTACATTTCTAAAATTGGCCGCGATAAATACCGAGTTACGAGATGGTGTAATATTGAAATTAAAGTTATCTACAGAAGGACTCCAAGTTTGTTGGCACACCCGTTTTAAATGGTGCAACTAGATTAGTTCTTTTTAATCCTCCAACAGAACTAAAAATATCCACAATGATCATTTTTTTTACACCATGTTCTTTCTATTGCATAGACAATGGCTATACTAGACCAATTATGATCAATGAATGCACCCGACCACTAATTTCTATTTTCTACTACATTGATCATTATACCATTTTGAAGAGGCAAAACTCCAAAATCCGCCACCTATAAAAAACAGTTGAATCGTTTGGTAGTATTGAAGTAATGAATGGAGTACTAATGTTGGTTCCAATTATTAATTAAACCTGCAGTAATATTATATGATGCAACGCCTTAGAGTGATTTACACCATTGAATCGTTGTAAACTCTCCTGCAAAATAGAGTGTATTTTGATCATGACTTATTACATCTAACTTCATCATTTAGAGTGATTGGAGATTATTATGGCTTCAATGTAATTTTATTTACAGCAGTTAAATAACTCTTTACTGCTAAAGCTAGAGAGGTAAAACGGCCACCAATATACACAATAGAACCAACGATATCTATTATATTGACACCATCATATTGGAGGCAGGATTCCAAACTAGATTATTGCAGAAAGTAGTGCATTTTTACTTTGGCCAAGTGTTTTCTATAAAGTCCTCCAAACTATTTGTTAAAAATTTCACCCCGAAATAGATCGAGAATCCATCTATATTGCTATACTATTTTACTTTATCATTAGTATTGGACCCCCAAGTCAATAGTTGTCCTGTTGAGCGTTTTACTGCAGCTATATTATTCCTGATTTAATCCCATTCACAATACTAAAAAGTTCCTCCAAAATAAAAGGATTACCGTCTGCTTTGATCATTGTTTGTATTATCCCATTCACTGAAACCTTATTTAATTGTCACTTCTACCTGTTGCTATTTTCAATTATGAGCAAAATTTTGTTCTAAACGCTGTCTCCAACCATTGTAAAGTCACCTCTAAAAAACCATCCTCCATTATCATCAGTCGCTATACTTGTAACTAGTCATTTGGAAAAATCCATGTTTTACAGTGGCTTTTCCAGTATTTAGGTCAAAATTCTAATACGTTTGGAATGTGGGTTCCGACAAAATCAAACTCTGTCCACCCAAGTAAAACGACATCATTTAATCGGTATCTTCACTAATAGCAAAAACTATCCCATATTGGCTCCCACCCAATGTTTTTCTTAAAATTAAGATTTTGACTGATAAAGATTGAGTAATTGCCAAAAATGTAAAATAACAATAAAAAATTAAATTTCTCATTTTAAGAATGTTTTAGTTTGTCTAAAACTTAAGACTTTTTATAAAATTATTGCTAACTGTTTTAAAAAATGATGGCCTATTAAGTTTATTTAATAGACATAAAATATATAATACTTCAAAGATTTAATGCAAAATTTTTAAAATACATTTATTAAAGCAACTTATGTTCAAAACATTAATCCAACCTTCTAGTCTTTATAAATAAGGTGTTGTATTTCTCTTTCACTATTTTACAAAAAAAAAGGCGACTCTTACCGAAGTCGCCTTTCATTTTATTCTTAGCTCGAAATTTATTCAACACTAAAGTACCTTTTAGGCAATTTCACCCATTTCACTTCCATCGATTCCATTTTCATGTCCAAATGCTTGTGGACGAACGTTTTGCTTGATCACATAAGGATACTTTCCACCCCTTGCACCTTCTTTGTACTCACTAAGATTTTAGTCGCTAACATGGCCGCCTTGTGAGTTTCTGAGTTCCCATCAGTCTGCAACAACAAACCACTTTCTAAATCGTAGTAGTGTAATTTTGTCGCCCAACGGATTGGTAATGTTCACACGAACGCTTCTTTTACCTTGCACCCTGTCTAGGGCCTTTCAATTCAAGGATGTAGCTTTCTTTGTTGTAGTTCAAATCCGGAAACAAACTGGCGCTTCTAACGCCCAAATCGCCAAATCTGAACCAGTCACTTCTCTTTCGCCTTGCATGCCTGATTCTTTCCTTTGACACCCGTCGTAAAACTTGTTCTGAACCACCATTTCGCCCATCGTTCAATTTCCATTCATGAATTTGTTAGGTGCTTCAGAAGTTTACATTTACATTGATCGCTCTTCCCCATCATTTCTGCAACTCATCACCGATTTTACAGTTTTCACTTTCAAATAAGTTTCTTTCCTACCACCTATTGCACGAATGTAGCTGTCTTACTACTTTCTGAGCAGTCATATCCGTGCTGGAAGCAGGGCTTCAATGTTTCTCACCACTCTTTCCGTAAGTATCTACAAAATCAATCTGTCCTGTTGGGCTCAAACTTTTTCACTTTGTCCGCTACTTCGTCTTATTTCCCACTACCAAAATTGTAACGCATTCATTGGTCGGATATTACTTCGCCAGCCATTGCTTAAATATCGTCTGAGAACTTCGCTACATTCATCAAGTATTTGCTTGTAGTAATCTGCTGGGGCAAATCATAAACAATTCTTTGTTATCGCAAACGAAGCCACTGTCTGTGGATTCTCTAAACCTATTGCAAATTACCAGTGATGTAGTTTTTGATTGCCTTGCAATCTTCAGCAGTAACGCCCTTCTTTTCATTTCATCATTTCCTTCATCGCTTCTTACTAATGCGCTATCCGTCTTACATCGTTTCTCACTTTGCAGTTGCATCAAAGAACCAATGTATTGTCGTCGCTCAATTGAAACTTCTTGCTCCGTATATACGAATTGGCTCTCCAAATTCAAATTCAATCGTGAAGTAAATCACCACCGAATAGGTATCATTACAGAAGAAGGAAATTATCAGCATCAGCTGGTTTTAAATCCACTGGGATAGTTGATGCTAATTTACCGATGAACAGCTCCTGGTGTTTTACAAATACAATCTCTGTATTTTCTAGCGCCGTTGGTGGTTGGATAAGAAAGAAAACGTTGGAATTACTCCTTTTCCCAATCCTAAATTGCCGCTGTAATCCAAACTTCTTCGTTTCTTGAAGTTGAGGCTCCCACTATCGCCATATAAGCAGAGTTTGGCTTGAAATAACGGTGTTGTAATACTTTGAGGCGTCCGCCAATTCTATGTTTCCAATAATTTCCTCTGTATTTAATTACCATAAAGGGTGATCTTTCCAACATCAACGCTTTTTAACGTTGCTTCGCAATGGCGTCTGGATTCATCTTTCTTCTGAAAGCAATCCTGAAAGATATTGGCTTCTTCCAATTTGTCCGATTTCCTCTTGAGCTGAAATGGCGTTCATGGCTACACTCTGCAATCCATTTGTAACAACTTAGGCTCATATTTACTCAAACCTGAGGCATAAATGGCGCTAGATGAAGTATTGAAGTTGGCTCCGATTAAAGGTCGATTGCGTTGATTGAATGCTTCTTGTATTCATGCTCTTCGTTTTCCGGTAGACAATAAGTCACCAGCCAAATCAGTGCTATCCGTTTATCGCCTTCCGTGAAATGGTGCGGATATCAAAAGGTCAATGAAAACGTACTCTGGCAATTTATGGTTTTCTCGTCCACAACAACGGTTCAATCCATTGTCTAAGGTAAATATTGGGTTTTCTCCAATCTTTAATTTCAGGTGCAGGACCTGCTTGGGGCGCTTACTTCTGGTTCAAAAACTCCTGTGCAAAAACAGGCCACAGTCATCAAAGCGATCAGCGTTAAATATGCTAAATTTTTTCATGTGTACTCTTTTTTTATAATTCTTTGATTTCTATGAGATTTATTTTTGTTGTGGCTTCGCAAGTAATACAATAACCACTCTGTTTCCAGGAGCTAAAGTATTTTTTAGCCACTCCTGAAATGTCTTCTTCTTTTACTTCATGTAGCGATCGAGTTCTGTTTTTATGTATTCAACCAAATAGCATCACCAAAAAATAAACGTGATAGTTCGCCAAGTTTTCAGCCAAAACCAGCTACTCTTCCGTTTGCCGATACAAAGCAGAAGCTGTTTGATTCTTCCCCAATTTGGTCAATTCCCTCTTCCCGTAAATCAGTTCGGTTTCGCACTTTCGCCACTTCTGCATTAATCGAAGTTTTCCAACTGATCTGTGCAGATTTCCGCATAAAAATTCGCAATACCGGAACATCAAAGCAATACCTTGGATCGATTTCAGAAGGAATCATAAAAGAACCTAACAAATACTGCTTCTTTCTTTTTTCGTCTTTTTACCATTGTTCTGCAATCTACTACCTCTCTCCTGAAGACAATTAAAGTAGGACAACATGCTCGCCGTTGCCGGAATAATCAGGAGTCCTTGTGCAGAATGTTGTAATCCTCACTTACTGCAGGCAATTGGATGTTGTCATAAACGGTATCTCTTACCTCTTTCGTTTTTGATCGCGCTCCACCAATGGTGGGTCTTGGAATTTCTTTTCGTTTCCTTTGGAATCGTAGAGAAATACTTGTCGATCCAACTTTTGTTGTTTCTGCTAATCGATGTCACCTGCTATAGAAAGGGTGCATTGGTTAGGCACATAATAACGTCGCATAGAAGTCTTAAAAATTCTTTCCATTTTCGCTTGGTTGATGTATTCTGGCGATCCACCTGGCGGTCCATCGGTATGGAGTTCTTCAAATGCATTGTCCGTATACTTATCGTTCAAAATACTTCCGTAAAGGTGTATTCTCATTTACGCTGCTTCAATTCTTCTTTTACTGACCCTCTTAGTTCTACCCCTTCTTGGTCAATTTTAGCGTGTAGCATTCTGTTCAGGACTCTAACCACAATCCCAATTCCCAAAACTGATGGAAGGAAGAATTTCGTAGTAGAAACTTCGGTCAAATGAAGTGTTGGCGTTTCAATGAACCACCATTGTTTTGAACCAATTTAAAAATACTCTCCACGCTCGATGTTCTCAAGAAACCTTCGAACAATAAATGCTCAAAAAAAAGTGAGCAAAAACCTGTTCGAGAAGATCTTCATTCTTAGAACCTACGTGGTAACAAAACGGGTACCGCACTGTACAATTGGTGTAGAGTGATCTTCTTGTAGAATAAACATGTAAAGCCATTCGGCAAGTCGTTATTCTACAATTCAATTTTTGCTTTCTTGCCTTTTTGCAAAACCGCCGTATGACAGTCCCAGGGCCATTGCTGCAATGAAAATTTTCTTCATTATTTGTCTTTATATAATAATTCGCGAATTTAATAAATTGAAAAGGGTCTACCTAAAGGGGAATACAGCAATTTGGTAGTATTTCTTTTAGTGGAAAATGTAAGGCCTTTGATATTAATCTTGCGCCATTCATGAAAACAACTATCTTGTTTGCTTCTGCGTAAATCCTGTGAAATCTGCGGGACAATTCTCCTCTAACAATTTGTTCTCCCGCTAATCTCGCTGAATAACGCATGTTTTTGGTGTATATGATGTGAAAAACGGATAGGCCTGAAAGTTTTATCAAAAAAAGTGAATCCGAAAACACTCTAAAACTTAGGTTTCTGAAAATATTTTATCGTCGTAAGACATTCCGTTCTTTTTCCTTTTCACAAGTTTTGGCCGTACCAAACGGATTTCCATACAAAGTCTCCCATAAATAATTTCTTAGCTAGTTTTCCACTTCAACCCAGTTAGGATTTAATACGTGGTCATTATTCCATTTTTATTCCCTTAGTGTAAATCAACTTCTTTCGTTTACTGCCCTTTATGGTAATTTTATAAACCGCCTTTTCCTTCCAGTAAATCATTTTAAAAATAACGTTCTCAAGAGTCCATTGGAATGATTAAAATCTTCAAACTTCCCTTTCTCTGAGCCCTTTTTCCAATTTCGTATTCAATGGATTTGATTCCCATTTTTATAATAAGCAAGCCACTTTACCTTGAATTTTCATGCTTCAATGGAATTTTCAGGCAATAAAACGCCTTCAGAATTCAAATAGCGTAGAAGTCCAGGTACCCTCATAATAATTTCATCTGAATTTGGAATTCTCCGGCTTCATCATAATAGATGGTTGGCCCATGCAATTCGCCTATCTATGTAGTTTTCTTCCCATTTCATGTTTTCCATTCTCATGATTAATCCACCCATTTTCCAGTCTTTTTTTCCCAATGTAAATCTCCAAGGGTTTCTATGCTGCCATCTTCAAAAAACCATTCCATGTGCCTTTGTTTATCATTCAAAAGGTAATTTCCACTTGACTCTGTGTGCCCATTTTCATTGAATATTCCCAAGTACCCACTTTGTTTCCAATTCATATTGACCTTTAGTTATTCCAGTTGATTTAATCCATTCATACCATTCAAAAAGTGCCGTGGAAATCTCCGTTGCTTGTAGGCCACTTTTGCACTTTTAATTTCCGTGATATGCTTTCAATGAAACTCAGCTGAAACCACCTTTTAAAACGAGATAATTCAATACATTCGCGGCGGTATCATAGCTAAAATACTTCTTTCCAACACTCCTTTTGTCGTAGCAGTATTTAGTCTGATATTCTGCCTTTGTCATCATAATAAACATCACAACCATTTATTTCTCCACCATATTAATAGGTCTTCTACTTGATTGGTCCATTGGGAATAATAAACCTCGCTTGGACCACCGATTACAATCTTTTTGATAAAACCCTTGGCTCCTTGAGCTGAACCATCAATGTAATGGGTTTTCATAATATCATCTCTAGCGCCTTCTGCATAATTTACCTTACTCTCCAACTCTTTCCATTTTATGTAATTGAAATCCTTTCGCTATTAATCTGGTCTTTTCTTAAACGCCCTCTTTCAGCAAGACAACTCTCATTGGGATAATAAAATTTCCATTTTCCAATTTTATTACCTGCTTTATAGGTTCCTTCTGAGGAATTTTCGCACCATTTAAAAATGGAACTAACTGTTTTTTAGTTTCCTCTTTTTGAGCGGGCTTTAGACTTTACGTTCACGTTTTCAATCGTAATTTACATATCCAATAAAGGTCGCCATTCGATAATTCATTTCTCATAGTTTTATCCCATTCCGATCATACGGGTCAGTATGGCATCAGTTTTCCATTTCATCCAAATTCCCTCTTCTTCAATTCTGCCGTCTTTGATAGTAGTTTTTGTATACCTACCTACTTGATTTTCCTTCTTTAACCTTCTTTCGGCAGAAAGCTGTCCATTCTTTATAATAATAAGCGAATGCACCCTCCTGTTAAATCCATCCTTGTAGGGTTCCTTTGGAATATTAAATCCCCATCCGAATAATAAGAATAATAAGCTCCATTGGTCGCTCATTGTCTTCAGTTTTCGAATTCCTCATTCAAGGATCTCCACTAATTTAAAGTATTTTTTAACTGTTCCATTTTACTTCATCACCTTTATATGGGAATTACATATTGAAGAGGTCCTTGATTAAAATACCAATTGTGTGCTGTGTCTTCTTTTTTTCCTTTTTAAAACTGAGTGGGTTGGCTATCAGAGTCCAAACTGCTTATAGCTTCATATTTCCCATTTAAAGTATCTGGCTTTATACATCATCGCTTCAGCTTTCCGTTGGGATGAAATTAATTTGATGAAAGCTCCTCAGCTTGGCCATTCTATATTAATTGCCTTGTTCCGTGTTTTCCCAATTCGTTCAAACAAACCCATTCGCCTTGGACGTTTGCCCTTTTCTGAAACACTGCCTTTAGAATTGGAGCACTCCATTATTAAAGTAAAAACTCCAATATCCCAACTCTTTCATCTGATTATCCATCAACATTCCAAATAGCGCTAATCTCTCATTATTGTACTCACCCAAAAAGACGAGAACAGTGTTGAACTTTTCCATCCCATTCCATTCTTCTGGCGAACCAACAATAAATCCAGCTCCTCTGTCCGCCAAACTTTTGAAAGATTCTATGTTTTGTTTTTTGGCTGATTGCTCACTTTAGAATCACTGTAATTCTTACATTTAAAATAGTTGGAATAAAGCATCAAATTGTCCGTCAGGAATTATTTACCAAAAAAAGTTAATGTAACTGCTATCCAGAAGTGTAATCATTGTCTTTGTCCATTTCTAGCGATTGAAAACAATTTTGCGATCGAACGAAGTAACTTATTGTTCAATTTTAGAGTGATTAAATTCGAATTTTCACCCGATAACCCCTCTTTCATTTCTTGCTCAAGCCCCTCTCATCCAACTCCTCGGGAGCCGTCAGTTTTAAGCACTATTATATTATCAGGAACCTTCCCAATTCACAAATTATTTCTCTAAATCTAAGAAAGAGTACTCAATTGGTCATAAGAAGGTTATCGTTGCGCTTGCATAAGCCTCAGCATGCCCTCAACAGGTTCGTGCCTCGTTACTAATAAGGCTCCCATTTTATAATGAGCCACCAGCATAGTATGGGACTGATAGATTACTGTAGTTTTTAAAAATTCTTCAAAGGCTTTTTGATAACTTTTTCTGTTCTTCATAAACCAAGCCTTACCGTTAATAAAGTACAGGCTATTGGGAAATCGTTTTAATAACCTTCCGTATACGTGTTTATCGCTTCTTGAATTTGCCCCATGTCTCGCAAGGCAGATCCTTTATTGTTAATTAAAAAACTTTCTGTATACTTTGGTTTTCCCTAGTTCCATGCTGACTTCAATCAAACCTCTAGCCGCTTCTGTGGGTTTTCCATCTTTGATGTAGCTCAGCGACAAATCATATTGAGCTAAAAAACATTAATTGGTATCATTTTCCAGAAACAGATTGGTACGTCACATGGCAGCGCTATAAGCTACCAATGTTATGAAACAGTATTCCAAGTGAATAGAAGAACCACTTAGAGCTGTATTTTAATTTTCTTGGCCAAGAAAGTGAAATGGTTAAAAGAAAAGACGGGAGAGAAACAGAGATTTAAAATTATTTTTGCGAAGTAAATTAGATATTGCTCTCTAGGAAAGAGAATTCCATAAAATACAAATGAAATTAAATAGGAGCCGAAAAAAAAGTAATTCGATTTTTAAAAGTTGATTAACTTTAAGAATGAAGGCTCACTTGGGCTTTAAAGATTCAACTGTAACGTGAAAAAGGCGTGTAATCGTCGTCGATGCGTTCGAAAGTAATAATAAGATTGTTTTTGTCTTTTTCTAAAGTTGATTAATCCCAACCCATTTTCACCATTCCTGTGCGTCTATGTTATTCTTTAAGAAATAAGCATCTAACTCACTATTCGTCTAAAGAGTTTATTGGTAATTAATTCATTTCGGAAAGGTCTGTTCTTTGATTGTGTTTTAATTAGGTTGCCGAAGTAAAAAGCAATTTTCACTTTTGTCTTGATTCTCGCTCATGATTAAAAAAAATTCCAGGCAACCTCCTACTTTTGCTATTACAGCAGCATGATGAATGATATTCATCAACATTTCATACATCAAGGATAAAATCAATTTGTCCACTACTGTCAGAAGTTCCCATTTTTTGACTTCTTAATCGACTCAGTTTATATCGCCAAACATTGTCCAAGGTAAACACCCCTCTTAAAGGTCAATGTAATTTTTCTTGTCAATAATTGATCGTGCGAAAGCAGACAGTTCTTCAAAATGCTTGACTATTGAGAGATTATTATCTCTTCAGCATCAATCAACTTCTGCACTATCCAAACATATCTGAAGATAGAAAAAACATGGTTTATCTTCATTACCTTTTTAAAATTGTAATACAATTTTACTTTCTTGAACGGCGAAGGCCATGTTCTTACTAAACCAAATTCCGGACTCCCCCTATCAGAAAAGGTACCATTGTTTTAATAAATCAACGCTAGTATTTCCTGAGTTTTCTTTATTCATTCAATTAACTATATCCAACATAGTGGTAAGTAGAAAACGTCGGTATTTAACTAACCTGTTTACGGTGGTAATGTAGTATTATTGGTCAAATCTTGTGTTAAGCAGAAAATTCCAATTTTATTCAATATCATTTTCAAATTGAAATTGATGGGCGAGTAATGTTTTGCAGACTTCTACCATCACATTATAAGCTTTCTTCGAATTCTTTATGCCGGACTCTTCCATTGAATTCTAATTGGACGTTCAACAAGGACTAAAATATGGTCAATTTACTTCATCTGAAAAATAACCTCTGTAAGATATATTTCCCATATGCCACATCTGGCGAATTCAGTAAATGGATTTTTTGCGAAAATCTACTTTATAAAGGTCTAAAGGCTTCAAATATCAAAGGTTGTAGCGGACTAAAAGTAATTAAATTATTGAATTATAGACAATCATTTATTCCAGACATTTTTAAGAAAAAAAGCTACGGTACGTTTAAATTATTTATAGACGAATAGGGTCAAATTAGTAGATAGATAGGAGAAAAAATAAACCGCACTGCGATCTATTGTTATTGCCACTATACCCAAAGCCAACAACCAACCCAAAATTCGAAAGGGAAAACGAAAGGAGTAAAGTGGATGCAGCAGATTCAGAGCGGTGTACCCATATTTCTTCAGTATTTAAATGTCATGGAAGACTTCTTATTGGGCGCCCATTCCTGGCGTTAAAAATGGGAACTAAAGCTTAAACAACCAATATAATCATGGGCGAGTTAAGGCTTAAAATTTACAAGCACAATTATTCCGCTCAAACGCCTATGGGCTTCTTAAGTGAAATATACCATGTGAATTTACTCCTATGATTTCAATAAAAAATACTGAGCAACCAATGCCCATATTAATGGTTTTAAATCGAAAAAAAACGGTTCCTTCAACAATCCCGGTTTTGGATTGTTTGCTCCCCCAAATTGGGGGACCTTTGTAGTTCACCAAAAAACTGTGACATTCCATTTTTGCTTCCAAACAGAAATTAAAACAAGAGAATTAAAGACTATTAAAAAATAGGATTAACCACAATCAAATCCAATTCAATAAAAGTATTTTAATCCAAATGACCTACAAAAATTACATTAAATGCCCCAATTAAAAAGGGAATACCAACAAGAACTACAGAGGGATTAATCCGATAGTGGCAATATAAAAAAATAAGAGGCCTAAGTAAAAAAATTTGCTCTGAGCTTAATTCCCTTTCCTTTTTAATGCCTTTGCTTGAAAAAAACTCCAAAGAGGTTAAAAATCCCACCTGCAGGGAGTTTAAAAAAAAAAAAACCAACCTTAAATTTTTTACATTTTTGCGTTTCAAAAAAAAAAACCAAAATCCAATTAACTCAAATATATTTGACCCTCTTTGTGAGGCCTCTCTGCTG
>Ga0163217_1049611_pt1 | contig 13760 bp, 7 predicted proteins | sample SynspAceP_FD_185933 | JGI IMG/M metagenome (GOLD analysis project Ga0163217, IMG submission 185933) | Saline lake microbial communities from Ace Lake in Antarctica - Synechococcus sp. Ace-P (PacBio error correction) | ecosystem: Environmental > Aquatic > Non-marine Saline and Alkaline > Saline ... | reverse complement strand
TAGGGAATACTATGTTTTCTGATATCACAAGCAAATAATTCCTTTCTGCTACAAATGATTGAGTATTTCAATATTGAGGACCAGATTTGAAATCAGCGGAGCGACTGCGGTAACAGATATTACATGTGGCTCCAGGCAATGATGGAAGCTAACAATCATCGATTTTGTTTGGTGGATGGGCGGATACAGCGTATTTTGTTGAACCGTTAGCACTACCTTACCAACGCGATTTTGTAGCGGGCGCTTCTTTCACGGGGACTTGTAGCAGGTTACGTTACCAGGCTGGGCACGTGATGCACAGGGTTGTGAAAGGACTTATTCAAGACAACATTGTACTTGATGTACCAACTGCCATAAGCGGCGAAACATACAAGTGACCAAGAAAACTGTACGCCAACTACAGGGCGAGATCGAAGGGTCTTACCAACGGCGGACAGGGAAAGTACTATTACCTTACCCAATTGAGTATGACGGAAGAATTTCCTGCACCTCAGACATGAGAGTATTCTCTGGACTTGGAGCTGGTAGTTATTGACAGTAGTACTTATTACGGATCATGGGGTTGTAGTTTTACAACGGCTTGCAGAAGTTGTTATACGAAAACAATGGATTGTACACCCTTGTAGATTTTAAAGCTATCGATTGTACGAGTAACACCTGGTTGGAAACAATTACGGTGAACGTAAACTGGTGTTCTGCAAACCCTTGAGTTTGTGATGACCCCTCCGACCGGTCCAAATGTAACTCAGGCGAACACCCAACTTTTACAGGTCTTGTTGCATGACGGTACCCTACAGTTCTTGGTTAGATTAGATACTACAAATCCCGGTTTGTGAAAGAACGGTAACACACAAGAGTTTAGCTCCGGTTACAACCAAGATTTTGCTGATACCCATATAGATTATTACATGTTTTTGGAGCTAATGATGGTTCTATACATGACACAGACTGAAAATATGGTGTTTAATCCATTGGACGTTACAATTGTCCTGTAGCGAGGCACATTTATGCTGCCAACAATACGTTCGAGAACTTACCTCCAAATACATATTGTGGTAACTGCAAAACCAGGAACAAACGGTTGTAGTGAAAGTTTTGAAAAACATCTTATTGATGAGCCAATTGGCGATATTGAACGTTGGAACGCTACTGTTGTAGAGTTTGGATGTAAGTGTAGGCAACAATCCTAACAATGCTACATAAACTATTGATGGTTCTGCCAATCATGGCGGTAGTGGTTAATTATGTATTCTATTGAGTTTGTTAATGGCGGTGCTACGGTTGTTCAGTCGGTGCGTCGATCGTACTTACTGTTTCCGACAGAACTGCGATACGTTACGATTAACGTATATGATGATAAATGCTGTTCAGGTAGCACCACGGCAACGGTACTTCCTTTTGAATGAGATGACAGGTGCTTACGGCAGCAGTACCACTACGGTTACCTGTGCGCAGGGTAGTACGGGAGTAATTACGGTTACGCGACATTACGGCTAGCGACAATACAAATATGAGTACAGTATCGAAATGGTACACTATGTATTCAAACCAATCGTGTTTGTGGCTTTGTCTGCGCGAAAATATAATTGCTTTGGTAAGACTATACGATACAGGCTGTATCGTTAAGACTTCGGCGAGAATAGAAGAGCCGAACACCTCTTACCATCGATGTCGGTTAAGACGAGCGATGTGTATTTTCGGAACGGCTACGGGCGAAGTAACCTTCGGAATTGTAGATTAACATACCCAGGAGGGGTGATTGGAAGTGTACAATACAATGGCACACTTAATAATACAATGACGATATTCTACGGCAAGTGGTAAGCGATACGTATAATGGCCTACGCATATCTAAACCTTTGAGGCTGGTAATTACTATTGTTAGATTAGCCAACAAAAAAACAACCCTTTCATGTACAAAACATGGAATGCCACGATTAGTGGAACCTACCACTGATATCAGTGGAAACACCGCGGTTACCGTATTAATGTTAATCCTGGCGACGATGGACCATAACCCCTTACGATGTTAATCGGCGGAATGGGGAAGCTATACTTATTATTAGGTGTTTGCCGTTACCGGGCGCAACAGATTCGTCAGCGGGCGCTTCTTCACGGGGACTGTAGCAGGTCGTACCAAGCATGGGGCACGTGATGCACAGGGTTGTGGAAAGACTTATTCAAGACAACATTTGTACTTGATGTACCAACTCCAATAGCGCAACGACAAGTGAACAAGAAAACTGTACAAACCTACAAGGCGAGATCGAAGTGAGCTTGCCCACTGGCGGACAGGAAGAACTATACCTACCAATTGATTATGAAACGGAACCCATTTCCGCGCAGCCTCAGAATACAAGAGTATTCTCTGGGACTAGAGCTGAGTAGTATTGAAGTACTTTTACGGATCAAGGGTTGTAGTTTTTACAACGCTTGCAGAAATGGGGTATACGAACAAATGGAGTGGTTTCTACTACAGTCGTAAAATCTATTGATTGTACCAGTACACCAGGTGGTGAGATTACCGTAATGATAAATGGAGGTTCAACGAACCTAGAGTTGGATAATGACTTACTCCTTTGGTAGTGTTATACACAAATAAACGGGTGTATTTACAAATTTAACAGAGGTAGGTTGACATATTCTATTCTTGTTAGAGATAATGATACGACAAATCCTGTTTGCGAAGAACGGTACACAAGTGCTAGACGACTCCTGTAGCCCCAGTTTTTTATTTAGGATGCCACCAATTGTTTAAACGTGAGTTGTTTTGGGTAACGGATGGTTAGTATTAGGCGAATTATTGACCCAGCTACGATGTGAATTCTGCATACCAATTTATGAATTATATGAAAATTGCTGATTTTGGTTACTCCGATTGGCTACCCAGACCAAAATCCTTTCATTTCACTGCTTAGTGAAGGAGATTATCAAGTAAGAGTGAATTTCAAGTAGAGGTTGTGCAGGGTTAAGAATGGAAACCATTACTCAACAATTGAATTAACGGTTTTAGTGCGTTGCAACAGAATTCAGTTGTTCGACCAAAGTAACCAGTGTGAACACCGCAAGAGTTACCGGCACTGCTGGTTTAGGTACTGGACACCGCACCATATTTATATAGTATTGGATTAATGTAATTTTCCAAGCATCTAATAACATTCAACATTACAGATAACGGTTATGCGCAAACTATTGATTGATTATACGTGAAAAGGACGCTAAAGATGTAACACGTTTGATACACGTATAAGTTTCAGCCTTTAATACAGCATTCACAGCACTGCTAGCACAGGATGTTGAAATACAGTGTATTAAGGATGAAACGTAATTATTTCAGTGATGATAATGGCTTAGGGATAATTATGGTGTATGAACTGTTACCATAAGAAATGGGTACTTGGTAACGCTAGTTAGTACCACGGCACATCTGCTACATTCGAACTTGTTGCTGTTGGTTTTCTTATGTATTTAGAGTTACGATTTAGATACAGCGTGGTTATGTAAATACCAGCTAGTTATTCCATGCACCGTTGAATTTTATAACGGGCAAATCAGCTACTGCAACCTCGCGGGTTACCTTTTTCGGTGAAGTAAACGGAAGGTCTAACTATTATATAGATGGGTATAGTGGTGATTATAATTACGAAGTTTTTGATACAGCAGGAAACATTAGTTGTTAGCGTTCTAAACTTGCATCAAATACTAGTTGTAAACAAGACGATAAATGGTCTTCTGGACGGCAATTACTTTGTCGTAATTACAGGAGACTGCAGTTCCCTTATGTTTCAGAAGATTACAAATATTTGTTTACTATTTCATCTCCAGACAGGACCTTTAAGTGGAGCGGTTAACCAAATAGTAGCGGAGAGCAACTGTTTTCAGATGATAAAGGTGAAATTCGAGTAGCTCGGCAAGGGCGATTACAAGCCATATGATATTGGTTACTAATACCACAACTGGAGTTAGTTATTCTATGGATGATGTTCAAGAAGCGGTGTATTTACCAATCTTTCAGCGGCTGATTATTTCAATTGCATTACCGACAACTCAGTTGTATCCGTTATTAACAGAAACAATGACTCAGGCAACGCCAATGTAGCTAATGCTACACCATTGGTTACTGACTTAGTCTTGTTCGGTGATACAGGTGCTTACAGTATCTGAATTGTAAAACAGGCGGTGGTAGTGGCACTTATAGATATCAGTTAATATTTACGACGCCCAGACTGGGTCAACGATAACATCAACTACAGGAGCACAAACAACCCTAATTTTAATGATAGGAGTTGGGTATTTTGTTACAGCATTACTGTTGTTGATGGTTGGGATTGTTTGATGACGGTTTACAAATACTGTTGAAATTACAAAGCCTACAGCGTACAGGCTAGCTTGTTAAGAACGGATCCTTTACCTGTTCAAACAGTGTGCTGAATTTGAAACTTAACGGCGCAACTGGGGAAGCGGCACATAATGAATATTAGTGTGTAATACATAAACTTCTGCCAATGGACAAGTAATCATTAGGATTGCCTGGAAAACAGGAATATTCCAAGAAGGCACCATAATCCATATTATGTTCGTGATGCAATTTAATGGTTGTGAGTCAGAATTTCAAATGCTATTACTGAAACAGAAATGGCCCATTGATTTTAACATGTATGATAAAACTGCCGCTTCAGTGGAACTGTACCGGTGGAAAACACGAGCAATTATCTTTTGTAACGGCTCAGGGTGGTTTTAGGAAAACTATTCAATATAATTGTTTACAAATAGTTCTTTAGCTGTGGGATCACGTATTGCAGTCTCAGTCACAAGGGTACTTTAGAGGACTTTGGAGCAGGAACATATTACGTAAAACTGTTAATAAAGTCAGATTGTACAACAGCAGCTGAAGAATATTATTGTCGAGCCTACCACCTCTTTCCTTATACTGAAGCTGTAATAGATGTTAACATGTGCAGGTGAAATGATGGTGAGATTTACAGTAACACTATTGGTGGGAGCTGGAGGTTTCCAGTATGCGATTTATCCTAACTTGAACCAGTTCTTTGATAATAAACATTCACAGATTAGAACCTGGTGAGTATACGATATCGCACAAGAGCCAAAATGGTTGTTTCGAATATCTAACGCACTAATTTTCAGAACCGGCAAGGTTTAGTGGTGTCTGCAGAAACTACACAGAAATTATGTTTGTAGATAATCAAGATGGCCACGATAGTTCTTGAAATTAGTGGCGGAACAGCTCCTTATAGTACAGTCCCGTTTGATTCTAGTGATGATGCAGATTTGTATTAAATAGAACTGAGTTCCTTGATATGGCTTCTGGTGAATGATATATCATTATTAAAGACGCAAGATGGTTGGACACCAACGTAAGTGTGAAATAGAAAGAGGTGTAAAACCTTAATGCGACTATTGAACCGATTTTATGAATGGTTCAGGGATACTCCAAGTAATTATGTGAATATCACGCTAGAAGATGATAGGTTATAGGTTGACATATTATATGCTATAGATTCTGCTGATTCCGTCCGACTTACCAATTGAAATCTTTGATTTCAGAAATAACGCGCCTGGGTAGCCCCTAATATTACAATCGCTCATTGAAAAATGGTTGTATACAGACTATGCTTTGTGAATAGAGCATTTGACCTGTTAACGCTAAAGTTAGAACAACGTAACATGAATTGAGAATAACGGTATCGCAGAGCGGAAGAGAAGAATATACCTACTACTTCGACGATATCGATAATGGTGATAAGAATACCTTTTACATTACTAGAACAGATACTTGAAGTTCGTATTGTAGATCCAAAAATGGTTGTGAGTCCAATTGCAAATAATTTTTATGGAATTCATGACATTGAATGCCTTAATTTATCTTTACCCCTGACGCGAATGGACAGAAACGATTTTTTGGATACCAAGAACATGGAAACAATTTCCAGAAATACTAATAAAAAATATTTGATCGTGCTATGTAGAGTAGTTCAGACAATCGACAAGATTCAGAAGGTTTTGGATGGTTTATACTCTGGCAAAGAATTACCTACAGGAGACTCTGGTATGTTAAGTCAAATTTGAATGGAAGAAAGAGATGAAAGAGAATTTGTTGGTTCACTTATTACCTTAATATCGTTAATAATTTTACCTAAAAAAGGATGATGCGAAAAACAGTCTAATGACCTTGGCATTTTTTAATTAGTGCCTTTGCCGTAAAGGGCAGGAGCTAACCTACCCCAGTTATCGCAATATCTTGCAATAATTCCGGTTTGGTGAGTTTCGGCCGACATATGCTGGATTATTGGTGACCCATGTGAAAATTACGTCTTAATGGCCTACACAATGGGTAGTATTAAAGATGCGCAGATACCAGTCACTTGCTGCAGATATGCGAATTGGTTGAAAAATTCGGGTGGATAGAACTATTAATAACGATAGAACGGTTGAAACAAGCAACGGGGTGCAAGGGACTATCTTTTGCGCACCACCTTACTTAAGTCGTTATGAATGACGAGTTTTTATCTTTTCGGACTTTCCTATAATTTTATCAGTTTCGAATTGATCATTCAGAAATTTTTGATGCCTTAATCCTCGGTAACAGATGAGTAGGGCAACCACGAATCATAAAAACTTTGATGTTGGTATGCTTTATTAGTCGACAAGTTTTACTTTAGTGTAAATTGCGTCGAATATTATTAGATAAGGATTTAATTAATTTTTAACCTATTTATTGAGCCAAATAGACTTAGAAAACTTACTATGTTTATACAGGGTATAGGTACATTGAAGAAAAAAAACGAGTAAGGTAGAAAGATAGAACCTTCTATTTTCTTTCAGGTTATTGAAAAGTGATGGGTCGTTTCGGTTAAACCGATTTGAATTTGAAATTTTAGTTTTACGAAATTTGAGATTATTATTATGCGGTATTAATTAATCGTTTTTTAAATGACCCAATTGGTAACCCCACTTTATATTGCTTCCTATAGCAGGGTTTAAAGAAGAGTTAATTTTTACTTCGGATATTCTTATCAAGTTATTTCTAAACGAACGTAGGCTATATTCAGGAACTCATGTAGTTACTTTAGGGGTTAGGATTTATTTCAAGTATTTAGTAATTTCGTCGTTGTACGTATTAAACCTTTCTTGAGATTGATTAGTTTGTTCTCCGAGAATTGAATTATGGGTAAAGTACAATTAGAAAATAGTAAAGGCATACGCGCATTCATGGTTGTTTGCCTAAGAAACCAAATATTGTATTATTATTGGTAATGTGTCTGTTGAAAGAGTTATTGAAGGCTTCGATATCTGAGTCAGTTGAAAGACCGGATCCGATTTATGTCACATTACAGAAATTGTCAACAAGAATGGCAATCCTTTCAAACTTTTAGAAACACGGTGCCAAAGAATTATTGAGTTCGAATATTTTAGAACTTCCCATGTGGTAGAAAAATCAATGGTTTCGTTTTCAAAATAAATCGCCTATAAAACGGTGATGTGAAAAAGTAACGGTATCATTAAATTTGAAAGAGAGTAAATACTTTCTAAAATTTCAAATTAACAATATTCCTTTTATTTATGGGTTCTATGACCATTGGAAAAGGATAATTGTTTATTTTGCTATCGCTTGAAAAAAGGGCATTTATGGCGAGTGGCTAGGCGCAGCTTCTGAAAAGCTTGTACAGCGTTCGAATCCGCTCGATGGCCTCTAAAAAAAACCTCCTTAATTAGGAGGGTTTTTTATTTAGAAATCAATTGTGTATCGTCAGTCTTCAAACACGGCTTAGCACCATTAAATTTCTAATAGCCCTAATTACTAGTGGACTGCAATAGAATACAATATTTAATAGAGGGTATAAAATACCCGCAAATGGGTTTTGCACCCTTCGTAATCTTTTTGCTACACGTTGCCCAAAGAGTAACATGAGTAACGTTATAACAGATAGTATTGCACCATAAAAAGCGAAAACGAGTATCACGTTACAGATAAGTATTATACATTACCCGCTAAACAAATTCCCAGCAACAACTTCTGCAACTAAATTTACCGACCATTAAGGGCACTATGTTCTAAATGTGTTTTAGAAAAATGTTCTTTTAGCATGAGACATTTCCATTCCAATCAGAATTTTTCTCAAACCACTTTTGAAGAAAAAAGTAATGATTAAAAAAACAATAAAAGTAAAATCTCGGTTGCGTGATCTAAATGTTTTCCATGTTAGTTTATTTAAGTTCGGCTTTTTTTCTGTGCAATAATCGTGTAGCTGATAGAGAGGTCGGTGAAGATAGATCTTTGAATTTCCATTTCGCTCTATATGATATATAGGCATCTTCAAGCTCTTAGTTATGTCTAGATATATTATTTTCATGTACAAATGGCGCAATTTTTCAATACTGAAAATCTTCTAGCATGTATTTTTAAATAAGGCGGAGTTCTTGCCCCGTAATTTATCATTAAGCTTGGCGCTTACGGAATGCAATAAGTTAGAAAAATTCTTCTGCGTTCTCTACCTGTCTGGCAACTTTCTTCGCTCCAAAGTAATAATCAATGGAATTGCGGCTTTATTACCTTTTGCCATTAAATGCACATACGAACCCATATGTACAAACCATTCTCAAAGACTAATCTTCAGGCATTGTTCAAACAGTCTAAAGCTTGTTGAAATTACGTTCGCTCATAGTGCTATTTCATAGCTTCTGCTTTCGCGGCTCCTTTTTCTATTAAAGCATTTGCAATAGCTTCTTCAGCCAAATGGGGGAAAATGAACACTGGCATCTCGAATTTTATGGTTTGTATTATTTTTCTTTCATCTTCACATGAAAGAAAAAAATAGGTTTTATCGGGCGGTTCTTCAATTACTTCAATAGTTTGTTCGAAGCGGCTGTATATTTTTGCAGCCAGTCCAAATCAACATCACCTTTATAGCCACTTCGTAGATTTTAAATAGGAGTTTTTTACAATTTCTTGTGCTTCATCAACACCAATTTGTCCTTGCTTTTTTCAATTTCCAATATGTCGATACAGTTCAAATAGATTCCATAGGCTGTTCTATAATTAACTCTGCCATTTCTTTATGTAATGGTTAAACTGCATGGATTTACTTTATCAGATTAGCAACAGGAAAGCAAATGAACTCTGGGTGGGCAAAAGAATTAAACTTTAAGGTTACAGGCTTCGTTTTTCCAACATTTTCTCCATACTGATTTTGGCAGTGATATATTGTGGCATACGCCAATTGCTATAGGCAAAAGGCCACAACCTTCTGGCCCAAAAAAGTTGCGCATGTGGTATACGACCTGCATCAGCACAGGAGCTAGTGGATTTCTTATATTGGGAAAGTCTAATATCTTTGAATAACATTGATTCAAATATAGTTGTTTTAAAGGCATAACAAAATTAAAGGAAAGAGCATAAATTAAGTCGATAAGCCTTTACCCAGATTATTAATCTTTACATTTGTTGATTAATATAAAAGGATAATCACATGAAAGTATTGAATGACCTTTAATTTTGAAATAAGAGACAGCTTAATAAGGTGGACTTAATGTTCCCTTTAAATGATAAATTTGAAGTAGCGGATTACAAATAGGATTGAAAGCTGCAAGCCTACAATCATTCAGATTTTTAGAGGATGGTGGTAGTGCTGTTTTAATGAGTCATTTAGGGAAAGACCTAAAGGAGAACTAATCCAGTTTATCATTAAAGCATATTTGTTGCTGCTGTTTTCTGATATCATTGGCGTTTCTGTAAAATTTGTTAGTATGATTGTGTTGGTGAAAAACAGAAACAAGCTGTTAGCGGAACTGAAAAAATGGTGAGGTGCTTTTATTAGAAAACCTAAGATAATTATGACGAAGAGGAAAGATGGAGATGGGGTTTTGCAGAAAAACTTTCAAAATTAGGCGAATATATACGGTTTAAAATGGGGATTTTGGCCTTTGGGACAGCACACCGTGCGCACCGCATCAACTACTATAGTTAGCTAAGTTTTTTCCCAGAAGCTAATGCTTTGGAATTGTAATGGCTAAAGAAATTAGAGGCCATAGAAAAGTAATGGCGACCGGGAAAAACCCGTGTTAGCTATTCTTTGGTGGAGCAAAGGTTTCTTCAAAAATTACTATTATAAAAATTATTCTTATAAGGTTGATGACTTGATTATGGTGGGGGAATGACTATGTATACCTTTATTAAAGCACAAGGAGGTAAAGTAGGTGATCGTATTTGTTGGAAAGAATGATTAGATGGACTTAGGCTTTAGAAATTCTTGAAAAAGGCTAAACAGAAAGGGGTAAATATTCATGTATTATACCTGTAGACGTTATTGCAGCAGATGATTTTGATGCTTAATGCAAATACCCAGTTTCGTAGGATGTAGATAAAATTCCTGATGGATGGCAAGGATTGGATGCTGGTCCTGATACATTGCAAAAAATTTTAGAGGTGATTTTAGCTTCTAAAACTATTCTATGAATGGTTCCTATTGGTGTTTTGAAAAATGGAAAAATTTGCAAAGGGAACTATAGAAGTTGGCAACTATATTGATGAAGGCAACGAAAAAAGGAGAGACTTTTTCATTAGTAGTGGTTGGCGATTCTGTTGCTGCAGTGAAAACAATTTTGGTTTTGACAGACAAAAAGTAAGCTCTCCTGTATCAAACAGGCGGAGGTGCATGTTAGAAAGTTAGAAGGCAAACCTTACCTCGATCGCTGCAATATGTAGCGTAGCAAAGGGCGGTTATCGAATAAACGGGTTATAACGAAATTGTGCATTTTAAGAGAATTATTTTTATTCTCCATTAAAAATGTTACGATTTTTCGTTAGTTCCGTTAACCAAATCTCGTCTCTTTATGAACAAATTAGCCTGCAAAATGTTCTTTTTTCTGGGGATTAACCTTAGTTCCAATTTGGATCTGCCCAAAATAAAGACTCGAACCACTACGGTAAAAAGATTCGATAGTGATAATTAATCATTGTCAATGATTCTTTAGACAATCAAATATCTACTACAGCACCTATTAATAGAATTAGGGGAAATTTAGCGATACACAAAAGACAAAGTTATGCTCTCTTACAGCCTACTGAATCTTCATCCTGACAATCTGAGGACAATACTGGCGCCAAGTTTGATAGGGCTATGGATGAAAGAACTTGTAAGCAGCAGCACCTCTTTTTGATGGGAACAGTATCAAGAAAGTGATTGGAGTTGAGATACAATTCTCGATTATCAGTTTAGATTTACCTCCACACCTTAAAAAACTTGCCGTTTGGCAAGGGTTAAATGAAAAAGACACCTTTTCAATATAGACATATAAATGCTCTTTTAAGAGAGCAGTAATCAAAATCATATCTTACAAGAAAAAGAGATTTCAATTGGAGCGCTATGCTTACCATTAGTCACATTTTATTCTTCCTTTATCGAAACAGGCAATGGCATAATCATGACATTCCTTTTCAGAAATGAAACTATTTTATCTATCAGTAAATCGGGCTTTGAATCCTTAAAGCGTAGACTCGCGTAGAGTGCAACAGGCTTTGCAATTCTTATAGTATGGTACTGGTTAGAGAATGAAAGTTGAACATCGACAGCTACTGTATGTTGAGCGTTAGTGACCCAATAATCAACTGAGGCAGCTCTGTAATTATTTGAATTAGATATATATAATATATAATGCACTGGGAATTTGGCACTTGCTGCGATATAACTCTGGTCCAGGAAATGTAAACAAAGCAATCGTAAGAAAAGCGGAGGTCAGAGAAACTATTGAAATATTAGACGAACCTTACCAAGAGAAACCGGCAGGATACGTTCCAGCTTTTCAAGCTACCATGTACATTTTGAATATGCCGAGGACACGGTATTAAAAAACGAAAAGAGCAGAAACGTGCTTTTTCGAAAACAAAGATACCAATACATGTAAAAAGGGCCTTAATTACATTTGACCAAATTTCAGAATTACCGGTATAGATAAAGAGGAGATTAAAATCATTAAATCCTTCCTATAAGTAGATGTCATGTTCCTTTCGTTAAAGGTAAAACTCACGCGTTTGATTGCCCTGTGCATAAAATGGGAAAAATTTGTGGCAAATGAAGAGGCAATTTTTTGCACATGTTAGAGAAGAACTAAAAAGCAAGGAAAGTCCGTTTGCAGAAATCAACAAAACAAGCTGAACAAAATAGTATTCGATATAGAGTAAGAGACGGTGATTTTCTTGGAAAGTAGCTGAACGTTTACGAAGTTGGGGGTAGCCAAACTTAACAATGGATGGTTTACGAAAGTAATAATTTACTATTTGGACAACGATTACGATTTACCCAAGAAAAAAAATGGCGCTATTGCTGGTAGCCTCGGGAAACACAGCCAGGTCTAGTGTAGCTAGTAGTTCAAAAAACGCAATGAAGTTAGAAGGTGGGACTCACTATGGACCATTTTAGAAAATATCCTGGAGTTAGTATAGAAAATTTCGAAAGTGGAACGGTATTAGCGGTAATAATTTAAACTAGGCACAAAAACTTAAATTGTGCGACTGTTCTTTGCGTAAATTAAAAACACCAATGAAAAAAGATTACTTTTTTCTATGCAATTCTAGGGTTGTCAATTGCTGGTAAGGAAGGAGGCAAAGCTTATTATTACCAGAATCAGTAGCGCAATGAATACGCTTAACGGTAGTAATGATAATGAGTTATGGAAAAGTAGTGTTGGCGACGCAATACGCAGAAAATTATACTGCGTGCGGCACAAGCGTCTAACTTGGGACGAAGCACTATTAGTGTTACCAAGTTCCGCAACAATTTTTTCAGGATCTATTAGAAACACGACTGTCGTTCGATATGTTATGGAAGATTCGTTAATTGTGGCCCACATGAAATTCTAATTATGTATTCTAAGCACAAAATATCGGAGTATAAAAAGGCGAACAACAAAGAGCTTATTGATAACATCAATAAGACTTCAGCCGAATTTATTAAGGATTTTCAAAACACTTGAAAATTTCAAAAGGGGCGGCAAAAAACCGATTTGAAAAATCATTAAAATAAAGAAAAAAGCGTAGGTAGATAAGTTTTAAAATTCTCGATTTGAGATTCCTTCGTATTTATAGAGTTAGGTCGGAAGAAGACAATTTTGTTTGGATTTCCGGTGAAATTCAAAAAAGGAAACATGAATATATTGTGGCCTATTTACAATGCCAGAGAATTGGTTTCATAACCGATTCTACTTTTGCGCGAAGACAATCATTAGAATTGCGGCGATTGCTATAGGTAATCCTTTATATTAAAGGAAGTGATGTTGCGGGTAAAAATAATTCATAATTTGATTACAGAAAAGCATTTACACCATATGTTCTTTCCTGCCGAGGGTTCGGGCAAAAAAAAGAGAGAAGTAAGGGGGAATATGGGAATGTCTGGCATTACCCAATGGCAGGCCCATTTTTAACGATATTATAAACGATAAAGAAAACAATCGTAAATAATATTAGAGGGCTTTGTATTTGCACAAGCGAAAGAGAGAGACTATATGGTTCGAATTGGAAGCGATACGTTTAAGTCTGTTCAATTTAACGTTGAAGAGAGAAATAATTAATTCAATGACTGAAAAAAATAAAGGCTCAGGAAACTCCTGGGCTTTTTATATTTTTAATCTTTAAGGTTGCAAAGTTGTTCTAGGAACTTAGCATAGTAAGTAAACTATTGCTACTCTAAAAATCTATATCCGGTTATGATCAACGTAAAATGCAGCAGTAGCTCAGTCTTAAAAAC
>Ga0163217_1044791_pt1 | contig 13760 bp, 16 predicted proteins | sample SynspAceP_FD_185933 | JGI IMG/M metagenome (GOLD analysis project Ga0163217, IMG submission 185933) | Saline lake microbial communities from Ace Lake in Antarctica - Synechococcus sp. Ace-P (PacBio error correction) | ecosystem: Environmental > Aquatic > Non-marine Saline and Alkaline > Saline ... | reverse complement strand
GCTCTTGCCCACGGCTGGGGCCCCACTTGGCGGCGGCCCTGGCCGCGGCCCTTCAGGCCCTGGGCTGGTTGGCTTATGTTCTGGCCCTCGCTTCTGCTGGCGCGAGTTCGGCGCTGGGCTACCTCAGGCCAGCAAGGCCGCGTCAGCACTGAAATCCGTTGTGCCAGCTGCGCGCAAGGCGTAGTCTTGGCGTAGCTTGTCGGCCAGGCGCCCTCCGGCATCGAACACCGGCGACCAGGCTCAGCTCCCGCTCCAGGGCCCGGTTGCACATCCACGAGGAATGTTCAGGCGCAGGGGGAAGGCCTTGCGGGGCCTTGGGTTCAAAGCCCGGCTGGAATCGAAGGAGCGGATCTCCACCTCCGCCGCCGGACCTGGCCCGCAGGCGGCGGCCGCGCGCGCCACCAGGCCGCGAAAACTGATCCCTTTGGCGGCCGTGCAGTTGTAGATCCGGTTGGTGGGCGCTTCCACCTCAGGCAAAATCGGGCCATGGCGATGGGCGAGATCGCTCACGTGCCCGAGCTGGTGATCGTGCTGCCATCGCCTTGCAAACGGCACGGGGCGGGACCGTGCCACGATCCGATCAAAAGAACCAGCTCTCCACCGGTGTGTAGTTGCCCGGACGATGATGTAGGTGGCCGGAAGGTGGTGAAGGGAATCCGCTCCGCTGCGCAAGCCAATCCTCGGTTTTCGAGCTTTGCCGGCATAGGCGGGCTGGCCGGGTCGGTGGGGCTGTTCCGCTAGGGCCAGAGCCTTCACTTCGGCGTAACAACCCGGGCCGAGCTCACATACAACAAAAGCGTGCTCGGCTCGCCGGTTCTCTCGAGCACGGCGCGGCTGTCAGCAAGGGGAGCGCCGCTGCTTTGTCGATTGCATTCCACGTCCGAAGCTTCCGCCCCTGCAAGCGGCGCCAGGGCCTCGGCGCGCTCGCCCCGCGATTCGCCCGCCAGATGCTCCACCCCGGCCGGGACGGGATTCCTGCCGCGGGGTGAACAGGGGTGAGCTCGTGGCCGAAGGCGAGCAAACTGGGCCACCCAACGGCTTGCGATGAAGCGGGTGCACCCATCACCAGGATCTTCACGGCAGGTGGCAGTCGAACGGGGCGCCATTTCAAGCGCCGGGGAGGATGGGAGTCACCGTTCCAGCGCCTCCCCCGCCGCCCGGCCCGATGCAAGTCATTCCGCCATCGACCTGCTCCATGCCACTGCCCGTCCGCTCCCACCAGGGCGACTACGACCAGGTACCCCGCTTCAACGACGACCGGTTGGCCTCAGGCGCTGCAGTGCAAAGCAGCAGGGTGCCGAGCGCCTGCATTCTGTCGATTCTCGATTGGGCCAGAGAGGCGTGCCGGCCAATGACGCGATTCATTGGGGGCCACCACAACGCCCTGGCCAATCCAACGGTGGCCAGGCTGGGCGCGGCGTGCGCCACGCCGAGCGGGCGCGAGGCCCTGCTGAGCGCGGCTCCGAATCGGTGTCATCCTCGGCACCGTGGCGATCGCGCCGCCAGCCCAGCTGAGTGCGCACCTGGCGGCCCCTCCACCCCGCCGGATCGTTGGTGGGAATCGACGCAGAGACGGGCAAGGTGGCCAACCGCGGCTGGCTGGGGAGGATGAGCACGATCGAGGCCACCGCTTTTTGGCGGCAGCCTCGAGGCAGTTGGTGGTGGCCGCGATCAATCAGCACCGACATCGCCACGATGGCACCCTGGCTGGCCCCAACCTGGAGGCGCTGCCGCCAAGATGGCGCGGCGCCAGTTTCTAATCCCGGATGATCGCCTCCGGTGGGGTGGGGATCGCTCACCGACCTTGCTTTCTCTTGCTGGCGCTTGAACCCCTGGGGCGTCAGCGGCGATGATCGTCGGCCGCGCGATCTGACGACGGCAGCGTCGATCTCGCCGAGGCGCTGCAGGCGGTGGGCCCCGGCCGTTTGGCAGGAACCCCTCTCCGCTTCAGCGTGCGGCTGAAGGTTCAAAAATTGGCTTCAAGACAGGCTTTTCATGGACTCAAGCTGAGGAGAGGCCTTCCTAGGGGCAGAAGCGGGTTCTGCACAAAAAGGATTGGGGCCGCCATACAATGATGATCTGTGTAGTCATTCCATCCTTCTCCGACTTGTTCATTTCGGGCCTTGCATCGCCACCAGCCACTGTTCCTTCGGGAGGACAACATCAAATCAGGCGAATCGTGAAACTGAAGCCTGTGGTCTGGTTGGCCGGGATCTGCGGCCATCTTCCGCCTGAGTCGCCAGCGGCGCGCATGGGTGGCTCGAGTTGTGTGGACGGAGCAAGAATCACCTCCAGCGCCCGGTGACTACGTTTCGGAGCTAGTTGCCTCAACAGCCAGGCTCGCAACATCGGGCGAATAATCGTTTAATCAGAATCTCGAAGCGCTCAGTTCAAGGCTGGAGTGACTCGAAGTGCCCTCGACAAAGCCAGTGGCCGGCTTACGGCTACCGCAGCGAATCCCCACAGCCATCCACCTGTCTGGAATCCGGCGCCATCCACGACCTTGACGTCGTATCCGAACGAATTGGGTCAGCCAGATCGAAGCGCTCACCGGGCTTCCGAGGATCGAGTCGTACACCGTGCAGCTCAAGTGGCCGTCCGCCGGGCTTGACACCCCGTCCGCCCAGGTCGCCCTGCCCTGGCGAGGGGCTGGAGAAAAAACCGCCCAGGCTGCGTTACCTTGACGGCATGGCCTGCCCCAGGAGCGTGATCGGAAAGCCCAAGGCCCGCCAGTCCAGGGCCCCGGCGGTGGCCCCCAGGCTGGCTCCTCTTCGCCGAACCCTCCAGCGCGAGGGCCTGCTTCGTTCTGCTGGGGGCCGAGGCCAGCTGCGTCCGTCTGGCCCAGTTCAGCCCCTCCGAGCGTCGCGGGGCGCTCCCCATCTGGTGCTCTGGAGCTGGCGCACCGCTTGAGGCCCGCCAACCCTGTTGGCCGGGGGAACTGGAACAACTCGAGCAGCGCTGGCATCCGGCCCCCTGCTTCTGCTCCTGCCGGCCATGCCGGCCTGCAGCGCGAACTGGTGCTGCAATTGCCCGTGGCGGGGTCTGTGGCAGCAACCCGACCCGACCAGGTGGGCGCCGCCGTGGCCACGCTCCTGGGCCGGTTGGAGCCGGCGTGTCGACCTGCGCGGCGGCGGCAACAGCAAAGCCACCCCTTTGGAACCTCTGCCAAGGGGCAATGGGCGCGATCGGAGCGGGCCAGGGGCTGGGCCAGTCGTTGCTGCAGAGCGGCCTGCAGCAGATCGAGCCAGCTGCGGCTTTGCCGCCGTTGGCTTCAGGGCCCACCACCGGAGAACTGCTGCTTGGCGGCCTTGGCTGGAAGGCCGGGCTGCGGGAAACTGGCGCCGCCCGTGCCTTTTCCTGCTTCTGGGGCTCTTTGGGGACCCCCTTCAGCCTGGCCTGGGGCACCGGAGCCCGGGGCGAGGTGGGGTGCCGCAACCGCCTTGCGAAGTGCAAGCCACGGCGATCACCCTGCGCCAGCCGCACCGCGAGGGGGTCTGCAGGCGATCCAGGGCCGGCTGGCCAGCGCCAGCGGCTGTGATCAGGAGGGCGGCCCAGTGCCCTCACATTTCCCAGGCCGAGGGCGCCCTGTTTCCCTTGCAGGGGCTCAGGCCCGAGCGCCCGCCGGCGATTTGCTGATGGCCTTCTGGGCCAACTCGATCACCTGTTGCAGCGCCTGCGCCAGGAGGCGGCTGCGTGGGCGACGAGCTGCAGGGTCGCTGGCTGCAACTCCAGCGAGCTGCGCCGCCACCGCCCTGCGCAGATGGCTGGGCTACGTGCAGCCTGCCCAGCAAGCGGGCCTTTGCGCCCGGTTCGCCGACACCTCAGCGGCCAGAGCGATCTGCCTGCTCAACGATCCGAGCTTTCCCCCCTGCCTGCCGATGCTCGCGCCCTGCTCAACGCCCTTTGTGGTGGAGGGACGGCTGCTTGCCCCGGACGAAGCCCCAGCCCTGCTCCACTTAGAAGCTCTCGTAGCAACTGGCTTTTTTGGTGCGAAACCGCCCGAGCTGATCAGTGCCCAGTGCTGGCCTCTGCGGCTGGCCGGAAAACTGCGCCGCTACCTGCTTGGCAGGGAAGCTTGCTGGCCACCCGCACCTGGAGGCGGCTGCGCAACCAGCTCAATGCCGGTCAACGCTGGATGCGAGTGGTTCGAGCGACCGATCCAGCTCTACGAAAGCCGCCGGCTCATCTACCGCCTGGAAAGGGGACGATCAAGCCCCTTGCTGCCTGACGAACCCGCGACCAGGAATGCGCCAACTGGGCTGGCTGCAGCAGGCCGTTCACCCTGGCGCTCGGAAAGCCGCGATTGCCCTCGCCCCCAGCTCCAGGCCCTGCTGCGCCGCCTCGGCCAGATCTGCTTGTGGTGGTGCTCAACCCAGGTGGTGGGCCGGGCGATCGGCCTGGTGAGGCCGCGGCATTTCTGCAGGGCATGGGCCGCGGCATTCAGCAAAGCCCTGAATGATTCCAGGCCCTGGCTTCTGGCCGGGCTTCGCCGGCCTTCTGGCGGAGAGGCGCCAGGCCGGGCGTCCACAATGGCTTTCCCATCCCCTCTGGTTGCCCGGGTTGCGCGTGCCCCCTGGGTCTGTCTCCTCTCAGCCAGCTGGCTTGGCCAGGCTGATGGCCCGGCTCTCGGCCTGCCTGTTTGCTGCTGCTCCTTGCTGGCGGCTGCCCGCAGCGGCCGAGGCCGGCACTCGAGGACCCAACAGCTCGACGGCAACATTCTACGCCCGCTATGCCGGCAAACGGCTCCCCTGGTGCCGCCCCGCAGCAGCCTGAGCAGCGCTGGCTGATCCACCGCCGCCGCGACGTGGTGGTCTATTACCTCGATGACCAGCGCGGACAGCAAGCGCTTCTCGCCCGGGCTCCAACGAGCTGCAGCGGCTTCTGGGGGCGCAGCGTCGAGCTGATCCCCCTCACCACGATTGCGCTTCAGAAACCGTCAGGAGACGGGCCGCACCGATTTCCCGCCCACTACTGGAAAAGGGACATCCCCCCAGGTGGGGGGTGTTGACCCCACCGGTGATGTTGGTCTTCGACTGGACAGCGGCCAGGTTGAATCGGACGCCATCAACACAGCCCTGCGCGCGTGAGGGCCACCGGCCTCGATCCCGATGGCCGGCGCCGGCCTTAGCACCACCCGGCAGCTTAACGAAACTCAAACAGCGAAGTGGTTCCCGCCGGCTGATGGGTAAGCGCCAGCCCGCCAGCAGCGGATCGAAACCGACAGGCCTTCGGGGCGTCGAGGTGCCAGCCAGCCACTTACTGGGCGCAGAGACCCAGGCTCCATCACATTTCTTTGGCTATGGCGAGCGGATGCCGGCGGCGATCGTGCGTGGCGTTCGGGCCAGCTCAAGGCGGGCCTGACGCCGGTGTGAATTGCAGCCATGGGGTCTGCTCGCCCCTGACAAACCGCAAAGCCATTCGTTCGCGCGGCCGAGGGAAGTGGCCAGTGCGCCGCCCTCAGATGGCGAATTCCCCTTGCGCGTTCTAGGCAGAACCGGCTCCGGGCACCCAGACCACATGGAACTGGAATGAGGTGATCGCCAACCGTGCCGGCGATCGAGGCGATTGGGGCGGGCGTTCTGGGGCGCAAGACCCCGGGTGCACCCCCAACGACCACGTCACCTCAGCCAGGTCCGAGCAACGACACCTTTCCCACCGCCCTTCAGTATGGCCGTGGCACGTTCGAGATTCGACCAAGCCATGTTCCCCGCGATCGGCGCCCCTGATCGAGCGCTGCGGCAGAACGGAAAAGGGCCTTTGCCGAGGTGATCAAGGTGCGGCCGCACCATTCTCCAGGGGACGACGGTTCCCCTCAGCCTCGGCCAGGAATTCTTCCGGCTTACCGGGCCCAGCTGGAGGCAAGGCCTGGAGGGCCGTTCAAGCTGTCCCTTGCCCAGGCTGCGGGAGCTGGCGATCGGCGGCACGGCGGTTGGGCACGGGCCTCAACGCCCCCCGCCGGCCTTCGGTGAGGCGGTGGCGGCGAAGCGGGCTGAGCCAGCGGCTGGGGCTCCCTGTTTGGCCAGTGCTCCGAACAAAAATTCCAGGCCCTCGCCGGGCCAACGAGAACCGCTTGGCCGTCACCCACGAGCGCCTTCACGGTATGCTTTGGCCGGCTCGCTCCTGAAGATCGCCAACGGGACATCCGTTGGCTGGGCAGCGGCCCGCGCTGCGGCCGCGGCGAAACTGGTGTTGCCGCGAGAACGAACGGGCTCCAGCCTCATGCCGGGGCAAGGTCAATCCCACCCACGTGCGAAAGCCTCACCATGGTGGCCATTCAGGTTGATGGGCAACAACACAGCGGTGCAATTCGCCGGCCAGCAGGGAAACTTCGAACTCAACGTTCAAAGCCCCTGCTGGCCCCACAACTGCTGGAGAGCTGCGCCCTGCCTGCGGGGCCTTGCAACGGGCTTCAGCCGTTTCTTCTGCATTGAGGGGCTTGTTGGCCAACACCGCCCGCGCCATCGAGGACCGGCTTCTTGATCAAGAAGCCTGATGCTGGTCACGGCCCTGACACCGGGGCATCGGCACGACCGGGCCTGCCAGATCGCCAACCATGCCCACAGAACGGGCTTCAGCCTGCGGGAGTCCGCCCTGGTTGATCGGCCAGATTCAGCGCCGAAGCAGTTCGACCACTGGGTGGCAGCCCAAGCAGATTGGTGATCAGCGCACCCACCGGCTCACAAGCCAGGGAGGGCCACTGACCCAAAGCCAGGCCCCTTGGGCAGCGGCCTGACAGGGACAGGAGTTTGGGGCTGGTGGTCCATCACCCATGACAGAAATCCGTTCGGTCGATTCGTCTTCACCTTTCATTTGTCGATTTGCCCGGTTGCTCGCCTTCGCATGGGCCTGCTCGCAGCGGGCAGCCCTTGATCGCGTTGGCCTTGCCAGCGGACGGGGTCGCCCAGACCCCGACATATATATGGCGAGGCCGGTGATGAAAGACCGCAGAACGTATCTTGTCTGACATTTACGCATCGAGCTCATCTATCGAGCGGCTTGATCTTGCGCAGCGCATAAGCACCGGGAGACTGGCGAGAGCTTCGTCTCTCGCACCTCATCAGTATGCGATCTCGAACTACCTTGGGAAGACCGCTCGACAGCCGGTGTGAGCGCGAGCGAGAGCGCGCGTTCCTCGGCTGTGTGGGAGAAATATCGATCCTCAGTCAGGATCAATGTGTCGTGCAAAGAGGATAGTTATCTGATCGGTGAGTAACGGTTCGCTGGATGCCCGCTGGCAAAGCAGGTGGGTTTCCGCTCGAGGCAGGCCGTGCCGACTTCTCCAACCAAACACAGATCTGCCTTCAACTGGCCTCGTGACTACAATGTGTGTGAACCCTCTCCACACATACTGAACAAGGCTGTGTCATGCGAGCCGGAAGACAATCCCACCGGTCGCGTTTATTTGGTCGGCAGGATCTGGTGCGTGGTCTTTAATCGCTGATGGCATGGGGGCCGTCATTCAAACACCAGCTCTGCTACTGTATCGAAGGCTGCGAGCGAGAATCAAGAAATGAAGCTATTCAATGGACTGGCGCATGCGCTGATTGAAGATCTCTTACCAGCTCGTTCGGTCGTTCCCGCGCGCTCGGCGGACAGGCGCTCAGAGCCGATAATGTATATAAGACTCGTCCCAATGATGCCCTTCGAGTTGGACAACGCCGCCTTGAAAAATCGGCGCTGTATATATCGCCGCGTAAGCAGCTTCCAAGCAGACATCTATCTGATGCGCCAGGGGCGTCGGTGATGTCAAGACGAGAAGAACACGAAGAAGAAGAGAACGGTGGTTGGCGAACCGGTAGGGGCGGCCGCGCACGCGGTAATGCGGAGAGCGGCTGTTTTCCGGAGGAACATCCGGGTCTGAATAGAGACTCCTGCACCGGGATTTCACCAGCGCTCACGTCGCTCGTACGCGGTATTACTCCAGGCAACTCCAGCGATCAGGGCTGGAAGAGATGAGATCAACAGAGAGTGTAAGGTATGCTGCTCTTTATTCAATCACGGCATCTGAACCGGGCCTTCGGCATATATGCTCACTTGGTCATATCCATCTCAATACTGTCCTTCGACCGATAAGTCCGGCGTATATATATCAAAATCTGCTCGAAGCACCGGTAGCCGCAACTTCCAACCGTCAGGGCAATCGCGGGCAGACGCCAACTTGAACCGGAATGTCAACCGGAATGTGAGGTCGGACGTCAACCGCAACGTCAACCGCAACAACAACGGAACGGTCGACGGTCGTGAACGTCAACACGTCAACGTGCGGCCAGGCTGGGCCAGGCCGGGTTGGGTGTGTCGTTGTCGTCAACCATCGGTTGGGTGGACCTCTTTCCTCTATTGGACTGGGCTGGTCCACCCCGTCTTGGGCGCTGGCCTCCGCCGGTGCAAGGCGGCTACGTGCTGGTGTGGTCTTGGTGCACCCTGGCCACCGCAGCGATCATCACAATGCCGTCGATAACGCCGTCTCCAGCAACCAGACCTACATCGTTGTTGCCCACTAGCGCCATTCACCAGTGGCATAATTGTGATCGCGCCCGCGCCGTGCAAGAGAAACTCCGGGCACCGATGTCGCACGCTCAGCCCTCTTTCGCGCAACAGTAAGGTAAAATGGAAGAGCGGTGAGGAGCGCTGACCCATATAATAACTTCAGCCCGCTCGCATCCTCCGAGGCGACCACTGTCGATCGTCGGCACTGGCAGGAGCCGCAGAGGTTCGCACGTGGAGAGCCGAAAAACTGCTCAATGCCTGCCTGTCAGGTGGGGGGGCGGGCCCTCTTTTTTCGGGGGCCCCCCCCCCCCTTTTTGCGGGGGGGGGGGTAGGGCGGGGGGCCTGATTGAAAATCCTGATCCGGGGCCAGAGGCTCTGGCCCTGGATCGGGCCAACGCGTTACGCTCCCGCTGATTCCGGTTGCGCCAGTTCCGCTTTGCCCTGCCTGTCTTCACTGTCTACTCGGTTCCGCCTTGATCAAGCGCCGGCTTCAATTCATTCTCGTCCTTGCCTCTCTGAAATGGGGATGTTATCGCCGCACACGGTTGCTGGCCCCCGCCTCTCCGTGGGGCGTCTTCCAACAGAATCCGCCGATCTGGTCCGTGCCATCGGCCGCAACTATAAAAACAGAATAGTCAGTGGAGGGGCTGGTGAGGATCCCTAAACCACCGCTATGCTCACTGTGAAGTTGGATAACGTGCTCGGAGCTGCTGCTTCAAGCCCAACCCCTGCTGGACGCGCCAACCTCGCCGGGCTGCAGCTCTCCACCGAGGTAGTTTCCTGGCCGAGCACTCAAATCCGATCTGAAAAGGGCCCTGCGCCGGAGCGGCTATTGGGCGAGTTGCTCGTTAGCTATCGTCAAGGAGAAAAACACCCCACCCAGGCCAGGCTGCGCCTCCACATCAAGGCGCCAGCCGGGAGCCAATGCAGCCGGAACATATCTCGCGGCCTGCTCGACACCCTCTGGCTGGAGATCCTCTGGCATTCACTACGGCCCCTTCGGCCGCCTTGGCAAAACGCCCGCGATGTTGTGGCTGGTCCGCTTGCGCGAAGCCCGAACCGCTCGATCCCGGCACCGCCCCCCCTGGCGGCAGGGGGAAGGCCTGACTCGTGTTGCCGGTGCCCACCCACTTGCTCGGTGGCGTGCTCGGACGATCCAAAGCGAGGTCTTGCTCCGTTATGCCGGCGGAGTGCGTCCGTGCCCGGTGAACATCCTCCACTCGGTGAAACGCCCCTTGGCATGGTGATGAGCAGGGCCGTACCAACTCCCGCGCATTGCGTCGAGCCCTCCGGCCTGGCCCGGCTTGCTCTGCCAGCGCCTCCATCCCACCAGCAGCTGGCTACAGCCGTTGCGGACTGCAGACCCTGATCGACCGACGCGGGTCCAGCCCAGCGAGCTCGTTGGCCTGGCTGGCACGAGGCTTGGTGTGAAGATATATCTGGGTAAGCAAAGGCTGGTTACTACCGGCCTGGCCGGGGAGGCAGCCCGGCTGATCGATGACATCAGGGCACCACGCCTCTACGACCAGACGATCGTGGCTGGGGCCCAGCCAGAAACCCGAAACAAACCTGCCCGCGAACTCGCCCGCCGCCCTCGGGGTGCCGGTGGCGGTGCGTTGATGTCAACCGAACCTCGGCCGGGTCAAGGTGCTCGCCTCCAGTGCAGGGGCTGCGATGAAGGGCTACTGCTGCGAGCCCTTTCGCCCAATTCCGGGCCGGGCAATCGCCAACGAGCGCACGCCGCTGGTTGGTGGTGCGCCGGCCTGAGCTGGCGGCAAGGAAGGGGGCTTTTGCCGACTACAGTTTCAAGTAGTGGGACGTCTCTTTGTGCATTCACCCATGCCCCCATTTTGGGGAATAAAAAAAAAAAAAAACTTATTTTTTTTCGGGGAGGGTTGATTCACCCGCCCAGTCTTCGGATCTCAGGATTGAGCCGTTGCAGGCTGGGACCTGCCCCTGCTCCAGGTTCCGCCGCATTTGTCGATTCTGCAAAGCCGCTGCTTGCAGCGGTCGCTGCTGCTGGAAGCAACCGGAGCGCCCTTGACTCAAGTGCCCGGTCAGCCGGCCTCCGCTGGCCCCTGAGATTTCCTGGGCCTTTCCTGAACCCCCAGAAATTTCTGGGTCTACGTCGGTCGTGCGCCGCCCCTCAATCGCAGCGGCAGCTGCTGGGGGATCGAGCAGGTTTGAGGGTCTGCGAGCAGGCCCTCGGAGGCAGCCAGGCCAATCCAGCGAGCGGCAGGTGGAAGCCGCCATGCTCAAGGAAAGCCTGCATTGGCGTTTGGAGCGACCAGCTGGATGGGCTTTTCCGCCGGGCACCTGCCCAGCTCGATCGCCTCGCCCTGCTGCGGGAAACAGGGGTTTTCAACCGCTGCGCCAAAAACAGACCATTGGACGTGGCGAGCGGCTCGGCTGCAGGCAGGGTGCCGGATGGCCTTCCCGCCCGACCTCCAGCTCAGCTCCTTGAACAGGCGCACCGCTCCCCTGCTCTGGCATCTGAGCAGGGGCCTGCCCGGCCCAGCGCGCCAACTTTCTGGATCGTCGCTGCGAAAGACTGCTGGACAGACCCAGGGCACTTGGCTGCTTCTGGGGTCGACCCCCACACGTCAACAGGCAGTGGCTGCGTTCCGCCGTCTCCGCCGGCATGGTCAGGCCCCCCGCACGAGCTGGAAGTGGACCCTCCATCGCCGGCTGCCGTCCCATCGTGGGAGCGCCCCCTTGGCTCGGGCATGGCTGGCCCATATTAACGTGGTGGTCAGCAGGGCCCATCAGGTGCGGCCTGCGCAGTGACCACCAACGACAGCGACCGGGGCCGCTGGCTGCAGGACCTCGGCGCCGTTGCGAGAGTGGTTGAGGAATTGCTTGACTGGGCCGCAGCGTCTGGCGGGCGCCATGGAGCATCTGGAGCGAACCGCGCGCCTCCCGTCTGGCCGTTCGGACACCGTGCTGAACCGTTCAAGCCCCGCCGCAGGCCCAGTCCCGACGCCGTTGTTGCCCCAACCATGGACTTTCGCGTGCATCGCGTGCTCTAGCTCCAGCCGTTGAAGCCCTGCTCAGCTTCCCCCGGCCCGTTCCTCTTCGCTTTATGTAAGGCGCCCGGCACGCATCGCTCCTCCTCCTCTCCTCCCTGGGACGGGCTGTTGCTGTTCAGCCCGTTTGCCCCTGCTTTGCGGGTTCAACCGCGAGCCTGCTGGTGCTGCGGCCCCTGATTAGCAACGCCAGGTCCCAGCCCTGGTGTGGGACTCCCCCTCGATTGAGCGCCAGCAGGACAACAGCCCAGGGCCGTGCACTGCCGCCCGCTCATGGCCTGGGCGTTGCCCAGGCAACTGAGCCTGCCCCTGGCTGCGTGAACGAACACAGCAGCAAGCTGGGGCAGCCGGCGAGCGCCACGGCCTGCCATGGGCGACTCGCAGTGGGACGTTTAGATCAGCCGTAAGCGGCTTCTGCTGCGTTGACCAGTGGTCTTGGAGGTCCTGAACCCCAGACACAAGCCTCTCCCACCGGGGCTCAAGAGCCAGCCGGGCCCGATGCTGAAGACATCCTTAAGGGGGTCTGCCCCATCCACCATGACTGCCGAAGACCGACGATTCACAGAATCGGGGACGTCCCCACCGTGAACGTCCGCCGACAGCCTGACCGCCAACTCCTCTCTTTGGAGCAGTATCCCCCGACGGTCAGGATTACCGCCCTGCTCACCCCGGTGGCACCCCGGTCTGCCTTGTTCAGGATGCAGCGGGGATGAGGAGCCCTGAGCTGACTCGACACCGATTCGATGCCAGCGAGCCGATCCTGGTGCCGGTGGGCCGATGTTGGTGCTGCAGAACATGACTGGTCCTGGGTGCGCTCCGCCCGTCACCCTCAACCGTTCAGTGGCGGAACTGGAAGGCCCGACCCGCAATGATCTCGAACAATATAAGACAGAAGAACCGACAACCATACGAACTCCTGGTTGGTTCTATACAGAAACGGTCATACGGCCTCTACATTCCCCTGATCCGTTCTTCGCTCGGTCGCCAAGATGCAGGGCAGTGGCGAAGGAATCGTGGTGAGGTTGAAGAATTCGAGCGAATTAGCCGCGCATTCGAGAGACGAGCCTCGCCATTGAAACGGCCTGAGGCTGGCGGTGAGACTCCAGCGCCTGCTCCAACCCAGGCTGGGCCATGCTCGATACCAGCCTGGGCAGAAAATGCCACTGGAGCGCCCTGTTTCCAGGGGAGGATTCAAGGCCGTCACTCCTGGATGTGCCACCGCACCCTGTGCGCGCGCGCGCGAGCGAGAGAGGCTGAACTGCCGCCGGCTCCTGGAGCAGTGGCTGCGCCGGGACAGCAAGAACCATGCGTCTGCACCTGTTCCCAGCAACCAACCCTCCAAAAGCGGCCGCATCGGTTGCCGCGGTGGGCTGAACGTCTTGATCATTGCCCTTCACCACATCAGCTGGCAAGCCGCGTTTCGCCCGCGCCCTGCGCCAAGGTTGCTGGCCGAGCTGGGGCCTTCCTCCCAACCAAGGTGGCCACTGGTGGGCGACCGCGTTTGTCACCGACGTTGCTGGGCCGCAAACCGACCTCGGCCTGTTCACCGTGCTTGGTTGAAGCCCGTTGACCACCCAGGGCCAACGCCTGCCAGCGCGACCACCTGCAACGGGGCGGAGTTGCGCCTGGCCCGCTGGATTCCAGCACACCGCCTGGACGTATGAGCATGCGGCGCTTGTCAAGGTTTGGGAACGAGCCTGCTGCGGGGCTCGGCGTCACGGCAGCACCGATGCCGTGATCCGCCGCCTCTGGCCTCCAGCTCAGGCCAGCAACAGCCGCCAGGGCTGATTGCCATCACGCTGGTAACAGTTGGGGCCGTTCGGGGCTGGGCTGCCGCGCCCTGGAAGCCTGGCCCCAGAGGCCTGGGGCGAGGTGGTGGCTCTACAGGCCGCCGCAAGCCATTGCCAGGGCCGGCTTGATGGGGGCTCTACGAGGCTGCTTTCGCACGCACGGGGGCCTTTTGGGTGGCCCAGGTGCTTTGGGCTTTGAACCCGCGGGTGATCTGGCCTCCCGGCGCCCCGCATCAGAACCGCCTTTTGCCGCCCCACCCTGGGAAAGCAAGCTTGCTGAAAAGCTGGGGGTTTGGTGCCCCAATTCGGGTCAAAAAACGGAAAAACGGGGGGGGGACCACCCTGGGGCCACCCGGATTGAGGTTTGCGCTTCGGCGACAAACGAAACAAAACACTTTCTCGGGCCCCGGGGCTTTGGGTAAAGGGCCGTGGATCTTTTTTTCCCTCCCTTTGGTGT
>Ga0163217_1057342_pt1 | contig 13761 bp, 16 predicted proteins | sample SynspAceP_FD_185933 | JGI IMG/M metagenome (GOLD analysis project Ga0163217, IMG submission 185933) | Saline lake microbial communities from Ace Lake in Antarctica - Synechococcus sp. Ace-P (PacBio error correction) | ecosystem: Environmental > Aquatic > Non-marine Saline and Alkaline > Saline ... | reverse complement strand
GGCGCATAGCGAACCGACCCGCGATCGACCTGCCGCCGTGAGTTTTTTTTCACCCGATCATTTACCTTACCCGCCGGCAAATCAGTGCTCCGAACGAATTTTTGCTATTCTACGTCGCCCACTCCGGTCGCGGGCGTTCGCGTGCTCTATCTCGCTCATAACAGCTCTCATGCCTCCCTCGTGGCGCTGAAAAATCTCGATCGTGTTTGCACGTCCGATATCTTTGCGAATCTGATTTCGCAGTGAAATCGCAACCTCGCGCGGACTCCGCATTTCTATCTCTGGCATCGTTGCGTGTGTCGATCCAATCTCTCTCTGAAGGCCGTGATGCTCATCTGCCGTGGCACATGCAATATCTCCCCGGCGGGACACTCGCGGGTGGTCGTCGAACGGGTCGAATGCAATGGGTCGCAGCGATTGCTGCGAAATGATCGCGACTCGGTGTCGTCTTGCGGGTCGAGCGATGTGACCCTGAGAAGTGAGTTGAACCGGACGGCGTTCTGTCCGACTCAGTTTGTTGACGAACAAATCTTTGTGTGGTCGGCTCGCACACAGCGGTCTCCCGAACACTCCCGAGGTGCGGAGTGGATCGCACCGGGGCGCCGTGGCCGAGGATGTTGCTGTGGGAATCGGTGTGCGGTGTCGCGTGCATTGCACGGCCGCTCAGGGCAAGGGTATTTCACGCGATGTGAAAAGAAACCCCGCTCAACGTTTGGTTGTTGTCGGCGGAGGGGCAGGGGCCGCGTGTTGCCGATGTTTAAACGTAGTTTTTCGCGGCAAACCCAGTATCAACTCCATCTCGCCCGCGATCCGCCCATCCCGGCCGTCCATAACTTCCCTCTTACCAAGGCGCCACTCACGGACGATTACAGCCCTGGGTCGGCTGGCGGCGTTCGATCGGGTGGATCGATCGAGACCGTACATGTCGTCACGCCGACATCTTCGCGCTCGACACCCCTCTGTGGGCGAGGCAACCCGCCGATCGTCAGCCCCGAGCATAGATTCTGCGCATGAGTTTGAGCGCACATGACGTGCTGCGCAAATGACCGTCGACGCTCGCGCGGGACGTGTACTCGACCGGTTACAACTTGTGTTGCTTGGTGGGAGGCTTTGCAATGGCGATAACGTCCTTATTTGGATGAAGCCGCCGCCGGTGTGTGCGATTGAGTCTCGCTTCTATCTATAATCGCAATCTCCTCGTGGTACAATCGATCTCTCTGCCACCTTGCTGAAGCAGACGAGTTTCGGCGAAGGCACCTTGCCCTCGGGATCCGAACGGGTGCTCGAGCAGTGAGCGTGCGTCAGGATTCCCCTGAGCCACAACAGCGCCAACAACGATCCTCCACGGCGGTCTCGCCACCCGGCACCCGGCGCGATCGTCCTCAGACGCCGAGAACTCAGTGCTTCCGATTTGCGATTGGCATTGTTCCCGGAGGCGGCGAGTTGTTCGATCCGAGTTTGCGATTCGTGGGCAGGGAGATGCAGTCGTCTCTCACCCGTGGTTGGTCCGCGACCCGCGATTCATTTTTGTTGCTCCAAATCGCCGCCGATTTTCGTCAATTCCTCTACAACGAGTCGAGATCATTCAAGCGACATCGGAACGCTGGTCCGCGTTTCTTAGCGTTGGCCAACACCGTCAACTGGATCTCGCTTTCCGTTTGGGTAGGTTTGTTGATGATCGTGATCCGCTCGTCGGTTGCGGCGCGGTCGCCCGTGCCCGTTTGCGCGGTCAGCCCAATGACGGGTCGCGTTCACGAGAACGACTCGAACTGGGGACTCGTGCGGCTTGATGGTGGTTTGCTTGTGGCTCGCTGCGGCCGTTCGTGTTTCCGATCTGTTGGGTCACCGGCCACGCCGAGTCTGCCGCCTTTCGGGCGGTGCATTCTTTTTCGGTCGGCTGTTGATCTGTGCGGCTCTGGCGGCGGTTCTATCCGTTTTCTTCGGCTCGTGGTGATGGCGACACGGAATTACTACCCGTGTTTGGCGTTCGCACAGACGATGCGTGACGAAGAGTTTGATCGGCATCACTGATGACGTTCGTCCGGGGGATGCGCTCCTTCTATTTGGCCGCCGCCGGGATCCGCTGCTCGGGCTGGCGCTGTTGCTTTTCACGCGAGACGATGGCTCGGTACGTCGTCGCGTCTGCCGCGCCGCGACGGGCGGATCGAGATTGGCTCGAGCCGCCTATCGCCGCGTTCCAGTGTGTTCCATCAAACCATCTGGGAAACGCCATGAGCGAGATTTTGTCGAAGCGGAAACAAAAGCGGTCGGCTCGATTCCGACACGGAACGACTCGATTGACTCAGCCACAACACCCAATTTCAAGACCGCAGTTGCCGCATCACGGATCACCAGGAACGCGAAACACGAACGGCTTGCCTTTTTCGATCGCCAGTTTCGCACCGACAAACGCCCCCGATCCAGGTTACCACCGCCATCGTCAATCCGGGCGAACCCGTCCGATCATGTTGTAAAAAACGAAGACGCTCGCGGCGCGTCAGTGTAGACGAGGAAAAAACCATTTGCATGATTCTTGATCGCGTGTGACGCCAACAGTTCCAGACTCTGTGAAATACACTCATCGCCACAAACAATTAAAATGCCCATCCCGCTTGGATGAAATCCGTACGTTAGACGCCGATGGCGAAAAAGGATCCGGCGGTTATGGAAGACGACTGCGTACCGATTTCCTGCGCCGCTCGAATCGAAGAAAACCGTTTACGTCCGTTGCGATCAGCACACCCGCCTATCGTTTAGGAAAACAGGATCCGAAGGATCGCATCGAACGCCTCGGCGGGCAAGTGGACGCGAGCAACGCGCCCGAAAGGGAACGGGCCGATCCACTTCGATCCGCCCAGTCCGGACGTGGCCCGGGCATCTAGGGCGCCGTATTTGCGCGGAATCTGACCACGGACCGACCGCGGTCGAAGCACAAAGGATCGCCGATGCGAGGTCGCAGTCGCCGTTAGGCGGTTTGGCTGGGTCCAATCCGAACAACAGCAACGCCGCCAGCGTCAACACGAGCCCCCACCGGCAACGTATTGACGATCCCGGCCCGAGAAACCCGGCGATCACCAACGAAGCGTAAAGGGCGATTATCCCAGGCATCACAATTACAAACGCTTGGTACGCAGGGGAATAAGAACACGCCGGTCCGTGGACGAGCAACAGCACCCGTCGCGGCCGATCGCTCAGGGAAGAGAACAAACGATCGTGGCCAAACCGCAGCAACGCAACCCGACCTAACGATACACGCACGGCCACCGGGAAAACAATCTGCCAAACAGGCGATACCACACAGTGCGACCCAAGCGGACGCCCAATGGGCGCCCGCCAAAGACGCGCCATTCGGATCGAACGCCGCATCGACGGCGGTACAATCGGATCGCTCCCGCCCCAGCCATCTCGCACGCCATGCCGACGCAACGCCGCAGCCGGCGAAGGAACTGCCGCGGAGGATCGGGTGGTTTGTCGCTCGAAGCGTTATCCGTTGGAAGCGTTACCGTTGGAGCGTTTCGATCGGCCTGTTCGATGGCGTGTCGATCGGAATCTCCGGCCTGCGGCGCTGCGTCATCCGCGATGCGCGGGATCAGATCGTTCGGTGACGGAATTCGGTCATCGGCGGTTTCGGTTGGAACGAAAGAGAGCGGATGACCGGGCGAATTCGACTACGCGCACATCGGCGGAGTAGCTGCAGAACCTACGTCTAGAGCGGTCTCTCGGAGACTCGCAATTTAAGCTGCCTACGTTGCGCTTCCACCGAAATCAATGTGCTCAAACGAGTTTTTCGACTTTATGGATTTTACGCCGACCGAACTTGTGCGTGTCGTGGCTCTCGTTAATCTTAGAGTAAGTTGTCTCGGTTGTCTGGAACCGGCGGAATGAGGGATATCACTTTTTGTTGCTGCTCGTTTCCAGTTGCTGCTCGCTCGCCCAGCTATCCTTGTTGGTCTCGTCTCGTTATCCATTTTCCAACTCATTGTCCCATCCCTCCCCGTTCGATGACGCCACTCGTTTTTTTCGTTGTTATTGCGTTGCTGTCACTATTCACGTCGCGGTTCGGGCGAGAAAGTCCCAACGCCTTCGCTTCGCAGGAGGATTTTGCGTCCGAGGCCCACGCGGTGGACGTTGTCGAAAACGCTCGTCTTCCGCGGCGTCGCCCTCCGGTCGTCGCCGAGGCCGTCCGAGAACCGGGCGAGGCCGAGTCGGTGATCCGCGTTGGACACGCCTTGGGACGTTCGTCTCTTTGCCGCCGAGCCGACGTTGGCCAACGTGGTCGGCGATTTCGACTTCTCAGAACCCCAGGGGCGCGGTTTATGTTGTGAAGTTTCGTCAAAAAATCGCGGCGTGATCCGACAACCGCGGGCACGACGAGGCCCTGGTGCTTCCGGACCTCGCGACATCCAACACGGTCTCAGCCCGCATTCGATTACCACCAAACGGGTTGCTCGGCGAAGGTGCCGCCGCGGTACCGCCTCGCAAAGAAGAGGATAGGACACGCGCATTCGCAACTCAGATAACATTCGCTCGCAGACTTCCGACCTACGAGCTGTGCGCCACGACCAGGCACGCGCATAGACTTTCCTCGCGACGCGGACACAGCACGATTTTCTGCCCGACGGCTTTGACACGCTCCTACGAAGAGGAGACATCTCGGGCGCCTGACGCTGCACATCGGACCGTGCTCCCGCGCTCTATCGGCCGGATATACGTTTACTACCACGTGTATCCCGAACGTGTGGCGGATGGCCGATGCAACGACGACGGGAACCTCGCCGACGATCAAACCGCTGATGTCCGAACGGTACGGAGTTCGTGTCGCTCTTATCCGGTCACGATTTGCCCCCGGCCTTTGACGATGGGGGACGACGGCGGCTCTCCTCACCTTTCGCTCGCGCGATCGCGTGCGCGGTAACCCACTTCCCGCGTTGCGACGTATGACGGGCTGTGTATTCGGTCCAATCCGCCGAACAGGTGCCGTTTTCCGTGATGCGTAAACTCCCGGTACACTCGGCGCAGCGCCCTATTTGCCGACGATATCCAAGATACACCGATCCCCATCAGTATCCAATCAGTTCCGCGAGCGCTATCGCGTCCAACGTGGAGGAAGCCCAACTCTGCCGACTCAGCACCGCAGGCATAGCTCTCGCGCGAATATCAACGAATCTACGGCGATTGGTTATCACCGTCTAACTACAACCGAGAGCAGGCCGAACCAGCGCGGTGACAAAAGCACGGAGGGCGTTCGCGTGGCTCGAGCGGCGGCTGGCCAGCGGTATTGGGCGTATGAATGCCACTACCAATACTCGCCGACACGGACTCGTTCGGACGCCACAAGAGATCTGAGAGGGGAGATGCCACGATCGCGTACGAAGCGCACGGTTCCCGCCCAAAACTCTCGTCTCCCTCCCAGAGCCGATCGCGAATTGTTCCACCGACGCGGTAACAACCCTCCGGGGTTGGCGGTTTGTACCCCCGCACCGGATTCCGCGCGAGCCGCGCTGAAAAATCGGTTCCTGATCTTGGCGAGTTTCCCCCGCGGACGGACGAGAACACGTCGGCATCCGTTCGTTCGAACTCAATCCTGAAGGCGCGTTTTACTCGCTCGGTGGAAAACAGACCAATCATTCTGGAAACGGTCGCCACGGATGTCGCGCTTTCCGGACCCGGGCGGCGAAAGTGCGTTCCGTCAGCGATTGGGGTCGACGGTTCGGGACGGGGTGGGCAAAAGGGCCGGCGGAACCATCTCACACCGATCACCGATCCGGCGGAGACAGGACCAACCGATCGTTCGCCGAGTTCGGTGGATGAGGGCGTCGGACTGAAAACGCTCGCGTTGGAGACACTCACCAACCGGGAATTCAACTCACATCGAATCGCCGGAATTCGGTTGTCGCCCAATGGGAATTGGCACGCGCGTGGGGAAAACGGACGCCTTAGATCGCGATCCACACCGACACGTCGCTCGATCCGCGTTTTCCTAGATATGTCAGATGGTTTTTGACACGGCGCGCGAACATGCGGCCCGCATTGGACGCCGAGCATAAGCAACACCCAACTTGCCTCGGCTGAGAAAGAAGGCGGTGATGGAGAAAACGACCAGCGACGAAAACCAGGACAAAACACCGTTTCAAAAACTACTGATCGCAGGCAAACCCAGTTCGAGTCTCGCCGACGGTAGACCCGTGGCATCGTTTTCGCTCGCCGCTCGCCTGTGACATCGGCCGCCGGATCTGCGTGATCGGAATCGGTCGGCTCTCGGCTCGTTGTCTTGGCAAGCGACGAGAAAACTCGCGGGCAAGCGCCTACCCACACGCCCAGCCATTGCAAGGATCCCGCTGGAATTTGCCTGCTCTGGCGAAAAACCCAAAGTGAAAACGCCCCGGCGCAGAAACACCCGGGCTCCAATTCCAGCCCTTCCGCCCTCGCGGCATCCTCCTGACACACCTAGTTGAAGTACGATACGTGACCACGTACGGCTCAATCAAGACTCCCCACGCCATTATTGCGCCCGATCACACTGCGCCGCATCCCGAGTGTTTCACCTTCACCCATATTCGGCGGAACGTAAAGAACAATCGTCCCGCTTGCAGGATGTCCGGCTACACCCATCAGTCCCGTACGTCTGCCGCGGGCCCCCATCTTCCCCGTCGCTAACGCGGCGTCTTCACCGCCCACCGATCGACCCGCGACATAAGGTGGCGGAGATTCTTGCGAGAACTTGCGAGACGATATGTCGCTTGCAGAAGCCGCGATGGCGATCCACGATCCCGGACCTACATCCACTAGGCAAGGACCTCGACTTCAAGACCACCTGTTCTACGGACCGCGTGGATGCTGCGACACCACGGTCCCCATCTTGCCGGCTGGATTCCCGAACCGTATATTGCGTCGAGTTTGTCGGCGGGTTTTCGCATCGGCACGAGTGAGACGGCCCAGTTGGAATCGCCGGACGGATCGCCCTCGGAACCGTTCCCCGGCCTTGGGCCCGCATCGAAGCGATCGATTGTCTCGCCGATTGCTGTCGAACCCGATCCCACGTGGGCCGCTCACCCAAAACCGTTACGAGCCGTTGCCGACCGTCCGAAAACCGACGGCGGGTCCCTGAAAAAAACCCGTCGCTCCCGTCGTCGCCCGCGATTTCGATTCCGCGCAAGACGGCATGGCCCACCGGATCGAGAGCTGATTGCTGGGCCCACCGACGCGCGTTCGCGAGAAAAGCGAATCGACGTCGGTTCGACCACTCGGGAATCGCCAAATCGCCCCCCACAGTCCGTTTTCAAAACGTTGCAACATTGACCTCGCGACCGACCACCCGGGCCGCCGCCCTGACCCCGGCACTGCGGCGGATTGCAACCCGGCACTCGCCGTCGGGCTGGCAACCCCCCCCTCGGCCGGGGAAAGGGTTTTTTTTCCCCACAAACATTTTTTTTTTTTTCTTTTCCGCAACAAACGATGAAAATCGTTTTGGCGAGTTTGCAAATTCTCGGGCGTGGATGCCCCCGTTCATCGGATCGGATTGATCTGGCGACGAACAACCCCAGCATAAGCCGGTGCGGGGTGCGGCATGGACCTGATCGCCACGAACGATTCCACCTCAGGCGAGCGGGAACGACATCGCCCGAGGCTTGGTCGCCCTACACTGAGTGACCGAGTTGCCGTCGACGTGCGCGGGTGAACGTTGCCGAAGCGGCACGTCAGGCGTTCTGCCCGCGACCGAGGCGGCGAAGATCGACGCGCTATGCAAAAACGAATTGCAATCGAGCGAAACCTTGGCAAAGTTGGTTCGAAGTTCGTTGCACGGGGCGACGCGGAGGCCGGTGAAACGATTCTTCTCGTAAAAACCCAATTGATCCTGGCGTGCGATGGCACCAGTATCGAATCGTGGCGGCGGCGAAGCTCGCACCGAACCTGACCGTGACGAAAAACGCCGAAGACGACGTGCCGCTGCTTCCGAATCAATACTTGCCTGCCCGACGCCCGCAATCTCTTTGAAAGTTTCGAAACCGCCGTGATCGCGGACGAGGACCGGCAGCGTGATTCACCGGCATCGTGGCCAACGAAAACGAGGACCATCGTCGAGCTGATCGCCGCCCGACGCGGACTCGCAACTACGCCGGTGATCGAAAAAGAATTCATCGTCGCTCGCAAGAAAGGCAAATTCATCCCGATGCGCGCAGTTTGACCGAATTGATGACCGCCGCGGAATACGCCGATCTCGCTTGCCTACCGTGAGCCTGCAAATTGAACCGAGTCGGCAACGGATGTCGAGTGAAGGAAGCCGGCAGGATCTCAAAGGTGGCGAGTGGCTCGTAAATAATTCGGTTGGGTTTGGAATGACGCTTGCTCCCTGGCAGGTCTGCCTACAGATGTCGACGTCGTGATGGCAGCAAGATATCACTTGACCGGCTTTCGCCCCGCTGGATTTTTAACGATGCCTCCTTCCGTTCAATTCCAACGCCGAGGAAGCCTCGACACCGGTTTTCCCTCGCGGTATTTCGTCAAAGTGGTTGACCGCCCTGGCCGCGTTTATAACGAGTGAACTACGTCGACGAAAGGTTTTGCGACAAAGGCGTTCTTCACGCCGACCATGATCTTGGGTCGTCGACGGTGGCAGTACACGACGGGACGGCTGAAAAGCTCGACGTTCGCTCGCGCAGCGACGCCGGATCGCATCACGGTGATACCCACCATGACCAGAAACGCGGCTACGGTTGCGGGATTGCAGAACCGCCCTTCGGGCACACGATCGAGCCGGTGTGACGGCGTCGTGACGCTGACTCCACGGCCAGCATTCAACCACGGCGGATCCCCCGTTTTATCCGAGGCGGCGAAATCAGCGGGACCATGTCTCGGGCAGCCTTACCTGAAGAAATTACGAAGGCGATGACGAGGCACCTCAGGAACGGAGCTGTTCATCAACCGGCGAGATCACTGCCGGATGTTTGGAATGAGCCATTGGGGTTTTTCATTGACGACGCGTTTCTGCGGATTCAGGCTTACCGAACTGTCGCGGCTTGTTCTTTCGCGGCTTCAGGCGACATGGAAATCACAACACGGGTTACGCCGATGCCGCTGCAAATTGTGGGTCCGAGCGCGGCGGCGGGACTGAACGTGATCGAGATCCCGTTGCGTTGATTATCTCGATTCTGGACCGCTCGTTCGGTCGGCTCCCTCGACCACGCCGCAGACGAGATTGAATTCACAAACGAGGTTCTCGAAAACGCAGATCGACAAGGTTCGGCTGCAGGTCAGATGCCGGACACGCCATTCTTTCGCGGGGCAATTCGAGCGCGTCGCAATGACCTCGGGGTACGGCTTGCGTAGCTTGCTCTTTGAGTCGAGCAGTTTGAGCGTCTTTTCGCGCCCGACTCGGAGATCACGCTACGGCTGTTTGGCAAGCCTAACATCAGCACCTCGGCTCCGCGCTGCAAACGTTTCGTCCACTGGCGGCGAAACATGATTCGAAAGTGAGCTTCGACGCGACTGAATATGTTTAGCCCGGGGATGATCAAGCAGGCCCTTCCGCGATCGCACGCATCACAAAAACGCATTGCCGCCCTTCGGCAACCGGGGGGGCCTTCGACAGGTTAAACGCGCCACCGGGCGAGGTGAGTTTCGTAAGTACGCGAGAGTTTTTCGACTAGGAAAATGCGTTTATTCCGATGACTCGGTCGACGTTTAGCACGCATGGAAATCTTCCAATCGCCGGAAGCGCTCCCCACGGCCGGCTGCGGGGTCGCCAGACGACGACATGGAATATTGCCTGATTTTCAACATCGTTGAAATCACTCGGGGCGCCCGTGGACGTACCGACCCCGCCAACCGGTTCATCGCGTTTCGATTGCTGAGGAACCGTCGATGACGATGGTTTCGGCGTTGTCCGAGGCGGTGAGTAAAACTCCCGTCGTAGAAAACCCGGGCTGTTAGATTTCGTCCGACAACAACGCCACGTTGTTGCTTCGCGGCGAGTTTCGCGACGTCGCGAAGGTCGGATTCGCTGGCCGTCAGGCCGGTCGAGTTGCGGGCTGTTGACGAGATCATTTTCGTTTCGGCGTGATCGCGAGTCGCGGATTTTTCCGGGTTAGCCGAAAAATCCGGGGTACGAATCGACCCATCACCAGGCACGCCGCCGCACAATCGCACGAGTCCGGAACCATGCCGATAGTACGGATCGAGAAAGATGGGACTCGTCGCCTGGTTGGACCATCACCAGCTCGCAGGACGAGCCCGCCGCTGGTCCCGCTTGCCTAATGAACCACGTCTCGCTTCTTGCCGGGAAATTTCTCGCGGACTTCGGCAGGGTGATCGCGTCGCGGGAGCGGGCCGATGCCCTGTGCTCGGCGAGTACGCGTTGCGGCCCTCGCGAATCGGCTCGAGTTGCCGCCTTTATCTCTGTGGGGACGTCGAATCGGGTTGGCCGATCCGATAGGTTGATGGCGGGTCCTTGAGTTTCGCGCGAGATCGCAAGACTTGCGAATTCCGCTTGCTGTCAATAAGTGCGCCGTGCGATCGGCGATCCATAGGGGCATGATGGCGTCGGGGTGAAATGGAGGATCTTGCTGAAAAACCCTAGTATGCGTTTTTACCACTCCTTTGAACAGTGAGCTAACTTGAAAAAATCATCTTCAATCACCGCTGGAGGCCGCCGGGATGTATTGCGGCAGTTGGCATGCACCGGACAACTCGTTGGCCAAAGCCCGATTGCGGCAACCTCGCGATGTTGTCCTCTGCACCCGTCTAACACCCCGATCCGGACCGACGAAAAACGCGATATCGCGAGGTGAGCGTGTGTTCTTGGGAGGATCCAGGTTTATCGCATGCCAACAATTCCCCCTGTTGCGTTCACATGCTCGCACCTGCGATAGATGGATCAGCGCGCGGCAGTGTCGTGACTATTCGGCGGCCGACGCGGTAAAGACGCCGTCACCGGGACCGATCGGGCACAACCCGGCGGGCTGACGCTGTCGATGCTTTGGCGGGGCGAGCACGCCGCGAAAGTTCGAGCGTTTCGGTGCACCGGGGCTCGAAATCGGACCAATTTTGATATACTCGTCCGTTTTTCCGGGGACCCGCGCGATCATTCCTAAGCCAATTTTGATCGGCGGCATGTACCCCGACGATCGCATATATATCCTTAACCACACATACGACGATATATACTCCCGTGGTGCGAGGTGTGTGCGTAGTCTGCATCAAGCTACTCGTGCTCACAGAAGAGTCGCTCCATGTGACTCTGATCGCCGTGAGGGGAATCATATGCCGACGACTGGCACATGATGCGGCAGTCGACGTAATCGGAAGATACGCGCGAGTCGGCATGAACACACATACGGGTGCTATTACACCGAATCTGAGCGATGCGCTTCCGTAAATATCGCTGCGTGTTGGATCCATAAAGTTTCTGTGAAATGTCATATGCGCCATCGTGGCGAGGCGATGCGATTCATCCGACCTCGACTTCACTCAGCCGTTCGCTGGTCAGGCATTGTGCGGGCGAATTCCTCATTCAATGTTCGCGCTTGCCACATCAATGGCGTCCGCGGAGCGAGTTTCGGATCGGATTTTTTCGCCCCGGGAATCGCCCGGAGAAAGGGGCTGCATGTGTTGGCGATGCGTTCGAACGCATTTGCCGGCAGAGACCGAGCCGGGCGGCATCTCACCCGGTCCACGCGGCGGGCTGGCTCGGCGAGCTACCATCGTGGTTTACCTCATACGAATTGCCAGGCCAAAATGAAAGCCGCGCGAACCTTTTGTCCGAACGCTCTCGTCTATTCACGGCAGCCCTCGCAGGGTCGAAAAAATCTCGCTGTGCGAACGTTCGATCTGCTCAGCGTGCCGGCCGCCGTACGAGGATTCCCAAAGGATGTCTGTGGCTCTCTAAGCGATGGCGGCGGGCGTGCCCCGTGCTGCAACCCGCCCGGCGCGCGTTCGTCGAACATTTGCCATCCTCCACCCACCGCGAGCCGCGTCGTTCTCTTCGTGTGCTCGCGACGATGTCGTGATGCGTTGTCGGGCCGGTGATCTCCGCTGAGCGGGGACGCGGGGACGATTGGCGGGATTTCGGACCGCGGCGGACTCAGAGTGTTGAGCCTTGCATCACAGCAATCCGAAAGGCGCGCCCAAGCGGATGCGAGCCGATTTTGTTCGTAGGGCAGGCTGCCTTGCCGGCAAGTCCAATTAACGCGACAAAATCAACACCGGGAAACAGTGGTCGAGAACGAGACGTCTTTCCCCTTGATAATTTTCTCGACGTTGCCTTCACAATCCCTGCTCGAATTTTCGAAAACGGACTCTTGTCGTTCGAAAAGGATTCCCCGGAAAACCAGGCTGAAACGTCGGGGCGAAGTCGTTTGCCCCCGCTTCTGCGGATCTCGCCGTCCAATTTTTTTATCACTGAAAACGAGACCCCATGGCACGTTCAACCGGCCCGAAACCCTATTAAACCGTCGTTTAGGCACCCTTCTTGTATTGAAAAACCCGCCCGTTGCACCCGCGCCCTCGACCGACGGCAATACTCCACCGGGCCATGCACGTCCGGGGGGCCCCCCCCCCCCCCCCGGCCGTCCGAGTTACTACGGCCTGGCGTGATGGAGAAACAAAAGGATCAAACACTATTACGGACTCGTGTGAACGCCAACTCCGTCGTTATTTGAAAACGCAGGTCGCAAATCGGGAAAACACCGGTGGGGCGGTTGCTCCTGATGGTGTGATTGCGTTGTGAAAGCCGGTTAGACAACGTGGTCCGCCGCCGTCGCGGTTCACAAAAACCCGCCCCGCAAGGGCGCTTGTTGCAAGGCATCGGCCCACGGTCACTTTCTGCGTCAACGGCCTCAAAGTCGACAAACCCGGTTACCTGCTCGGTGCCGGGCGATATCGTCGAAGTCCGGCGGGACGTGAAAATCTCAAGAAATCTGTTATCGCGGTACGTGTCGTGCCAATCGCCCGTCCGAGGACTCGATGTGGGTCTACGTTCGACAGCCGAAGGATGCGAGCGACCGTTTTGAGCCTGCCCGCCAGGCCGGTTGATATTCAGCCTTCCTGTTGACGCTACAGCGTACGTCGAATTCCTGTCACGCTAAACTCGCTTTCTGTTTGATTTTGACCATGCACAGTTCTGTTATGTTTTTCTCGGTGGTGGGTGGGGACCCGGTGTTTATGCGGCCGCGTTTCTCGCGGCCGATGAAGGCTGAGGTTTTTCCCCAAACCCGGGGGAAAAATCCGGTCCGGAAAAAAAAAGGCCGAAAATTTTTCCCCCGGCTCGGGCTGGCACCTGTTTGTTGCGCTGATTGCTATCCCCATAAAGCGTTGCCTGACACGTTGCCAAAAGTGATCAGCGAAGTCGAGGAGCTCAAAAGCCGATTGGGGCATCGAGTATTCCTGGGGCGCCGATTGATCGACGTTCAACACCGCCCGCCCAATGCTACACGGAAAGAGAATGTCATTCTTCGAATCTCCACCGGTGGTTTGGCCAAACCCTGGCCCCAAACCGTCGGGGGATGAAACTCATCCATGCAACGAGGTCAATTTCCTCAGCTCCGGTGTAACTCAAACTCGAAGGCGATCATTGAATCGATCCCCTCGGACGGCACGTATACAGTCCTCGAATCACTGCATTTTGGGGCCACTCGCCAGCGATCCCCGCCAAAGAGCCGCAACGAAGTTCTCGAACATCGGACAGCGACCGCGGTGATGACAGCCACCGGTTGCTTGAACCTAGTCGATATCCCCGACACCCTGCTACGTCAATCGGCGCGCCGA
>Ga0163217_1046194_pt1 | contig 13761 bp, 21 predicted proteins | sample SynspAceP_FD_185933 | JGI IMG/M metagenome (GOLD analysis project Ga0163217, IMG submission 185933) | Saline lake microbial communities from Ace Lake in Antarctica - Synechococcus sp. Ace-P (PacBio error correction) | ecosystem: Environmental > Aquatic > Non-marine Saline and Alkaline > Saline ... | reverse complement strand
ACACGAAGATCCACTTATACAAACGCTGCGCGTTTGTTGTGGGTAGGAGACTAGCGTTCCCCTAACCCCAAAGCAAAGTGCAGCCCCTTGAATGCGATCTATCATTTACGCGCAACGATATTTCCCGTCTCAGGCCGCAGCGCCACGCGGCGTTCCCCTACGTGTGGCCGAGCGGACGAAGACCGCCGCCACCGGCTGACCTTTCGATTACGCGGCGTCGGGTGGTTCATCACACGAAATCCTCCGCGCCGGACCATGACAGCCGGATGGTCCGTACCATCCGAGCTGTTGGAACCCGCGTCGAGAATCCGAGACCCGCAAGAAACAGCCAGGTTGCCCGCGAGGTCCGCGTCCCTGCCGACGAGCTGACCATGGCGCAGCGCTTGAGCTGGTGCGGGAGTTCGTGCGCAGCCAGTTCGTGGACCGTGGGCAGGTTGCCGACATCGCCCTGCACCGCCGGCGATCGGCGACGAGCGCAACCATCACGCCCACATATCTGCGACCACCGTGAGATCGCCGCCGAGCTTTACACCAAGAACCGCGACTGAACAAGGTCGAGTTCTGGTAAGCTGCGCGAGCGTGGCGCGGGACAGCAACGGCCGCGCTGAGCGCGCCGGCATCGAGACGCGTGATCACCGGACGCTGGTGCGCACGCGGGGGGACGAGGCGCTTGAGCTGGCAATTGGCGGCGCAGCAGCCGGCGACGAGGGCGCGAACTGCATCGATGACGTGCGCGCCATGTCCTGGACCGCCCGCCCCTCGCCCAGCTCCGCTGGTGCGTGGCAGCCAAGGAGCGCGCATCGAGGTAGACCGCCGTGCCGGCGTCTGGCTACTAGGTCAAAGCGCAGGCGGTTGAGCGTCAGACAGATGCGCAGAGCTGGCCGGACAGGTCCCGCGATTGGCTGACCGTGCGGCGGAAGCGGTCACGGAACCGCTCTAGGTCTGCAATCCGAGCTAGGCGCTTGCGGAGAACGTGACTCCCGAGAGGAAAGAACCCGACCTTCCACGCGGCTTGCGGGACGGCACTGGGAAGCGCGGCAAGGTCTCGTGCCAACGACAGGAACAGCGCGGTTCGATCTGTCCTGGACGCACGGACATGGCACCGCCAGATTTTTCGCAGCAGGCATGCGCGAGCGCGCGCAGAGCTGGTGTTGATGCGTGAATTTCGCGGATCGTGCAGCCGCGCTGCGCGAGGGCCCGAGCAGAGGACGGCAGGCAGAGTTGGAGGTCGCGCAGGAATAACATGAACGGTTGAAAGAGCTGGAGCGCCAGCAGAGATCGAGCGGGGGAAGCCCATCGCGAGCGGGGCATGACATCGAGCGTAGGGGTGTTTCACAACTCGGTGTTTCTGGCAGTGATGCAAAGCGCAGCGAAGGCCGGCGAGTATCACGAAACTCTGGGTATGAGGCTTAGCCCATGCGAGTTTGGCGGCGCATTTGTGACCTTTCTAGGTATAGGATAGCGGAACTGATTGCGGGCAAGGCAAACCCATTTCCTCTGACGGCCCCTGCCTGTCTTCTCAAACATGCGGATGGCCAGAAAGATCACTTTTCCGCATTCATTCAGTGGCGAAGCTACCGCGCGTTTGTGGTTTTTCGGATGACCGCGGTTCAGCCTTTCAATCGCATTTGTCTGTAGATGATTCTGCGCAACTGCTGGTTGGAGGCGAAGAACGGCAATGACTTCTTGACACACGCGCGCGGCCAGCTTGAGCGATCTGCACGCGGTACTTTTGGCCCATTCGCCTCAAAATCACGGCAAGGCTTTCTCCCGCCGCGTTCTGTCCATGTCACCGTGGCTTGATAAATCCGCGTGAGTCTTTTGCGACGTTCTAGCGATCTTTCATCCGCCAGACGTTCAGGGAATGGCGCACGCAGGTGGACAATGGCAGGTTGGACTGTGGTCTCCAGGGATGCGGCATTGATGCATCTGAAAGCCCATTGGGCCGTTCCCACCACTCGACCGCGCGTATCAGGACTGTTCTTCACGCCCCGGTTGCGCATAAATGTTCATCCACGAGACCAGAATCTTCCCCTTCGATATTGCAACCCCATAGCCCCACCTCACTTCCCACCTCAGGAATGACGACCCTGGGCTACGTAAACGGCTTTGTTCTGACCTACGCTTCCGCATCGCGGATGTTGACCCGAAGAGCATCAGAAAAAACCAATGGGATACATCGGCTCCAGAGAGCCTGTTCTGCCACGTCTGATACTGCCGCCAGAACCGCATCTGTGACGCGCTAGACAAGATCGGCAACACCTTAGCCGTAGACCTCTTCAGATGGGCGCGGATGATCGCGGTCGATAATCCGCTGCATAGAGCCAATGATCTTGTCATCTAATCACCCTACGACCGCGGTATGACCTTTCCTGATCATCCGTTCAAAACTCATCACGCGCGCGGGACATACAATCGGCCAGCGCCCCACATTGCCTTCAACGTCTGCGCGATGCCATGCGGCGGTTGCTCTGTAGGTTGTGGCTGGTTCCAGGCTCATAGCCTCAAATGCTCGTCAGTTTCCAAGCGGCCAGCATCCGTCCGATCAGGCGCACCCTTCAGCTCTTTCATCAAGCCCTGATCGCCCAGTAAATCGATCCGCGTTCTCAACGCCGCTCAGCAGCTCGTCTAAAACTTCCTGATATCGTCATGTCGGCATGCTCCTCTCTTAATGAAGCAGCCAAATTACTCATACACAGAATCGACACTCTCCTAAGCAAAACACCTTTTCGAGGATATTTATGGGTGATGGAGTTTTTGCCATGATTAGCAGCTGGGCTGATTTACATCGAGCACGGATTGATAATTACCCTCTTGACTTGCGTTTCCTGAAATCCCAGAAAAACAGCTACGTTACTCACGCTCGAATTGCCCACCAAGTTCAAGTCGAGCACAGCTGTCTTCATTTTTCTATGGTAATTTTTGTTGCTAGCGCATGGGTGTACGCCAAAGTGCATTCGTCAGTCAAAGTGAGTTCTTGAATTCGGACAAGGACGGGCGGTTCGGCCAAGTACGTGATTGCCGAAACTATGCGAAGGGAGTCACATCTTGAGAAACAAACCAACAGAGCTACCGTGAGCGATTGGTCGGTCACAGCTTACCCGCATGCCAATCTGGAAAAACCGATCATTGCCATAGATGCTCTTATCAAACTGTGGCTGTCTCCAGTCTATCATTGCACCGAGGGGGGGTTACAAGACGAATGAGCGGCGAACAGTTGCTATCACGCTGCGACGCCTGCGCTGCAGCGCGCTGCTGATCGATTAGGCCCAATTCAGATATGCTGATATCCAAGGATCGCGGAAATTGCACAATAACAGTTTCGCAAGATGCCTTTTCTCGTGCCGTCGCGAAGCCATATGGCAAGCCACCGGGTGCTTACCGTCAAAGCGGCACCACGCCGCCTTTAAAGCAGCTATTTCGAGCGGAATGCGAATACTTTGGCTCAGTATCCGAGCATCACCATGCGGTCCGATGTATAAGCGTGTCACAATTGGTTCTTACTTGCAGATTGACGCCCGATGGCGAGCAAGCTCTTCTGGCAACGTTGCCAAGAATCCAAAATATGCTGTTGGCAAAAACACGCCGCATGCAGGCTGAATTTAGCACGATCCTGACCTCGCGCATAAGAGCAATCTCACAGTCATCCGCCTGTACGCCGTGGCCGATGATTTGGAAGGCCGGAAGCACGAAGAAATTTGAGCGACCACGGAAGCTCGCCAAATAGAAGTACAGAGGGACCTTACGCTGACATGAGGGACGCCTATTCGCTGGCTTTACGTGTTTGTTGCCAAATTCGGGCTTTAAATTCGATCGCCAGATTTGAGTCTACCTCAAACTCACCGGTTGATACCAAACCGGAGGACCTGCGCAACATTTTCCTACAGTGAGACCTGACCATGAGCATAATTCCCGTTATCTCAGAAACCATTCTGTCCGCCTTCAGAACATGCGGCCGCACATCGCTCCACATACTTGATGTCCGTAAGCTGATTTTGACATTGCGTCGAATGACCCTCGTTCGTACATTGAGGAAACCTGCTTGGGCGAACAGCCTATAGCACGACACGCGAAAGAACAGTGCAGCGCACAATTCCGTCCGTGTAGAAAAAACTTCTGGGATTGCCCGCACTGTTTTTAACGCAATACAACTTGGTTGAAGGATCCCGCAACCAGTTGGATCAGCGACTCAAAATATTCGAAAATAGCGGCATTTTGATCGACAGAACCGACGCAGAGATCAAAATCGCGATGAGTATCTGATCGCATCCGCATAGCCTATCAGTTGTCGGCGTAGTTCTCGAAGGGCGTAGCCAGCAAAGCGCCACTGGACAGTTGCAGCACCCGTTGAAATCACACCGTATAGCGGACCTAAGACGGTTCCCAAAACTCTCGTTGTCGGAGCGCAGGCCCTCTGCCGTTGTTCGCCACCACAAAATCCCGTTCAAAACCAAAGTCGGCGTGTGGGAAGGTTTTTGCCCTGCCTTCCTCTTGGTGCGTTCATGTAAAAGGTTCTACCCGTGACATTGCAGAAACCGAATGCGACACGACAATAAGCAGGAAAACAACTATGACAAAACTATCTCTAACAAGCAGCTACAGAGGCGGCGTGTAAGTACACTCCACAAAGCCTTTAATGCAAAGCTATGATGCACGAAAAAACGAAAAAGGCATTGGCAATATTGAAACATCAGAAACTTTTTAGTGTTCCTAGAACTTGTTCACCAAACACACAAACCGAGTTCTACCCCTTCATCCAGAAAACCATCAAAAAACAACCAAAACAGTGCTTTGGAAGTGCGAAGTGTTAAGATGCTGCGTTGTTGAGAAAATCGAGGATGCCAGCCTTTTTGAACGAAGCGGAAAGAGAACAGGCAAGCGAGCAGATCGAGAGCTGACCGGGCAGATTCGAACGCAGACGCGGATCACCAGGCAGGCACTTTGGCGGCCAACACGGACAACGCCCGCAAACATACGCAGAGCCCGCCCGAGCGGTGTTTGGTTGGCTGAAGGATGAGAGGAAACGAGCGCCCGGCTTGAGCGAAGGTGTGCCGTTGTCTAACAATAGCCGACAAAGCCGACCGCATTGGGGAGGCATGTCCATGGTGGGGGAGGGCGCTCAGGGCATGATGTTGCCAACCATTTGCGGCAGCATTGTGGAAGCCCAGCCCTGGGCACCGCAATTTGGTCGCGCCTGTGTTTGCAGCGCCCAAGCAGGATCCGAAGTAAAGGAGACAGGGCGATGGGGTGGACGTGTCGGGTCGGACGAGTCACAGAGTGCGTTCGGGTGTAGTGCAAGCTGAGAAGGTGACGCCGCTTGAAGGAGGTGCTGCGAAGAGACGGAAGCGCGGTGAGGGGCGTTGCTGCCCGTTCCGAGTTGCAGGGGGCGAGCCAATCTCACTGCGGGGTGTTCCCACAAAAGGTCCGCCGATGCGCGGAGAGCCCCGCCCGTGCGAGCGGTCGGCTGAGGCGGAAAAGTAGTGTCGCGGCGTATTCGAGACAACTCATGTGGCTGCAATTGCTGCGCAGGAGCACCGCAAATTGGATCGCGCAAGAGCGTGCGGGGGAAAGCCGCGTTTGGGACCAGTGCGCCGCGTCGAGATCGAGAAGGGGGCGCGCTCGGGTGCTGGCCGGGCCTGAACAGAGAACAAACTGCGGCCTGGGAGTCGGTCGATGGCGTGTGGCTGATCGCTGTAGAGGGAGCGCCGCGAGAGGGCGTGGATGTGGCGATGTACACAGTCACGCAGTGGAGAATCGAACGGCCCCGAGCGCGTGCCCCTTAGTGGGCGCGGCCATAGCGAGCGTAGACAAGAGCAAAAAGGCGGTGGTCGTAAGAGGGGGGAAGGCCGAGCGGGATGGCGTAGTGGAGGACAGGGCCCCTGCGTAGTCGAGAGGCCGCAGGTCGGGGGTGTGAGCGAGCGAGAACAACGGGGGGTCCAGCGGACGCCAGAGCACGCGGGGGCACCGCATGCGGCAGGTCGAGCACGAGAGAGCAAGGGAGGGGGCGCAGGGAAAAGAGACTTCAAGGGGGCGACTGGCGGAAGGGTGGCCGGAGCAGAACCTAAAATAGTTGGCGAATCAGAACCACGACCCAGCGCCCACGAGTGAGCAAAGGGGGTCGATCGGAACCGAGGCCGTGCTCGAAGGCCGGGGCCCGGGAACCAAAAGCGTGGGCCCGTGAACCAAAGGTGGGGCCCGTGCGGAACCCAACTGAGGCGGGTGGAAGGACGAGGCCGTGACCAAGTGCGTGTTAGCGAAGCCCGTTAAACACTACTTCCGGAGGGAACAGGAAACACTTGAGGGAGGGACCGAAACGACAGGAGGGCACGGAGTACAGAGTGGTACAGACGGTATGGCGGAGAAAAAGAGTGGCGATAGGCCCCGGACACGGCCGTAACCCTGGGAGCGCAGCTGCAGTGCATCAGTAGCAAGGCAGGCGGCCGGGAGGGTGCTGCCAGCGTGGTGGCGGGCGGCGTGAGGCTCCGCGAAGAACACGAACCAAAGCGCGCGGGCAGACCGCGGGAGGCGGGAACAGGCAGGGACACGCGGTGCCGTTCAACAGGGATGCCGGGGGCAACCGTTAGGCACGCGAAGCACGCCACCAAACATGCAGGGGGAAAAGCCGATCGCACGTTGCACCACGGCCAGAGATCGACCGGAGAAAAGCGGGTGCACACTGCAGAAAAGTGTCACGTGCGCAGGCGGACAGCGACCACCGCGATGGGGCCAAACGGGTGAGGGGTGGGCATGCGTGCCACCAAAAGAGCCGAAGGTGAGGGGGCGGCCCGAGTGATTGCGAAGGCCCAGTCGGACGCATAGGAGGATGCGCGACCGGGGCGACCAGGAGCGAAGAGTCGTGCGCACCAAAAGCGGCAGGACGCAACCCCAAGCGTCTGATTGCCGGCAGAAGTGCACGAGCGGCCGTGGATCCAGAGGGCGCAGAGCGGGAACCGGGGCCGGTCGACCACCTGGCCACCGCGGGTCCACAAGAGATTGCGGTGGGGAACGGCCCAATCCGCCGCGGTGCATCGCCACGTCTGCAATCCACGCCAGCGCCAGCGCCCCAGAACTGCCCCTGCGAGCAGATGAGGCCAACCACACCACGAACCGCCAAAACCAGCGCCAAGCCGCCCTACGGCGCTCCGGCGGCGGGAGGGCTGTGCGCGCGGGCATTGGCGAGGGGGCGTGCCGGATGCGGGCCAGGGCGCGCGTCAGCGGGCCCGCGGGGCGCGTGTGGGGCGACGGCCACGGGTGCGCGGGCGGCTGCCAAAGCACCCTGAAGCGCCCCCGCGCATCTGCGCGGCCGCGCCAGTGGCATGACGGCTGCCGGCACGAGCGGGTCAGTGCGGCCGCGCCTGGGCGAGACGGGCGGGGAGCGGGCCAGTCGGTGGCGGGACAGGGGCAGCTCATCGGCCAGAGCGGTAACGGAGCCGTGCGTCCAGGTCGGAGCCGCCGGGCCGCGGCCGACAGGTCGTCCAGCAGACCGACCAGCGTCGCTGAGCGACGGCACGGGGTGTGGCGGTTGCGGCGCAGGGTGCCGCCATCCAGCGCGCAAGTTGCTGGTGGTCGGTCAAAAGCGATGTGGGCAACGAGGGCCCGACGATTAAGGGGCGCCGGGGCTCACGGCTGTCTAGTGAATTGTGTGGACGGGGTGGAAGGCGGGCAGCTGTGCCGTGGGTGTGAGGCATCGGGGAGCGAGTGGCCGCGCATGGGGTGTCGCCGTCGGCCACCGCGGAGTGCGTGAAGCGACGCAATTGGAGAGAGCAAACACGAAGCGCGCGCGGCCGCCGTGCGCCGGGGGGTGGGGAGAAGATGCGGGCTGCGCGCGACGCGGCGTAGCTTGAAAAAGCAACGTCAAGACGGGGCAGAGAGACCAAAAGGGCCGCGGGAACAATGAAGCAAAACAGAGCGCATGTCAACACAGCAAAGACGCCCGCCTTGAAAACCCCGGCAGAAAAGCCGGGAGACCCGGCGCAAATGATCGGTCGGGGCCAGCGGACCAAGGCCGCGTGAAAGACACCAAAGATTTGCGCGAGGGAGGGCGGCAACCGCTGCGCAAAACCCACACCGGGACGGTCGAGCGAAAGAGCGGGGCGGCGGCGGGACGAACGGGATCAGGAACCGGCAAAAAGGGAAGCAACGAGAGCAAGAGCCGGGGCAGGACTGCCGGAGAGCGACCCGGTCCGCAAAACATGGACCAGCATGCAACGCACCAGGTCGCGACCAAGGACGAGGCAAGAAGCGAACTAGAGCGGGACGGCAGCAGGTCATGGAAAAGTGGCGAAGGCAGCCGAGGAGGCGCCGGGAGATCAGGGGCTGGGAAGCAGAACCGCGACCAAGAGGCCGTGAGCGCCCACACAAGCCGCAACGAGGGCCGCGAGAGACGCCAGGCCGGGAAGCCGCACGACCGCGACAAGGTGGAACGCGCGAAGCCCGCACAGCCGCCGAGAGGCCCGAGGAGGCGGGCGCGGTGCGGCGTGCTGGCGTGGGGGCTGCCTGCGTATGGCGTCGCCACAGGGCAACGGGGCCGCGGCGAGTGGCGGGTGGGATGCAGGCGGCGAGGCCCCGATTGCGTGGCGCAGGCCCAAACAGTCGAGTGGGGCACCGCAGTGGACAAGCGTGGCGAACAGGACAACCCGGTCCAGCGACGGCGCCAGTCGTGATGTCAAACAGGTCGGAGTCAGTGAAAAGGATTGCATGTGCCGAGCAGAGAGGTGAGAGTGTGGGGTCCTGCCGCGGGGGCAGCACACGGAGCACTGCAGTAGTGCGGTGGTTCGCCAGGTCGCGGAAAGAAAGCGATGCGAGCCGACGGGGCAAGGTCATGAGAAGCGGACGCACCAGCAAACATCGCGCCGCGGGGGCCCAGATGCCAACCCCGTCAAAACGTGGCAACCAAGGCCCGGGGTAGCGCAGCCGGCGCAAGTGACCAGCGGAAAAAAGGGAGAACCAGAGTGTGTCAAGGCGAGCGCGGCCAGGGAAAGACGTGCGTTAGAGGTTGTACCCGCAGGGTGCGTGCGGCGCGTGCAGACGGGGCAAAAAAGAGCCACGGGAAAGACCGGGGGGCCCTGACGGGCCCCACAATCAACGAGTTCCGCAACGACGGGACGTGTGGTGTGTGCGGGCGGCGAGGAGCCGCAAGCCAGCCCGTCACAAACATCGCGCAGAACTCAGACACGGGACCAGCCTGCACGTGGTCCGCACTGAGAAACCGGAAAAAGGAAGCCAAGGGACGACGTGGTGTCCGGTGGCAGAGCGACAAGCCGGGTGTGCGAAGCAGACCCATAGTACCAATAGTAAGACAGGGCAGATCCTGCGGGCGTGCAAAGTGCGCGTCCGAGGTGGTACAAGGGACCGACGGAAGGAGGGGACGGAGCAAAGCAGGGGATTGAAGAGTGCGAAACGCTCGCGGGTGCCGAATAAGGGCTTATAACTGGGGGGCGAAAGGCCAAACGGGTTTTGCCGAAGAGGTCCAAGCGGCGCAGGCAAAGTCGAGTGCCGAGCGGCCAAACTTGGTCGCACAGAGTGGCGACGGGGCGGGCCGGATGCCCATAGTAGGGCAAGAGCGGCCAACGGAACCAGTGGAGTGAGAACTTCATGGATGTGCGTGACCGAAAGCCACCCGAACCTGATTTGCGGCGGCGTCGACAGTCGCCAGAGGCGGGCCAAAAGAGTGGATCGGGCGGCGATCGAACACCCGGTGGCGCGCGCGCGACAAAAAACCGACAGGCGGCAGCGCGAAGACAGTGCAGCGGGACAATGGGCCGCAAACAGACCCAGCCCCGCGAGGCCTTCCCACCAGCTGCGACAAGACAGGATAGTGGTGCATAAGCAGCGTAAGGGCCTGGAAAAATAAGGCATGAGAACGGGGACACGGCGATGCGCCAGCGGGAAATGGCATCCCAGAGAACCGCCCGATCGGCGGAGCATATTAAGGGAGAGAAGATAAACCCAGAGTGGACCGATCGACAGGGCACGCAGGGGTTACGTATAGGCAGGACAGGCAAAGAAAACCGAGCCGCCGCACCGTTCTTCGAGAGCGACGAAAGGCGGCTGGGCAAAAAACCGAGGCGGCACCCGCAACGATTGGATTGCAGATTCAAAAGTTGCGCTGGTGGGCGCAGGCGAGCAAGGGAAGCCAAGAAGGGCTCGAGAAGGGCCGCGACAGCCGACGGACCCACCGCGCGAACGGGCTCGACGAGTATCTCGGCGCGGAAAGTGGGGAACAAAAAGCAAGGGGCAGATGGCCCGCGCCAATCCGCAAGAGTAGAGAAAGGCAAACGCGCCCCGGTAAAGCGCGCGTCGGCAACCGCGAAGAAAGCATGAAAGCGGACGTAACACCCGGCGACAGCTGGTTGAAATAACACAGACAGCGTGGGGTTCGGCAACCCCGAAAAGACACCCGCGCCTGCGCCTGTGAATGAGAGTACCTGTGAGTGGCGCAGATGAAAAGGGCATCCGCGAAAGTGGCGCGTTGCAAAGGGCTGGATGACCCAGGCGCTACCAAAAGACAAAGGGGGCAGAGCCAGAAGAAGCCACCAAGTAATTGTGTGCGCCCAAAAAAAAGCGGGTGCGGCGTGGGCGGTCGATGTGCAAGAAACAGGGAAAAAACGTCGCCTAAGCTTGGGCGCCTGAGATGGCCTCGAGCCCCGGTCAGCAAACAAAAACCGGCGAGGCGCGCGGCCGCAGGGCGCGCGGGGGCCGTGATGCCGCCAGGGCCGGCGGGGAGCCGCGCTCTGGGCGTTCCATGCGTGCCCGCGAAGCGCGCGAGCGCGTCGCGTTGCGTCGCGTGCACGGCGCGTTCGGTCAAGCGCAGCCTCAGCGGCTCACGAAGCATGCGTAACGCGACGTCCAAAGCACTGTGGGTGTGGGTGTGATGGGCGGGAGAGTGGGAGACTGGCGGGTGGGGGGCGTGAGAATCCATCTCGAGGATACACCCGAAAAACGGGCGGAAGGGCAAGTCCCTCTTTAACTATGCACCCGTGTCGACGGTCTTGGCGGCAACGCAGACGCGTTGAAGGTAAGGCGCTGGTGAGAGGTAACGAGCAACGCCCGCCTCGTATCTGCCGTGCGTCAGAGAGAGGTGGTGCCATAGGTGCCGCGTATGGCGGGGTCGGCGGCGGGCGCAGGGGCTGGTAAACCAGTGTGACTAGTGAAAACCACCCAGCAACGCGGAAAGGCAGTCCAAAAGAACCGTCAACAACCACTGGGGGTGAACGATGGGGGGCGAAAAACGGTTCGGCAAGGGGCGCTGTGTGCGCTGTCCACAAACGAGAGGTGGAACCTGGTCGTTAAGGTTCCCTTTTAGACGGTGAGGGCAAACGGGCGCTGCAATGGCCATGGGGGCCGCTTGAGGCTGCGACGCCTGCGAGAAACGTAACCCGACAAGGAAGGCAATGGGCGAGATGCGATAACAGTTACGTCAGGCCGAGTGAGCGCGCGGCGGGTTCTGTCAGCAAACTGCCCAGGTTGCAATAGTGTGGAGCTGTCTAGCCAACGTGGGCGGAATTCCGTCAATCAACGGGGATGTTGAGGGGTAAAAAAACAGGGCGGGCCAGCCCAGAATGTGTCCTTCGACACGAGACGGATGGCGGGCCTGTCTGGCGCCCGGCGTGAAGAGGCGGGGCGCCCAACGCAGGGTTGCGCGCAAGGCGACGACACTGAGGGCATGCGGACGCAATGGGTGAATGGAAAAAAATCAGCTGACGGACAGCAAGGAGAGGGGGAGCGGGCAGGGCCCAAGTGTGGAAGGCGGACAGAACGGGGTGCGGAGATAACGGAACGATGCTCAGTGGTGAGGCGCCACGGGTAGAAAATGGCACGTGCGCAGGGCCGTCGGGTGGATGCAACGGTTGAGGAGGGAACTGCAAAAGTCCGGACCGAGCGGAGTAGGGAAAAGCCGAAGTGGTGTGGCAACCAAAACACCGAAAGCCAAGCGAGTAGGCGGCCCGCAGGGTCAGCCGGAAGGGCCGCGGACGTCGAGGTGCGGACGGTAAGCGTGCCCGGGCTCAAAAATTGTCTGCGGGGCCGCGGCACGGCACAACAAGCAGCAGGCACGCGGACAGGCGGCGTGACCTGGAGAGTCTCTGGCGCCGAAAGTCAGCAGGAGCGTGCGTAAAATCAGCCGCATCGCGGTGGGTGCAACAGCATAGGTGGAGTGGGCCAACGGCAAAAGAGCTGGCCCAGTCGCGGCGTGTCAAGCTCAAGTAAGAACCAAGAGGTGTGAACGCTGAGACAGCGGACCGCAGGGGGAGTGGCGATACGACGCCAAAGCGAGGGTCGCTAGTGTCCCGCTCCGGAAAAGAAGCTGCCGTGTAAAAGGCGGCGTGGCGTGCCGCGTGGACGTGAAAGCACCGGGGCTCATAGGCTGTCGCGGAAGCACGAAAAAAGCATGCGTGGCGAACGGTAGTGGGCCAAGTTGTCCGCGAGTGTCGTGGGAGAGCCGCAGAGCGGAATGGCCAATCGAAGAACAGCGCGCGTGCAAGCGCAGGGCGTTGCGCAGCGGGAGAGCAACTGGCCGCCGGTGCAGTCGCCATGTGGAAATCCGGGCAATGGATAGCGGAAAGACAAGCCACAGTGATAAAGCAGCTGATGCAAATATCGTGTTGCCAGAGGCAGTGCAGGGACGCTGGACCCGATTGCCAAGCGCGACGGACTCGTGGGGGTGGGCGCAAGATGTGCTCCACGTCGCAGGGTCGGCAATCACGGACGGGCCGAAGCCGCCCCGGCCGGGCGAGGGGCAAGAAAAACTCAAACGGATGACTGACGGAAAGAGGGCAACTTGCGTGACACCAAGCTGGCGAGCAAACAAAAAAGACCAATAGAAAAAGTGAGCATCCAGCATGAGGTGCTCGACTGGAAAAGTGGTGCGCAATGCGAGTCGGAGGAACAGTACTATCTGGGAGTGGGAAACCGCCAGCAAGGAGGGATGATCAATCCGGGCGCGAGTGGAAGCAGCCCACTGGAATCAAGGGCATGAACTCCCAAATCACCAAAAAATCCCGTCGAAAAGGGGGCGGAGAGAGGCCGACTGCGGTGGTATGAGGAATGGCCCAGGTTGCAGTAACGAAGAGCAGCGACAAGACGAATCCAAGGGGTAAAGTGGAGACGAGCGGCTGAGCAGGCGTGGGAGAACGCGGTACGATGACGGCATCAGGGACGGTGAGAAAGAGCGGAAGGGCGCGATGAACGGATGCGTGGCGCTGAACTGACCGAGCATGTGAGGCGAGGACGCCTGCACCCAGCCCACAAACCTACAGAGAACCGCGCAAAGGGCAGTGCGCGCAAGGGACGGTGAAGGGCAAGGAGCGGTGAGTGTCTCTGCCCTCTAGGTGAGGGCGCGGCCGATGTGAGGGCCCGCGCGACCGGGCGAGGGCAGTGTGAACCGGAACGAGCAAGAAGGGGTCCAAAACCCGGAGCGACCGGGATGGATGGACAAGAGCAGTGGCGCGAGCAGCGGATTACGACCCGCGACAGCCCGCGCCCACGCGAAGAGGCACGGGGCTGAAGGGGCGGTGCCGAGTCCGTGCAACCCGGCACAGAGGCCCGGTGGCTGCGAAGGATCAGAACGGCAGAACGGCGCGGGCCAGGGGATGCCAGTGTGTCCTTGGATGTGCTGCTGGCGGGGCAAAGCCGCGCATGATGCGTGAAAGCCGGCAGGTTCAAACTCTCACACTAAGCCGTTGGACTTAGCCCTGGAGGCGGCACAGCCGACTTACGGAGGCGAAAAACGGAGGGGCGTGCGGCGAGGGGGGGCCAATAAGG
>Ga0163217_1021750_pt1 | contig 13761 bp, 7 predicted proteins | sample SynspAceP_FD_185933 | JGI IMG/M metagenome (GOLD analysis project Ga0163217, IMG submission 185933) | Saline lake microbial communities from Ace Lake in Antarctica - Synechococcus sp. Ace-P (PacBio error correction) | ecosystem: Environmental > Aquatic > Non-marine Saline and Alkaline > Saline ... | reverse complement strand
TTTCGTGCAAAGGAAGGTGGCTCCGGAAATTGAAAATTGCCCAAGGAGCCTAGTATGATGTTATATATATTATGGAAAATCCGAAATACATTTACCGCTACGGGGATCTGCAAAATGAAAATTCAGATATGTAATTTACACGCCTTTTGCAAACTGTGCGAATCTTACAGGGTTTACCGGACAAACCACATGTCCTGGAAGCCATGGCTTAATGGATCCGGAACTCATAGGCGCATATTATGGTGGGTTCCGTTTTGATTAGGGATATTGATTTGTTCTATTGTCTAGAAAAATTTTAAAGATTGCCCAGACCTAATCTAATATTCTTTGTAAATAAAAGAATTTTTGAGATTGCACGGTCAGTTGGTTCATGTGTAGTTTTAATGTCATTCATATGTATAAATCCTCCGGCCAAATCACCCTGTACAAGAAATGTTTAAATATGGTAATGGTTAGTCCAGCCGATAAGTGTTATTCCATATTCCGGAGAGATTGGAAACTCGGTCCGTGCGCAGGTTCTGTAATAAAGTGTATGGTTTTGGATACAAAATTCCCGGCACTAGCCCCTCGGAGAATATTTACTATGTATTTATCCCGTTTTTTGGATATGAACAATGATGAAATATTCATCATATATTTCCCCCCCCCCCCCCCCCCCCCCCCCCCCCCCCCCCCCCCCCCCCCCCCCCCCCCCCCCCCCCCCCCCCCCCCCCCCTGCAATTTTGGTTTGTATGTAATTGAGGCCCGTTAGTATGTTCAAATCTAGAAAATCCTTGGACAATTGATTTGGAACGTTTCCTGTAATCCCCGTTATACAATGATCCGACTCGGAAATCTTCCAATTTTACTCCACTAATGTGCGAATGATCGTTGTCATTATATATTTTCATGTGATCTTAGGCCAACGAAATTTTATAAATGATCGGAAATAAAATACCTCAATTTTAAAATTGGTCTGGGAATTAGGTCTGAAACCTAGTTGGTTTTATGTAACTCTATTATGCCCAACCTTTGGGACGATCATGTGCCGAAACGTCGTACAAGGTGAAATTATAATCTTTACCTGTAAAAGGTTATATCCGATTTTTGAATAGGAGGCGCGGTTTGCCTCCCCAGCTAAAAGGGAATTTGCCTTTATTATGGGCTGTATACAAGCTAGGGTTTTTGTGCCTGTTGCGACTAAGTTAAAAGACAAAGGAATAATTGGAAGCAATAATACTACTTTAAAACAATTATTTACATTATTGAGAAATGCTTTTAAATAAAGGGGAATTTGAAGGTGTTGAAAAATAGGATGGCTTTTTTCAATTGAGTATGTTGTTTCCCAAATATGTAAGGAAATCAATCAATCAATCAATCAATTCAATGGTATTGGAAGTTAGGGCAGAATTTGGAAAAGTGATTTTTGAAAATGTATTTTGAAGAGGGGAAAGTCTCTTTTCAAGCTTGAATAGGAATTGATAAATATCATTTTCAAGCTTAAGTAAGATGTTCATGCCCATTTCAATAGAGGATTTTCCCAAGTTAAAAATGCAACAACGCAATGTTAAAATAGTGCTTATCGAGATTATTTTAGTCAAGTCTTGCCTAGATAAGCTTTAATTGCCAGTAATTAGCGACGGGCGATTAATCGTAAGAACCGATGGTTTTGAATTAAACCTTACATTTGCACGCTTTTTAATTTTTAGAATTAATTTCATGGAATATGGGTGAGTAAACCAATCTGTGATGGGCAGGAAATTGTCTTGGGTAAGGTCAGTTCGGAGAGATCGATCAGTGTATATATTCTTCTAGAGAAGCTGGTTGAAAACGGACACACTGTTTCGAACTTCGCAAGGAAAAAAAGAGTGGCCTTGCTAAGGCAGCTGGGCCAATATCTAGGCCAGCTAAAAGTTAGTTTAACGCGCAAGAAAAACGCAGCCAAGGCGGCCCAAACGCAAAACTGATTAGAGCGGCGATGAAGCCACGCACGGTAAGGAAACAGGGATAAGGAAGTGCTCGAGGAAAGCAGTTATTTTTGTGCCCCAAAATTGTGTTCTGCACCACTAAGGAGACTTGGACCGCGGAACTGGAATTTTCCACCTCCGAAATTGTTATGTCTGTAAAACGGGTATATACCAAGTTACATCACTTCTATGATGCCCATGTGTCCAGAATGTGGCGATTTTAATTGCTAACGCTTTCAATCCGCCGCCTAGCGGGCAGGTAGCTATAGTCTACCGGTTCTAGGTTAACAAAAATTGTTATCCAACATCACTTTAATATGTTAAGGGCGGGGTGCAAGTTAGTGCCACAACAAGGTTCCGGTAGGACTCAGCATTGATTCGTTTCTCCAAGGAAGAGCATTTGCACGAATGGGGACAACAGATTTAAAAGTCATGGCCTGATCTAAGGCACAATCCCAAGGTCGAAATCTTGTTGCAAATTTTATAGAACAACAATACGACCGATGGATTATTTTGATCAACAATTGTTGCTGCCCAAACGGTGGAGAAGGCTGCAGGATTTTACCAGCATCTAATGAAAAAAACGAGGAAGTCCTTTTCAGGATTCCTCCTGATGCCGGCACCGAGGGAGTATTGTCGATCACGATTTTGCTTACAGGAACTATAGGCCTAACCAAACGGAACCGCAAGTTACCCAAAATATCATTGCCCGTTAATTGGCCCACGCAACCAGAACCTGGAATTGGAAAAGCGGCTTCTGCCAAGCTTTCCCAGATCCTATAGTTTTGATAGTTCCCTTTTCTACCAAAGAAGTTTTTCCCCGAAGGAGAATTGGACGCCACCTACAGCAGGTAGACCTCCGGCCAAGACAATAGTGGAGATTGAAATTAGGCGAAAATTGAAACCCCGAGATGATAGAGGGTAAATTAGTAAAATGCCATTGCACCATTGTACTCTGCAACCCGCTTATCTAAAAACTTAAATAGCGTCGGGAAAATACAGGTAAAAAAACATATTATGAAACGTAATCCGCTATGGAAGGAAAATTTCCAATAGTTTTATAAGGAGGATAGGCACCCACATACCAATATGCCAAGGCAGCATTGAACATGATGACACAACTCCGCATTGATTTTGCAAGGATGGGGTGTATATGAATTGCTGGTGGAACGGGTTGGGTAACGAGACGAGGATCCTATTAGAATTGTCTAAAAGTAAGGAGGAATCCATGATTTCAACCCGCCGTTGGATATTGTTGATGGCTGCTGCTAGTGTATTGGATCCGTGATAGACGCATTTAACACTGGTAAGCAACTGGTGCGGTTAAGTTCCTTAAAGTTACCGCCCATAGGACTGGTAATAAGCCAATATTACTTAAAGGTTTTCCTCAGAGTTGGTCTATTGCCGGTATTTTGTGTTTTTGGGAAAGCATGGGATAACATATTAATTACCGAAATCTTATTTATAGGTTCGTTGGTATATCAAAAGCAGGCTAAATAATTTGATGTCTTAATAATATTACTGCGCCACCAAGGTGAGGGAGAAATGGGAACCCTTGGAAAAGGAAAAACTTCCGGAAAAACACTTACAGCGGATAAATGTTAGGACTAAAATGGACAATCGCTACAACAATTATTGTTTTGATTTGAATATTAAAAATTAGGCACAGGACCAACTGCCAAACTTCCATAACCGCAAAGCCAAATAATATTCCCACATTCTTCGAGGATAAAATTAAAGGTCAATAATGAAATGGTTTGTTTGGCCACGTATAATCCGCTGGACCAATCCGGGGAAAAATTTTTAGTCGCCAAACCTAGGTAGACAATACAATTACTTATTACATACATTCTGCCATTTTGGGTTAATCTCAACATGTTATTACAGTTTGTGGTATGATTGTCTAGTCAGATAGTTAAATGTTCGGGTAATGATAAAGGACTCTAAAGGAACATTTTACTGATTGTCGTTGTTACTTCCTTTTATCATCTTCAACCTATAAGTTGAAGATATTTTTTATAAATGATGCCTCGCTAGCTTTGCCTACCCCAAAACTCCAAACCCGCAACGTTATCGCCTGAATATGATATCCTCCCATAACCCTTGAAATACCTGCCCATTTCGGCTGTTTCGGTAAAAGTCGGAAATTTATGATAACTGGGTTCATCCTGTTATTAATTCGGTAAGGGGTCCTGGGGACCAATTCAACTTCTGCCCAAAATACTTCATCCCCGGTAAATATCGTAGAGGCTCTGCCACAACCACCCTTATGGTACTATGACGCGGTAACGTAGCTTGGGAAGGAGGACGAAGAAAAGCATCAGGGGAATAGGTCCGCCCCATCCTTCCCCTTCATTTCAATCATGCCTTATCGGGCCACCCCAGGCCTTGATGACCTTTTCCTGATATAATCGTTGTACTAGGCATAAGGACGCGGTAATAATCATAGTACATTGCAGAATCGCCAACAAAGAGATAAAAGCATCCATGGCTTACCCGATTCTACTAGGAGAATACATTTTTCACATCCTGGTCCAATGTATTGTTGTCCCTTAAGGAGGACGTCTTGGGCAAATTTTAACCAATGCCCTGCTTGTTGTACGAGATTTTGGGTCCGTCTCTCATGAATTCTACCAAAACCCTTGTTTTCTGGAAGTCCTGAAATTGCCGAAGGTCCAATTAACCTCCGAACCTTCTCTGTCCAATTGTTTGGAGCCTTACCATAGGGGGGTCCTGGTCTAAAAGCTTATCAGCTGTTCTCCAATAACAAGGTTTAACCCTTTTGCCAATTAAGGGTTAAGCAACCAGGATTGTTATTTGTTGCCTTCTTTCATTCGATTAAAAATATTTTGTTGCCATCTGTTGAGGTCACGTTTTTATCAATTATCATTTTACAGGCTTATAATTGGTATAATCAAAGTAAGCCGTGCCATTGGAACCTTCTACTTCTTCCATATTGGTTTGGAACCGTCAAACTCTACGAGCTGTATCACCATATATGCAGCTAGTGCCAACCCCTCTGTGTGGATGGGTCCCCATGGGATTTGTTAGGTTCAGGGTCCTAGTCCCAATTGCATCATTTTTTTCCCTTAAAAACAGAGTGCTGTCGGAATAATTAGTATTCTTTAAGGCTCTGTACATGCAGGGCCATAACTCACTGCATATTTTCTTTATTCTGAGTATTCCTGTCTTTAATGGGAAACGCTCCACATTTTTCAGTACATGGTTGCGCCTTGTTCATCGAAACGTGTCCAAGGCATTTCAAACATTAGCCGTTAAAAAGTAATCCCAGAGTAAGCTTGAGGTTAACTGTTGGCCTTGGCTTAAGCGATCAGTGTCGTTTGCAGTCCCTTCCAAGGCCCATATAGGCCCATTGGAAGGCAACATTATCCTTTCCCGTGTTTCGTCGGTCATGCCATCTGATTGTCAGCCATGGCTTTTAACTGTTTGGGACTGCGTCTTTATTTACAGCCCATCAATCCGAAAAATAAAATAAAAAGTATGGGTGTAAAAGCGTGACTTGAAGTTCATGGTGGTTGGTTTTATGCCACCAAACAATAGTATAATTTTAGATGGCGTAAAAATTATTTTTTATGACGGAAATGATTATTATTGCTTTTATGAAATGGGGTAAATTTATTGGATAAGACCAGAGGTGTTCTAATTATTGATGCATGATCGATTAGATTTGTGATTTACTTGGAGGCACTTTGCAGTAAGGATCCAAATAATTGGAAATTTTTTGTGGGAAAAGTGTAACCACAACAGTATCGGGTTTCGAATTTATTAAATCTTATAAAACAGTCATTCATTTGATCTAAATTTTTGACTTTTAATTTACCGATATTACGGGGAAAGGATATTTTGGACTAATCCCAACTCTGCGGTGATTATGGTTACCTCCAACAAGGAATTTGCACTGGATTCCGTATAATTTACCCAAAAAATTGTGGATTATTTGGTAAAACCTATCGATTTCCCTAGGTCTATTAAGGGATTTCTGAAGGGCTAAGGATGACATTTCCGCCCATAGGAAAAGCAGCTGAAAAAGACCCCGTCTATTATAAAGAGGTGGAAATTCGGTGAAAATAAAATTAAAGAGGTCCTCTATTTTAAAGTCAGAGGCCAATTACATATCCATTGTCTTGAAAAACAAGAAAAATTGACCTTATGGCCCTGGAAGATTCTAGAGTCAAAAGCTTGCCGATTTATTTTCAACGTGTGCATCGCTCTTATATCCTAAATCTCAATATGATTAGACGTGATAACACAGGTGCCGCTGGAAATAAATATGGACCAACATACCCGTAATCTAAGCTATGCCTCAGGAGTTGCTTAGGAAGATCGATCTTTTAAATTTGAGATATATTCTCTACCTAAAGCAGCATAAAATAATGGGAAAAAGGCATTATTTATGGACACCCAGGTCATCGCCATTTAAGGAAATAATTTTTTTCAGGAAGTACCTTGGAAGAGTAGTTAATCCAAGGAATATTATATGGGCGATTTAGTTTGCTGCATTTTGATTCCATAATAATCTGGTCTTTTGGCCTCCGTATTTTTGTTTTATTTGGTTGATATAGTTTTTGAATTCTGGTCTCCAGAATTTAAGGAACCTTATCCAATTTTGAGGGTATCATTGTCATTTAATTTCTTATAGATACTTGAAAAATTGGGGATTCAAACTTCATTTGCCTACCCAAAAAGTTTTAAACGGTATCCTTAAAGCGCTCTAATTGGAAGTTTTTGAAAATATTCACACTTTAAAGTCCCTTCTTCAATGGGGGCTAAGGCGAAACAATAATAATGGGACAGTTATTTTTTTAGTTTTGATCAGTCGTTTAAGTCATCCTGTATTTTTCATTCTCTAGCATTAGATCACTTATTATTAAATCTGGGAGAAATCTGCCATGCAGTATGTTCAAGCCCCTTCCAAAAAATTGGTCTTGCAATAAAGTACATGTTCCCGGATTTCAAAACATAATTTATTAATTTAAAACGGAAGGGGATGCCATCGTCCTCTATGTGCAGAATGCTGTATTGGCCACTTAGTGCGGCAGGGGAAAGGGCTGACAGAAGGTTCAGGTTTAGCAATTTACAGCGATGCAGGTGGAAAAGGGTTGGTAGGCTAATCCAAAAAATTCAGACCCTATTTCTTTTTGTGAAGAGGCTTTTAGGGTACCTCCGAAACAGTGTTGTTAATTGTTTACAATGGAGAGGCCAAAGTCCGATAACTTACCAATATCTTCCGGACCAGATATTTTTTTCCATTAAAAAAAACGGTCATTGATCCTAGTTAGGTTTTTGGAAGTACACCTACAACCAGTACGTTCACTTTAAATATTTAAACCACTTGACTTTCATACCAGTTAATATAGGCAAGACAGTCTATGGCTACCTTTCTTGGTATATTTTATGGCATTTCACCACCAGGTTTGTGATTAATTTGTGGTTTGAATCTCAAAAGCATCAGTCTGAAATAGCCCCGTGTTAAGTTTATCCTCAATTTGCAGTTGAATGTAATCCTTTTGAACTTGCTTCGTATAAATAAGTAGAATGGAGATATCGCTCAAGAGTCTGTTTACAAAATATTGGTGGGTTCCAATTCCAATTTGAAGTTTTACCTTCAAACCAATTTTGGTGGTCTAAACGCGTAAACCAAAACCGGCCCAAACTATTGGAGCGTCTTTCCAAAAGCATGGATTATAGGTAATTGAGGAATCGGATTGCATTTTTATGAACAGGTTTTGTTTAAGGCCTTAAAATGCGTTAAGGGGTGTACGCAATTCATGGTCATATTTGCAAAAAATTCATCCCCACGCTGTTTTCTGCAGTATGTTCCTTTCTAATGCAGTGTTCAAGTTCAAGTACTTTTGATCTAATGTTGACCCTCATTTGGGAGAAAAGTGATTGGCAAGAATTCCATTTCGTCCTTTCATTGGTAGGCAGCGAAATTGTTCCTCTGGTAATACCAAGGGTCATTTAATTTGCCTGATCGCGTTTGTAATCTTGATAATTTTTTTTAAGAAAATAGATTAGTGAAAAACCAGGAAAGCAGAATGGAAAACAAAGCGATACCCATAGTAGGCGTTTGTGTATACTTTGCGTGGCGTAACTGTAAGCACATTTTTTAGTAAAAAATTTTCTGTTCCATATTGAAATCAGATATATTTTTCGCTGTTCCATTCGAAATACGGATCATCAACTCCTGATCGCCTAACTTTAAATAATTGGCCTGGGGAGATTTGTTTAGTGATGTGAAAACCCTCTTTTAATTTTCAATTAATTTTCTCCTTATTATATCTTATAAAATTTTTTTAATTTCTTTCCTTCTTATCTCAAACTCTTAACCTTTTCATTTTAATTACTCTCCCTTTTAAATCTATTATAATAAAATTTACTTCACTACCTTCATAATTATCCAAGTACTATAACGATTAGTAATATTGATATAGATGATAGCCGAATCTTCCACTGTAAAAATGATCTTGCCCAACTCGCAGCCGTACATTATGCGAGAAACTGTGATCAGCTAATCGTCACACACGTTTCCCCCTCATCTTCTTTAAAGTTAATATTGGAAAATAGCGCTCGCCTTTATTCCGAAAGGATGGCCTCTTTAAAATATCTACGATCCTTTTTGTGTAGAGTTGTTGTGTGCGCGACCTTCTCTGAACTTTGCCCTTTTTCCTTTGTCAAAACGAAATAAATTTCTTTTCCATTTCATCGCGTCCACGCAATCTATTTGAAAATAGGTTCTTCTGTTTTTCAAGAAAAACACTAAACAGTTGATCTAGATCGCTTGTAGTTTAAACAGAAGGACGTATATTGCTCTTTGTTTAGTAGACCAAAGCTATGACTTGCAATGTCATGGTTACTCATTAAGAAAGCATAGAACCGGATGTCGCCAATTTCAGAGGACCTCATCATACGTTCTTTTGAATTGCCGTAATAACTTGGATGCCTTCTTGAAAACCAAATACCCAGAAGAGCCGAAGTAAGCATGATTAGCCAGTAAAAAAAGGCAAAACGGGTTACTATGGAATGTCTTAATTTTCATTTTAACAATATAAAGTATATTAAAAGTAAATTATTCTTTATGCGATGAAAAACAAAAGCTTTTGTGAACCCTTCCTTGGTTATAACATTGGGGGATTCCTGTTTATCCATACTTAGATTACCTCTATGGTTAAAAGTTCATTATGAGTTAACTTGGTTTGTGAAGGTGAGTAATACTATATGGAAAAAAGAAATAAACCATTTTACTATATTTGTTAGCGCCTATAAAAATTAACTTTGATTAATGGAAACCTACGCCACTGCACTTTTATATAGCCATCCATTTTGAATCCTTTGGACGATAGAGATAACCTATGGCTATTTTGTTAAGAAAACAAATGGCATAAGGTTATGGACACGGTTTTCCAGTATTAGTTCTGACTTACTACCAATATAATCAATGGATACTTAGGCCTTGCATTGATGTGGTTTCTATCCATCTTGTTGGAAACATTTGGCAATTACAGGAAATTAAGGCTACCCTGGTGGTTTTGGACCATTGCTTTTATAGTGCTCGATTTGCCGGGTTACTGGAACCATAGGTTAAGTCATAAGGGGTCAATATTTTTTCTGGAATCAGCATGTAATCCATCACAAGCAGAGAAGAAGTTTATTTTGGCACTTGCGCCCTAGACAACCAATTAGTAACTTAATAGGCTATTTTTTCGGTTGTTTTCCTGGTTCCGCCGCCGTTTTTGGGTTCCCCATTTAGTCATAGCATATTTTGGCTCCCATACATTTGTTTGCCCAGTTTTTGTACCATACCAGACATATTGAAAAATGGTGGTTAGAATATTGTCTTGGTAACCCCTTCCCAGCCACAGGGTGCACCATGCCATTAAATCCGAATACATAGATAAGGAATTAGGGCAGATACTTGGTTTGGGTCGTATGTTCAGCACATTTCAGGAGGAGTTGGACGAGGTAACTCCCCAATATGAGTTTTGAGCCCGCCGGGAACTTGGAATCCTGAATTTATCAATTTTCAACATTGTGAGGATAGGCCGATGCATGGCGTACAAAAAGTTTTCGGGACAAATTGCGTATTTGGTTCAGTGCCCACTGCTGGAGGCGGAAGATGTAAAGACATATCCCATTACCATAATCGAAGGATGTGACCACTTTAAAAGATATGGAATCCCTTGCTAACCAATAGGATTCAAGTTATATGCTATTTTTCAGATGTTCATTAATTTGTATTAATGATGTTTATGCTCTTTTAATTATATCCGAAATAGGTTTGAGGGTATCTAATGTATTCAGTGCTTTATTTTGTTGGAAATCTATGGATATAACCACTCTCATGGATAGGAAAAGTATGCTTTTGCTATAGATCTGATTCGATGGGGTTGCCTTAATATCTGTGATAGCTAATGGATGGCTTGGGCCTAAACTCAACCCTTTAACGTGCCATGTATGGTTGAGGCTACTTCCTAATTACCATTTCTTGTGAGTATACTTTACCTATTTTGAAAGGAGAAAGAATTGAAGTGGTTTCTAAAAATTTAAACAACGTTCTTGAAGTGAGTAACTGTACTTTGTAGTTTGGAAAAAATAAAATACATATACTTTCCTTATTTCTGAGCCTTCAACTTCTATGCCACTAATTCAATTTATTAGCGTCCCATTAGCTTCTTCAATGCTTTACATTTTGGCTGATTAGGCATTGGCTTAAAAACATTATGAGCGGGTGTCCGCTTCCTGGATGGCTAAAATTCGGTTGCAAATTTTAAAAATAAGATATATTTTAATAAAGATTCTCAGGGGAAGCTCGTGTAATCATTAATGAAATCGACCGCCGCCTATAAATTCTTTTTTAGTTATCAGTCTTCATTTCTTTTTGTACCCTTTAGTTGCAATACATGTTCTTCGCCCCTGTTACTTTTGCAATTTACGGTTATCGCCACTATTCAAAGTAAGAATAAAATCTACTCTAGAGCCAAATTAATGAATCCCAGTCTCGCCCTGATGAAACTTCCCCAACTCCGCATAATTAACAATACGACGGCCATAGCTCTGCATTTGGCGGTATACGTATGTCCCCAAACTTCGGGGTATTTATACAACCGTATTTCTCGTTCTCTTCCACTTGGATTTAGATGGCCAGCCAACAAGAATATTTTCCAGCATGGTATTTAGAAACTTATAAGTTCACTTAACCGGATATCTTGTTACATGTACATTTTATCGGGGACATAAAGATAGAAACTTGAATACGTTTTGCCTTGAAAATATTCCGTTTCCTCTACTTCTTCAATTACCAAACCACCTTTACCATCACGGGTGCCAATAAATCATCAAAACTTTTAGTTGCATTCCTTTTAGGGTTTCTAAAGAATTGCATATTAAAACGAGGATAAGCAGTGAAATATTTGAAGTCCAAAATTTAAGCCCAGTTATATCTACAAAATTAATGGCAATTAGAATAATGGACACCACTATAATAAAGGTTGTAATATAAAATTTTTTGCCTTCTTTATTGAAACAGTTTGAAAAAATAATTAAGTTAAATATTGCAAAAAAGGTGCTGCAACACCAAAACTGTCCAACCTGATCCAACCATTCCACCAGCTCCAGTAAATATAAGCACCACTATCTTGAACCCCGGCGGACCTTTTAATTTAGAATTCTATTAGTCGCCCAAACAACCTGTCGAAGACAATGACCGATGCTAGATTAACCCAATTGTGCAAATGAAATATGGCGTTTCATATTTTCGACATAAAAAAAATAGGCTGCGGCCAATGCAAAAAAAATCCTCCTATTTGCTCCCTCAAATTGTTTTTTTCGGGGAAATGGACGGAAACAATTTATGCACCTATACTTTTGCCCGAACCAAGTAAGCAAATGTGCGTCGCTCACCCAGATAAGGATAAAATACGCCCATAATCAGAAACTGGCAAATTCATTGTCTTATAGGAATCATTAGTTAGGAAAATACCAAACCTTCCCCCTATATAAAATAAAACCTATTATGAAATTTTGAAATGTGTTGAACAATTTTTTTCCTTCCTGAAAAGAGGTAGACAACCATATAAAGTTAATGGTTATTGTTAATAAACATCAAAATATGGATGGGAGCTTATATCGATCAGAATATAAAGCCCACCAAAAGTGCCAAATAGGCAATAAAAAAATGTGATATCCGGGAAGTTTTACCATACTTTGATTCGTATAGGCAGGCCAATCCAAGTCATAAACAAAAGTTCAAAAGCATTCCAGAGCTCAGAAATACGGCGGAAAGTTAGTAAAATTACATTTACGGACCTGTAAGTAAAGCGCCTTAAAAATTTCTCTTGTTATAAGTCTTCCAGAAGTAAAAGATAAAGATTTTTAGAAACTACTTCCGTAAGTAAGAAATCGCTGAATTTTCGGCTGTGGGTTGAAAATGTTTAATTGGTGGCGGTGATTTCGCGGGAATTACATTCTTTACTTCTTTTTTAATTGTTTTTAATCCCCTCACCAAATGGATTCTACCATTTGACTGTAGTGGCAAAAACAATAACATTTGATGGAATTCGTGAAGTTTTCTTTCCTTAGTGTTGGAAGCAAACTAAAATGGAGCCATTTTGCCTATTAAATGTTCACAGGATGGTAAAAAATATTTCACTCTTATTGGGGCGTGGTCGGTGAAATTTATTTTCCGGTTTTGGCAAATTTATCTTCCAATCTCTGTCCATTGAAAAGAAGGTCTGATCTTGCCATTCGTTCTCAATGATAATATGTGTCCAAATTGCCAAATACCTCTCGTAATGGAGTCGCAATACAAGAAGCTTTCCCACCGTTTATGTTAAAAATTATGGTAAACTTTCGTCACGGAATATTTAAGTCGGCATATGCTGCCCCTCTTTTTCCAACAGTTTTTCTTTGGGAACTCCTTTTTTCCCTCCCCCAAAAAGTTTATCAAATAAGCCCCATTAATATCTAAACGCCTCTTTTGGTTCCACGCTCTAAAGAACGAACGAATTATTTTATTTTTTATTTTTTATTTCTTGACTCCGATTCCGAAATATCTTGTTGGCTTTTTCTTCTTTTCGGCCCGCAATAGCTTTTTTCTTCTTTTTCTTTCTTTTTCTGCGGGCTCCTCAGAGCTTCCATCCTCTTATCTCTTTCAAAAAGGCGTTTGCCGAAGATCTTTTCAAATCGTCCTTAAATATAACTTCTTTTTTCAATAATCGCTTCTTGCCCAATTCGGTAAGTTATCTGTTTTCTGAAATAACTCACCGCTCTCACATTTACTGCTCCTCCAATAACTTGAAATCTCTTTGTCTTATGGTCAATGCAGGTCTGTTTCGCCTATACGTTTTGAAAACCATATTCATTTTGACCAGATGAAGCGTAATAGGTGAGATTTCCATATTCTCATCATTTTAAACCGTAAATGGTTACCCATGGCCCTGCTGTTTTGGGTTACTTTTTCAAATCGCTAAGTGCACCTGTGATATTTTGGTAAAGAGACTTTTTCAGCAGGCCCTCCTCCTAGTGCGCACATTTCATCTTTTCGATTGATCTGGGCGAACAATTAAGCGTTTCTTCAGGAAAATTACCAAGCGGCACCTAAAGATGCCCTCTAGCGTACTATATGTTACTTTACAAGTTGGTCTTTGCTGCATGTTCCCAAAATCCGCTTAACCGTTGCCGTGTCCCGGCTTCGTGATAGGCAATGGTTTTCTTTTCACCAGTGTGCATTATTTTGATTTTTTTTCTCTAACCCGCCAAACGATTCTATCACGCATCCAAAAAGTCTTGTTTGGTA
>Ga0163217_1014283_pt1 | contig 13761 bp, 15 predicted proteins | sample SynspAceP_FD_185933 | JGI IMG/M metagenome (GOLD analysis project Ga0163217, IMG submission 185933) | Saline lake microbial communities from Ace Lake in Antarctica - Synechococcus sp. Ace-P (PacBio error correction) | ecosystem: Environmental > Aquatic > Non-marine Saline and Alkaline > Saline ... | reverse complement strand
CCTGCCGCCAGGCCGGGACCGGCAACAGCTGCGCTGGCCAACCCCGCCAGCGCCGAAAGGGCCCCTCGAGGCCTCATCGACCAGCACCGGCAAGTCCCGGCCGGTGGGCCAGGGGCGATGCAAAACCGCCAGGTCTTCCGGCCAAACACCCATGATGTAGGTGGTATGGACAGCACGACGGCCGCCAGTGAACCGGCCACTGCCCAGCACCGCTCCAGCCAGGCCGGCGTCGGTTGCGTTGCCACAAACGTGGCGGGATCGGAAAGCAGGTCGAACAGGCACCGGGCCGGAGCTGTGGCAAGAACGCAGCCGTGCAACAGGCTGCGGTTGAAGCGTTTGCGGGCAGCAAACACCGGCTGCCGCGGGGGGGGCCAGGGCAGCAGGCCCGCCTGAAGCAGCCGCGGGAGCCTTCACACCCGAACCAAAAGCATGGTCAGCGCTGCGCAGAGCCAGCGGCCATCGCGGCCTGGGCCAAGCGCCACCGCCCCCTCGGCCTCCAGGGCGTCCCGGCCGATCGAGCGACAGTTCGGGTAGATCCCAGCGGGCGGCGAAGCGGGCCACCAGGCCGGCGGAGACCGGTGCCAAACCCCCCCACGGCCCAGGGGCGCAAATGCAGCGGCAGGGTTGGGCCCGGGCACAAGAGGGCTGCAGCAGGCTGGCTAGTGGTCACCGCCGAGTCTTTCCTTAGAGTTTGATTCCTGTTGAGCCTGCCCGTTCAGGAGCTTCCTGCCATCGTCACCCGCGCTCCGGCCCCCCCCTTGGGCACCCCGTTCACGACGATCGCGACCCCCAATTTTCTCCTTACGACCCCGGGCCGACCGTCGTTGGCTGCTGTGGCGGCCGGATTTCTGTCGCCCGCGCGGGTGGTGGTTTGCTCTTGGCAACTTGCTGGGTCCTGGCCGTTGGTGCGCGGTTCAGGGAAACAGCCCAAGACGCCAAGGCTTCAGGCAACAGGTGGGGAAACCGCATCCTCACCACCCTTCACCGACCTGGGGCCCTGCTTATCAAGCTGCGGCCAGCGCCCCTTCCTCCACCCGCCCCGACCTGGGCAGCGCGCTGGCATCGAGCAGCTCAGCCACTCCAGGAACAACTCCCGCCCTTCCCCCATGCGCATCGCCCTGGCGGTCTTGAGGAGGAGCTCGGCGCAACCGGCCGACCAGCTCTTCGAGCATTTTCCCCGCCTATTTCGATTGCAAGCGCCAGCCTCGGCCCAGGTCTTACAAAAAGCGGAGCTGACAGGCGGACACTGGGTGCGCCGTCACGTGCTTGGCGTTCCGACCTGGCCTATCTGCTGCGCCGGGATCTTCGGTGTTGATCCTGGCTGCTCGCGGTGCTCAGCGCGCCATCCGCCCCTGAAAACCTTGGGGCTGGGCCTCCGGCGACAGCATCGATGAGTTCGGCCGAAGCTCCCTTTTTGAGGGAGATTGACTACCGCGCGAGCTGGACAATGCCGAACGCTTCTGCGGCCCTGTTCGCCACCAACCAGCCGGTCACGGTGCCAAAGGTGGAGCGGCTGCTCTCCAGTCCGCCGGTTGTACTCACACCAGCTGGATCCATGGCATCAAGCTGCAGGATCGCACGAACTGGAGGTCCATCACCTTGAGCCGCGATAGCCCTGATCCGCCCTGGCGTGATGGCGGGGCAAGGTGCAAGCAGCTGTTGGAGTTCGGCTATGTCACGCCGACCCCCACCCACCAGGCAAACCTCGTCGCCCTGCCTGCAAACCGGTCCGATGCGGCCATGTGGCCTACGTCGATTTCGCATTGATGGATTCGATCAAACGATTAGCCGATCGCCTCCACCCTGACGCGGCGCGTCGTTCATCTGATCAACGGGGATTCCCTTTGCCATGGCCGGTGCGATTTTCAAGACCCCCTCGGCTTCTGCGCCGCAAGCCCGGCACTCCACCCGATCGTTGCGGCCCTGAAACGGGCTCGGCGGCCAGCTGGGTGAAAACGTCGGTCGATCAAACTTCATAGGCGATCACCGATCGTTTCTCCGAGTTGATGTGTCGAATTACCGTCTTTCCGTACACTAACCGCGCTTTGTCACGGCGCGTCGCTCGTTTGCGCCTCGATCATACTCACTCGGGCCGTCGTGGCTCGCAGCAGGAGGGCCTGGCTCTGCGGCTTGATCCCAGCTTCGCCAGCGAGAATACATCGGTGTGGGCTATCCCTACGTGGCCCGGCGGCTGGCTGGCAGGGAGACACCGCCGAGCTGCGCGAAAAGCTGCTGGAGGTGCTCATCCGACAACCACTGAGGGGCGCCTGCAACTGCAGCGCGCTCTCGCTCGCGGGTCAGACGGATGAGGCCAACGTCGCCGGATATCCGCTGCTTCGCCGTACGCGTCAGCGCGAGTTGGATAGCCACGCGCACCTCGCCTTTGTCTGCCTGGTCTTACAAGTCTACTGCACGCCATCGCCTGGGCTTGCTTGCTTGCTCTTGCGTCGCTGAACCATCCCAGGTCCTTGTCACACCGCACGATCTCAAGCGCTGCTTCGATCTGTTGCGTTCGCACGTTTTCCCCGCTCAAGCTGGCGGCGGAATGCTGGCAACGGCCCTCAAACCCCTGGCCCCGGCAGCTGACAGCAGCAGGCTGACTCAACAGGCAGGGGAATCGCTAGGGATCGCTATCCGATCCCATGGCCTGCTTTTCACCCGTTGATCTCCGAGCCGATCGATCTGAAGCGAAGGCCACGCGCTCGCCTCGGTGGGGGCTTCCACTTGATCTCGACGCCAGGAGATTGCTGTTGCAGTACGCTGCCGATCGGCCAACGCTTTTTCCTCGCGTCGTGGCCTCGTGATCAGCCTTGCTCTTGCGGCCTCATTTCCAAGCTGGTTGCAGAACCGGCTGGAGGGCTGGGAAACGGATTCGCCTTGGCGCTGTTGGCCCCTGGGCACGCCGAAAACGGTGGGCCTCCTACACGGGAATCATCTTGGAGTCAGGCCTGTCATTGGCGGCAGGCTTGCAGCGTGTTCGGCTCTTCGGTGGCGCACCCGCCCTTCTGGTGGCCTTCCTGCTGTTCGTTGCTCACCGCCGGTTGGGCCTCTGGATCCAAGCTTGAGCGATCTGATATGGCCAGGTGCAGGACGGCAGTTTTCAAGGCCGTGGAACTTCGGACAACTCGACCAGTTTTTCTTTTGAGGCGGATCAGGCCACCCAGAGAAGCCCTCCAGGCGACGGGGACTGGGACGGATGCCCTTCGAGGGCGCGGGCGCTCCAGGTTACCGGGTCTTGTCGCGCGCCTCTGCCCAAGCTCCCGGGGCGATTGAGTGGGCCCTCATCGGCTCTGCGACGTCGCATTGCCAGCGCATCTTCAGCACATCGCGCGCAGCTCCGGCAGTGCTCCAGCAAGCGCCGCATTCACGCCCCAACGCAGGCACTCGTATCGACGTTTTCCTCGGCAGGGACGGTGCCATCGCCCTGCAGCAGGACTCTGTAGCAACATACAGCGCGTTGCTAGCGCCTCCGCACAGATACACCCGACCCCTCTGCGTTCAGGCCTGCCAACACATATGCCTCTCGGCCTGGCAAAAGGTCCATATACACTCTCTCTTTCTCCGTCCCACGACTCGCCCGCCACTCTCGCCCCTATCTCCGCTCAGGCTCGGGGTACGCCCCAGTTCCTGGCTCAGCTCACGCTGCACCTTTCTTTGAGTTGTTGAGCGTTTCGGTGTTTTGATGTTGGTGATCGGCAGCCGGATCGTGCGGCCTTCTTCTCGAGCAGTGACGTCACGTTCCCCTGCCGCTGCCTGATCCCTCTGAGCGAATTCCACCAGTAGGCGTAGGTGGAGAACTTGTAGCCGCGGTGGGGTCGAATTCTCAACGCCCGCGCCACCAGACCGATCGCTTGCCCTCCTGGATCAGGTCGAGCAGCCTCCATGTTCCGCCTTGGTTGTATTCTTTCGGCCACGCTCATCCCACCAGGCGGCAGGTTGGCGGCCACCATTCCGACTCCTTGCGCGGCGCCCGCAGGCCAGCTTGCGCTTGCAGCACCGGGCTGGCTCAGGCCCATGGGCCGGGCCCACTGCGCCTGGCTGGGGGCCTGGCCTCCGGCACGATCTTTCAGCTCAATCTCCACCTTCTTCAAGGCGTATCAGGGATCTGAACCTGGCGGCCGAGGGTATCTCCTGCTCATGGACTGAGCAGGGGGCACCCGGCCGATGTCGCGCAGGTAGGAGCGCACCAGGTTCGCGCTTGGGAATGATCGCCGTGTGAGGAATCGGCTGCGGCCAATGGAAAGAAGAAGGCATCGGGCCGGTACGCGAGTGAGGAAACCTTGTATTTCGTAATTACCATCTCCCGCACGCAATGCCTTCTGCAGCGCCTTCCTGCTGTCTTCCACTGCCCGCTGCTCTGGGCTCCGGCCAGACTGGCTCTCCTGGCGGCAAGCAATCCGGGCAACAGCGATGGCAGCGGAACGGGAACGGATTCAGAAGCTGCTGGCCGGGCGCCGGACTCTGCTTGCCAGACGACATGCCGAGCAGCTGATGCGCGAGTGGCGGCGTCCGGGTCAACGGGCGTTGTGGCCCGCTTAGGCGATCGGCCGATTCCCGCCTCGATACGCGTCGAAGTCGACAACCAACGCTGCCCAATCCGGCTGGCAGGCCTCACCGTTCTGCTCAACCAGCCCGCGGTGGTGTTGGTTGCAGCTTGCCATGACCCAAAGGCCGCACAACCGTTCTGGAACCTGCTGGCCCAGGGAACTGACAGAGCCAGGACCGGACTCCACCCGACGGCGGTTTGATGCCACAGCGCGGCGCCCTGCTGCTCACCAATGACGGAGCGCTCACACTCCAGCTCAGCCATTCCCCGTTATTCCCCACAAGCAAGAACCTACACCTCTGCCTGCGTGGCCATTCCGGACCGCGGCCTGCCTGGATTCGTTGGCGCCAAGGGGTCCCCATTGATGCGCCAAGCCGTCGCGACCCGTTCGCGGTTTCGTGTCTTGAACAACCCCGGCAAACAGCAGCGACCACACCTGCGCTGGAGCTGCGGATGCGCGAAGGTCGCAACGCCAGATTCGGCGGCACGGCTGGCCCTGTTGGGTTTTCGTCCTGGGACCTGCAGCGAGTGGCGATCGGCGGCCCTGACACTGGGCAGATCTGCCCGAAGGCGTTGCGGCACCTTTCCGGCCAAGAAATGGCTGGATCACGGCTGACCTTCGCCTTCCCATCCGCTTCCATTGGCCCCCTCCTGGATTCGTTTCCTCATTCCCTGGGCCCCCTTTGGGCGCTGGCTTGCGGGCGGGCTCAAGCCGGTGGCGGCGGCGGCGGACAGAACCCAAACCAAGCCATCCCTGCTGGACGGTGGGTCTTGATGCTGCGGGCGCACGGGAAGCGCGGGGCCTGAGCCTGCGCAATTTTGCGCCAACGAGGACCCGGATCAGCACGCCGGTGCTGGAGGCTCTGGAGCGGGGTTGGCGGGAGCGCTGCCGGAACGGCTTAACCTGCGCACGATGCTGCCCCTGCTTGGAACAGCACCTGGCCATGCCGGCAGGTTCCATGGCGAAACGCCCTGCCGCAACAAGCGCCTTCCAGTCCACGACGGCTGGGATTCCAGCCGGCCAGCCCTCCTCTCCGATTCACGCCGGGCTTCCATCGATGTCTTCACCACCTGGCAGGGGTCGACGTGCTCTAGCCCTTGATCAGTCTCGGTCTTCTCTACGGGCTGAACATTCCAGCAACAACGGCTTCTGGCGGCGGCCAAAACCAAACTTGACCCGTGCGGCCGGTGTCGCCCCTGCCGGCTGGCCATTTGCAGGACGGCCCGGCTGAGGCCAATGACGGCGCTCAAGGGCCTTCCGGAACTGCGGCCGCTGCGCTGCCGAACGGCGGCGTGGCGCATGGCAACGGCTGCGGGGGTTGGAGAGCGGCAACGCCATGCATCGGCGGGGGTTTTGCTGCGGCCTGCCAGCTGGCCGAACCGACCAGGATCGACCTGAGCAGTTGAAAGCGGCGAGCGCACGCAATTGCAGGCGCGCCCGAGGGCGAACTGGTTTGCTGCAGATGCAAGCCGGCCGCCGATCCAGCTGCAGCTCAAACCCGCTCCCAGGCGACCGCCGCTGTTCGGGGCCATGTCAGGCAGTTAAGGCCGAGGCGACTCAGCCGGGCCGCTTCCGCATTCCGTCCGGCGGCATGAGACAGCGGTGCCGTCCCCGGCTGCGGGCTCACGCCGTAGCGACGGGCCAGGTTTTCGCCGAGACCCTTGAAGGGTGCCGCCAGCGCATCGATGGGCTGCTCCAGCCGCCAACACCAGTTGCCCGTGCTGTGCCAGGCGTGTTGAGGCGGGCGCCGGTTTTCCTCGACGGTGGAGCAATCCTGGAGGGCGAACAAATGGCCGTTCTCGGCGAAGAAGCCCAGCGCCAGTTTCAGCAACGCCAGCCGGCGCGCGTCGATATGTGCTGGCCGATCAACTCGCCGAACCTGGTGACGCCGGTTCTCGCTGAGGTCCTGCCAACCAGCTCAGGGCAGGTGGCGTTGTCGTTGGGTGCCGGGTATTAAACCACCCAGCGGAATCACCCCGCATAGTTGGCAGGAGTAGGCGTTGGTCGGGCGTTGCCGTCGAAGGCGAAACTGGGAGGATTCTTCATTGCCTGCAGGGCAAAAGCGATCGCGCAACGCCTCCACTCCGGCGTCGGTTGATCAGCCCAGGTCTTTCGGCGATTCAGGCGCAGGGCGTCCATCGCCAGGCCCCAGCAGGCTGCCCAACAGGCATGGCCAGGAGAACGTCTCCACCCGGCCCGCCTGGGCCGTGGTCCGCGTCGCCGGGCAGTCCCAGTAGGCTTCAAGGTGCGCAGAAAATGTCGAGGCGCAGCAGATCAAGAGCTGGAGTTGGCGCCCAGCGCCGTCTCCACAGCGAAAAGCCGCCCAGCGATGCCGCCACCAAGGCGATACACCGCGTTTGCCCCCAGAGCTGGCCGCTGCGGGAGAGCTAGTCGGGGGTGGAACACCGCTTTGGCTGAACAGCGAGCCCATCAGAACGCAGCGAAAACAGCTGACGATTCGCCCAGACATCGGCACTTGTCATGGGCCACGTACGAAGGGCCAGATCGCCGATCAGTTGCACGGGCCAAAGCGCCGGCATGGTTCAGCGAGTCGTTGCCACTGCGCGTGGCAGGGTTGCCATTGCAGTCAGCGCTTCTTGAAGCAAGGCGTCAAGCCTTTCCTGCCATCGAGCTGCCGCAAAGCGGAAGCGCCCATGGCGGGCCAGGGTTTGGCCAGAGCCACAGGGCTGCTGGCCATGGCGACGCCGCAGCACCATGAAGCGACAATGATCCTTGCAGCCCAGCCGGCCGCTGGTCGCTCCAGGCTGGAAGGCACGGAGCTGCCTCGGCCGGTTGGCCGCTCATTCCCAAGCGCCCGCCAGCAACAACCGGCCGAAGGCCGCAGCTCAAGCGGGCAGGCGTTTGTAGGTCCAAGCTGGTCGTCGCGGCTGGCCGGCAGTTCCTTTCAGATCCGTCAGCAGCCAGGAACCCCAGCCACCAACTCCGAGCCATCAAGAACCAGGGTTTGGGAGGGCGGAAGCCACTGGGAGAGCTGTAGGGAGAGCGGTTGCCATCGGTGGGGGCCAGGGGCAGCAACTTGCCAGGCTCCCGATTGCCCTGCTCGCGCCAGCAACTCCAGCCATTCCAGGGCCGCCGCCCCGAAACTGCCCACTGCCAGGAACGTGCCGGGCCAGGCGGTGGGATGGGAGCCAGGACGCCGCAGCGGCCGCGCGGCCGCTTCTCAGTGCTGTCGCTCACGCGCTGGGAAGGCCGGTAGCGGCTGATGATTTTCTTGGCGAAAGGCCGGATGTGCTGATCCGCCTTCTCCAGTGGTTGCGGCGCACCCAAAGCGCGATTGCGCGTGGAAATGGGAGTCGATTCGAGAAGCGGCACCGTATTTCCAGACCTTTGACCCACCCGCGCCACCAGCAGCCCACCACCTCAGCCAGCCAGGCCGGGCAGCTTCACGCCTTGTCATAGGCGCGATGCCCTGTTGACACGGCCGCGCGCCGATCACCGCTGCTGGTCACCGGCGCAAAAGCTCCAGTTTCAGGCCTCGGACCCAGATCCAGCCAGCAGGCTGGCCGCAGGCGGGTTTTGCGTACCACCAGCCATTGCGGCCGAAAGTGCACCCATGTACCCACGAACCAGATCCGCCTCCCGGCATGACGTAATCGAAACAGCTTCAGGCAAACTGGGCGCGAAACATTCCTTGAGATGGGGCGTGTCGAGCGAAGAAACGGCACCGTTTCCTGGCGGCCATCGCTATGGCGGAAATGAAATGCGGAAGTTCCTGCATGAACTCGTAGTGCACCACGGTGGGCCGGCAGCTGCTGGCGCCTCCAGAAAGGTTCTGCAGGCAAACAAGCGCGGGCTGACATTGTCAACACAGGGCATTGCGCCGAGCACGTAGAGCTGCTCGAGGGAGCGGTGTCCTGGGACGGTCGCAGGCCTGGATCTGGCAGCCCACGCGATCGCCAGCAGCCTGCGGAATGCCGCTTCCGGCAGTTTGCTCCAGCACCTCAAGGTTGGGGGAGAGGCGTGGCTGTGCACCCGTGCCGCAGAACCTCTTCCCGGGGTGCGGGCAGCACCGGCACCGGCGTGAAGCAGATCGTCCGGCTCTGCTTGCACGGCCAGAGCACGCGGCATCCACCCAGCCCGCTTTCCGAAGCGCCCCGCACCCCGATCCGCGCTGACGATGCCCTGTTCCACTGAGGCACCGGCGATCGGTGGAACCCAGCCTCGGGGCGCTGACCATGCGCTGGTGAACCCGAAATACAAGCTCGTCTTCGTTGTTTGAGGTCACAGGCTGCGGCCACTGGCTTTCTCCTCGAGACGCTCGAAACTGCTGTTGGAGGAAGGCACAGGCGTTACGGACATACGCCACCAGCGGCTGTCGCCAAAGCCGCAGTCACTGCAGAGAATTTGGCTGGCTTGGGGCTCCCCTTGGCCAATGCCTGGCCCGTTCGTGGGGGGGGCGAGAGCGGCTGCGTCAAAGTCAAATCCTTGCCGTGAGCGGGCATAGGAGCTTCACAACCTATTCGTTCGTTTCGGGCTGGGCCTGCACGGCTGGGCAGAGTGGGACAAATCGATCCAGGGAACCGACGCCATGGGCGGCGGCCAGAGGAAGCACAATCAGCTCCAGCTGCAGCAGCAGGTCAGAGCTTGCGGGAACCGAAGCTCGCAGGCGCCGAGGCGCACGTATCTACTGGCCTGGGCCACAGCGACTCTGGGCCTGGCAGGCGGCATCGGCGCGCTCATCTGGTTTGGGTCCAAGCCGATCCTGAAGCGAACCGGCGCCCACCAGTTGGCAGGGAGAGCGCGCCAGGCTGAGCCCTCCGCCCACTCGCCCGATCACGGTGGCCTGTTTGATCGCAGGCGACGCCGATCTGCTCGGGCAGGCCGAGGAAATTGGCGCCGCCCCTTCAGGGGCCCGCCAACAGCGCACGCCTTGCTGCTGGCACGGGTGGATCCCGCCGGGGCCCTGCGGGCTGCTGATCCTTCCGCCGACCTGGCCGTTTCAGCTACCAGGCGAGAATCCCCCCGCAGTCGCTCGCGTTCTTGTATCGAGGAGAGGGCGGCCCAGCCCTGGCCAGGCACTCCCGTGGCAGCCCTGCTGCGGCTGGAAATCGGTCAACCCCAGCGCTATGTGGTGGTTGCCCCGGGCCGCCTTTGCGCAAGCCGGTTGGATGGGCTGGGCGGGGCGTGGGAGATGAAATCTGGAGCAACGCGTTGCGCCCACGACAAGGACCCAGAATTCGAGTGGACTGCAGCGCCGCGCCTGCAGAATTTTCAGGCGGCAATCAGGTGGAGAGATTGGTTCGCCTTCCTGGAACCATCCCTGGCGAAACAGGTCGCCGGTCCCAGCAGTCTGGTGCTTGAAAGGCCCTCTTCCAACAGCTGTCCCGCCCTTGGAAACAGGATCTCGGCTGCCAGAGCTTGCTGACCCAACTGGCTTGTCCGCAGGTCGACACCAACCTCTCCACCGGTGAAGCCCTCAGCCTGCTTCAGTGCGGGCAACGGCCAATCCCAAACAGATCCGCTTTGACCCCAACTGCCCACTGGCGCGCCCAGCAGGCCGACAAACCCTTGCGGAGCTCCAGAGAGTGCGGCCGCTGCCGCTCTGCCCAAGGGCTGATTCAAGCCAAGCGCCAAAGCGCTGCAGCCCAGCTTGCAGGGCTGCGGCCAAAGGCCAAGTCCTCGGCGTCTTTTGCGGTTCGGAGCCGGAAAGCAGGGTTCTCCTCCCACCATGCCAAGCCAGGCCAGACCTTCGCGGCCGGCGGCATTGGCCCTCCCCAGGGGCCGCCCCACTGAATCAGGCCCACCAGGGGCACCCGCAGGCATGGAGAAGCGGCGCTGTAGGCCGCCGGATGCCACGCCGGCAGCCGGGCTGCGGCTGATCAGAAGCCAAGCGTGGGTGGCCGCCATTGAACCCAGGAATCGGGCCCAGCGCCATCCGGCCTCGATTCCACTGCCCGGATCCAGCGGCAACGGCGCCAGCCAGGGGCCCATGGCGCCTCAGCCAAGGAGGCCAGACGAAGCCGGTGGCTGTGGCCTGAGCCTGGCGGGGCCAGCCGGCCAGCGCAAGGCCAGCAGGTTCCGCCAGGCGGGCTGGGCCGCCTTCAGGGGTCGCCGGGCCGTCACAGCAAGGCACGACAGCATTCAGGGCGTTGCTCGGTGGCGGATTTGGCCCAGGCTGGACTGGTTACGGCCCCTGTCTTTGCCATTTTTTGCGTTCTAACGGCGACAGGCTTTCTACCATACGGGACTAAAGCCATGCGTCATCGCCCCCGGGCCGCCTGAGCAGTTTCTTGGACCGCCTTGAGCAGGAAAGCAGGCGCGACAGCCCACGACACCAGGCGGCTGCAGGCTGTTCAGTGGGGAACATCGCAATCAGGATTGAGCCCAGGAAATCGGCCGCTACCTGGCGAGTGTTCCGCGATGCGCCCGAAGAGGTGATCAAACGCTTCGCGATTGCTGCGAACTTTATATCCAGATCCAGGAATCGATTCGGCGGTTGTGATTCTTCCTTGATCCAGCCCACCTGCGCTCCGCCGTGAACGATCACCTGTGGAGCTGCTGATCATACTGTCGCGAGGTCAAGCGAAACGTGGGTTCGGACGCCTCGCCGCACGCCGCCCTTGCCGCATCAGTCCTCATATCACGCTGATCCTCCGGTACTATGATGTTACGGCCTCTCGCGCATCAAGCAACACCCGCTGGCCGGCGAATCGAATATCGCCAGTCAACATTTCTCTGAGGTTCCCTGCTGTTGACCGTGGGCTCGTGGGATACTCGACAGAGTACGCTGCGCTCGCGCTGCATTCCTGCCGCAGAGTCGGGTATTCTGATTATTCCCTGGTGACTCACATCTACGGATCACCGACGGTTGGGGTGGTGTCTCTGCGACCGTGATCTCCGGTGAGTTCGTAGAGTCTCCCCCTAGCATGTCCAAGAATGGTCGGCTGGCGGGCGTCGCACTCTGCCCTGGCAGCCTGTACGACCGAGGTCACGCGATAATACCCAATAGCAACGATCAACCTTGGACGCGCGATTATCGACCAAACGGACCGCTCCGTCACAACGTGGCCGAGAGGCGAGCCTGACCGATGATCGGTTGATCTTTGTGGGCTACGCAATTTTTGTACCATGACGACATCCAGTAGTCGCCGGAAGACTCGACCCAGGAGGGGCCAGTATAGATCGCGCAAGATACGCCTGGCCCTAGCGACCTATCAGTTCCCTCTCTCGTTCCGACACTCGCGCACTCTGCGCACTTCAGACGTCTCTACGATCGTGAGTCCTGTCTCGAGCGAGACTGAGTGTGGTCTCTACCAACAGCATCCCGATTGCCCCCGAGTGCAGCTTCCCCCAGCTCCAGGGTCTTTCGGGGCAAGGAATGCTGGGTTGAAGCGATACTGGCGCATCCATGAGGGAGAGCTCGAGTGAGCTCGATGTTCCGCAAAGGCCAAGGCCGGAACTTTGGTGAGCCACCACACTGGAGCAGCGGGGCTGGTCCGAGCCGATACGCTCCGCCCTGCGCCACAGCTTTCACCATCGCTTCCCATTCTTCCCGCAGGAGCAGAGACCCCCGCCCAAAGCGGAGCCCATGCCGATGGCCATGCCCCTTGAGGGATTCGACTCAAGGGCTTTTCCTTGGCCGGCCCTGCCACCACCCTCTCACCGCAGGATTACAGGGCATTGGCGCCCTGCGGGCCCTGGGCGGCCGCCCCCGGGTGGCGTTTCTGGGCTCACCCAACAGCCCCAGCCCCCATCACTACGACCGCGCCGACTGGAAGAAGGCCGTCGAACGAACTGGCGGCCACCGGATTCAACACCCTCTATTTCCGAATGGTCTGGAGCGGGAGCGACGTTCCACCGCAGCGCTTGCAACGATTCCGCAGTGGTGCCATAGGACCGATGCCTCGTTTAGACTGCGATGCTGTCACCGGCTCACCAGCGCGCCATTTCGCCGCGGGCATGAAGGTGCCATCCCCTGGGTTTCGAATATGGCCTGTGGAGCCGGGCCGATGCCGCACGGTGGTGCGCCGGCTGGTCAACCGAATGGCTTGCTAGACGCGCGCCGAGCGACGTGCCAAGCACCCCTCTGTGGTACGCCACTGGCTATGGGGCCAAACCTCTCAAAAACCTCGCCGCTCAAGGATCTGCGGGTCTAAACCGTAGAATAGGCTCCCGCACCCCACCCTGGGTGCGCGCGCCCGTCCAAACCACGGGTTCAGCGGCCCTGATCAGGGCGACAAATCGCTGCAGCGAGCTTGCAACGGTGGCAATGTGCTATTTCATGCTATACGGATGAACCACTTCGCCTGGGCCGTGAATCGGGCTACGCGACACACTACACCAGCGCCCTAGATTCCGCAAAGACAACCGCGCGTGAACCGCCGACGTGATCTACAACAAACAGAGAATGGATGAACCTGCGCCCGCGCGCAGCTTCACAGCCTGCTGCCGGAACTTGCGCCGTTGAGATTGAGAGCGCTCCCACAGCGGCTCTGTGGTGCAGGCTTTTCGCCGGCGCCCCTTTCCGCCTCTCGCTGTCCTACTACACTGGCGCAGGACTGGGAGTAGGCATCTAGAGGTCGGCATGGGCCAGAAAACCTGCGCTGGGCCGTTCAGTCGACTGCGTGCCGCGTACAGAGCTCCTCGCCTAGACTTCTCGCGATAGAAAGCGCGCGGCTGCGCAAAGTACGCTCGCCGAATCGGCCTAGTTCACAGTAGGGCCGCCACGCTGGATGGCATGCCGGTCCAGATCCGGCCATCCTGGCCGGCTTCGGGCAGCGCACCACGCCGCATGCCTGCTCTGAACCAGAGCGTTGATAGCTTGAGCGGCCGTGCTGAAGGACACTGCGGAGGGTGGGGGGGAATCTACTTTCTAATTGTAGTAAGGCCTTGTGGTTTGCGCCGCTCACGCGGGACACCGAAAGAGTGGGCGCGATCGCCCGCCAAAGCGGCTTCCGCTCGCATAGCACTACTCTCCGACGTTAGATCCCAGCTAGACCTTTACGAGTTTCAGGCCGCACATTATAGTTCGGCACTGGCTCGCAGCCAGTGTATTCTCGCCGACGCGCTCCATTGCTGGCCGATGTGGGCACTCGACCACCACCTCGCGGGGTGTTCGCGAGCCGAAGTAGATTACGCCGCCGGAACGAACGGTGCCGGTGCGCGCCGGACATTCGAGCATCCGTTTCGCCGCGAGAAGAGGGGCTCGATTGGCTCTAAAGTCCGCCACTTCGGCTGAAGCATCTGGCCCATT
>Ga0163217_1111596_pt1 | contig 13765 bp, 5 predicted proteins | sample SynspAceP_FD_185933 | JGI IMG/M metagenome (GOLD analysis project Ga0163217, IMG submission 185933) | Saline lake microbial communities from Ace Lake in Antarctica - Synechococcus sp. Ace-P (PacBio error correction) | ecosystem: Environmental > Aquatic > Non-marine Saline and Alkaline > Saline ... | reverse complement strand
TTTAAGGGTTATTTGTTGTTCTTAGAACTAAACAAATGCTCTTGGCACTAATTCATCTGATTCGCTGTTAAAAAGATTCGTAGTAGGTTTTTTCCAAAATCATTTACTCTTTAAAGGTTACGCCCAGATCGTTCGTAAAAACTTGTTCATGATTATATTCATTATAACGATCCGGTTTTTGAAAGAATTTTCTTCTTCCATCCGAAGTTCCTTAAAAAGGGTGAAGTGCTTTTAAATAATTTTTGCATTATTATTTTAATATTCCAAGACCTGCGGATACCCGTCATAAGAATGTTGGCCGAAGGGCCATACCAATAACTTTTCCCTAAACCCAATTACGCCGTTAGTTGGTTTTTGAAAAATAATTAGGGTTTCCAAAGTTTTGAAGTTTTTCGTAATTTTACGAATCCATTAGCCATCCAATTTTTCTATAATTGTATTAAAATTTCTGGGCAAGCTCATTCATCAACAGGTGTATCAAATCCTTTTTTTATAAAGGCTGGGGCTAATTGCTGTTTTGGGCCTCGGGACCCCGTTAAAAAAGCAAACTGGGGAAAATATGCGGATTTTAAAAACGGATAAGGCCTTGTCAATATTTTTCTCTTCCCCAACGTTCCGGCACTCATTATTCAGCGCATTCCGATAAATAGATTCGATTAGAACGGATATGTCAAAAATATTGTGTTGCTAAACGCAAGGATGGTCGGCTTTCTTTTGGAATTTGCGCCTCGGTTCATTCAATTAAATACTTCATCAAAAAAGACTGAATTCCGATACTTAAGGCGATTCCACGGGGCTTTTTGCTTAGTTTTCCAAAATTTCTCGCTTCTGACAAATTCATTTCCAGGATTGAGCTTCTAAGGGTAAATTTTCCAGGGTTTCTACAAACCTTATAAATTTGGCGTAAACAGCAGCAAATAATAGGGGGCCCTCAAATTTCTTCGTATTTAAAAAAAAAACGATGGGGTACCGCACCCAAAAATAAAACGTGGCTTACAGGGGTATTGTTCAAATTCGTTTTTACGTTAACTCCAATTCTTTGGCAATGCCCAAAAAATACCACTCTGCAGCCTCTTTTTTTCCTAAATCGTAGGGAAAAAAATGAAATCGCAATAATGGCAAGCTGGCTGCAAAAAGGGATGTGGATGTTACAAATGCCCCCCGCCCCCGGAGGGAGAGAATACTCTCGCTATGCTCACAATTAAAACCCACTTTCGCCTCCTTCTTTCTCTATTAAGCTTCACGTCTCGCCGCTGGGGATTTGGGGGGGCTTCCTTTTTCTTTCACACATAACAACCGTCAGATATATATCCCCCTCCTCTACCGCTCAAGAACGCCGTTTCCTTCGCCTCTACTGTAGGTTATAGCCTTTTTAGGGCTTTTGTATCTAACGTCAGGACAACTGCCAACCAAGACTATCAGTTGGCAACCCCCTTCTCAATAATCACCTTCGTGCTCAAAACAAATGAACAAAACCAAGAGCACGGGCGACTCCGTCCGTCACCCTGTCGCATTTTCTCTAGCTGTGTAAGGTTTTTTTTAAACCCTCTAAAACACCCGCTCTCTCAACCCTTAGCCACTGCTCTCTTTACCTAAAGAGGCACATTACGGTCTAATCGCCACTCTTTTATTTTATGGGAAGTATTCGTTAATCGCACACTTTCTCGTGCAGGAAGCCTGCGCCAGGCCACACGGTTGTGCTCGGCCTAATTTTCAACATAGACTGGGGCGAGCGTTTTTTCAACAGAGAATTGGCGTCACTCGCCCCTATCTTCTCGTGATAGGTTGTCGATGGGCTCTATGGTGCAGCTAACCAGAAATAATGGGAGAAAGTTTTAAACTTTTTACATATTCATCATACTCGTCAAATAAAAGTTCATTCATTCTGAAGAAACTCCATTTTTTATTCACTACCTTATTCAAACCAACCCTATGGTAGTTGCTGGGATCTATTCTAAATATTTTTTCGTGTTTGCCAAAAACCGTTTATTTGGTAGCTTATAATAAACAATAGGGATCCTAAAACTTTGCACCGTTTACAGGGATACCTCTTTTAGCGGGCGGGACTTGTTGGGGGGTAGGGTTTAGTTAAACATTCGTGTGATTTACCCGGCATCAAAAACTTCAGGAATTTTGTTCGTCACAATAGCCATTATGGTTCGATGTCTTAAAACCGCTTGGTTTCCCGTTTTGTCCATTAAAAAATTCGACAATAAGCGTTATCGACCATTTTTCTCTTTCAAAAACAATTCCAAAATTTCTAGCGGGATTCGCTTAACAATGGCGTAACAGGGTTTGATCAACACAAGCACTGTTTATTAGCTTTCTTTTGCTTTGGGTTTCGTCCAATTCTCAAAAAGGGGGAATTGATTCCAATCATTAAAATCGATTGTTTTCATCTCTTTTTTTTCTACCAAAGGCCTTGTGTTTTATTTCTCTTGAAAGTAAATTAAAATTACAGGAGGAAAAGAGAAAAAAAATCCGCATAAAATAATACACTCCGCCATGGGCCGGTAAAAATCTTTGCGCGAAAAACAATTACGATTTTTTATCGTTTACTCCAGGAAAAGCGTATGTTATTTCCTCTTTTAAAGTTCTGGATATTCGACGTTGTGCCAAATTCTTAAAAACATAACCTTCTTTGACCCTTTTATAGTTTTCAAAAAGGCGTTGAATAAGATAATTTTACTTTGGTCTTTATAAATAGCGATCGGCCACAAACCAAACTTGATAAAATACAATAAATTTGAGGTCTTCTCGGTGCCCAATTGTAACTTACTTCAGAGCGTTTTTAAATCTTTTTTTCGCTCGCAATCCGTTTGACTAAGCCATGGATTTCTTGTCAAATAATACCATGTTACATCTTATCGTTCTTGAAGTACACGCGGCACTATCCGAGTTGCTTTTCTTCCCAAAAAACACATCCTAAATTTACAAAAAGTTTACTGACCTGGGATCTTAAACAACCCCAGATAAAGGAGTGGCTGTTTTATAGTTTTCTTGCTGTTTCTAGGTATTAGTCGAAACTAGCATTCCTAAACATCGTTTCAAAATATAAAGCTCGCTTTTGGCCTAAGCTACTTTATCTTTTCTTGCAAATAGGATGTGGCTTTTAAAATTCTTCATTATTAATAACTGCCAATGGGCTTTTTTAGGTTGATTGAGATCGACACCATTCATTCTCATTAAAAAGCAATCTTTATCGACATTCATTCCCAACAGATCTCGATCTGAGGTTTAACATGTATTTGCCACTCGAAAATTATGGCGTAAATGGTTTACTATCTATGCAATTTGCTTTCTTATACGTGCTTACTTTCGTTTTCAGCTTTATGAGCAAGGTATCTTGCGAGGAATAATATACTCGGGGATTTTCTAAATTATAGCTACAGCTTTTGAAAACCGGCTTGACTGTAATTTCTTCGTTTTCATAAGTTACCCAATTAAAATTCGCTATTGATCGTTAGGATTGTTTCTATTATTATTCATATTGAATAGCCTTTCGTAATACGAACCCCAAATTGTAGGCTTAAGCAATTTTTTGTAAGCTGTGTTGGTTGTCATTTACCTTAGAATTGGTTATAGCGGCGTAAAATTTCTGTCGTATACAAAACTATCGGGCATATGACCAAAGGCGAGTTGTGCCTCGGCCTTTACCAGACTAAAACAAAAAATATTGAAGAATATTTTCATTGCAGCTTTTACTTTTTAATGTCTGGAGAAACTTACTTTTATAAGCTATCCTCCTCTGTTTACGGTAAGGATGGATTCGGTATTTTTACACAATATGAAAAGGGAGTACTTGCCCTTCTTTCAACCGCCAATAGTGTGCAATTACATATCATAAACGCCTCACTGCTCTAAATTTGTGTCTTTTAATAGTTAATTTTACCCTGTATCCAGAATTTTATCGGAAGACCTCTCACCTGACATTTAGGTTTCCGTTTTCAGATGATTTACTGGGCTTCCACATACATTAAAAATTCGGTGGTTTCCTTGGTAGTTTGTTCCGTATCGCTGGTGATTCTTTCAATAACAAAAGCTAATAGGCTGATAGGCACACTCACTTTTACCGCGAAAACTCTGCTGATTTTATTTTAGGCAACAACGAAATTATACGTGGCGCTTCTTGTTTCTAATATTGGGTCAGGGGACCACGCTAATGTTTAAATTGTTCCCTCGGTTTCATATGGGAAATAAAAATTATACTTTACTTGTATCCCTTCTTTTTCTGGGCTTTCTGGTGGATACTTTAAATTAAGCCTTATACTGCTCCCACTCATTGTAGTATCAAAACATTCGATCTTTATCTAAAGCTTACACTGAAACAGGGTTTTTTATTTCAATCAGAGCTATCTACTTATACTAGTGAGTTATCAATTAGAAGACACGTCATTTTATATATTATTTGTTTTAGTCCGGTTGCTTGGAGGGATTATTACACTACCGCATATCAGCACGATGGAAAGAATTATCCTTGTCATTTTTCCTTAACCATGCGCTTCGTTGTCGGACAAATAATATACTCAAATAGGATAGAAATACTTTGGGAACGCCTTTGATGGTTGTTTCGGTAATAGAAAAAGTGAGTCTGACTGCTGCTCGCCGTTTACCTGCTATACCGGGTCGTATTTCTATTTCAGAGCTAGAGTACGGGTTCTTCTCAGATATAATCTAATTCTCACGCCGTTCATCGCTAATTTAGTGTGCCAGACTGTTAAGATTCGAAGTCAAGTTTGCGGGCTAGCATATGTAGTGAGTTGGCGGTGATTTTAGGTTTTCCTTAGATCTCTTGCGGGACGCTTAAACGTTTTATTCACTGATGTTGTCCCGCGTGAGCGTACGCCGGATCACTTTCTACCGTTGTCTAGTTAAAAACAAGCTTAAGAAGAGTTGTCCCGAGTATAGCGTGCTTCAAAGTGAACTGGACCTTTTTGTATAAGAACAAAGCGTAGACTTGTCTTTGGGTTCGTTAGCGCTTGGCCGCGTAGTTTCCGGAGCCTGACCAATGTGACCCGAAATCAATATTACATACTTTTCTCGTGTTATTGATCATGTTTCTCCTCGTGGTTCCCAGTGCTCGCATCCTCTCAGATATGGATACTATACGGACAGTTTAATTTTCCGTGGTAAGTCATATCTGTGTCTAACGAAAGACATTATACCTTTGCTTTTCACATGTATTTTCTAGTTCCATGTAATTCGATTACCATCATGAGTATTGCGAAGATGGCAGGTTTCACACCTAAATTATTGTGCCGCCCACCTTACATTCTCGTTACAATTGCTGCTCTTCTGGAAACCATTTTTCTCATTGGTTGGATTCACACCACAAAAGATTCTTGCGAGTATATATTACTACTTGTGCTAGATTCATATAACTCTACAAATATATGGGATCTTTTAAATTATTGCTGCTTAAGGTTATTACCTTATATATGTACAATGCAGCAGAGAGGCGGATGTTATCTTTCTATTCTGGAAGATAAAGAAGATTCGGAAGTCCCACGTAATAAGCGCAACAGCTTAAATTTAATCTCTATAACAATCAGTAGAGAATATAAGAGCTCATATAAGTCTTTATTATTTTTGTCATGTCAGCACGAAAAACAGGCAATCATAGATACTTGAAATTATTATACTAGTTACACTAGGTTATCTTTTTTCCTTGTCGCACAACCTCTCGGACGATACTCGAAATGAGGTAGTGAAGGCTATTGCAAAACCATTTGGACAGAACTGGCGCGATATGGCTGCCTACCCACCTACATACCCAGAATCTCTGCTCTGGTTTTTAGAGATGATGCAGGCGCAATTCCACTGAAAGAAAAACTCCAGGTTTTGTGTAATCTTGGTATACCCTAGAGCACAGTATTTTTAGACAACGAGGGCTTAAGTCCAATAGAGGGAGTTTAAAGCTATAAAAAAATAATCGAAACACCTCTCCTGAATTAATTTGCTGGAGGCGCATTTTGGTTTGCTATTCCAAGTCGCGATTTTATGCAGCGATGATTCCCAAAATAAATCAGGATACGCGAGAAGGTAATGAAGTTAGCGGCGACCCGCGCATTTTTTCTAGCGGCCGTTCAAAAATATGTGGTCACTTGCGGTGCCACCGATACTGAATTGAAATTTGTTGGCTGTGGTGCTTATCCGTGGATGTCTCACCATATGCTTGTTGCCTTCCACTTTTGCACTGTGGTGTTGATATGTTTTTTGAAAATGGCTGTGAATTGGCTGTGATTTTTAGCGCTTGTTCTCTACTATATGGGAAAATTCAACCCGACGAGGAGTTTAGAAAATTTTGCCTCAGAATTGCATCTAGATATAACTCGCATTGTGAGATAAAATGGTTTGGATGTAGGGTTTTTTCAATCAAAGAATACGGAAAAATATACACTCCCGCGTTATACTCCCAGCCTTATTGCGGTATTAAAAGATTGCTAGATGATACAAAATCCACAGCGACCATAAACGCCTCTCTATAAGATGTTTCATGTTTAGCAAGACTGCGAAAAAAGAACAAAAGCCTCTTGTAAGGACTTATGGCTTTCTATTCAGTCTGTTTTTTTGACTCTCATTATTTCACCCTCTCACAATACAGTCACTATTCATAATAGGTATCAAATAATTAATTGTGGCGAAAAATACCAAGAAATAGGATAAATTAATAAGGCTATGATCCCAGAAAGATTAGCCTAATAAGGTAGCCAAACCAGTACCAGTAGCTTACCTCTGCGACGCTCCTCAAATTTCATTTCGTAACCTGCCCAGTTTACCGCGAATCTTTTAATTATAAGTCACATTAACCACACACAAGGGAGTGGCTACAACCTATATCCTATGTCATTTGGCTAGAAACCATCCAATTCTAGAAGGTTTTAACTCTGGTTAGTTACTAACAGTGAGCGCAAGTAAGTAAATTAGAGACAATCCAAAACTGACCCAGGTGTTGTGATGCTAATGGTGAACAACAGGCAAAATTCGCGTCCCTTATAATACTGTATCAAGCAATTTAAATAAATATTTAAAGACCCATGAATCAGTTTTAAATGCAACTCCATATGTATAGTACTTTGCTATCCAGTACTATAATTTATCACTCTTCATTTTTTACAGGTCAATGTTGTAAATTGTTAATAATATCATATATTATATAAAACTAACTTTATTCTCAGTTGTAAAGGAACTGAGAATATATATAGTTATAATTTAAAACTGAGAATAACTTAGTTTAATGTTAGGTATTTCAAATTATTTTTCACTTCAGCGTATAATTCGTGTTTAGAGACTAATAGGGTGTCTTAAACGGATTGGTGTTTAGTGTGTTCAGAATTTTTCCTCTATTTGATGAAAATGCTATCCAGGGTTTTCAATTGCTTAATTTTTAATCATATAATGTTATTGATATGTTTTTTCAGGCGAGTACACACATTTATTATCAGTTGGAAACATAGAATGTGTACTTGAACTTAAGTACATTTTTGGGCTTCTTTAGTCATCCCATTTATAAAATTGAATATTTTTAAGAAACAACTCATTTAAGCAACTCGCTTGATTGAATATATACACTTATTCTTTCAGTGATAGGCTATTATTGTGTAAGTGAGCGACTCAGTAACTATAAGGAGATTCCAAACAATTGACTACTTTTTTCTTCTATACTTTATTGGAAGCTTAAGTCTATTATCTCTTTTTTGTGTGGGTCTTATGATTTCCTCTCTTGGTTATAATATAGGCATCATGGTATATTACCAAGTACATCATTAAAAAAAACAACGCACTGTTCGAAGTGTTATTTTAACCGCATTATTAACGTTGTCTGGATTTTATTTCAATGATTATAGTGAATATGCTTTGTGCATTTTTTGTTAGTTTCCTTTTTTCATTAAGCTCGTATAAAAATAGATAGCCTCAAAGATCATTAAGCGCTCACGTACTTGAAACTTTTTGAGTTGGTAATTAGTGCTCATCCTATTCGTCGCAAGGAGCATTCGTTATGATCATCAATCTAATCCTCCTCGACACTCTCCGCATGTCTCGATCTCGCCCTTCTCTGGTGTTTTAACCTCCTCGGGGTGGTATGTATATCACACACACAACAGAATTTCAGAAGTGCAACGAGTATCCGTTCAGGATGGCCGCAGTGGCCAAAACCAATAAAAAGAAACGTACCAGTTTTAATGTAAATCACTAAGTGTTATAGAACAAAATACGATTATTTCATGTTCATCATCTTATTTTTTAATGAGTCCATTTCTATTATAAGTCAAAAAGGAATACGTCATGTATAACAGGGAAACAAATTCATCAATCAGTAAAGTGCCTTAGCCTTTATATGATGCCTTATGTATTACCCGCATATATTTAGACTGATATTGGATTCGAGTTTAATAATAACCTCCTAGTGGAGTAGATTCCTAAAGTGCGGATGAGAAGAGAAAAGTATATTGGTTGTAAGGATGTATAATCGTGCGTTGAGAGTTAATTTAATGAAAATATAGAGTTCTATTGACTGTGAATTAGAAAGGTCTGACATTAGAGTAAGATAGAATAATATATTGTTTACAGTATATGTTATAATCAGTGTTTATGGATTGATTTTTAAGAGATTCTAGAAACTCATAGCAAAGATAATCTCATGTGACAAATAATTACAAAGGCTCTTCTATGGGGAAAATTAGGATGGGTGAGAGGTGTTGAGTCTATTATTTTGTGACTAAAGAATCAAGCAAATTTTACTATATATTTATGAATTTATAAAGACAGACTTATTGACACAGGGAGTTAAGAGTAATATGGAAGAACCGAATATCGATATACTTTTCTTCATCCAGTCAGTAAGAATAGTTCCACCAAAATTTCCGAGACTTTGTAGAATGATGCCGAGGATACAGAGCGTTGTTTATCATGGACCCATGATACTGTTATGCGGCCTATCAGCTAAATAGCATTTGAACCTGTGATAGACTGGTAAGCTCATAAAACAGTGAATCTCAATAGGTTAAGGGCATGTTCTATATAAATATTTTTATATTGGTTCGCCTAGCCAAGTAGGGATGTGCAATAATAGGTGAAGAACAAGAGGACCTAATGTATCTGGAGAGAAGCTGAGCGTCATTATTGCTAAATCTGTTCGCTAGTCTTTCTTTAACACAGTGCATTGCAACGAAGGAGGTAAATGCGGGTGAAAGACAGTGGCTCGTAATTCGCTCTGTATCGCTATTACGTTCTAATATTGGCAGTAGATAAACAGTCAGAGTTGCTTGCGCTACAGTCTCTCTTGCATGAACACATAACAGAGTGTAAATACAAATCAGAATGAAAACAATTAACAAAACGCAGAGATCCGAGGGTTCATCGCAGAATTTTTCATGGCAGTTGCGAAATAGCAATTGTGGGTGCCTGTGACTCTGATATGATCCAGAACCAAAAAACAATGCACTAATGATCAAGAGTAGTCCCAAACGAGTTGTGATTTCCAGTATTTATAGAAAGCAAAGGGAGTGTGTAGCGCCGGGTTGTAGCATACGGAGTGTAAAGAGATTATTTCGTTAATTCCACGTGTCTTAAACTAAAGTTTGCTGGATCTGTTACAGTGCAGAGTCAAGTCTGTATAACAAGCTAGTAAGACCTGGTCTATTTATAAGGATTCAGTTCTAATAGGAGTTTTTGGTGTCTTGCTTTATCCGGTAATTTAATTAGAGTACGATTACTGAAGTTCTATTCTGGACATCTTATGGGGCCAACCATTTCCAACGAAGTATAAACAAAGAAGACTATGCTACAAGGTTGTTTTCATAGTTGTATTGGGTATTAGATTATTCTCTTTATCATCATCTATATCGTTTTGATATTTTTTAAAAAAGTAAAGTAACCTTCTTTTTCTCTAATGGATAACAGAAAAGTGATTTATCAATATTATTCATTGGCATCCAATTGATTAAAATAAAATATGGTGTAACTCGTGTGGTATTACCATTCGCTAAATGGCGATTAGAAGAAGCACTTTAAAACCAGCGTTTAAAGCCCAGTAAATGTTATATGAATGACTATTTATGGACCCCCACAACAAATTTAGAAAATAGTAGGAATTCCAACCGAAACCCAAACTTTTGAAATTACCTTGGCTTGCTATTTTTATTTATATGGAGGCATAGTATCGCTCTGTTGGTTTTGGTAATAAAATGGTTTCAAATTACAAGGCTTACGTTAAAAACGCAGAGGTCATTTAAAACTCCCTGCAGTTTCGAAAGTGATGTTAAAAACAGCGAAATTGCTTTCTCCTTTTTTAAGTTCCATTTTCTTAGGGCGAATAAAAAATTGTAGCCATGAAACGAAAAGCATTATACAGCACGAGTTGGTGCATTATTCGACAGGGGCCGATTACCTATTCATTATTGTTTTTGAATTGAATTGCAGAATCGTTTTAATTGGTTTAGATCCTTGGTGTATGTTGTATCAAAATAGGAATTTCAGAGTACATGGTTTATTGCCGATGCTCAGGTGGCTAAAACCCATAAAAAAGAACATTTATCAGCAGCTGCTCACCCAGTGTTCAAACAGCGCATATATCCTTCATCAATCCTTTTTTTAAATCCTCTGTTAATCAAAACGAAGTTGTCATGTTAGCAAAAAGCAAATCAAAAAAAGATTTTTCAACTAAAGATTTGTTGGTAGTTCCGATGGTTTTTGGGGATGCTGGTGTATACGCTATGGCAAACGGCAGCGATTTTACAAGGCTGAGAATACAATCAAATGACGGACGATGCTGCTTTAATTAAAAGTACAAGCCGAAAATAGACCAAGAAAGTATTTGAATTTGTTCGGATAACAGATGCCTATTTTAACTCTGTAACTTAAAAAAAAACTTTATTTCTAATGAAGGTATTCCCCACAAAACAAGATTATTTTTAAAGTTCAAAATTTTTGCAAGAGTTGTATTTTGATTCAAGGGAATGAACTTTTCAGGTGACAGGACAAACACGACAAAACGAAAACTATTCCCAAAATATGTTTTCTTTTCCATCCACTGAGCAGTTATCAAGAATTTGTTAATCAGTAAAAAGGCAGCGTTTCAGATAATAGATCAAGAATTAAAGTATCGATATTTCAGCTATAGCAATGAAGTGGGTTTTGTTGAATTCTCCTGAAGGAATATGTCCAGAAAGAGTATAACCGGGAAAGGTTAAACGATTTAAAAAGATTTAAAAATCGGGAGATGAGATCCGCTAATTAATAAGAATCTCGGACATATTTCCAAAAATAATAAAGTAGAAAGATTATCGTCATAACAGATGGAGCCTATGCGGTCCATGTATACCAGAAAGAGTTTTTCGTATTGAACAATACGAAAATACAAGAAATTCTGAGGTACAATAGTTCGTATAAAGGGGAACAATTATGTTTTTGTGTTTGCGGATGTTTCAAAATTTAACGGCAGAGGAAGAGTATAAAACGGAAAGCCTCATCGATTGAGGTTTTGGCTGAAAATGGTATACACTTTAGTGATCACGGATGGCAAATTAAAAAAACCATTGTTACCAGAATAGCGTTGACCACGATCAGTAGAAGGTTGCTGAAGTCAAAGAGGACGATTGATATTCCTTTTTCTGTGGTTTGAGAAGTACCCAATTTTTCCGGTTTGTGAAAATGAAACGGATAAAAAGAGCTTTGTTTTCAAGAAAAAATGTATCAGCATATAGTGGGATTTAAATTTTACCTACCCAAAAAGAAGCCAAAGGAAAAAGGAATTCGAAGGAAAGTATAATGTTAAATTTTGTTATTGGTACGACGGTGTTTATTCAAAAATTAGAATGCGGGGCCCAGATGACTTTTAGAAAAGAGGGCCGTTAAGAATCATATCGCTTATACCAAAAAATTGAGGCCCGGTAAGCAAAAAGGAAGAAGAAGTGGCTGTGGCTTATTCGATACCTATCAGTTGTTAAATTGATACATTATCCCAATCGATTCCAAACTGACCCTACCACAGAGCAACATGGATGCAAGGTAAGCAAGATGGTAATAAAACCTATAATGAATTGCGTACTGAGCGTGCAACGATTATTAAAATCGTTCTACGGAAAGTAATCCCGGTAATTAAAGCTTTAGATGAGCAACCTTATTCGGTTTAGCTTAAAATTAAGGGAGAACAAGAACTTGTGAAAAATAACCCAGGTCAAGCATTAATTTCTTTTAACGCGCAGCTGATAAAAACCTGTATTTCCCGGTTGTGAAGACGCTTTAGATAAAGATGAATTGTTTTGATACTAAAATGAGGGAGCATATAAGGCCTTAATTTTAAGTTTATACCACCAGAAGCACAGAAAAAAGGATTACGAAGGTAAAGTATATGATTATTTCAATATTGAACCGATGGGACATATCAAACATTTTAGAAATGCGTGGTCCTGACCCAATATTAGAACAAGAAGCTGCCACGTATAATTTCGTGTTGGCCTAAATAAAATCAGCAGAGTTCGCAGGTAAAAAAGTTGAGTGTTTGCCTTATTCCAGCCTATTAGCTTTGTATTGAATGAATCACAAGCGACGCGGAACAAACCACCAAGGAAACCACCGATATTTATGTATGTGGAAGCCAGTAAATCATCTGAAAAACGGGGAAACTTATATGTCAGGTAAGTCTTCGATCAAAAATTCTGGACTACCAGGGGTAAATCATTACTATTAAAGACACGAATTTAGGGAGCAGTGACCAGATATATGTGGTAATTTCACGTATTGCGGTTAAAAGAAGGCAAGTACTCCTTTTTCAAATATTTAAAAAATACCGAATGCCATCCTTACCGTAACAGAGAAGGATAGCCTATTAAAGTAAGTTTCTCCCTAAAGACTAATTAAAAATAATAGCTTGCATGAAAAAAATTCATTTCTATATTTTTTGTTTAGTCGTGGTTAAAGGCCGGGCACAAAGCGTTCGGCTTTGGTCATTGCCGATAGTTTGTATACGACAGGGAAAATTCTACAAGCCGCTATCAAACCAACTTATTTCTAAGGTAAATTGACAAACCAAGCACAGCTTTACAAATTGCTAGAGCCTACAAACTTTTTGGTTCGTTATTACGGACAAGGCTGATTCGTCAATATGGAAAAAATTAATATAGAAAACAATCCTAAACGAATCAAATAGCGAAAATTTTGAATTGGGTAAACTCTATGGATAGGAGTGACGAAGAAATTTACCACTGAGGAGCTAAGCCCGTGTATTTCAAAGCTGTAGCTGCTCCCAAATTTTATACATAGAAAAAGTATATACTCTCATACCTCGCTAGAGTGGAGCCGTTGCATCCACTAGATGCTCAGAAATAGTATAGCACTGTATAAGAAAAGCATTTGCAATAGCTTAGTACACATTTACGCAGTATCTCTCGCTCGCGCCTCACCCAACAATACCATGTTAAACTTCAAAGATCAGAGTGTGGCTGTGGTAAAATATTGTCGATTAAAGGATTGACGTTTTTATGAAATGATGCCTGTCGATCATCAAACCTAATAAGCATTGCATGTATTTAATAATGATGGAATTTAAAGCCAGCATTCCCTTATTTGAAAAAATAATAGCTTTAGGCGAAAGGCCAGCCTTATATTTTTTGAATCGTTTAAGGAAAATGCCTATTTTTTCACTAATACCTAGAAAAAGCAAAGGGAAAACTATAAAAACAGCACTCTTTATGGGTTTTAAGATCCAAGTCCAAAGTAGTTTTAATTTAGGAATGTGTTTGGGAAGAAAAAGGCAACTCGATAG
>Ga0163217_1082684_pt1 | contig 13765 bp, 13 predicted proteins | sample SynspAceP_FD_185933 | JGI IMG/M metagenome (GOLD analysis project Ga0163217, IMG submission 185933) | Saline lake microbial communities from Ace Lake in Antarctica - Synechococcus sp. Ace-P (PacBio error correction) | ecosystem: Environmental > Aquatic > Non-marine Saline and Alkaline > Saline ... | reverse complement strand
ACTGGCGGACGCCATCACCGCCCAGGCTCTCGGGCAGAATTTCAATGCCGCCGTCTTGCTGGGCCGCGACTCCAGCGCAGCATGGCCACTTGCCCGTGGCATAAAGGCCAGCAGGGCCGGCTTGGCGCCGATCCGGCAGGCATTCAGCCGGGCTGGGATGGGTTGCTCGCCGATCGGCGCTGCCTGTCGAGGTTGGAGGCGGCCAGCATCTGGGGACGAGGATGCGCCAGCTGACGTCGAGCCTGAATCAGCAGGCGACCTTCAGGCGTAGGGATAAGGGGGCCTGCTGCGCTGCAGTTCGGTGGTATGGCCGAATCGCGCAGCCGCTGGGCACCAAGGGCATCAACCCACCACTGACAGGGGGCTGCGCCGGGGCGGCGCGTGGCGAAGCGCTTCTTCAGGCTCCTTGAAGCCTTACACCATCGCGTCGAGCAGCGACTGGCGGTCGTCGAGCAGTGACGCAACCGCTTCCACGTTCCTGAGGCAGTTCGCCGGCTATCCTTGCGCAGGCCGTCCGCCTCCAGGCTGGTGAGCCGCCGCACGGGCATCGCCAGCACCGCTTCGGGCCGGCGTTTCGTAATTCGCGAGCGTGACTGTCAGGCTGGCCCTGGCCTCGCCGCATCTCGTGGCCGCCTGGATCGCTCGATCACCCAGCAGGGAATCAGGCCCGGATCAACCTTCGACCACCTCGAGCAGGTCTTCGTGCGCTTGAGCCTGTGGGGGTGCGGCAGATGATCGGTGTGCTCCCGTTATCCAGAAAGCTGGAGACAGTGGCGCAGGCTGAGCTGGCGCGGTTGGCCGTCCACCAGGGCCCAACAGGATCGCGCCGAAAATTGCTCTGCAGGGCGGTGCGGCGCTGACAGCTCGCCAGCACCTTTTAGATCGCCGCGTCGCGGCGCACGCTCACCACCACGCGGCATGCCGTTCGCGTCGCTTTTCATCGCGAAGTCAGCGATGCCGCCGATCTTGCCGTCGTTGACCTGACTCGGCCAGCTTCTCGATCCAGCCGCCTGTGAGCGATAGGCAGCTCGGTCGATCACAACGGCCACGCGGCGGTGGCGCCCTTGCCGGCTGGATCTCCTCGATATGGCCACGCCTCGCATCGGGATGCTTGCGCGGGCCGTTAGATAGGTGTCCCGCCACCACTGCCGGTGAGACCTCACCGCCGGTGGGGAAATCGGGTCGGGCACCAGCTCGAGCAGCATTGTCAGCGCCTGGCTCGGGGTGCGATCAGGCGATCAGGGCCCACCACCTCGGCCAGGGTTGTGGGGCGGAATGCTGGTGGCCATGCCCCGCAATGCCGAGTGCAGTCGTTGTAGCAACAGGAAGGGCAGCAGGGCCGGCAGCACGGTGCGGCTCTGCTTGGGAGGCGTGAAATTCGGGCAAAATCGACGGTATCGTGCTGATTTCGTCGAGAAGGCCCTCGTGGCGATCGGGGCCAGCCGGATTCTCCGTGTTAGCGCATCGCCGGGCGATCGTCATCGACCGACCGAGTTGCCGGGCCATCCGCGCGGGTGACGGCTGGAGAAGGTCTTGGCCATCGCACCAAGGCGTCATGACAGCCTGGTCGCGGGGATGGTATTTGCCGAGCACATCACCCACCACCCGGGCGCACTTGCGGTAGGGCGATGTGGCGGTGAGCCCCAGCTCCTCATCGCGAGAGGAGCGCCGTTGCACCGGGCTTTGAGCCCATCGCCGCCATCGGGAAGGGCCCGCCCGATTCACGGCTCATGGCGTTATCCGAGGTACGGAGCCGCTTGATCTCTGATGCAGTAGCAGTCGCTGAACGCCGTCCACCATCGTGTTCTGCGTGTTCTTGGGGCGGAAGGGTGCTCAGCCTACAGATCACGTCTGGGTGGGCTGGGCCGCTGGGGCTCGCTTACTCGTTTTTCCGGGAGCCCCTCGGCCAGCGGCGCCTCTTCTCCAGAATCGGTGCTGCCTCGGTGGCAGGCGTTCGTCGGTCACGCACTCTTCAGCTCCGCGGCTGAGCAGGGTCTGCGGCGCTGAGCGTCAGCGTCCCCCAAGCTGTTCTTTCTGATAGCATCGAGCACGTAGTTTCGGTCGATCGCCAGGGCTTCGCTGGCCAGCGCTGGGCTCTTGGCGGAACCGCCGCCGGTGTGAGGGCCGGTGCCAGGGCCAGCATCGCGATCAGCGGGCCGTTGCATTGTCTTCAGCAACGGCGCAGCGCTCGATCGCCTTGGTCACCGCCAGCTCGTAGAGCACCAGGCCCTGGGCTTGTTATTCGCTGCCCAGAAGTCTTTGCGCAGCTCCGAGGCGCGCCCGAAGGCCGGCCCACGGGCACGTTGGGGATTTGCTCAGCAGCAGGTGGCGTTGCCCAGATCGAAGTAGGCCCGGCGTTCTTTCATCGAATTTCAGGCCCGCGCACTTGCAGGAGGCCGACTGCTGCTCCGGTTGGCCTTGTCGCAAGGCGATCGAGCCCTGGGCGAACAGATGCCGGATTGGAGGGGTTCGAGCTCCTGGCCTGGCCAGGGAAATGCTGCCGGGCCGTATTGTGCTGCGCAACTGCGCCTCGGCCAAGTATCACCCAGCCCGGGGATGTCGGCAGCAACAGGACCGTTGAGGTGGCCAGCCGGGCCGCATCTTCGCCTGGCCGAGACGCAACAGGCGAGAGCGCTGGGCATGCTCCTAAACAGCAGATTCCAGTTCTTGGACTTGGGCAAAAGTGGAGGGAACCAGGGCACGCGCCGCGCGGCCGGCAGCACACACCCCGGCCATGGCAGACTCAGGGCCGGGGCGCAGCCGCCAGAGTTTTGCATCCAGCGCGGTGCCATCGGCTGCCATTCGTTTCAGAATTCAGACCTAGGGGCCGAACCCGGCCGCGGCCAGCGCAGATTGCGGCGCACAGCCAGCTTGATGCGGCGCAGGGCGGAGGCCCGCAGTTGACTGTCCCAGTGCTGATCTCCAGCCAGGGCCTCCTCGGCCTTCAGATTCGAGCATCCACGGCTGGCGGTGTGCGATCGGATCGTGCTGTGATCTTCAAAGCTTGTGTCCAGGGGGGCAGACGTGTTCCTGACAGATTGTGCGCAACCGGCCAAAAAAAGGGACCCATTCGCGGTGTGTGTGTCGCGTCGCGTGATAGGGCCGCGTCCATTCGCGGGTCGAGTCATTTGTGACGCCGGTGTGTGCGGGCGGATCCCAGCCGACGACCAACGGCTCTCCATCTTCACAGCTCCTGCTGGGGGCATCGTAATGATGTCGGATCGACGCGAGCGGCGGCAGACGGTCCGCAGAGTCGGGGCGCGGCCGGAGCATCGCCGGTAACGTGGGGGGGGTGCCGGGGTTGGTGAGCAGGGTATTCGGTGGATAACAGTGCACTCGACGCCGGTGAGCACGGCCGGGTCGGGCCGAGCCACCCAACACGCCTGTGCGGCCCGAGCCGCCGCAGCGGGGCGCTGATTCGACGCAGACCGCCAGCGCACCCGGCCGCTGGACGCTGCCAGCCGCGCCCAACCGACGCAGCGGCCAAGCGATGCAGCGGTGAGTAGTCGCGGCCCCATAGCCGTAGCGCGCCACCGCCGGCTGCGGGGGCCCGACTGCCACGGGCCAGTGGAACAGCCCCACCGCCAGCAGGCTGGCCCCGACAGCAGGCTGCGATCGCTGCGCCGTGGGTCGGCGCATCCAGGGCAGCGGGCTGGTGGATGTCAAGAGCCAGCTCTCAGCGGTGCAGCAGGCGGGCGACAGCTGCAACCTGCGCCCGCCTGGGGCCACGCGCAGAATCCGACGGCGTCAAACCCCAGGGCAGCCGCCGCCAGGCCGGAAGGCCGAGTGTGGTGGGCACGAGTGCTGGGCGCCGCCGGGGGCATACTCTGGCTTAGGCGGGCTGGGGGGCTCCGAGCTCATGCCGTAAATCCGTACACCATGATAGGGGGGACCACGTGAAACCGTCGGACGTCTGGCTAGCGGCGCGGCGCGGCTCCTCACCGGGGGCGGTGCGGCGCGGCCAGGGTGAGTGGCCGGCGCCGCCCTGGGCAACTGGGACGAGCCGGCCGTCGGGCAGGGGAGGGGGAAGCGGCTGAGCAGCCAGCGCCCAGGCGGGGGACTGGATGGAGGCTTGCGTGCGCGCCCGCCTTCGACACGCGATTCAGACACGACACACCGGCGGCGCGGGGGGGTGAGGGGGGGCCGCCGTGCGGGCCGCTTCGCCCTGCGCCGTGGGCGGGCGAGGGGACGTCACGGAGGGACGAGAGCGCACGATAGCCCAGAACGAGCAGGCCGTGGGCGCCCGACGCAGCCAGGCGAGGATGGCAAGCAGCCAGAGCTGAGAATCCGGAGGCGACCAAGAAACGTGGTGCCAGCAGCCGAACAGGCGCCACAGGGCCAGCCAGCCACCCCGACGCAGAAACGGTGGGGAGGCGCGCGCGCGGTTGTCATCGACCGCCAGCGCAGCAGAGTGGAGCAGCAACTCAACAGAGGAACGGGCCAGCGGCATGCCGAACCAGCGTCGCGACGACAGGCACGGCAGCCGCGAGCGCCCGGGCCATTCGCCTCACCCCGTGGGGGCCTCTGCCGCGTGCCTGTAAGGAACACCGTGTCGAAGTGGCGGGCGAAGGTGGGTGGCCAGAGTGGGGGCTGAACGCCGGTCGGCCGGAACTGCACGTGTGGTGGAATCGGCAGAGCGTGGATTGCAACTCCGTGGCAGGGCGCTGGGCAGGACCGTCCAAGAGACGAGTCAGGATTCGCCGGGCGTCGGGGGTGCATCCCCGGGGCGACCACGGATCGGCGGGCGACCAGCGCTCAGCCGCTGGTGGCTGGCCTGTTGCTGACACGAGTGCCGAAACATGTCAACCGGGCAACACTCAGGCCGCGTCATCCAGACCTGAGCAACTGCTGGGAGGTGCGGGCGGTGCCGGGCGGGCCACCTGTGGCGTGATCGGGTGCTGATGGCGCGCGAAACAGGGGGGCGTCGGCGTGGATCGGTGGTGGAGGGAGACCGCCAGCGCCTAGCCCCGGGCCGAGCTGGCCGCTACAAAACCCGCAACGCAGCGGCGTCGAAACCGGCGGGTCGGGCAAGTGCCACCGCGTGGTGCCGGCGGCTAGGGGGAAGACCCGCGCGAGGAGGCTGGGGCGCGAGTTCGCGGTGCTCACGGGATGGTGGTAACGGCGCAGCCCTGGCCAGAGCGGGTCCCCTGAACCCAGGCTGCGCGGTGGGCAGCCCCACGGCCATTGCCCAACCCCACCACTCGGCGGGAGTCCCGGTGGGGGCGTCCGAAGCCCCGGCGCGACATCGACCTGTCGCGGGGAAGAAAGCTCCGACCAGCATCTCGGCGGGGAGCGGCAGCCCCTCGAGAGGAGCGCGGCGCAAGCCAGCCGCTGTCAGGTCCAGCGTCGGCCAGGCGCGCCCCGGCGTTGCTGCTTCCACCCCCACCGACCAAGCCGTGAGGCCGCTCAGCCCTGCCCAACCGCGTCGCAGCAGGTCGAGCCGTCTCCCGAGAACTCGGGCCCGCGGGGATCGCGCGGCCAGATCGCGACGCCGTGCTCGCCGGCCGAGCGTCCCTCGACCACCTGCTGGCGCAGGCCCGGCCAGCCTCAAGCAGCACGTGGCGGGTGGAAACGCTCGACAGGCGGAACGGTCGTGGTCGGCCAGATCCCAGCCAGCAAACCGGCCGACAGGCGACTATCGAGTTCGGGGAGGGCGAAGCCCAGAGCCCCCGGGGACGCGCAAACACCGTGCGCAACGGTGCTGGCCCAGGCCCGAGCAAGCCCGTCATACCGGCCGTGCGCGGCTGAGCGGGAACTGCTCGCCGGCGTGAGGCGCGGCCGATTCAGGAGGGAGGCCGGCGCGGGAGCCCCTCGAGTCGGGCCCGGGCCGTGCTGGGAACGACGCGACGATGTCTCGATGCAGTGCCGCGTCAGAGGGCGGGGCAGGGGGGCGCTCGACCCGCCGCTCCACGAGCGACCGCGACAGCCGGCCCGCCTGGCTGGCTGTGTCGACTCGTACAGCGGGCACGCCAGCGGCGGTGGGCCCGGCAATGGGAAAGGCGGTGGAGCTGCCAACCGCACAGCGACGACCAGGCCGGCGGAGGACGCATCAATGCGCGTCCGCGGCGTTCTGACTGACCACGGCCGCCGGAAACTGCCGCGCTCGTCTGAGCAAGCCAGTGGTGGGCTGCGACGGGGGCAAACGAAGAAGCGGCCGCCAGCGCGGAGCCGGCAAGGGCCGGCCGATTGCAGGCTGGAGCCGGCCAGGCCCGAAGCCACATGTTCAGATAGCGCAAGCACGCCAGCCAGGACCAGCCGGGGAGGCACCCTCCCAGGCCGGTCCCGCTGGCGCGCCGGCGCCGCGAGAGCCAGAGCGTTGGTCGGCTGGGGAGTGCGAATTCAGGAACGCCCGACTTGGCGCGCGCCGGCCGACGCGGATCAAGGTTCCGAGAACAGGCCACGCAGGAACCCAGCAGCCAGACCCCGCCAGCCGCGTGAGCGTGCCCAGAACGCCGGAGCGCTCGCCCCCGCTAGGCAGCCGTCCCAAGCCACGCCAGCCCGCCAGCGCAGTTCCGCCCGAGACCAGAAACCGCGACCGGGCAGGTCGCGCTGAGCAGGGGCCGGCGGCGCTCCAGCACGCCCAGCCGAAGCGCAGGCCCCAGAACTCTCGGCCAGACCGAGGACACCCGGGGCCTCCCAAGTCCGCAGCACGCTGGTCCCCTAGCCGCCAGCCAGCCGCCACCACCGGAGCGGAAGCCCCCCAACTCCAGCGGGGCAGCTGGTCGAGGCCGAGGCAGCTGGTTCGCCGCTGGGGTGCGGGCCGCCCTGGGGCGCCCGTGCGATTCAGGGTCGCTGAGGAGATCGAACTGGCGTAGCGGCTGCCGCGTGGGGCGGAGAAGCGCCCCGCCAGGGCGGGGCGCCCAGTGTGCGCGCGAACACCCTTCGGCGATGACTCACGCACGCCGAGGGGCCGACCGATGGTGGTAAAACCCGCCTGGGGGGCGAGCGGGGGGAGCACACAGTCAGGCGCGGGAGGCCTGCGCCAGCGCGTCAACACGAGTGGGAGTCTTCGCCGAGGGCGTCCGGCCGCAAAGGAGGCCAGCTTGCGCGGGTGCCGGCTGCAGCAACCGATCGACCGGCCAGTGTGCTCCAGAGCCTGGGCCCCCCCGGGACAGCTGCAAGGGCTGGCGTTGGTGGGGCTCGGAACGGGGGCGCAAGACACCCACCCTGGGCAAGCGGCCAACCTGGCGGGGCGCAGCGGTACAGCTGTCGTGAGTTCGCCGCCGCCGACACTGGCGCCGCGGGCCGCGGGGCCGACGGGCACGGGTCTGGGAGATTGCGCAGCGGCGGGCGGTGTGCGCCAACCCAGCGCCAACGCCGAGTGCCGCCGTCGGTGGGGTCGATGCGAAGTCGTGCGCCGCCCAAGCCCAGGGCACCGAAGGGGTGGCGACCACGGCGGCCGGCTGCAGACCAAGCACACTTGAGTCGGAAAGAACTGGGCAAGGTCGGGATCACGACCGGCGGCGCCTTCGGCGGCCGGGGAATCGCTGTGGGTAGGGGCGTGAGGCCATGGCCAGGGGCAGAAGGGGGTCGCCAGGCGAGTGCCCGCGAACCGCGCCGCCGGCCGTCACCGGCGAGTGAGGGGCTCACAAGCTCGACGGCAGCGCCGCGGGCCGGCGTGGCTGCACGGGCGCGTGAGGCAGTGGACAGGCGGTCGGCCGAGCACGCTCGGGTGCGGCCGAGCGAACGGCATGGCGGTGGAGTATGCGACCGGGCAACAGCAGTCGAATGCGGGGAAGCGCGGCTGTGGCGACACGAGCCACCATGGGAACGCAGCAGCCGTCAGGGCCGCCAAAGGAACCTGTCCTAAACCTGGCGCGAACCAAGGGGGAGCCCGCGGGGTCGTAGAGCGTATGCGCGGCGGCACGGGGTGCCACCCGCCGCCTCGGCTCGTAGCCGTCGCGTGCACGGCAAAAGGCACGCGATGCGCAGGGCGTCGAGCCTCAGCCGCGGGAAACAAAGCCCGCAACCAGAACTCCGTGCCGTTCGCTGGCGTGGACCGGGCGCGAGTCACCAGCGAGAAGCGGGGGCTGGGAGGTGGGGGTGGCCACTGGGGGAGCGCGTCGCGTGGGGGGCAGCGAGGCCAGCTCGGGCTCGGGGCGGCCATGCCGAGGGCGGCTCTGGAAGCGAGCAGGGCCCAGCGTACGCCGCCGGAGCGCAGCCAACGAGCCTGCGCGACAAGGCGGATCAGCCGGGCCGATCAGCCAAGGGCCTACGCCCGGCGAATCAACCCCCAGTGCGATTGGGGTAGTCGTGCAGAGGGAAGCGGGCCCGGCGGCGCGAGCGCGACGTCGGCAGTGTGCGGGAGGTGGAGGGGAGACCCAGGGTCTTGGCACCCCGGGTCGGGGCCACGCACAAACCACCGTGGGACGCGGGTACGGTGGGCGGCGCCAGCCGAGGGTCCGGAGCGGGAGCGAACAGCCAGCGCCGGCATAGGCAGGCGGGGCGACCCACCGCTGGTCCAGTCGAGAGGGAAGGGCTCGCAGGAGACAGCGCCGCCTATGAACGGCGCGATCGCCAGTCTGAGCTACGGGCGCGGAAATCCAGGGCCCAGGTCCCTGGCCCAACGAGGTGGGCCCGGGTGATCGACTGGGGACGCGATCGCAGGCCCAGGCCGGCCGGGCCTGGCAGGGGGGCGAGGTACCTGGGACGTAGACGTCAGCCCGACCCGACCCCCAGCATGCGGCCGTCAGCGGGAAACCGTGCGCCGGGGCCCGTGGGGAGGGCGATGGAGGGGCAAGGGGGGCCAGGGCCGGCTGGCTGGAGGACCCGGCGCCGTCAGGCTGCGTGGCCGCAGGGCCTCAGCGGTGCGCAGCCCGAGCGCAGCCTGCCACGGACCTGCAAAGCGCTCGCTGGGCCCAGGAAACCGTGGTCCCAGGCGCAGCTCCGGGGCGGTGACGCTGGGCGAGTTGGCGAGGTCGAGCCATCCGGGACGCGCTCGATGCCAACGCGGCCCACAAGCCACCCACGGAGCCGTGCGGTCCGTTAGGGCTGACCGCGTGCCTGCTGACGCGGCGCGAGGCCCCGGGGCCGGCCGGATGCGGGGCCAGGCGCGGGAACGGCGGACATGGGCGGCCAGGCAGGACCGGAACCGGGAACACCATACACCAGGATAGGAAGCCGCCCCCGGGCGCAGCCAGAAGACCGGCGATCAACCGCAACGCCAGCCCCCGCCCCCCAGTACCGACGTCCTGCCCCGCCAACGCCGGCGCCGCCACCAACTCATGACGACTGCCCGAGCGAAAGCCGACGAAAGACCCTCCTCCCTCGAGCCAAGCACCAGCACGCAACGATAACAGTAAGCCCACACAGCACGACAAACCACATCAGCGCACCGAAACACGCGCACACGCACCATCGACTCGCAAGGCCCTCGAACGGCCAATCTCGCCCGCCCCCAGACAGCACACGGCCCAGCCCACTCTGCGACAGCTCGCGAGCCGACCCCTCGAACGCGCACTGGACCCCGCGCCGCCGCACCAACGCCCTGAAGGCCAGAGAACGATCCGACTCGCGAGTGAGCGACGCCTGACACCTCGCCCGCCAAAAGCTCACCACCGCCGCAGCCGCACCATTAGATTCACTGTTGTGACTTGGAAACTACCGCCTGCGTCGCCGGCTCAGAAACGACGCACGACGCAAGCACGCCCAGCCCGCCCTCGCCCCTCGCGGCAGGCGAACCCACACCACACCGACCCCGCACACCCACGCCAGCCCCACCTCCAGCCGCCACAGCCCACTGCGATGGCGCCCACCCAAGCCAGCCCGAAGACCCACGGCCGCTTGCGGACATCTACCCCCTCGCCGACCGCCCGCCTCCCCGCACCCCCAGCCGCTCGACACCTGCCCACGAGCCGCGCAGCCAACTAAACTCATACGCCCACACACCGACCGGCGCAGCGACGCACGCCGTCAATCAGCCCGCCCCACCACCGCACCCAGCCGCCGCTAAGAATCCTGCCAAGCGAAGCCCGCGCCACCGACGTATCCCCACCAGCACCTGAGCCGGCAAAGAAAACCCGTAGCCAGCTGCCGCGAAACCGGCGGCCACCACTCAGCCCTGACGATACAACCGCCCTGCCACAACAAAACAGTAAATCACCGAAGAAGCCCCCGCAATGGATCCCGACCACGAAGTGCCCAAGCCGATCTCCCTCCGCTCGACGATCGAAAGCACAGCCCTCGCCGATCGCCAACACCTCTCCGACCCAAGCCACATGGGCGGCCTCCACTACTCCCCCGTGGGTGCCCTCGCCGAGCGCCGCCTCATACTGCGCGCACTCCGCCGGAAAACTGCCATCGAAGTTGACTGGCGGCCGGCGAGGCGGCCCCTACCTGCAAACGCGCACGCCGCGCCCGGACCCTACCCCATCGCCCGCCCGCCCAGGGTCAGCCGAGCAGTCCGTGTCGGACTGCCGCCGCTTGAGCCCTAGGCCTGCCAGGCCCGCTGCAGTGTTCGCGTGCCCTATCAGGTCAGGCACTTCAACCATCCCTGGACTGACAGTCCTCGCACCTCGGCCCGTCCCTGCCCCTCGCCAATCCCAGATTCGGCCTTGCGGCCAGAAACCACCTCAGCACCAGCGATCTGCCAGAGCGGATCAGAAGGCGCGCACCCGTTGTGGAGACCGCAGACCCAGCAGGCCGCCTGGCCTTCCGCAGCCGGCCGCGAGGATATGAACCAAGCCCACTGGCCTGGTGAGACACTCTGCCTCAGAGCACACAGTGCTGCGCGCGGCCTACAGCAAGGCGGCCTTGACCGGCGAATCGGCACGCCCCCATTTGGCCAAACAGCCGCATCCATGGTCCTGCAGATCAGGCACATTGGCCTCTGCGCTCACTACCGGGTGGGAGAATCGTGCGGCCTGGAAACCAGCCCCGGGCGGCTAAAGCGCTGGCTGCTTATGGCGCTTAAGGAAATTGTGTGCGGTCTTCACATCAGGGTTGCGGCTTATGAACGGCGATAGTCTCGCAAGTGTTCACGTCAGACGACTCTGAGAACCGCTCTTACAGAGCCGGAACGCCCCTCCCGAACAGTCTGCGCGCACGCCAACTGCTCATCGTTCCTCCTTGCCTCAGGAACACACGCATAACGAAAACAGCTGAAAATCTCTCCAAGCCTCCGCTGTGCCATCGTGTCGATTACTCGCAACCTGATTCGCAGCCTCTATACTGTCGGAACGTAGAACTCTGCCCACGATTGATCGGGCGCGCTTGGGTCGGCACCCGGCTCGAAGAATCGTGATGCCCGGCGCGCCTCCGCGCGTTTATCGGCCCGCGCATGTCGTAATAAACCGCGATACGATGCGACTCCCGAGCCTGCTGGCTGATCTGTTCGTTTGCCCCTGCTGGCGCTGCCGCGGTAAGGCGGCTGTCAGCCTCCCGAGCAAGGCCCTGGCGCTCCGGCCAGTAGTCGCTCTTCAGCAGACGCCTCTCAGCGCAAGAAGAGATTAATTGCGGACTGATCTTGCCTCGAACAAGTCCCGCAACGACCACATGTCTTCACAAAGTTATGAATATCATGCTGCTCTAGGAGCCACGGCCAAACTTATCGGCGATTGCTTGCTGAGCCATGATCAACGAAAACCACTCTAACCTCCGATAAGGGTGCAATCCACTGCTGAGGTGACTCGTCAACCTTGGCAGCGTCTTCAATCGATCCTCTGTTGCTTCCTGCCGTAGGTCTGTGATTCGGCGCTGGCGGCCACTCGTAAGTACTGCTCTGCACTTAAACGTGTCTTATCGGCTCGTGCGCGCTCCTACCTGGTGCTCTCCAGTCTGATCACCCGCCTATCTGCCGCACACATGCGTCTAAGCAGGACCAGCTCGCAGGCTGGACCCCAGCCCGTACGGCCCACATTCCTGCTGGAGTCGACCTCGCGGCGTGCGATCCGTCACATCGACCACACTCAACCCGCGTTCGAGCGTCTACTTTTCCGCACCAAGGGTTCATGCCGAAGAACCGGGTGAGAAGCCAACGAACCGTCCTCGCCACAACACCAACGCCTCCCGTGGTCGGGGCATTCCTTGCTGCCGGTGCCGCTTCCACGCGTTTTTGACTTGAACCGACAACCCTCCTCCGGCGCCGATTCACCCTTATTTTTTGCGAGATTGGTGCTGTTCTCCGCCCTGCTCAACGGCAAACCGCTCCCAGCACACCGATGATCATCCCCTTTCATCTCCTCGCTGGCATTGGCCGCCCTGCGCCTCACCCACCGCTGCAGGAAATTCTTCAGTTACGGCTCAAATCAGCTGCTGTGGAGGGCTGCCGGTGATCGACAAGACATTGAGTATTCTGACCCTTCAACTGGAAGTCCCGTGCTTGGTGACCTCAGGGACCCACCCCCAAGGGGGTTGATGCCCGGCGCGCACAATCGGGTGCCGTCGCAGGATGTCTGGTACGCCTTACCCCGGCGCCCACGACTGGAGTGCTCGAAAGGGATTGATCTCACCATTCCGGGTGGGCTTCGCTCGTGTGGCCTTCGTGGCGGGGCCACCGGTAGTGGCAAGACCACCATCCGCCCAGCTCCTTCTTGGCCTTGCTGAGCCCGGGGAAAGGCACCTCTCCCTCGATGGCCATTCCGTGGTTTCCAGCTTTGAGGTGCCGGCTGGCAGGGATGCTGCTCTCAGGTGCTGCAGTTCATCAACTTGCTTGATGCCAGTATGTGATCGAGAAACGTGGCGTTTGGCCGCCCACGCGATGAGACGATCAGGGAACTTCAGGTCTGGGCCCGGCGCTTGGGGAGGCGGCCCCAGCTCGCATGAATTCGTCAGCGAACTTCCTACGGACTCCATTACCCCATTCGAGCGAAAATGGACTGCAGTTGTCTGGTGGCCAACGTCAGCGGCTGGCGCTCGGCTCGTTCGTTTTATCGTGGGTTCGAGTTTCTCCTGCTTGATGAGGCCCACCAGCGGCGATAACCTTTACGGAAGAGTGATCTGTGCATTGAAGCGGCCTCGATGTAGATCGGCAGGCTGCTGCCAACCACCGTGGTGATTCGCCCACCGCCTCTTCCACCGGTGATTGATTGCGCTGCGATCGGATCTATGAGTTTGCATTAAGGGCAAGATAAAGGCGTTCGGTAGGCTTCCGCGAGTTTGTTGGAACGCTCCGATTCCTTCGAGCGGATCTCGCCTCGCTGGAACGCAAAACTCGTTCAATTCGTGGACCTGCCGGCCTGGGACGCCGCTGACACGAGCATCTGTTTTGTGAGGCCTCCACCCTCCATCCCCCGACTCCCCGTTTGCACCGGATCGGACCCCTTCACCCTGATCGCCGTCCCTGTGTGATCGGAGAAGCCCTGAGCTGGGTCTTCGAGATCGGCCGAAAAGGTTCAAGGCGATTTCACTGATCGCCTGGGCATCGAATACATCTTTCAAGGCCAGTTTTTTGAACAAGGCCAACCGCATTCGGGGGCTCCTTCGCGGACCCGGTCGTTGCCTGCAGGGTTGATGTTCTTGGCTGAGTGAAAAACGGCGCTTTGGCCTGCCCGCGCTGGCTCACCGACATCCACGAGAGCGGTGCAGGCGGCCCCCGTGGCAGAGGGTGTGTTCGATGTGTTGCAGATCCCGGCCTTTGCTCTTGCCGCCAGAGGCGACCTGCTGATCGCGCGCCGCTGAGGCCATCACCGCGGCACCGACAAAGGTGTATCAACGTCAAGAGAAGGTCAGTTTCTCGCATTCCCTTGGGACATTGGCCCAGGTGGTGGGCGAAGCTCCGGCAGGCCGCGCTCCCGAGATCTGGCTTGACGGAGCGGCCAAACAGTCC
>Ga0163217_1063489_pt1 | contig 13765 bp, 6 predicted proteins | sample SynspAceP_FD_185933 | JGI IMG/M metagenome (GOLD analysis project Ga0163217, IMG submission 185933) | Saline lake microbial communities from Ace Lake in Antarctica - Synechococcus sp. Ace-P (PacBio error correction) | ecosystem: Environmental > Aquatic > Non-marine Saline and Alkaline > Saline ... | reverse complement strand
CGCTTGGTTTCACGCCACACACCTTTGATAACCAAAAGAATTTGCACGCCATCGCCACCAGCAATGCCATTTTGCCGGTTTTTATGCCCAACACAAGAAGCCACACTTGCGTGCGACGGTATTTCCCTGACCGTTGGAGTTTGAAAAAGCCCACATGGACGCTGGGCATTGGCTCCGACAGCCATCGTCGAGCCTGTCCATTGTTAAGAATTACGCACATTTAGAATATGGCCAACGCCTGCGCGATCAGCAACGCAAACCGACTGCAGTAGGACCTGATCAAAATAGCATTGGCGACAAACCTCGATTCAGGGCAAGCTCTCCTTTGGCGGCAATCAAGGCCTGCGATGTGTTCAAACTTGGCGATGGACGCAAGGAAACCGCTGCTGACCTTTATGGTGTTGGGACGAATTCAAATCCTTTTTGTCGCGGCAAGTGAGTCTAAAGATCTACTCCACATCGCTGGCTATTTGCCGAATAATGACAACGTAGATAAAAGACGTTTTTTGTTCGCTGGTAAGCACCTCCATCAAAAAACTTCAAAACATGAAACACGACGAAGTCAGGTCCGCCATGCGTTCACCAGTCATCAAAAATGTGATGTATGACGTTTCAGATACCATGTTTCAAAATTATCAACTCCACTACACAAAACGACTACAAATCGATATGCCTCGCGCACACACACCCACACAATAACATCATTCCGCAAAACGTGGTGTGGTCAGTTGCTACCAAAAAATAGCCGTCCAAATTGGGGGGTCTGGCTCAAAAACCACCAATTCTGAGTGACAATTGTGATAGGTCCGGGATCAGCAAGGTGGCATCATTAATCTCGCCATCGTCCATACGATCATCTACAGTCCAAACAACAGTTTTGCAATATCGTCAAAGGGAGAGATTTTTAGCTGCAGGATAAAGGTGAATGTCCGGATCACCCACACGCCCCTCACAAGCATTATAATCCAGATCCTAAAAACTTCGTCACGTAAGGGTACAATCCCAACGCATTATCTTGATCGGCATCAACCCTGAAGCTAGCTCGTAAAAGTCAATGAAAAATTGTCGGCATCATCATCGAAGAGTGGGTGTTGAAATTATTATGTAAAAACTAGTAGATTCTTTTCACTCACGCATCGAGAAGGTCACATCTAACCGATTGCGTCACATGTGTTTGCTTGTGCTTTTAAAAAAGGAGCAGCTCTCTCACATCACCCAATGTCTCCGCAGCACTTAAGTGCTTATTCCTGTGAAAACGCGGTTGATTATGTGCTTCAAATAATTAGTGCTCTTACGGATAAAGGTTTGATTCCACTTCTATAATCGAAACAGAAATTTTGCCCACTGGTCTGATCCATTTAAGGACCATAAACCGTCAAAGTCCGCGCGACTTCGCCGCTGTTATTGTAGTACCGTACCGGCAAAGCCTCAATGGTCAAAACCTAGCTCGTCTATGAGAACCGCCCCTTGGTAGTCTCTGCTTAATCACCGAACCAAGAGGTGTTGTTTTTCGATATTCGCAGAAGCTTACCTCACTTCCTTATCTTCAAACGACACCACTTGCCTAATATACATCAGGGATCAAAAGTTCGTCTATAGGAATATGCACCACGGCCATCAACAACTCTGGCATTAATGGCTGGCCATCTGCAAAAGACAGGAATTGGCACTCCGTACCCAATCAGGTGAATTGGGCACGTATTATTACTTGACAAACGCGAGAAATTATACAAAGAGACATAGTAGATAAACAGAGATATTTAATGATCGCATAGGATTTTGGGCGTAAAATAATATTACCTTAAGTAAAGAGTATGAGTAGAAAACTCTTGTGTGAAAAAGATTTATATGAATTGGGTATAATTTATCAGGCAAAAAACATAGAGGCTACACCCCGTTGCCTCTTGAAAGAATCAATTCCTCAATGAATGCAGAAATTCTTTAAATTAAATGTGTGCTCACCAGAGAATGTCCGTGAATTTAGTTTCAACCAAAACAACCGAAGACCGTTATCGGACTATTGCCCATTTCGCTTAAAGAGGAATATGATTATTAGAGATACTTTGCGGTTTGTTAGTTGCCATTGTGATACCAAATGCTCACGCTCTCGTTATAACTCAAGTAACTTCGTCGAAGGTAATTGCCACTCCATCATAAGTCCGTCCCAACCCAGAAGCTATTACATTAGTTGTTTGAAGTGCCAAATTCCCCGATACATACAATACATACGCAGACACACAACATTGGTCTCCTTCCTCAAATAGCGAAACAATACAATATCCATTATGTCATTGGCCCCATCCGACTCTTGCGGTTAAAGATTACGAGAAAATCATGCCACAACATGATGTGGCTTTCTGTAGCAGCTCCACAACATTTTCATATCATTTAATTGTGATATTCTTATGTCGCACCGGGAAGATAACGTTATAAGAATATTTTCCTCCTGATTATTTTCCCATCATCAAACGATATTCAAAATCACCTTTCCCTATCCGGTATTCATAGTAATGGATTGCTATGTTGAAATCATCGAAATCGACCTCCTTAAATTTCGCGAGTGTCTTGGCAAGAGAATAGGCGGTAATCAGACAAAAAGTTTATACGTCACGCAGGGAGAGGTTCCACCAAGATTTATCAACTTCATTGTCAAGGAATAGTTCACCTTTTTTTTCACCTTTGAACACATCGTAAACGGTTTATAATTGGAAGTTATTTGCCTTTACTTCTCTATTTGTATAATTATAGTGCCGTACTCCGGGATCGACACTCCAATCTTAACACGCAACTTAAGCTTCCCCGTTCACAAAGAAAAACCTCAAGGAAAATCAGTCCACCAAAAGGTATATGTGCCGTTAGATTTAAAAGATCTTGGGAAGCTATCATAAACAATTAGTGATATTCACTGCACTGAGGGCCCTAATGTAAAATTATGATATGTTCTCCCTGTACAACTTAAATTATTATTCAAAGAAGTGAGACATTTATTCGGACGCATCACATTACGCTAGTCGCATTGATAGGACTATCATTAGACCTCTTCTGCGGATTTGTTTCCACCAAGAGGCTCATTTTGGTCCTTTTACACTATAACGATTAAGTATTCGGCTATACCAAGCATGGTTGTTGTATCATTTTTACAGGGAATGTTCGTTGGTAGTGCTGTAGAAAAACCCCTGAACATCACTGATAATATTATTCTGGGATTGGCTAAATGACCTTCCATCCCTGTTAAAAACAGGCTGCATCAGATCGCGTACAGGGAGGCTCAGGCTGGTGAAACTCTCTCAAGAATTTTGGGTTAATAATCCGTTCCCCACATCCTGTACCAAGTATAGCCTCAACCACGATCCAGCCGTAGTGGCATCCAAAACAATGTTTTCGGTGTTAGACTAAGCAGCGAATGGGGGCCCCGCAAAAGAGAATTGCATGAATAAGGAAATTGAACAGTTGTCAAGGCATCAAAGGGTTGGATACAAAAAATTTGACCGTGTGAATTGTATCAGAAAATCCGGAATTGATAATACTAAAATTATTGACCAACAAGTTAATAATCCTCACCGGGCAAAACCTCCAACCACTCCTCATACTGTACATTGTGGCAGCTCCTTTTGGGTTCCTCTCCTACACCAATAAAAACTATTGGCCTCCCATTATACAAAGAAATTTAGCAGTTTTTATCGGGTCGATTAGAGAATTATCAATTAGTGGACCCTATAAAGAATAAGCACACAAATGCCTAATCTTCATTGGATGTCAAAAAACCTATATTTTAAAACCACAATTGACCACGACGACATTTTGTTCCTAATACATATACAGGAGCAGAGCTTACGCTATTGACCCTCAGGAACTGTGTGTTCTTCTCTCTAAAAACAACCATGATGCTAACAGCCCAAAACCGAACCAAAAAGCCGTGTGTACCACCATTGACTTGGTGTGTTATTGCAGAGTAGGTCATGCCTGTGACAATCTTTGGAGCCACTTGAGCGATGGCTCAAATTGGCTCCTAGAAACCAATATACAACACTCCACTGCGCAGCAACCTGTTTCATGAAACCTATACAAATTTGGGATAATTTTCATCAGTGACCACCACATCATCTAGTTAAACGCTACTGAAGTTGTTATGTTGGTAACGAAGCAAACAGTTGGTATAAAGTTGGCATTAATGTATATCTTGCTGCCTTTAAAAAGCAAATATTAATTGAAAAAATTAATAACGCATTGGGAAAAGAGCATTTGAAGGATATAGGAAGACGATCTGTGTGTTCCGAACTTGTGAACAAGCACCTTATACGTAAGGATGCAGTATTGTCGCTAAGTGATGAAAAGGCACATAGCCCGTAATAAGGGGGTAGCGGTAACGAAATAATGTTGCCTTGGGCTAGACCTAGAGGACGATAGCCTATAAGGGGTACGCTAGATAGGTAGCCAAAATGTTCGTGGCAGAAATTTTTGGAGGGACTAAATCCAAATGACGGCGAACAGAAATCATCAACTTTCAGGACTACGAAGTAATAAGGTACCGGCGGAGTGTTGGGTGGAAAAAAACAATTACATATACTCTACCTGTGAACCACCACTTACTACCCATAGTTGGTAAAGCCACACGTGCTTAGGATTCCAAAGGCACGTGGGTTGGCCTATTCCAAAAATGAACAGGATTCGTTTGATTTTTATGCCAAAGACCGCAGGTTCAAGAGCGAACTTACCATTCAGATTGTCAGGGAATTCAAGAAGTTGTTAGGCACGGAAGATGTCGCCTGTGTTATAGATGCCAAACATTTATGTGTAAGATTCCCGTGGTATACGTTGATTATCGAAAAGCAGGTACAGTAACCGCCGTAAGGTAGGGGTAAATAAAGAATGATACCCGTTAGACGAGAATTTTTGGACTATAGTCAAATTGAAACTAAATTTCTAATTGCCCCGCCCTATAAAATGCCATTGTACCAAAGGTCCCCAAGAAATTTAAAAGTTACAATTTCCCTTTCTGGAAAAAAGGAAGATTTTTTGACCGTTAAGCGAAGTCATGTGGCGAATGTACGGTCTTGTGGACCAACGTTTACAGGCAATGTGCATATTGGGCGTTAACTGACCGAACTCATGTTTCCCCCTTTTTCGATATGGTCCAGGATTAAACATCTGGATATAAGGTTCGTACTGTACGAAATATACGGACGCCGGGACATTTGGAGGGAATGGATGCCGAGACGGGCGAAGGATAAGATATTGCGAAAAAAGCGCGATTGGAACAATGGAGCCGATGAAGTGGTACAGCAGTACAACCTTGGATTTCACAATATCCTTTTCAAAATTCAATTTGATTACCCCTAGCATCGAACCTACTGCAAGTGACATATCATTGAAACAAATTGAATCATAAAGAATATTCTGATGGACGAGAATGGGATATGGTCACTGATGATTATTGGTTCATGTTTTCATTTTTGATTGTTGGAAAAATTCAACAACACTATCGAGTACGGCCACCGCTAAGTCGGGAGAGTTCAGGAAATTGTGGGAAGAGCGTATTTTTGTTGCCCTATAGTATACGTGCCTGCGTGGAATTGAAGCCACGCCACAGGACGTGGACATCACAGTGAGTCCACAGATTTTGCGGCGTTGATGGAAAACAGGCCGAGCTGCTCCAAGACGCTCTTCATGAGATGGCCTTCCTCGCCCTGGTTTGGACGACATGGGCTCTTCCCGGCTTGGTTTTTGGAGATTGCCACCGGGCCATTGGTGCATGGCCACGAAAAATACCTCAGAGAACTTTTTGACGTTTCATCGGTCGGCCTCGCGTATGCGCTCACCTTCAAAATTTCCACATCTTGCCTACTGCACACTCGTGTGATACTATTGCTCCAATAAGCTGAAGCTAGCAGCGGGATGCAGCCGCGTAAAATACTGGCTCCACGCCAACTTGCTTACTTGAATGCAAAAAAATGGCAAGTCTACAGGGGAACAATATCTTTTACCAAACGAAATGTTTTCTTGGAGAGAATAGACGTCTTAGCAAACCATTACACAACCATCTTGGTAGTCCGGGCTTTTTTACTGAATGCAGGCCACATTTATACGAAGCATATTGGACGATAGCCAGATGATTGCACACATTTTTTGGCTTTCTGAATATAAAGGTCAGCTATAGCAAAAAAAAGCTGATTGTGTTGCAGAATTTGGCGCCCTCGAAAAGCTCTCTACATAGAATACTTCAGTTAATCAACGCTCCTATGGCTGTAGAGTGATTTGGAAATCCAGTACACAGGGGTTATATGATTGCCTCATCTAACGCGCGATGATGTCTAACTTTATCAAATGACTTTACTGCGCTAATGTCTTGAAGGGTAAAGCACCGTATACTTAATTAAAGAAGCCAAAGAACAACGATATCCTTGTATCAGAGGAATGTGAGCTTTTAATAGGAGGACTTGCATATATTTTTGCTTGTATATACTTGATTGGGTATTGGATAATCACAGTATAATGAGCTGCTTACTAAATACGGATAAATTTAGCGTAGTGGTTTGTTGGCTAATGATCCAAATCTCGAGGAACGAAGCATGGAGCACACCAATAGGACTCTCTCCACATCAGACGAAATTAAAGTTAATAATAAGATATGCTCGCTGTTAGTGGACAAAGAGTCTGGAACTTTAGCTGTCGAAGTTGGATGGCCCAATTAGTACTGCGCTACTGACACGAATTTCATACTAATTTCTTAAAATTCTACAGGCGGCAGTATACTTTTTAAAGCGAACTTTCAATGGCAAGGTTATATTGGTTATTAATTATTTTCTCTCCGCTTTCCCAATCCGCGAAATTAATTAAATTTTTTTGTGAGCTTTTCGCCTTATTCAGCACTACACAATTCAGAAGACGATGTGAGGGACGCGGTCTGCGAAAAGTGCAGGAGTGCTTTGATTCGCCGAGAGAAATATTTTTTTACTCAAGGTCTATTTTTCCACATTACGTCTAACAATAATTTTCTAAATGATGTGTGAGAAAAAAGCATTAATTTGCCCTCCTTGTTTATCCTATTGGTTTAAAGGTTATCTTCCAGAATTTTAATCGTCAACACCGACTTACCCCATGCTCATGCCGCGCTATTCCCCCACATAGTGTCCACTATACCACTTTTGGAAGCATGCAGAAGCTCTTACGGTTTTTATCAAAGGAGGTTCTGCCTCTCCATAAAGAAGAATTTTCTCTAGCTTGTCAACCCATTGAGGAGAGAAGTGACGGTACGACCGTCTGTTGCTCCTCAATTGGAGTTATACAACGACACCTTCTAATTTTCTGGTTTAGAAATAGGTACGCAAAAGCCTTAAGTGTTGAGATTAACTCTTCACGGGATACTCAAAAACAAAAAATTACCCTATCCCAGTATTTCTATGTTCTATAACATTTAAACGATTTCCTTCTCACTTTCTTTCCATTCCCGAGTATTTACTCATATTTCTCTGCCCTCAAGCATGTGGTATATGAATTGTATTTTATCGGCCTGTTACTTGGCAACCCTCCCGCCGATACACTTTTCAAATTGGTGCTCACACCTGGATATCTCGCCAAACATAATATTTTAATTACAATCTTCTCCTGGAATAATTGCTTTTTCGCATTGATTCCTAGGTGGTAACTAATTGAGTAAAGAGTCATTTTTAAAGTGAACGAAAAAATCCCTGTGGACAGTCTAGACTCCGTTTTCAAAATACACTGTGTTTTGGAGTACAACTGTTGGGCGCTAGACTGGGTCATGTAATCTTTTACCGAATCGAGCGCGCTTATCTATTAGAACCACTGTGTGTGAGATTTTGGCTCCCGCTAAAGAGAGAGATGAGCAGACAGCACTCATTTCGGTATTTTATAGCATTGTGTTATGGAATTTACCGGATTTACGGCTTTGCGGAAGTCATTGAGTGACGGTCCATTCTGGTGAATCATCAATACGGCCATTGTACGCCTTCTTATACCATTAGAATTTCCTGTGATTTTAAAATTCTCTGGATTCTGGGTATAGAAATCGAATTTCGGTATACCAGTGTCATTGGCTGGCTATTTTTGTGTACGCGGTTTAGGCGAAATACATTTCGTTCAATTTGCTCGAAAATTTCCAACGGCAAAACTCTCGAGATAGAAAAAAATCTTTAAATGCACTTTGCTACAAGGTTTGTGTTACGTGACTCTGGATGAGCATGTCTCCGAATCCCTAAACAGGATTTACACAGCCTTGTCCTTACCAACAGAAAAAACAAGTGAATGTCGCCCTGACAATCGTATTTGAAAAAATCCTAGGTTTTCAGAATTATCTTGGAAAGGCGAAATTACCACTCAGGCATCCAGACACCAAACTATATGAAGGTTTATGTTTACCATTTTCGTCTTGCCTTTTGTATTTTTTATAATTGGAAAACTGATAAGAAAGGAAGTTGGGATACCTTTTTTGGTGTTATTTCTCTTCCACTATTATGGGACGGTACGTTTCTATTGTGGAATACGTGAAGAGAGTCAAGGCGGCTTGGAGGACTGCCTTGGGTTATTATCTACCGGCAGTGGCTTTGAGGACTCATGTAGCATTTTATTACTTGGTAGGATTTTATTTATCTTAGACCAAAGAAAACCTTCGGAACACTCAGAAGTGAGACATAAAACTAATTACTCAGATCCAATAAAACAACTCAGATCTTTGACAAATTTTGATGAAAAATAAATTCTATTCTCATTTTTAGGTTGTTGTTCTTTTGATTATCCCAATTGTCCTGCAAGGAAGACAGAAAACTAAAAAAGTAATTGAAAAACAAACCCCTTCTTAACCTTTCAAAACAAGAAGGCGAACCTCCGCATCCTGAAAAAGGAATCGGTATTCTTGATCATCAATTTGGACATTGAGATAGCGTGGATACTGACTCGAAAGGTGGAAACAGGTACTTAATGTACCGATAGTCATGCAACTACTTAAAGATACGCGATGTTATTTGCTGAGTTATGTGATGTGTCCATTGCACTATTTTTACCATGAAAAAACACCGAGTTTCCTCTGTCAGATATCCGTCTACTTATTTTGTTGGAGACGATCAACAATGCACCAAATTTGCCATGTTTTCAAAGACAAATGCGACAATCGTCTAAAAACGAGAACAGCCTATCGTCCGATGTGCACAGTAAAGTGGGTGTTTTGAGAGTAAAACTGCCGGTGAGGAATTGAGCAGGATATAGTGGTCTTGCGAAGATTGGGGATCTTCAATCATCCTACGAGTAAGATTTCTACACATGAATCCCTTAGTGGCAGAAGTTTACACTTAACACAAGTTTAGTTCTGACATTTACGGTTTTTGATTCTATATAAGAACAACTTTAATTTAGTGAGCCTTAACCAACAAAAATGACCTTACCATTGTCCGCTACCAGAAAAAAGAGGGCATAGCCTAACCTTAATAATTTTTATGGCCTAGCTAGCCCTGCCCTCCGACTGCCAGAGAAAAAATGAAGCCTTTTCAATTAAATATTACAGAAGGAGGACCAGCTCACCCACTGAAAAATATGACAGCTCCACAGGTCAACGATAAGGGACCTGGACAAGAAATACCAACTCGTAGGCACAAACTTTCTTATCATCGGTATTGCCTATGGATACGCGGCAAGAGGCCAATTGAACCACTCTGCGGCAAATTCCGCGATGACCTATGACGAAAAAATAACCTTTATCTATTAGCCCACTTTTGTACAACGCTACCAAGGCTCTTACTATGTTAGGTCGTTACGAAGGGATTTTTAGTTTGGAAAAATGAAACTTTCTGTTGTTATGGACCTGATTAACAATCAGACAACTGGCTAACTCCTTTTAGGCTCTAATTGCTGCAGAGCAACAAATGCGGACGGAACCCATGTATGGTGGGAGGGAAGTGTTGGACCTAAATTTGGACAGTTAAATGGATCTCCGAGCAGTAAACTAGCGATGATGAAAAATGGATTATTTGAAATCGGGCAATTATCCTCAAATCCATTTCGTTTATGAGACGGTGGTTACGGAATGGGGCTCAATTTTAGCCGGTTAGATCTAAAATCGGATGCGAAAAATCGAGGCTGGACCCCCATTCCTAGGAACAATTTCCAACCGGCTTTCCTTGCCGTATACCGGACAACCTTTGGTTATGGGATCGCCCCACCTTCCCCGAAAACCAAATTTCGCGAATTATCCCTTATGTCTTGGGTGGAATCGTGAAGACAGGGCGGAACATAACAGCGAAGACCCAGGCTCACGATAAAAAGAAAATTTGTGGGTGCGATGTTATACATTTCTCAGAGCGGCCTTCATGCACTTCCTATGAATTTAGACCTCACAGTGAATCCAGATTTTCAGGGCGCAAGGTTGAAGTAGCATCGCCGGTCACCAATCTAGGACCGAATTGTGAACTTTTTTTCCCCCAAAAAAAGACATTCTTTTTAGAAACGGAGATCTATTTGCCAATTTTGGTATGCCTACCAATACGTCCTTTCTTTTTCCAGAAGAATATGTTTCAGGGGTACCACATAAGAGCTGGAAAGCTAGAGTAAGCGGAAACCTAATAATAAATGGGCATAGGGGCTAATGGAACATGCAAACAGCCGCAGTGTAGATGAACGGACTTACCTAGTCTAACTTTGGCGTACTTCCTTACAAAAGAAAAGTATTTTGCCCGATCTAGTATTTGTTTAATGTTTGTTTAAATAAAAGGAATCATCAATTAGCCCCCCACAGGGATACCGATTCCTAAGACACTTTTCCCTAAGTTCAAACCGAAACTTTAGGCTTGGAATACAATTTGGCCTCCGCCAATAACCAATGGACAGGGAAAGCGTTTTATCTTGAAAATTCGTCTTTGCCACCCATAAAAACGGTAATTGGCATTTTACCCAAGCAGTTCACCATTTGGAATGAAAAAAGTCGCAGTAATGAATTGGGCGCAGTACAGGAAGAATCGGTAGAAAGACAATTATACCGCACTGAGGTGGGGTTTGTTTCCTAGAACCATGGGTATTATGACATTACTTCATATGTAGGGCATTTATTTTTTTCCCAAAAAAAAAAGTACCATTGTTTAAAGCCATTTGGGGCCTAAAATAAGCACTAGCTATTTCTTCAAATGAATAAAGTGGAAGGCGCACAGACAGATATCAATCTTTTTGAGTACTGCTTGGACTTTAGGGACCGTCCAAATTACAAACGTTGGTTGCTCAACCGACGAATACGTTAGAATTACTATCCCTTTTTGACCCTTACAAGATAGGAAAGGGAATCCTGGATATTGGACCGAAACAGTCATTGGAACGCCGTTTATTGATCTTATAGATTATTTATTTTTCGGAAACTTTCAGATCTCTCCCAAAAAGTAGCTCGTTAACTTATTCCGGGATAGCAGGGGGCACGTTTCGGAGGTACCTAGTTTCTGGAGGCAATACAGAAGAAGCCCTTAGTAAGTGAAATAGGTACATTCGGAGTCTTTCACCCTTTGTTAGCTTAAGCACTCATTAAGTCTTACACAAACAAACATTCAACCTACTTCACCTATGAAACAATTATCAATATTTGAGGAACTCTGATTGGATTCAGTAGGTATGATGTTTACCTTATACCAACAAATTTTCTTTGCCACTCTTTAATAATTCAAATACAATGAAAACAATCGCAAGAACTATTAACTTAAATCGTTTTCCATATGCGCCTATAAGCCAGCTTCTGACCTATTTTATAGTCTCCGAAGCAACAACTACCTTAAAGAACCTTTTAGAAGGGAGGGAAGACTGGTGCATTTGGACTTTTATATAAACACATGCTCACTATACTCTGGGGCTTCATACAAATAACGTACAAGCAAATCCCGCCAAAAACTCCCTCTCGAGAAATTATTTTTCTTTATCAAAGCATTAGAAAGTACAATCATTTCATAGACTCACAAAATACATTGGGCGCGTATTTATAAAATAACAATTCCAAAGACAAGAAATCTCTTTATAAGCCAAAATGAGTATTTGGAAGGTGATCTCCCAAAAAGGATCTCTAGTATAGATATTTCAGGCATTTAAAGGGCGCCATTTTCAAAATGATAACAATTAGAATGAGTTTCTGAGAATGAAGAGGAAAGGGCACGGATTTAAGATAATTTAATCCAAAATACCCAACAAAGCTAAAGACGATGTCAGTTGGAGAAACAAAAAAGGCGCATATTGAGAAATATATATTTCATGTAAGCCTACGCGGATATTTACTGGTTTTTGCGGACAATCTATGCGATAATTTGTGGGTATAAGACTTCCCGCAAAAACGACTTAAAGCGTCTTTCTTGGCCTCTATAGCCAAAAAGCTTAGATGTGTTATCATGTATACTAAGCAGAAAAAGGTAAGATATCCACCCTTATAAATTCCATTGATGATTTGGAAACGCTTCTCAATAAGGATTGCTTTCGGGAGTCTCGAAGACAGATGTATAAAAAACAAGTCGCTATACATGCTATAGAATTCTCCTTCTCAACGGTAGTTAATTCCCAGGCCCAATTAACAGCCTACAAGACTATTATAAATCGAATTCCGTTCTTTAATAGAATCTGATCAATAGGTGAATTTAATAATAGCAGCGGTCATGAGATATGGGTGATAAAAATAAATACTGAAGAATATTAATTGACCACTTAGTAAAGTAAAGGAGGAGTTTTCGGCAACTCTAATATAGGTCCATAGAAGCGCAAGTGGAAAAATCCGACTATTATCCTATGACTCTAACCGGAGACAACCATAATGGATACGGACAGGAACTATACCTTTTGGTCAACAGCAAAGGGGAAACCGGGCAGGAAAGTGTTTAGGATATTAAAGAAAGAATTGCGATACTACACCCCTTCCAACCGATAAGTTTTCAGGTCTGCATTCGGCCTAAACATGAGGTACATCTCTGGACCGCATGAACGACTCGTTTGGACCTCTGTTATTAATCTCGTTCCACAGACACTTCAGAGTAGCACTTGCCAAAAGAGAATGGCCTCGGATTATTTTGGAACATGTGGCACCTAAAGGATGTCATTTCGCCCCGACCTTTCACGGACAACAGCGTATGATTATGACGCCAGGGCCATGAGAAAACACGCCAACTACTAGAATTTTTGTGATTTTGAACCATATCAGCGGTGTGTGGACTGATGAAAGGCGCAATGCTTTTTAAGCCTTAGTAAATAAAAATAGCTGAGAAAGTACAATGCCATTGTCTTTTGTGTCGCATTAGGAAATAGAACCTGGATTTGGGAAACCACAAGTTATCTATACGAATTTAATAGATTCATTCGTCCGACAGGATGAGTCATTGGAAAATCAGTATTTAAAAAAAGGCCGGATCAGCGGTGGTTCTCGCTTTCTTATTATACCTATTTGTATAGATACTTATATCTTCTTTCGTCACCAATTTGTGTTTTTTCTTTTAACAAAAGGAGTATCGAAAAGCAGTTTCTGGTGAGTTCTCGACAATAATGAACAAAGATTGGAATAAAGTACCTAACAATAATGCCTGATTATTGAGCTCCCATGCGACATAAACCTATCTTTTCGAAGGGGAGATTCAAGACCCTTCCGAAGTATGATCATAAATAAATTCAGCACAACACCAAATTGCCCACTTTAAGTAGTTCGTAGGAAGGTTATTCAAAGGTCTCTAATCAAGGTTACTGTTTTTAGTGCCAAAGTTGGTGTTGATTTCAAGCAGGGCCCTCCAGCCTTTCGCTCGGCAATTAATAA
>Ga0163217_1079551_pt1 | contig 13766 bp, 18 predicted proteins | sample SynspAceP_FD_185933 | JGI IMG/M metagenome (GOLD analysis project Ga0163217, IMG submission 185933) | Saline lake microbial communities from Ace Lake in Antarctica - Synechococcus sp. Ace-P (PacBio error correction) | ecosystem: Environmental > Aquatic > Non-marine Saline and Alkaline > Saline ... | reverse complement strand
ATTCGGGTGAGATAGGACGAGCGGCACTGTTGTGACTGCGGCGTGACCTACTAGCGCAAAAGAGCGGCCTATGAAGTGTCTGGGCAGGGTTGGTCTGACAACCTGCTTGCAACGGGCCGCATTGAAAAAAGCTGGTGGCCACCTATTTTTGGGGGCATGGAAAGATAACCTTGGGCTGCCTGGCAATCTGCCTGGTGGACGGCCTGCACGTCCGATCATGGTGCGCGGCCCCGGAAGCAGTTGCCGTCCGAAGTCTTGATCGCTTGCCTACCTATTAAGTGCTGCGCTGGGGCGTGGTCTCAACGGCCGCAATATCTGGAGCTGTGATCTGAGTGCGGCGCTGGCGCTCCTTTGAGGCAGGCAGCAGAGCGCTGGGGCGAAAAGGCTCTGGGTGTCGACCAGTTGTTCGCTGTTGCCTAGCCCGGTGGACCTGCAGCGTTGGAAGACCAGTTGGATTGAAGAGCTGCTCGGCCTGGCTGGCCTTTGCCACGCAGAAGTCAGTGAGGTCAGTCTGCTGGCGCGTGCCCTGAATGAGCCGCAGGCCGCCTCAATGTGTGCTGCGCTGCGCTGGCGACTCGGATGCGATCCAGCAGGCACGCCGGCAGTCGGCCGCGCATTCATGATCCTGCGGTGGCGCAGCGTCTTGGCGGCGTAAAGCCACCAGGATAGCCAGCGCGCCTCGGCCTACCAACAGCGCGAGTGGCTGCAAACAAGCAGAAACTGAAACTACCGCCTGGCCGGACGACGACGATCGGGCTCCTTTCCCAAACCGGGAGATCGTGCCCAGCCGCCCGGCGTATAAACAGGCCGTCTGGCCGAAGCGGAATTACGTCAGCGCGATGCGCGAGGAAAATTGCCCTGGTCGTGCGTGAACAGGAGACGTTGGGCTGGATTGTGCTGGTGCATGCGAAGCCGGGCGGAATGACATGGTCGAGTACTTCGGCGAGCAACTGAACGCTATGCCTTCTCGCCGTTTCCGGTTGGGTACAGAGTTACTGGCTCGCGCTTGGTCAAGGCGCGCCATCATCTTTGGCGACATCAGCGGCCAACGCCGATGACCGTGGGTGGGACCCGTTACGCGCAAGCCTGACCAGCAAAGCCAATGAAGGGATTGTTGACGGCCGGGTGACCATGTCATGTTGTCTTCCCGCGCGGGATGTCAGCCGCGAGCTGACTGCTGCGCGGCACTGGCGCCTTGGCGATTTCGTGATTGACGGTGGTGGATTCTGGAGGCAGCCGGGTATCGGTATTATCCAGATTGACAGCCGGCTTTCCTCGTGAAAGGTCTGCCCCTGCGAGCTGGCAGCGCAAACGGCCTATCTGGATTGGGCGGGCAAGCGCTCTTCCGCCTGAGCGCCAGTGCGTGTATACAGGACGCGACTCAGATCCCACACACAATGTGCTACAGCGAGGTTCACCATTTCTTCGCTTCGATTGCGCAATGGCGCCGACTGATCACCATCGAGACCTCGCGCTGCGGTATGGAGTTACTTGAAAGCCTTCTCGACTTCGCCTATCGAATGCGATCGGGCCCCGCGTTTACGCTCCACTCGCCGCTGTTGCCGCAGGTGGCGGAGATGGTGCGCGTTGCTGCGGCAAGGCGGCAGGGTTGGTTGCCGCCGAACGCCTGTGGGTCTCCGGACTGCGGTCTGAAAACCCGCGGTTGCCGGAAACCGCGCGCGCTTGGCGGCGATGGGGAGGCCACTCAGCAATTACGCGCCGAGACCGCCACCCGCCCGTCCGCATTCTGCTTCTACCCGGGGGCGCAGCCGTAGAGTAGCGGCGGTTTCATCTGCTGGGCTAGACCATGCAGAATTGTTGTTGCACTTGCCGTCCGATTTGAGCGAAAGCGGCTGCTTGAAATGCAGGAGCTGTCCGCCGTCAGGGCATCAGCGGTTATGCCGTGGACCAAGGAAGGTTCGGCGCTGGTGCGCTTTGTCTGCCCCGGGGAGGGCGCGCCGAGCGGCTGATGCACAGCTGAATTTCGTTCAGCTGATTTTTTGTGCGGCAGTGGGCGCTGGGTGATTGGCTGGAAGTGCCGGTGAAGATCGCATCGCGCCGATTCAATCACCGCCTTGCTCCAAGGGTCCGATTTGCCTCCTGCATTGTGGTGGAAAACCGCTGATACCACAACGATCGCAAGGCCATGGCGGCGCTGACCAAAAAGCAGCCAAACGCTTGAGTCAGCGCTGACCAAGACGTTTCGTGCGCGGCGAAAAAACACCGAGATGCCGCGTCTGCAATCTGTGTTTCGGAAAGCGGCACGCGGGTATTTGTCGGTTGGTTCGTGGGCGAATTCGCAGCCCCTTGGCGATGGTATCCCGCGCCTTAAAGTACCGCGCGATGCACCCAGCCGTTCCACCCTGAAGCTGAAGAAGCGGGCACCATTTCATCCCACGCGATGGATGGGACTCGCGCCTCGCACGGCATGACCGCGGTGGACCTAGGGCGCGGCGCCTGGTGGCTGCGACCTGGCAAAGGGTCAATCGGCACATGAAGGTGATTTGCCATCGACAACGGCCCGTATGCGCAAGCCTGATGGACAGCGGCCAGGTCGAGCACATTAAAGCTGACGGTTATCTGTTCCAAAACGAAACCAAGACGGTGACAACTGGATGGTTTGCGATATCGTCGACAAGCCGCTCGCTCCAGCGCATTTGCTGGCCGCGTGGGTAGGGCGCGGGCTGGTGCCGTGAGGGCCATCGTCAACTTCAAGTGCCGTGAAGCTCGTTATCACACGAGGTCATCCATGCATGGCAGCACGTGCAAGGACGCGCTGGAGTGAGCGGCTCAGGGCCACCGTATCCTGCAAGCAGTTGTACAGTGCCGCGAAGAAGTGACCTGCCACGTGCGTATCGCACGCTTGCAGTTTCGAAGATCAACCTGTCAGTTGAATCGCCGGCGGGCCGCTGGATGCTTGAGATATTAGCTACAGCGGCTCGAGCAGGATGATGCGCTCTTCTACCTGCGCATCGGGGCAAAGTTGCGCTGATTACGTGTCGAAAACGAGCCTGGGAGTTTCTCCCAGCTTCCCCGAATGGCGGTTCTGCCAGGGTGACCATGGACGATTACGGTGATTGTGCCGCCTCCAGGTCACGAAATGATTCGCCGAAATAAAAGCCGGGTGACTGCATGACCTGCTGAATCACCTTGCGGCGGCTTCTCGTAGAGGTTTGTTCGAGACCTCGGCAATAACGCGCTCGATCATACTTGATCATCATGATTCCTTGTTGACAACTATGGTTGGCGCTTGGCGGCGCTTCTGATCTGATAGTGTTGCCGCGATGGCGCGGCTGGCAAGGTGCCGGGCCTTTTACGGATAATGCGTTCTTTCACCACTGCAGGACAGACCGCCGTGACGTCCAATCAGCCACAAAACAACTCGCGCCAGGGGCTGATGTGCCCGAACGGTCATGCTGCTGCACAATCTGTGCTGATATGCAGGCCGGCGACTGCTCGAGGTTGCTGGAACCGGGACCCGTCCACGAGCGCGGACATTCCCACGCTTCTGGCTCCTTCTTGCACGAAACTGGTCGAAAACCGCCCCCCAAAAAGCGGGGGGGGGGGGAAAAAAAGGCTGGGAAAAATTGGGGTATACGTTTATATCTTGCGCAAGCAATAAAAGTCGCAGCTCCGCGTTGTTATCTGCGGGGAGTTTGCCAGCCGGATTGCCCCGGCCTTGGATGCAGCGCCCGAGGACTTCCTGCCAGGCGCTTTGCTATGCGCTTCCAGTTGCTGTTGATAGATTGGGCCCCAGAGTGAGTTGTCGGCGCAACAAGGCTGTCCAGCATACTTGCTTGCGTCCCTGTTCCCGGGAATTCCCTGTACGCCGGGCCAAGCTTGCTTGGTTGCTTGCTGCCAGGGCTGGACCAGCCGCTGAACCTGCGCCAGAAGAGGCTTGGATCTCGCCGATAGAAAGTCACGAATAATTGAGCAATACCTTGGAGCGCTGCGTCGGTGCCCTGGTGGGGAGAGCTGCTTCGCGCGCTCACTTGTCTGAGGCATCTGGCGTGGCCTGCTCCAGGTATGCGGTCAGCCGGCGCTGAGCTGTGGATCAGCTCACATGCTACGCACGCTGTGCTCAAGGCCTGGAAATGCGCCTCCCAGCTCGGCCGTGTTGGCGGCAGCGACGTGCAGAGCCTGGCTTAGTTGGGGTGACTGTTGCAAGCGCATTGGCATGGCCTGTATCACTTCAAAGCTCGGGCACTACGGCAGGAACGTCGGCAAAGCGCAGGTCGTACTCGAGCTCACTGCTGGCATTTCAGTGCGTTTCGCAGACACGGCCGAGCAGTTCTCGCGCTTGGTCGCGGGCAATCACCTGCAGACCGCCAGCAAGCCTGGCGCTCGGGGCTTTCACGATGCAAGCACCTCGATACAGTCATCCAAAGCACTGGCATCAGTTCGCCATCGGCCGCCAGCCGATGACTCCAGCGGTGCATCCACTTCCGACCGAGGCTTGCTGTTGCGTTGACTGACGCTCTGATTGCAGGTCTGACAAGGCGGCGTGATTCAACCAGTAACTCAACGCATGCCGATACGCGGTCAGGCCAGCGGCAGCATGCGCTGGCGGCGCTCGCTGAAAACGATTACTTTGCTGAGTGTCTGCTCTGAAAGGGCGTCCAGGGCGCATTCCAGTACGCGGCCCAATGCGTTGCAGGTAATTATCCATCTGGCCGCTGGCTTCAGGCGCGCGCTCGCAAGCCGTGTAAGAATCAAGCAAATGCCAGTAGCAGTGCAGTGAGGCGCATTCGTATCCCCCAAGGAGGCTTGGATCCACGAGTATCGGCATGTTCGATCTGGCGCAGGGCGAAACAAAGGCGTTACCGGATTTTTCCGGCAATACCGTAGGCTGCTTGCGCTGCGCCTGCGCCAACATTACCGCCAGACGCAAGGCGAGGAAAGAGGGCGGCGGCGCTAAGGCCAATGATCGCCCCTTGCCAGAAACACCCGGCGGGCCCTTGCGCCGCGGCCAAGCATATCGGTCAGATGGCCAGCACGGTGAGCTGTCTGGGGCAGTTTTCCAATTTGCCAATAGGCTATCCTTGCGTACACGCATCGTGCAGGCGCGTATCTGATAGGTTGCACGCAATGATGCGCCCGGCGTGCAGTGGCTACTGAATGGCATCGGTAAAAAAACTGGTAGATGCAGTGCGTTTAAACCAAATAGCTGACGATTGCAGGTTAGATCCCTGGTCGTTGGTATTTACATCCCGCGGGTTATCAGTCGGCCAGGCCGAATCGTTCAGCGATTTTGTCGGCGATACAGGCAAACAGCAATGCCCACGCCCATTGCGCCATCTGGCCGCGGAACAGCCCAGCGCGTGCACTGTTCAGCCCAGTGTGGCCGACGTGTCTGTCGCCGGTATAGCATACAGAACTGAAGGCACCATTAAAGGTCAGCGAGGAAGAAAGATTCAGGGGCAACCTGATGCTGGCGACCACCACGCGCAAGCCCGCCGATCAACAGGGCCGATTCAGACAGAACATGACTGTTCAGCAAAACAATGCGGATGCACGATCGCAGGCGAGGCAAGGCCGATGCGTTGCTCGTTCCAGCGCGCCAGTCAAAACGTTCGAACAGCCGCAGCTTTATAAAGCGAGGATCTTTTCAGATTAGACAACGATGCAAGCCGAGCATGACACATTGACCAGGGCAGTTGCATACCGCAAACGACTGCGCCCATCGCCGGAAAGCCGAGCTGCCGGTAGACCAGAATGTAAGTTGGCCGGTATCAGTGCCAGACCCAGAAAAAATACGATCAGCGATTGGTCGGCTTCGGTCTGTGGACAGCCATCGGCTCAGACCGCGCAGGGCCTGGTAACAGAGCCACCGCCGAACCACGTGCGACGCCCTGACGATAGCGCCCATGGTGATGGGCTGTCAGTTCCGCTGCACATCCATCCAATGCAGTATCGGCTCGACGGAAAACAGAAAGCACAGACATTGTGCGATGATCACGCGAGCCAACCACCCTGACGCACCAGCGCTCCACTTGCGTATCGTTGTGCCCGACTGCCGTTGTTGGCCCTGCCACCTGGAAGTGTGCTATGATCATCAGCACGCCGGTCAGAAACAGGAAGGTCGGCACCCAGAAGGAGTTGCCAGCGCCACCGCACGGCCAGTCCAGTGCACTGACGCGCCCGGCCCATCGCGGTATCGACAAAAAACCCCAGCCAGGGTATGGCGCCATATTGCGCGGCGATGATGGGCAGGGGCCAGCCAGTCACGCGCGCCAGTTCTGTTAACTTGCGATGCTGTATGTGGCGGTCTTCTGCTGGTCATGGTGGCTCAGTGTGGAGGAAAGGCGCCCATTTCCTAACAACTTGCCCGGCGTTGTCCATTTCAGCCGATTTCAGCGATACAGCCAACCCCTTTGCGCCATGATTATCAGGATTTGAGTTCGCTGTTTTGCCGAGTTGCTTTGGCAGTGGATTAACAACACCCGGCCGGTAGGCCGGCGGGGCAGGAACCCGAGTACCTGCCTGCCACACCAGAAACCACCCGCCAAACACCGCATCATCTTCGCCCATTTGATTATTTTCGCAGTGCCTTGCATGAGGTGCGCACTGTGTGTGGCTGGTTCGGGGAGCGGCGCCTGCTGCCGGACTTCGGATACTGTGTACGCACCCGATGGGCGTGATGCCGAGCCAGCAGCGGACCTTTGAAGCAGGTGAGTCGCGACCACAGCGCTGGAGTGCTGTTTTTTGCGTGGCGGCCGGGCATCTTTTCGGGTCATTTCGGATAACCTCAGCGGCGAAGACACCGATCCAAGGCCCTTTCAGCAGGCGGCTGGCATTTGAGCAGTTCATGCGTTTTCTGAGTGCGGGGATACCAGATCGGCCAGCGCAGTTTGTTCAGGCGCTGGCCCAGGCGTTAACCGCTTCAGGCCAGGCCCTCACGGCGAGGAGTTCTGTCCTTGGTGAGCTGTTCTTCATTGGCGGTCTTACTCCGTGTTCAGCCACTGCCCAGTATGCCAACCGCACGCCAATCTCATTTACCATTGAACAGGCTTTTCAGACCTTGAAAAAGAGCCGGCAAAGCCAGGCGCTTCGACGGGCAGTAGAAAAGCCCATCACCGCATTCGCGCGTATCTGCCCAGCCTGTTTGGTTTCCGCATCGAGAAAAAGTGCCGGCGTCGGGCAATGCGGCGCGAAAGCGCCAGTTATCGATCAATGACTGAACTGGCGGCATTCATCGGGCGCTGGTGTAGTCGTCCAGCTCGCCGTTGACGAACAATAACAGGTACATCGATACATCGGCGTCCTGCAGGTAAACAATGGCTGTCTTGGCTCAGGACCTGGCGCACATGAAGCCAATCTGCAGATATTCATGCTCGTCAGCTGCAAATATGTTGAAGTTGAAGCGTTTGTAGAGGACGGCAGACTGCTTGCCATGGTCTGTTGACCAGTTCGGCTACGCCACGGCGATCACATTGCAAAACAACAGAGTCGGACGCCTGCCTCCAGGTAAGCCGCGCATGGCCGGGGTTGATCACTGGGGAAAGAGCCCAGTTCACGGCGGCGCCTGATCTGGCGGATTTTTGCGCCAGCAGCAGCATGGCCGACGCGCCACCCCAGGAAAAAGACAGCATATGGATCGGCCTGGAAAATGCTGCGATCAGATCCAGCAAACAGGTCGAGCTCTGCCTTCCTTGGTCAACTGGCCGCTCGTTGGTGGTTGAAGCTTTGCGACCGACCCGCATAGGGCCATTCAAATAGCACCACGTTGATGAATTTGCGTTGAAGAAAAAACGCCAGGGTCTGGGCGCAAAGGACGTCGTTGTCGCCAGATGACCCGTTCACAGAATGATGGTTGCCGCGCGGTGCTGGGCTGGCATAGTAAGCTGTATGGATATTGAACAGCCCCTGGGTGTTGATCACTGCGGTCTGTCCGTGCATATTCCCTGTCTCCGTCGTTTGGCAGGTCGTATGGCCGACAGCATGAGGCTGCCGAGCAAAGTCAGGACCAGAAGGCCCAACGCCGGAAGCAACAATCCCCGGCGAGCTTTCAACTTGGCCTTGTGGTGAGGCATTTGTGGTGTATGCGTGGGGGTTTGTGAAGAACAATCGGGCGTACTGCAATCGTGTAATGGCAGGTGTTACCGACGATTCAGCAGGTTCTTTCAAAGCGGCCCACGGATGCCGAAGCGCTATTGCGAATACCCTTTTGCGATCAGTCACATAAGACTAGGAGGTTTTGAGTAAAGCAGCCGTAGCGGCCTGTGCAGGGGCAATATTGAACTCACTGACAAATGGTTCACGGAAAAGCGCTCTATGCATATCGTTTGCTGACGAAAATATCCCGCTGCTGGATGTTTTTTTCTCCACATTGGAGGCAAATAACGGACGCTGGCCTGGGCGCCAGATTCAGCCGCCATGCATCTGCCGCTCAGCCGATGTGCGGTTGGTTCCGCTCGTGACTCAGGTGAACGCCGAGTTGCTGCAGGGTACGCCAGTGGTTTTTCGTTCGCACCGGGCCCATCGGACGGATCATCTGGATCTGCCCTGGCTGGCTGCGCCAAGGCATCACCGCGGCCAGGCGCGGCGGCTGCAATGGCAAGGCGTAGTTGGAAATGTGCGAGCTGCCTGCTGACGTTGGGCCGAGCGCACTGGACAGGATTGGCGTTCGGGAGATTGCATTTTTTGGCGTTAGGGCAGGTTGGCAGCCGGCTTGCCGCAGCATTGCAGGGCTGGGTGACTCACTCTGTTATGCGACCGCCGCGCCAGGCGCTAGGTGAGAAGCGGTTTGTAGGGCTGATACGCTGCATCGCGAGCTGACGGGTATCAGTTGCCACATGCCTTTGACCCGTGAGGGTGCCGATGCGACCCTGCTCGTTTGATCAAAAAGCGGCCTGGCACAGCCTGCGGCGGGCGCCTGGCTTATCAACAGGCAGCGCGGGGCCGTGGTCGATGCGCAGGGGCTGAAGCGCTGCTAGGCTGAGCGTGATGATGTGCAGGCTGTGCTGGATGTCTGGGAGCAGCAGCCAATGGTCAGCGTCTCTGCAGACCGCTGTCGGCTGGCCACCGCCGCAATGTCGCGGGTTAACAGCCTGACCTGGCAAATTGCGCGGTACAGCGGCAGATCTATTCAGGCGCTGTGTGCGCTTTTTGGAGTGAGCCAGAAACAGCACAAGGGCTTGATCAGTTGGCACCAGCAGATGGTGTGGCCGCTTGGACCATGGCGCAGTCCTTGAGGCGCTCGGCAGGTGAACAATGGACAGGGACGCCAGAAGACGAGATCCTGCGGCGCGCACTACGCTATGTGTTATGATTGTACGCGATGATGATGCGCGGATGCGCCGCAAGGTTGCTCGACGCGGCCGGCACAGGACTGATTTACGCTACAGCTGCCAGCAGGGATATTGACCGGTTGCGCCGCAACCTATCCGCTACGCCGGGAGAATCCGCTACTAACCTTGATTTTCCCCGCGAGGCTCCTTGAACGCTTGCGCGGGCGCGCTTAGTTTTCCGCCGGTTTTACCTCTCACGTAAATGGGCAACCCGAATGGATCAACCCTGGGTGTGTTCTTCGTTATCACACCAGGGCTTGATCCAAACGCATACACAGGCCTGCTTGATCATGTCGTCGGTGTGGCAATTTCGCGCCTTGGGCATCGAAATCAGCCACCAACGGTGTAGCGGATGATTGGCCGCAGGTTGTCGACTTGGGCGCTTGGACTCTGGCGGGCATGTACATTCATGGTTTTCTCCGTCGGTTTCAGGCATTCAAGCGCCATTGTTTCTTTTGCTCTGGCTTGCTAGCGGATAGGGGTAAGGTCTGTGACCCGATATTGACAGCTTTTGCTGCATGCAATCTGCATTTTGAGGTCCATGTCTGCATTATTTCGATTGGGTCTATTATCAATCCCCATTGGCGGGGCTGGGGTGGCCGTGCAGCCTGAAGGGTCTGATGGGGTGGCTGGAACAGCGTTTGGCAATGGCGTCCGAGCGCTTGGCCTCAACAGCGGGTGCGGGTGGCTCTGCGAGGTTTGTGGGCCGCTGCGCGATCAACTGCGGCAACTCGCTGCCCCAAGACTTATGGGCGCTGCGCTGCTGCCGAGGATATGGGCTTCAAGATGAGGTAGTCGGTAACTCAGGGTGAACCAAACCGCTGCTGAGATACCGAACGGCTGGCTGAAGGAGCTTCAGGCGCGGGGTGTGGATCTGCTGTTGTTTGCTTGGCGGCGACAGGTACCGCCCGCAATATTGCAAATAGCGCGCGGCGCTGGCCAATTGATGCTGGGCATTCCGCTGGGGTGAAAGATCCACCTCAGGGGTTTATTCCGGTCCAATCCCGTGCTGCGGGCGCTCGTGCTAGGGCCGTTGTGGTCAAGGGTGATTGGTGTACGCCTGGGCGCGGCAACGTAGCGCGATATCGACGAAGCCGCCTTCCGCGAGGGCAAGGTGCGGCACACGCCATCTATGGCGAGCTGGTCGATCCGTAGGAGGGCCGCTTGTGCAGCAGGTCAAGCAGGCGGTCGCGGGAGCTCGAAAACACTGGGTGCTGGATGAGATTGCCGCTGCGATTGCAGGAAGAGGGCAGGATATTCTTTGGTAATGGGGGCGGGCTCAAACCACGCTCGCCTGCTGGAAGCCATGGGTCTTGAAGGTACGTTGCTGGTGTGGATGTGCTGCAGGGGCGGTCAACTTGATCGGTCGCGATGTCACTGAGCAAGCCAATTGTGGGCGACTGGCTCAGGGGCGTGATTCAAGCGCATTCTGGTCACCGCATCGAGTGGTCAGGGCCATATCTCGGCCGAGCGCAATCCCAGCAGATATCGCCACGGATCGTTCGGCTGCGGTAGGGACTGAGAATCTGTTGGTCGTAGCCACAAAGCAACTCCTGGACGCGTTGAAAGGCAGACCCTTTCTGTCCGAAGCGGGACCGCCAACTGGATGAAGAGCTTGAACGGGCTGCGCCGAGTGCTTAGCGGCTTATCGTGAAGAGATGTTTGTACCCCGCTAAACTGGCAGGCCAGCTAGTTCAGCTCCAAGCCTCAAGCATACCCCAATTAAAAAAACCTGCGAAGTTTTGGCTTTCGCAGGTTGTTGTTTTTTAACTTGCAGCTTGTAGCTTGCGGCTTGCCGCTGGGGTTTTACCGGAAGTTGCCCAGCGCGCAGTGCGGCGATGCGCTTGCCTCCAGCGGCGGGTGATCATCAGCAGGACGCAAGGGGCGTTCTCAGGCCTGCCGTTGATGCGAAGCGACCATTTTCACCGTGGCTTTTCCACCGGGATGCCCTGATTTCGCACGCAGGTGCTCCAGACGCAGCAATCATGTTGCGCTTACCGGCCGTTGGGCGCCAGCGGCGTCGGCGCGGAACTTCTCCGCTGACGCGAAGAACCAATGACGATGATACTGGCAGAAACCTATAGCCATTCAGCAAAGATGGTCGCATAAAGTAGGCCGATACCGTGGCCGCTGCCCCTTCTTGAACACCGCACGGTCAACGAAGTTACGTAATTGCGCGCAAAGAACATCACAAAGGTATTCACCACACCCTGAATCAGCGTCAGGGTGATCATGTCACCGTTGGCAACGTGGCCATCTCGTGGGCCATGACCGCCTTGACTCATTCGGGCTGAGCGCATGCAGGCTCCGTCGAGACGGCAAACCAGTTGCGGCATTCTTTGTTCCAGCCAGTGCAAAGGCGTTGGGTGCGCGATTTGAGGGAATATGGCCACTTCCGGCATGCGATATTAGCCTGCTTGGCTAACTGCGCCACGGTACCACCAGCCACATTGCATCCTGGCGATTGGCTGGCTGGTCTCGATGATCGGAGCACGGTTGCTGCGCTTGGCCATCCATTTGGACATTCAGCAGCGAATGAACTAGCCGGCAAAGCCGATCACCGCAACAGAAGATCAGCACGCCTGCAGGTTATGCCGCCCTGGCCATCATGAATTATACCCACCCCAAGCACAGACTCAGATGATACTGGCCACCAGTACTACGCCAGGTGGTGGCCCAGAAACAAAAGATGGCATCATGTAGTGAGCGTCCAGTAGTTAAAAGGTGGTTGGATATCGCGGCTGCTTTACCACAGTCCACAGCACCTTTATCTCCGTATGGGGTATATTCGGGTTCATTTTTCTGAGAGGTTTTCAATCGCCAGTCATTTCAAGATCGTGTAGCCGACGCTCCCCATCTTCTGATGTACCGGCGCTCTACACCGGGCGCTCAAATGCAGATTGTACCACATTGGCCAGCTGTATGGACGATTCGCTGGCCCGCCCGCGTCGCGCAGTTTGCTGGCGCCCGGTCGCGCGCTGGCCGGGCTATGACCGCGGCAGGGCTCGCAATCGTGCAGTTCCTTGATTGGCGTGGCCAGGCGCACAAAGGCAGCGTTCGGGTCAAACAGCACTGGATCGATTACCTTCCTGACGAATCACGTCGGCTCCCCGTAACGCGAGATAGAAAGCCTTCATCAGCCAGCCAACAACCATGGCGCTGAAACAGGCCTGATGCCGCGGAGCCGGCCACGCCGAAGCGTCGGGCTCCAGTTCACCGCCAGATCGCTGCACGAGCTAGCGTAGAGGGGCTGGAAAGCCTTTTGTAGGGGGCTAGCAGAATGCCTGCGAACATCCTGCGTAGAATCCTCTATGCTGCAGATTCAAGCATGCCCGGCGCCCGTCCGTTCGCCATTACTGCCGCGTAGGGTCTTGAGGAAGTTGGCACATCCGCCCGATCGCCACTCTCCAGTCGTAAACCTTGCCGGCAGCGAGCGATCGGAAGTTGGTCGCGGCCACGGCCAGCTTGACGCCGTGCCCTGGACTACCAGGATTTTCTCCTTGCAACCAGCAGATCAAGCACCATCTTTTCATTCGTTAGGATCGGTAGATCTTCAGGGTCGTTCGGGGAAAAAGATAAAAGCGGCACCCTTTGGGTTTGGTTGCAATGACGCCTGGGGATGTCCGTTTAAGCACTCTCCCCACGCGCATCGCGCTTGCTTCAAGCAGGACGCCCGCCATGCAGGATCAGATCCGTTTGATGCTTCTGTTAAAGCCGCCAATGCCGTCTGTGATAAGGCATGCTGTGAGGGTACGTTTTGGCGGCAACAGGCGCATGATGCAAGTATATCAGACCTTCGATGTAGCTCTGCGCATTGTCTTGGGCCCACTTTTGCATGATCATCCGCCGAGCGAACCCGCTACGCGCTTAGGACTTGGACAGACCATTGAAGGTCAGGCACAGCACATCCGGCGCCAGGCAGCGACCGAGTCATGGCTCGGTTGCCGTCATACAGGATCTTGTTTCGTAAATTTCGTCAGCGAACAGGTCAGGTTTGTGCCTCGCGGCGATCTGCACCAGCCGTTCAAGCATATCGCCGTGATACACCGCACCGGTCGGGGGTTTGTTCGGGTTTGATGGATGGACCATGGCCGGGTGTTGGCGTGAATCCTTGCTGCGGATTGTCGTCCCCAAGATCCGGGGTACCCAGTCGGGGCCTGTTTCCGTCGCCACAGGGTAATGGGCACCGGCTTGCCGCCCGGACCAGGCTCACGCCCCGCTTGTTCCCACAGCGGATTAGTCCGAGCCGGGATCAACCACTTTCGGTCGGCCGTTGTTAGCAGGCCCTGGCCCATGGACATTTTTTTGACGATTTCAACTCGGGACAACCACCCATTGCCCAGGTAAGATTTGTTCTTCAATGTCCACGCCGGCAAATGGCTTCATTGGTCGCGTTGTAATCGCTATTTTGGGGACCCGCCATTTTGCCGCGGGCGCCCGAAAAAAGAATTTTCCTCTCTTCCCTTTTTTTGTGTT
>Ga0163217_1014527_pt1 | contig 13768 bp, 18 predicted proteins | sample SynspAceP_FD_185933 | JGI IMG/M metagenome (GOLD analysis project Ga0163217, IMG submission 185933) | Saline lake microbial communities from Ace Lake in Antarctica - Synechococcus sp. Ace-P (PacBio error correction) | ecosystem: Environmental > Aquatic > Non-marine Saline and Alkaline > Saline ... | reverse complement strand
GCGGAGATTCTGCCCCGCCGCTTGTTGGTGCTGGCCCGCCTTGGCCACGCGCAGCCCGACCACCAAAGGCCACTTGCCACGTTGGAAAGCCCTTGTGCTTCGCCAGGGGAGGGGCCACACCCACCGCCGCCCCGTCGGAGGATTCTCGCCGTCCTTGGTACTGGCGACTAATTCTGGACAGCGCGCTGGACCTCTGCCCTGTCCCGGGCTGTCCACCGGCCTCGGCCATCGAACGATCGACACCACCAAGTGCGACGCCTGGCTCGCTCTGGACCTCACAGGGCGCCACCCCGGACCCGCCCGCCTCGGTCTGCCCTGCTGCCCCGGATCTCCGGCCGGTCAGCCCAGCAGGCAGCTCACGCCAATCCCAACACCGCCCTCAGCCGCCCAGCTTCGCCCTGGCCGGCCTCACGACCATCGCCCAGCGCAGCAACCCACTCTCAATCCGCGAACGCGCCTCATAACACCCAATTGCCCCACAGCTACCTGCTCCCCAAACACCGTCAACCGCCACACAGCTGCCCCCTCGACCCTCCGCCTTGCTTGGGGCCTCCTCCGCCCCTTCAGCCGTTGCTGGACACCCCGGGCGGTTCTCCTCTCTGGTCGCCGAACACCGTCTGGCACGCCTCCCGGTGCGACCTCCGGCCCTCCCACCCCCCATCAGGTGAGCTCCCGGCAGCTGGCGTGGCAGCCTGCTGCAGCCTGCCGGATGGCCTCGCCCGAAGCCTCCGCATCCACCCCCGCAAGGTCCTCTTTGCAGGCTCCTTATCGCCCTGAGGGCCCAAAGCGCCGCCTTACACTTCGCACTCAGCCTTCATCCTTGATCAGCCTCTCGCTTCGCCAGAACCCTCCTCCGCCACTACGTTCCTAAACCATGGCCGAACTTCCTCGTCTCAGCCTTCTAAGCAGGCTCACACAGCTCAGGCTTTTCAAGTCCTCGCCTACCAGCCATGCCTCCACGCCAAGAAGCGCTAAATCACAAACACGCACCACGGCCCCCCAGCAAAGCACTCCGCGCAGGCCACCTAGGGCAGCCCTGACCAGCTGACCAACGCTGGCAAAACGCCCGAGGTCAAACGGAAACTGACCTACACCACCAGGCTTACCGCCCCTTGACGGCTGGCCTTCTGCAGGCCACCGCGCTTCAATTCCCATGAACCCGGAGTGGGAAAACATCGTGGCTCTGAGCTCTAATCGAGGCCCGCGGCACAGCGCCATACGCGCCCGAGCAGCTGTTGAAAACAGATTCTGGGGCGAGTGGAGCAGTGAGATACATGCAATTGATACCACTGACCCGGACGCAAGACCGGTCCTGAAAGCACAATCACGCAGTCCGTATCCGACAACTCGTTGAGTCCGCCCAGTTCCGGCTGTATCTCCTGGCCGATAGCTGGAGCCGATCCTCCCTGGATGCGCGAACAGCATCGCTACGTTCATTCGCCACAAGCACTCACATCACTACCACACAGATCTACTCGCGCTAAACACACTTGCATCTTCCGCTTAACGCACACAATTCACCCTCATCTTCGCCTGGCGTCGCCTGGCCCAACTCGCCACACCGCTCCAGCGCCAATTCTCAACTCCAGGCACTACTGTCCTCGTCGGCCACTGCGCCGTGGATATCATCGCATCCTGGCTGTGGTGCGTCCGAAGGCCGCAGGCTTCAAGAATTCAGCCGGCTCTCCACACGTGCTGTGGCTGCCCTTTGCCACCTTCTTCTGCAGCCCCGCACGATAGGCCTTCCGCCCCCCTGCCGCCGCCCAGCCCCTCTTCCCGCACTTCAGACGCACTAACAGATCCTCCCTGTGCCGCCATGAGGCGCCAAACACGCCGAATCCTCAGACACGCAGCCTCTCCACACACTCCTCCCCAGATAGGGATCCATACAGTTTAGACATCCGAACAGATATACATTCTCTGTCCCTACCCCTGAACGCCCCAAATCGCGGAACCGAGCTTCACTCCGCTCCTACCGATACCTACACCCCCACAAGACCTGTGCTCTCCGACAACGCATCAGCCAATCTTCAACAGGTTGTTACCCAGGCCGAGAGCCTTAATACTAAATAGAGGATATCTTGCCCGACGTGCATCGCCTAGTCGATCAGTTAACCGGCCTTGAGCGGCAATCACCCTCCAACCCCATCGTTCCGCGTCCGTGATGGCCAGCCCGTCAAGCTCCGCCAGCGCACGTGATCCGCAATCAAGTTCGTAACGTGCACAATTCCAGCTAATCAGCCTATGACTCATCGCGATTACACGATGCCGCCAATCCTTCGCAATCGCTAACTACGTCCATACTGATCGACGAGTATCACCGGACGACGCTAGGAGGGCCAATCGCCACGAGGCCGCTGATTCCGGAACGACACGCTAACCGGTCGCCCCAAGTTGCGGCTACCACCTCCGCTCCATCTCCCGAGCGGTCAGCCTCTTGCGCCGAGAACAACAAACCAATTGAGGAGCCCCACAGGCTGGACACCCCCCAAATGAAGACTCCAAGAGGGCCCTGAAAGACTCCCTTCTGTGGCAGCACTAACCTCTCCCGCACCCGAGCCTGGCACAAACCTCGATTCCGACGCTCACCTGCATCGTCCCGCCGCCCAGTCATCCCCCAGGGGCCCAACTCCTCCAGCCCCACATCCGCCAGTCAGAGACAGCGACTAGGCCAACAATGAGCGAACCCAGCACTAGGGTCGCACGCTCCGCCACAAGCCAAACCCACATTCCAAGCACCTCAAGCGTCCCCCCAGCCGGCCCCTGCGCACCTAGCCACAACCGGAAGCCCCTACCACGTACGCAACCCAAAGACCCGACTCCAACAAATAACCACATCCGGCCGGACGCTGCGCAAACGGGGCCCCCCACTCACACGCTTGCTAAAGCGCAAGTGTCCATTCTTCAATCCAGCGCTCAAAGGCTGCCAGCACGTCCCCTCCGCCTCCGATTACCCCCAGCCCCCAACCCACAAAAAACCACCCAGCCCTTCCCACCAACCACGCCAGCGCACAGCCAGGCCCAGGCCCCGGCCACCCCCCCACTCCAACACCGCCGGCAAAACCCAGCGCCCCCACCCCGAGTCACCGAATCCCAACCACCCACCCCATCGCCGCGCCCGCCACCACCCCCCCCTGCGCCCCCAGACCGCCCAGCGCGCACGCTCGCCAGCGCGCCAGAGCGGGGCCACCGCCACAGCCTCCACGCGACCCTAGCCTCGCGGCCCATTTCCCCACGTCGCCACTCCGCGCGACAGGGCCCACCCTACCACCTTCTCTCGGCCCCCCCTGCCCCAACGGCAAGCCCTTGATGCCCTGATGCCCTCAGAGCACTCGCTGGATCAGCCCTCCCCCCGCCCCATTCCCGACGGGCGCACACCACCACTGCTACCTTGCGCAAGCCCATCCCCGCACAAATACGACGGACTCAACCCCCCAACCCCAGGGCGACCCGTCAGCCGTTCCAAAACACAACAGCGGCCGACCAGTCGCCCACCCACCCCATTACCCGGCCTCCACACCCTGCCGCACGCAACGGACAACAAACCAAGCCACCCCTTGCCCCCCTCCCACCCCACCGCACCACCTTGAGCCCACCGCCGCTCCCCCCCCTGCTACCACGCCCGGCCACACCTCAAAAGGGACCTCGGCAACCCCGTCCACTCCCCCCGCCCAACTCCACCGCGGCCCTCTGCCCCCCGATGCGCCACGCCGCCCCTACCCACTCGATCTCAACCAACAAGGCCCAAGCTCCCGCCACCTCAAACGACCCCGCAGCCACCCCCACATGCCGACACACGCGAGCACCAATAGACCGCCCGCCAACCACCCACTCACGACCGAATTCCGCCGACTCGAGTATCCCTGCCACACCACCCACTGCCGCCCCCAACGCCACGAGGCCCTGACCTCTGCACGACCAAGACTCCGAATCCCTTCCCCCCAGTCCCTCTCGCCGCCCGCCGCTTCGCACTTTCAACTCCCTGCCATGCGCCTGGCTGCCCCGCTGAGCTGCGCTCGACAACCAAGCCAAACAGGGCCCTGCACCACCCACCCAGCACCCGCCCAGACGCCTCCCTGACGCACCTGACGGCTGCATGAAAACCTCCGAAATCGGCGGCAAGGCACAAGGCAAACGACCAGTCTCCCGCTCATTCCGATCTGACGCCCCCACGAACGCCTCCTCCCCCAAAGCCGATCCGGCACCTTCCTCGCCAGCCGCTGACGACTCACGCCCGCTACTTCGTCTTCGAAGTCCGATGAGCAAAAGCACCCTGACCGCCGACGTGACATCGCCAGCCACGCCCCGCCTCTCTGGCCCTGCTAGAGCTTTCCCGCCATCCGTCGTGTCTCGCACTCCTTCACCCACCCCCGGTCGCGCCCTCGCCAAGTCAGCACCCGCCCTGCACCTAGCACACGACCCCCGCAAACTCCCACTCCCATTCATCCTGTCCCTCTCATCCCCCGTCCCCAGGATTCCGCCCGTCGCCCACAACTGCCCCAGGCACCACCTCATAGCCAAAACGCCGGCAGCCTGACAAGCATTAGATTGCGCAGGTGTGCCACTAGGCAAAGCCCCCACTGCACTACGCCCCGAGGTCCATCATGCCCACAGTCGACCCGATCCAGCCAGCGCCCCGGCCCCTACCGCGCCCCAGCCAGCCAGGCTACGCCAGCCCCAGTCTGGACGACCCACTCTCTGTGCTGCCGCGCGAAAAACCCCCGAGTAAAACACTTCTCTAGTGCCTTGCCAGAACCAGTACTCACACCACCCTCCTGCCTAAGCCACCGCCCCTGGCGACCTCCCCAGAATTCCCACACTGCCAATCAGCCCTCCAATACAGACACCGCATCCAGCCGCCTCACTCAACACTGTCTAGGCCCAACCCCGCCCGCCACCGACCACGCCCACCGCCCGCCCCCTGTCTGCCCCAGCCCATCTCTGCACCTCCCCCACCAGCCCGAGCAACCCGCCCCTGGCCACCCACCGCCACAGGGCACGGAAACTCCCATCGGGCACAAAACCCTACGCCGCCTACCCCATGCCCACCACCTGAACCGCCTTCGAGCTCCCACAACTCCTCAGCCCGGCAGCGCCCGACCTAATTCCTCTAGACCCCGAAACAGCACGCGCGACCGATCCGCCGCCAAATTTAGCCACCCCCTAGTTACAAGCCCCCTTTCCCTTTAACATTCCCTGCTTTGATGTCCCTCCCAAACACCCCGCCACCACAAACACAACCCCACCTGCTGCCCCCCGGCTCCGCCGCCCTCCTTTCCGTCCTCGGCTCCTTCCTACGCCCCGCCTAGCCATCTAGCCCCCGCCCGCTCAACCACCAACAACCTGCGCCCCCCATGAGACCAAGCCACGTTCCCCTATCCCTCCGGCATCCGAACGCCCTACTTTCTTCCTGCACAGCCACACACGCCCCCCTCTCCCTCCCACCACTATCGTCGCCCGCTACCCTGCCCTGTCCTTCCAACCGAGCTTCCGAAGACTTCGGCACCTCCCGGCAGCTTACGGCGTCCACCGTTCCATGCAACCACCAGGAATCACTATTCTTCCCTTCGCCCGACCCCCCAACCCACCGCGTCTTCGCAACCCCTCTCGCGCACACTGCTAGGTCAACACAGTCCTAAGAACATCCCCCATTCAACACCACCCTTTCTTCAGGGCTCCCCGTTCCGCGCACCGACAACATCCTTCACGCGCATATACTCAACCACACAGCTCATCGCTATCTCCGCCAGCCCCCCCCCCCGCGCCCTCCGCCTCGCCCCCCACCTCCCCAACGACTGCACGCAGTGCTCGGTTCAACGCTCCCTCAGAGGCAGGAACTTTTACCCATTCAAACACCTCTGCAGCTACTCCTATGCGCCATTCACGCCATCTTCGCCTGGACCCTCCCACACGCCGATGGATTCCCACCCCGTAAGGCCTTCAACTGGGTGTTGTTTTCCCTAACCGTCGCCGCTGATTAACCAGCGTGCCCTTCATCTTTCGGGCCTTTAGCCCACGGAAAACATCGATTAAGCTTCTCATTTGACTGTGAGATGTCGTAGGCCTTACGCTGTTAGCAGCTTTCCCAGCGCTCTTCAGTTGGGGGCAAGAGAATGTGTCTTTTCTGGTGTTCATGGTCCTGTGCCCACTCCAGAGTCCCTTCGAACTCGTTGTGATAATTTCGACTCCCTCTTTCTAGCGGGCGCGTAAGTCTGGAGTTGAGCTTGCTGCAAAAATAGCTCGGCAGGATCATACTCTTGGTCCCCTCATGCTTGGTTAAGTGCGTGCTCAGACTCTAGCGGTGAGCAGTGAGACAAAGGCGCAAGGTGGTTTTTTTCGATGATTTGAATACAAACTCAATTTGAAGGCCTTGTATACATGCGCTTAAATTTCGCAAATCTCGCTCTGTTCGCGGTCTAAGAATTATCCACGGCACTTCGGTGACTCGACTCGTTCATCGTGCGCGTTAGGGCTGAAGTAGTTCACCCGAGCCTTGGTGCCTTCGGCGGCGGTTTGCTCTGCTCTGCTATGGTCTGGGTTGCGCTCTACCACAGCGGCTGGTGCTGTCGGTGGCGAGTCCATGCCGGTTGGTAGCGGCCCGGCAATTGATACGCCTGGCATCTCTCTCCTGGGGCCCTGCTCACATCGTTTCTTTACGATTGGCATTGACTTTCTGGTCCAGGTTGCTTCGGCTCTACAGTGGCTGCAAGCTCTTTCTGAAGATAAGACATATTTACCTGGGTATATCCAGACGCAGTAGTACAATGCCCTGACCTGTTCTACCGCTCGTTCTGGCGAACGTTCCCTTACAGCCCTGTGACGGCTCGCGATTTCTGGGGTTGCACTTGACCTCCGGCTTGCGCTTTCTGCTTCACATCTCCAATCAATGCCTTTTCTCCTGGGGATTGCCCCACCTGGCATGTGGGCTAGCCGCGTCAACTCGTGGGACGGGATGAGACATGATGGGATCAGAATCTACAGACGCTTTGCTCGTCAGGCTCACCTGCGCGCATCCCATTTGTAATCGAGGACAAACGATGCGGAAGCTCTACAGCCAGAAGGCGAGGCTGGCCGCCTATCCGCCCGTCATTGCTTTGCTTCATCACTGTCGACGAAATATTTCCATCTTCCTCGCCGCTGCTATAAATATGGCGGGTGCCGATCCGGCTTTGGGCGTTGGGGCTCTGCGCAAGGGAGCGCTCAGATCGGCCAACCGCGTCATGGCGGAATTCGTTTCCTTCTCTTGCCCGCGCCATTCGACTGTTTCATCACCAAGGCCTCAGGCTCTGTGCTCTGGTGGGGTGTGGCAGGCCCTTTTGTTTGTGTGCTCGGAACAGCCTCACCAGCCAACCTGCAAGTGATCAGCCGCCCACCTGGGAAGATCTCTTCATCACCTTGCCCTTGGATTTAGATCCGATCCGCGGAAATTTCTGATTTTTGGCGGTCTTGTTAGCTTAGGCCATGGGGTCTCTTCGTAGGTGGCCTTGGCTATTGTTGTTGATCATCTCCCTCGCGCACACTTCCACCGAATTCGCACTGGTTTCCACAAAAGGTGCCCTTTTGTTGGCCTGGCTTCCCAGCTTCATGTGGTGAGTTGCGAAACCGGTGTTGAATTCTCTCTCTCTGCCAAGGGTGTTCAGCCCTACTCGAGCCCGTCGCGCTGCAGTGGCCTCTTCGTCTGCCGACTGAGCTGTTCTATGGACGCTCTGGCTCTGACGATTGGTGGGTGTTGAATCCTTATTCGGAGATGGCTTCTCAGTGTGTGTCGCCGTCGAGATCGCGGGGGGGGGGGGGCGCTCCACACCCTGAGCGCACGTCCTTCCAAGCTTAACCTCGCCATGCGGGCCGGAGACTAGCTCGATAGTACGATCAGTTAGATCCATCTACCGCCCTCCACAGTCTCCCATATGCGCGAAAGCCGAGCTGTTGACTGTAGAGTTCTCATGCGCGTCCCTGCTCCCTTACTGTGACTTAAGCGCCTTTCCTAGCACCTGTCATACCTCTGCGCCAATATAATCGGGTGTCGGTCTCGCCATGTGTGGTGATTGGAGCGTCGCTGTACCTCCCGTGCTCTGAGCACTAAGCTTGCCTCGCCGTCCTCTCTTTAATTCCAGGGGTCGCCGGGGACTTCTTCGTCCTGCCTGCTTGCTTGCTGCGTTGCTCGAATGCCTTTGGTTCTTTTCACGTTGTTGGGGCTCTGGTCTCCACGCCTCAAATCGAAGCGGCCGTCGAAGCTTGTTCGTGCCAGCTTGCTTTTCCTCCTTTATGGTCGACAACTTCGTCTCGGCAGTTGAAACATGACTTCGTATTTATTTCACGAACAGTCTTTGATGAGGCCTTTCCTCCCCTGGTTCTGGGATCGGTCATCGTTTGCACTGGTGCTTCTTGCTCAGGCCCGCTGGGACGGCTTCCTGCTTAATTTTCTGGGCGGACCACCTGCTGGTTCTTCTGGTTTGCTGTGCCTTCTTGCGTGCGAGTGCGGCTGCTGGATTGCTTGTGCGGATACTGCGCAGCGTCAGGGTTTGTGCAGGCTGCGGTTTCCACCCTCGGCCTTGGCAATGGTCCAGACTGTGGGGCCTCATTGGTTTCGCCATCGCTTCGGAGATGCAGTGTCACTTGGGAACCGTTGCTTCGTCTCAAAACCCTCTGGCGTTTGCTCGAGGTTGGCTGTTATTCGATTTGGAAGTGGGCCTCTATCGGTGAAAATAATGACCGGCTTCTGAATTTGCAACAACTTCCGATTCCCTCCTCAGCCTGAGATATACGGCCTGGCAAAGCCCACCTCTTATATATCTCAAGAGGCGTCAGCTTAACTGTATCCGACTGAGCGCGTCGCTCGACCTGCCCTCAAATCTTCCTATTGATTTATGCTTCAGCCCTCCCTCCCGCGTCCCGCGGCCGGTACCACAACTTGAGATTTGTGCATGCCCCTTCAAACACACGCTCCGGTACCTGGACCCATCTTCTCCCTTTACGGAGTGTCCTTCAGGGTTTGGATCATCCTATAATTTCGAGCTCGGCTAGACGCCCGTTCCTCATCCCCCGCGCAAACGGCAGCGAGCTCTTCTCGCACGGCAGCCAAATCAGTGACGCTGCACTGATCAAGGGCAGCCCACAAGCCCCCCTGACTCTAGTCTGCCGCGGCCCTATACGATACCCACCCTATTGGTACCTTCCCGTGTTGCCTTACGCCGTGCCCCGAACGAACAGGCTCCTGCGAGAGTGATTGGGACAGCTGAGCATTCGGGCCTATTGGCCGCGCGAACCAATGAGGCGAGAATCAAAGTTGTTGTGCCGCTTGTGCGCAATGAAGCGTTATGTTGCACTCAGGGAAATAGGGGTTAGTCTTTAGCGCTGCCGCACTCATCCCTCGCACAGCTGCTGTAGAGAAGTGACAGAGTCTACTGAAACACACATTGGTCGTATTCCCGAAAGGCTGCGAATCCCCGTGCGATGTCCTTGTGCTACAAGGCCCTCTTGCATTCCCGGCGCGTCCCCGGACAAAGCCATGGCATCCCCAGTCGAACTAAAAGTTCGGAACTCTGCCACTATGCCATCCATCCCTGCTCTCACACCTTCGCCCCAGAATGCTGTTCACCTAAGCGCCTCCGGCCGTACGGCCGTGCCCGCACCTGCCTACTTTGAGTCCAAGGCACCAGGTTTCCACTTCAGCTTCATGCGCGCACTTGAAGGCCTGGGTCACGCAGCTCAAGGCGGTACGAGCTGGTTGATAATCACCGTCAGTTCATTGTCCCTCGTGCCTTTTCCAGCTCCTTCAACTTAGCAGGCTGCCCGTGCCCTGCGCAGGCAATCCTTCGATGTGCCCGTCGGACGTTTTATTGGATACTGGCTTCTCTGGTATTTCATGCGGCTGTGTCAGGCTAGACCCTGACACGCTCAGCGTTGTGACCTGGCTCTATGCAGCTGAGCCCAGCAGAGTCAGCGTTTGGAACCGTCGTCCCGCACGTGCCCCGCCTCCGCCGAATTACTGGTCGTTCTTCACCAAGCCATCCAATGGTCCTCGCACCTCATCTGAAGGGGTGTCGAACTTTCGGCTCCGTAGGGCCTCGCCCGTAAGACCTCCTCTCTCTCCGGCGACAGCGGATCCCAGACCTTCCGGTGATGCGGCCTTGTGCGGCCCACACTGGCGAATTCTCCCCGTCTCGCTTTGACTCTGCCCATCTGCCGCCGCCTCTCTACGCTTCCGAGTGGAGCCGGTTCGCGACTGCCGCAGACGGTGGTTTTCGCACCCGGGCGCAACCCACCCGTTTCCAGCAAACCGCTGAGGGCGCGAGCACCCCCACGAGAGAGCAGTTTCACTGGGCAGCTCAGTGCGTGAGTCCCCCGCTGCGCTCCAGCCAGCTCTAGCTGTGCTCGATAGGCTGGTATGCTCAGTTCGCGGTAGTGGTGGCTCTGTTGTCGCTCGATGGTAGCCCGCAGGCTGGCTGGCGGCTGAGCTGTGCCGGATTCTGCCGTGAGCTCCTTCGCTGGGCATGACTCACTCGAATGCTCCTGGACGGCCGGCGGCACCGACCGTCTCGGTCCGCGGGGGGGGCCGCCCACGTGGGCGGGTGGCGGCGTGTTCAGCGTAAGGTCGTCGCTAACGCATATTGATGGTTGTTCTTCTATGTGCAGGGCGGTGTACTTCCGCGCAGGCGTCCAGGAGGCCCAGCCCTGCGGCCAGATAGCTTCGCCATCAAGGCGCCAGATCCTCCCGGCTGCCCCCCTCCCTGGTTTGCACACAGGTCTCCAATGTGAAGATGCTCCGATGCTCCGCCTGTCACGGCCCCAGCGCGGAACTCTCCAGCTTCCTCGACGGCTGGGGTGCCCTTGAGAGGCGTAGTCGCAGCAGCGCTAGACTCCTCGCCGCAGCGCACAACGTCTCGTCGCCGTTTGTCAGTATGTCAGTGCCGTGGTCTGTGGCGAGCGGTATGGAACGCTGGGTGAGCAGACCCTGATAGCGGTCGGGTTGGGCGGGATAGAGGCGGTTTTACGGCGGCAGCACTCTAACAGTCGCCGTTGGCTCCAGTAGCTGCCGCACGCGTTCAACGAAGCAGCACTGCCGCTTGAGATGGGGCGGATGTTCGTGAGGATCTGGACGCCAGGGAGGCGCGACTTGCTCAGCATAGTTCGGTGCTTGTCCGACCACGTGACTGTCCGCATTCACAGCGTAATTAGTTTGGACACTGGCCTTCCTCGAATACGAGCGAGGCGCCAGCACCACCCGCTGCCGGAGGCGAGCCTCCGCTCTCGGTCCTGGTCTAACCCGAACGATGGCCTCTTCTTGACCGTGGCGCAGCGCAGCAAAACCCCCGCTGCGTCTCTGCAGGAAGCGAGAGCTCCAAAGCCGCCCGCGGACGACAGCTGCCGGATTCTGCTTCGTGATTTCGAAACATTGTCACGCGCCCCGAAGGCCCCGTCTCACCGCCACGACAGTATGTCCCGCGAAGGCGCCGCACTCGTTTTCACTAGGCCTGTGGGCCCCGGTCGCTTGCACGCAATTCCCCCTCACTGAGATAGGCAGGTTAGTGGATTTGCCTCGGCCCGGACTGATCGCAGGCAGGGTTGCCCGATCCACTGGCTTCCTCTCGCTCGCCCACGGCGCAGCATACCATGGCCGTAATGAGGAGGGGCGAGATCATCTCCCTCACTCGGCGATTCTAGCACGAAAAAAGGACCGCCAAGTTCTCGCACGGGCTTGGTTTGCCTGCAGTCTTGCCCGATGCCGCTCCGGCTTGTTCTGACGTCCGCCCAGCGCCGCCCCATGCTCCTCAGCCCAGACCGATTGGGCAGGCATGGCCTCTTGCCGGTGAGTTAAGTCCTCGCCAGGTCGCCACTCCGATGCGAAGCAGCCATGGCCAGTCGGTGGTCGACGATTTCGCAGTCGCCCTCTCAAACCAGTTTCAGTTTCCAGCCGCCAAGTTTGACAAGCGCGAATGCGCGGCGCTGGGGTGCTGTTCCTGTTCACCTCGGCTAAAACTGTCCTGCAACACTGATATATACTATATGCAAATAGTGACGACCCGCCCCTGCACCTCCTCTACCCCCACCCCTCCCGGGGTGCATAAATTCTTTCGTCTTTTCAATGCTGCTATTTGCTCCCCGTCCCCTGGCCGCAGGCCCAGCCCTTCTGGATCGCTCCATCCTGGGCCCTCCCCTGTGTTAGCCCCTTTTGCTCTGCCCCTCGGCGGCCGTTGTACGGTGCGTTGGCTCCCAGCGGCTCCCGCTGCCGCCCGCGTGCGCGTGCCACACGTGCCCGCGCCCGCCGGCCATCCGCGTATGTTTTCTCGAGCATCAGTCCGTGAACCCCCGCAGCGCTCCCGCCCCCCGCTCCAAGCGCCCCCGGCAACCTGTTCGCATTCAGCCGTAGGACCCGCTCCAGCGCGTCGCATATCCCCCCCGATCCCGCCCTGCGCACCTCGCTGCTCCACTGCGCCACGCCGCTCCATGCTCCCCACCCGCCCCAAGTTTCCCTCCTCAGAACGCGCCTCGGCGGCCCTCCCGCCGTCGCGCCCGATCCCCTCACCGCCCGACACGCCGTTCCCTAGGCCAAGCTTCACGCGCTCAGAACCGCGTCGCCGTTGACCCCCAATAGGCACTGCCTTCCACCGAGCCGACCGGATGGCAACGACCAGGCACTTTCCTATGCAGCGGCGGTCGACGCTCTGGGCTCTGCGCGTTTCGGCCTCCATACCGTGCTTCGGCAGATTGGCATCGCTAGATCATCAGGCTTCGCATTCTGTGATAGCCTGCTCGGTCGGCCAGTCGACAGCTGTTGCGCAAACAGTTGTGCAGAGCGATCCGGCAGCTGTCGCCGAGAATTGGTGGCCGGGCTAGCGCAGAGCCGCTCCTGAGCTGGAGTGGGAGCTTCTGTGTGGTTTTCCATGCAGGCAGGGCGCGAAAAGCCCCTGGCCTTCGCGCCTCAGCCCTCTTCCAGGCAGCGCCGGCCTTTGGAACCTGCTCGAATCGTTTACGTGCGGGCGCGCTGCCGATCAGCACCGGGCATTCCAGCGGCGCTCGCGGCATGGCCTTGATCCCGATGAGCCTGGAGATATCCAAACAGCACTCAGCGCAAGCCCTGACCTTCCGTGGCATCCAGGTAGCCTCCAAGCGCCGAAAGAGGTGCAAGCAGGGCCGGAGAATCGTGCTCCTTTGCACGCCTGATCGACAGCGGCGATGGCCATGCTTCACGCACACCTGCCAGCGGTTCCTGGGGTGGGGACTTCTTGCGCAGACACCATTTTTGCGCGCATCAGAAGTCTGACCCTCGCTCCAGGCCTGGCACAGAGGCAACCGTCGAGAAGGCTACGCCCAGCGATTCAGCCTGGGCGGCGCACTCGGCCGATCCGCCTTGCGTGCTCACTGGGGCTGAGGCGGTCCGATCGGACTGGTCTTGTCTGTGTTCGAGGCGGCGCGGCTGTCACGGGCTTGATACGGGAGCTTGCTGACTTCAGCTGACGCGGCGCGCAACTTGCCGTTGTGGCGCTTGCGGATTGGCTCCCTTGTGCCGCAACCAATCGAGCCTGTAGCAGGAGATTCACAGCCCAAGTTCCCGGCAACGAAGGGGGGTCGCGGCCGGGTCGAGCAGGGCGCCAGTTCACAGGCAGAGGTAAAGTTCGCCACCTGTGCGGGCTTTCAGCAGGGCATGTTGCGCCAGCCTGGCGATTGGGGGCCAAGCCGCGGCCATGGCTTTTGCCATGCGTGGGCTTGATCTGCCGTTGCGCTCGAGGCCCACCCAGTGTTGCAGCACGCCTGCCGTTCTCCAGTG
>Ga0163217_1071865_pt1 | contig 13769 bp, 21 predicted proteins | sample SynspAceP_FD_185933 | JGI IMG/M metagenome (GOLD analysis project Ga0163217, IMG submission 185933) | Saline lake microbial communities from Ace Lake in Antarctica - Synechococcus sp. Ace-P (PacBio error correction) | ecosystem: Environmental > Aquatic > Non-marine Saline and Alkaline > Saline ... | reverse complement strand
CTTTTGCGCGGGCTGCGATGGGCGCGAACGGCGCCGTGGCTAGGTTTGCGACCGTATCGGCGACAAACAGGATCCATGCGATGCCTTTCCCGCCAAAGGGCCAAGCCCTCGCCGCCGATTAGGCGCGAGGATTCAGCGCAAGCAGGCGCACCGGCAGTGATCCACGCCATCACCGCACGGCGGCGAGCGTTGGCGATTCAGGCCATATTGCGCGAAAATGTAAAATTGAGCGGCGGCAAAGGGGCTGTGGGCAAGGCCTGCGATCAGTGACGAGAGCGCCACGTGGACCGGGCGCGCGCCCATCTGGGGATGTGGTCCCAATGCTCGGCCCCCGCAGGGTGGTGAAGACGGGCGACCAGCGGCGGTTGTGGCGGCACTATATGACATTTTGAATCCAGCGGCTTAACCACGCTTTCGGGTCCGCATTGTTTAAGACATAGCGCGCACTGGCCACGGCGCGCAGGACTAATCGCGCGGCGATCAGGAGATCGCGAGTCAGCATGATGGACGCCAGATAAACGCGCGCTCGGGTCCTACACTGGCCCCGGAGATATTGCAGGTAGATGAAGGCCGCAATCAGGGCACCGAGGGCGCAATTTTTCTGATGCCGTAGCGGGCGGCGAGGCGCGGGATTGCCGCAAGGGCGGCGCGCAAGCGCGAAGAAGAACAGAGCCTGTCAGCCAGCCCCATATGGCAGGCCGGAAAAAAAATTGGGGGGCCCACGGGAAAGGATTTTTTTTGGGCCGGGGCCCCCGGGAGGTTTGAATGGCGGCAGATGCTCGACGCGCTCAGGGTCTAGGACCCCCGATCACCCGTGTTGATGGCGGCGGCGAAAAACCCACCCTCTGGGCCTGGATGCGACGGGTGATCCGCTGCGAAGACGCAATCGCAGGTCATAGAGTGCAAGCCGCCAGCCCCGAGGGTTTCGGGCGCGCTGACCAGCAATTGCCGGGTTTGGCGGGTGTAAGCCGACCCCGCCGAGGGTTTGGAACACGCGAGGCGGCCGAAATTTCGAAACCACCCGCTCGACGGGCCTTGGGGCGGTGGACAGATGCCCGGCATCATCACCGATTGACCGGGTTCGGGCAGCCAGCGTTGATCGCCGTGCAATGAGACGCGCACTTTGTCGGGGGGTCTTCCCAGGGGGCCATGCGACCGAGGTAAAACTTGAGTCCAGCGTCAGGCGCGAACGGCTGAGGCCGAGCGGTCGATGGCAAGGATCGCGGGCCGTCAATAGGGCCGTAATAGCGGGTCTCTAGGCACGGGGCAGCAACGGTATGGGCGCGAATCGGCCAACGCCAAAGCCAGCGCGGCGCGCATAAACCTTAGGATCGGCGCGCGCCATATCCACGGCAGGCGGCGTCCGGTGACGGGACGAGGGCGGCGCAGAGAATGCTGAGGACGGCAGCATAGATCAAAGCTATGGCGAGAAGGCTCTTGTTTTCAGGAGGAATAGAGGCATATCCCAAGCCCTACCATCACTTTGGAATGCCACGCGAAAAGTGGACGCGGCGAGGCCTCGCGCGGCGCGGCTGTGGGACTTTGGGGGATTTCTAACACGGGGGGTAAGCTGCCCAAACAAGGTTTCCAAAGGGTTAACAAGGAACCGGAAAGGCCCGTCCTCATGGACCGCCCTAATCGTCACCGCGCTTGCGCCCTCGGCCCACCGGATATTCTGCATTATCGGCGGCGCGCCGCACGGCCCTGTTCAAATGGCTATATGCGCGCGCAAAACGGCGGCACGTTTCTGCTGCGGATAGAGGATACGGACAGGGCGCGCTCCACCCCTGGGGCGGACGGCGGGCGATCTATTACGGGGTTGAACTGGCTGGCCTCGATTGGACGGCGATATGCCATTAGCCAGTTCGCGCGCGCGGATCGGCACGCCGAGTGGCCCATGCGATGCTTGCGACGGCGGGACGGCGTATAAGTGTTTCTCTAGCCAAGACGAGATCCAAAGCCTTTCGGGGAGGGCGGCGAAAGAAAGACGGGCGCTCACCTGTTTTCAAAAAGCCCTTGCGGATGCGGCCTCGGCCACCTTCCCCGATCTACCTTATGTCGAAGTGTGCGCCTCAAGCGCCCCGCAGACGTCGTGACGGTTGACGCGCGGGACGCGGTTCGGGCGGGACCGTGACGGTGCGCAAACGACCAGGCTTGATGGACATGGTGCTTTTGCAGCTCGGGACGGCCCACGCCCACGTATATGTTGGCGCGTTGTCGTGTGACGATCACGATATGGGGCGTGACCCATTTGTGATCGGGGCGATGATCACTTGGAACAATGCCGCCGCGGCCAGGACACAGATTTCTATGTGGCGAATGGGCTGGGGATTTGCCTGTTTTTCGCGCATATATCCGGCTGATCCACGGCGAGACGGGCAAGAAGCTGTCCAAAAACCGGCCACTGGTGCGGTCGGGGTCGAGGAATACGCCAGCTGGGCTTATCCGGGCGGGCTGCAATGCGCAACTATCTGACCCGGCTGGCGTTCGGAGCCACGGGCGTGACGAGGTGTTTACCGACGCCCAAGCGCTCGAATGGTTTCGGGCTTGGAGGGGATTTGGCAAGGGCCCCGCGCGCCTTTGATTTGAAGAAGTGGGAGGGAGAACATGGCGGCGCCAGCAATTGCGATGATGGATGATGCGGTGCTTGTTGCTGAGATTTCTGGATTTCTCGTGCCGTCACGGGGGCTGCCCCCATTGTTTGCAGGTGCAGCATTGACGGGCTGGTCCGTGCGATGTATTGCCTCAAGGGAACGGGCCAGATCATTCTGAACTGCTTGAAAAGCGCATTTTTGTCTGGAAATCGCCCCTTTCAGCCCTGATGAGAAGTCGGCAAAGGCCCTTTGATCCGGTATTCCCGTGTGGGTATACTGCAGAATTGACGCCGACCTGCAAAAGTGGCTAGCTGGACCGAAGCCGAATTAAGAGGGTGTGTGTGACCGCCGTGCGGACGGGCAAGGCCTGAAAATGGGCAAGCTTGCACAACAACGAGAGCTGCGTTGGCGGACGCACTGTGACCCCCAGCGTGTTGATTTGATGCTCGTGATTGGGCGCGACGGACCATCGCGCGCCTGACAGATGCGAGCAATGGTTGCCGACCGGAGGGCTAACACTCGGCCGCGCCCTGCCCCAGCCAAACCCTTTAGCGGGAGTGGTTGGAACCTGACGCACGCGCCTGCCCGCCGCGTTCCTTGAGAAAGGGATACATACATGGCTGACGAGCAGGCAAACGCGCGACGCGGTACACTGGATGGCTGAAGACCGTCGAGTTTCCCGGTCTATGGTCCGGCGAGCGTTGGCCCGATTGTCATTGATATTCTGGAAAGGCTCTATGCGCTATAACGGGGCGCTTGACCATAATGATCACGGCGTTCCTCCTCTCGGCGCGTGCGAGTCCGACCATCAGCCTGATGATTTGGATGGCGACTTTGAGCATCTTGCTGCATCGCGGGCTGATCCGGATGGTTGATCAGCTGGGGTGTGTGCATGTAGTCGCACTTATCTCGAGCGGTCTCGTGCTATCTCTCTATACGGGCGAGTGCTCAAGGCTCGTCTGAGTGGATAGATTATCGGGAGCAATTGTGCGGGTGGGTCGACCAACCACACGATGCTGCGACGGGGAGCCAGGAGAGTCGTATTTGAACTTAACTCGGGGCTTCCGCTCGTGAGCGCACGACCGGCCATGGGCGTCCGATGACCGCTTGTAGATGTGGTGCAGCGGAGTGTGTCCGCATGTTCATCATGACAGTAGCCCTATATTACGGATGTCTGCGTGCAGCGGCGATATGTTGGCCTTCCATTCCAGTTCTGGATTTGCATAGATGGTCGACGAGTTAGCGGCTTAGTGGCTCTATTTAGAGGTATTCGATTGCGTCGAGCTGCGTGTATGTTCCTTCGTTATGACGGTGGGAGGGATTAGTGCCGATTGAGATGTTCGCTGCGCGCGACTGTGTGTTTGGCCGTCTGCCAGGCCGAGGAATTGTATGAGGTCGACCCGATCGGCTCAGCCGTGTAGCTATGTGAACCAGATATGTTTCTACCCGCGCATGCGTAGTACTACGAGCGAGGAAGCTCGCGTCCGTACCTCGACGTGACGCTTGCGCGCTTCCTCATTCGGAGTTTTGCGAACCCGTATTGTCGTGGTATGTCGGCGGCTCGTAGTGCGTGGTGCTGTGTGGGGTCTCTGCGCGATTGGTGCGGATCGAGGACGCAGGCCTTGCCTTAGAGTGATGGGATGTGAAGGAAGGTTCGGCAGCCGCTGATCGCGATTCTCGGAGTGATATGTGCACGCGCCCGAAGTTGGCTCAATGACGATCGTCCGCGGCGAGGCGGCGTGTGTGTCAGCCGTGCGTCTAAGCGATATAAAACCAGCGATCCCTGAGCTCGCGCGACAGTGATGAAGTCTCTAGTCCGCCGATGAGGTGGCGGTGTCGATGCGCTGGTGCGCGTGGCTCTATGTAGTGAACAGAATCCAGAGTTCTTCGAGGTCTGCCATGGAAGCTGGAAGGCCGCTAGCGCTCTATGAAGCAGTGATCCCTACTTTGCGGACAAAGAGAGCTGGCTCTTATCCGTAACGTTTGTGATTTCTGTGATCTGTCATTATCTTCGGCGTGCTGTCCAAGCTCGATGTTTTCACGCCGATCTTTGCGCTGGTCAGAGGCACGGTGAGTTGGGATTTCGCTAGGTGGCAAGAATGCTCGGATCCGACTCCTGCGCAGAAGAGCATCGGCTCTCAGTAGTCAGCTGCTTAGTCCGCGTGAATTATGACGGTACTGTGGCGCGATTACGGGTGCGCATGTGGATACAAAAGGCAGGATGATCATGTGTGTAAAGGAAGACCGTCATCTCGTCTGTGCTAGCCTCACCCGATCGCGAAAGACGCCGTCCTTCTGGGGCGGCGTTTTTCTTGTGCGACCCTTCGTCCCTTAGCGTCTAGGCAGGTCGGATTGTTTATTTAGCACTTAAGGATCAGGATGGATCAACTGCTAGACGAACATGCCGCTTGGGGCTGGTGGAGCGGATCGGCTGGTTTGCAGACGCCGCCGACAGTTGATCACCTACGCCATGCGCACGATGTTGCCGCTTCGGGATGGCGGCCCTGGTGTCGAAACCTGTTCTTCTCGGTTACGCTATCGCAGCGAGTTGTGCGTGCATTTATCTTGACCATGTGAATGAATATGACTGTCAGGCGTCGCTCTATGAAACGTCTTAATAGCGGCGTCTATGTTACGGATATCGCCGGCACATCGCGAAGTGTATGAGGAGAAGTGCCGACTGGAGCCGATCAAGAAGGCGTGTGTATGGCAGGATGGCTCGACGATCCCATGTGCTGAGCGCCGCTCGACAAATCTCCGCGGGTGACTGCAGGGAGACGTATGATAGTCCTGTCAATAAGGGGCGGGGATTGCGCCATTGTGCCCCGCGCTCAATCGCTATATGCCGGATCAGGCGGCTCGGAGTGGATCACGACGTCTCCTAGGCTCCGCTTCGGTAGGGACAATCGAGCCCAGACCTGCATATGTGCTGGAGACAGGACGAGTCCAAATCTTGACGTGAGAAAGAGGACTGACGTTTTTTCGACCGAGCGTTACGGTAGCGTGCACGGCGTGTCGACAACTCGGTCGCTCCGGCAAATAAGCGCCAAAGTTAAGCCGGTGCAAAGTTGGTGTGAATGCTGTGCGGAGATTAGTGCATGGTCGGCACGTGGCAGTGCTGCGCGTGTCCATGCGGCAGTGTATGAGACCACGACCCTCAGCACTGCCCTGTGCGTTTAATATATGGAGTGAGTGCGTAACCTGGTAGGCCTATGGCCGTCGGGCTGGTGTGTCTGGCGCGTGATCAGCGCTGCGATCGCCCTCTCGCGATCCCGGCTGTATACTCGGGCGAATCGACGACTGCGTTGGTCGCCCGAGCGGCCCGCTTCCGGGTAAGCCGTCACATCGCCCGGCCAATACCCTGATCAAGAAGAGGTTCTTGCGCTTAGTTTTGCTGTTCAGGTGCGATCGCCTGTGGTGGTGATCTGCGCCGGAACACCTTCGTGCGCCAGCCTGCAAAGTGCAACTTGGTGAGAGGAGGCGACACAAAAAAGCGCGACGGTCCGATTAGCCGCCGCGGGCAGCGTGTCAGGAAAGCGGACCGCGAGAGCGTTGCGACGATCGCCGCCGCACACAGGTTAATCCTGATACGGCATGTCATTTACCGTAGATTTTGATGAGACGTAGGCGCGATCTTTTATAGGTCTGTGAGCTCTGGGTCTGTAGTCTCGGCGATGCCACTTTTTTTCGTATGGGGTTGCAATGCTCACTCCGAAGCACGGGTGGATACACCTCACTCAGAACCGCGCCGACCCGGTCCGCGCGGCATCCAGCATACTCGACACGGTCTCACGTAGCGCCCAGCACAAGCGCTGTGATTGCCTGGCAGCCGATCGTAACCCTCGGGCATGGTCACTCGTCGAAGGTCTTTATGCAAGCTTTTGGGATAATCATCTGGTCCAGCAGGCGGTCGCGGCAAGCGGGCTGACGCTTCTCGCCGCCGCCACCCTCGAGTCGCTCGTCTCTGTGACACCAATATGATCATCTGATTATAGTAGCGGCGTGATCGCGCAGGCCTTTTGTGCTAATGTGTATGATACCGTGTCCTGAGCCGCCGCTCCTCGTCGCAACCCTCTCAGATCCGAGCGAATTCCCAGTCAAACGACAATTCCACTGATCCACACCTCGCGCGTTCGATGCCGGCACGTCGACGCGTCGTGACTAGAGACCACGTCGCTCGGCACTGCAAAGCCTCAGATGGTCGCGGTCCGGCCTCAGCAGTATATTCAGAGAGCAGTAGCCGTATAAATGGCCTATAGTGATCGCCCAGGAGTGCCTCCCAGGAAGTGGTGTGCGTGTAATCCGGCCTAGATTCTATGGCCTAGCTAGTCGTGCACAGCAGCTCTCTGGCCCTCCAGCTCCGTGCGTATTGACAGAACTGAATGCGTGGCGTGCGTGCTGCCTACACGCATTTGATGTAGGCTCGCAAGTAAGTCACGGAGCCTCGAGTGGAGTATATGCGGCCCGCGCTCCATACGTGCGACGCTAAGCGTTGCGAGTGCGGCCTGGGCTACCGGTTGGACCAAGTAACGGCTTGGGCTGCTGCATTCGTCATCGTGAACCCTCGTCCGCAAGTGAGATATACGTCTAATAGACTTTTGCTCCTACAGCCGTTGATCCGCAGGCGTACTCTCGCGGTGGTCCGAACATGTGTGTTGTGAGAGCGCTCAGCGCTCTGCATGGTTTCGCGCATAGTTCGAGTACAGTAGACGAGTCAGGGTCAAAATTGGTTGGTAGTTGAAGGTCACAAGATCTCCTCGGGATCCTGACTATACGCCGGTTGACGCCTTCGGGCAGGCTCGCAGACGGCAATCTCTCCCTCTGACTGTGAATGTGCGTCCGAGGTTGTCAGCCGCGGCAGCTCTTGGATTAGGGGTATCGGCGAACCAATCGCGGATCGGGCGTGGAGTTAGGCCCCGGTATTACGTGGCGAGATGGAATGGTCTGAGTGAGCTTCCGGGGCGGTGTGCGTCACTCTGACGTTTGGCAAGCTCTGCGTCGTGTGATGGCGGATGTGTGCGCAGTCGCCACCTTATCGAAGGTGCATGCAAGCACTCCCCTGATATGTCGGATCTGAGCCGGGCAAGTGCGGCCAGTGGCGGGTTTGACGCGCGCCGTTCAGCGCCATGGAGGGCGGTTTTGAACAGCGTCTCATCGTCAATGTGGACTTCCGCCGCCGGAAACGCCGGTGACGCAGGACGATTTGCCAAGGGGAATTCGGGACCGTGATGCCTGTGTGAGGTTGTCATGTGGCTCGACCGCCTCCTGAACGAAACTTTGACCGCTTGGTGTGTACATGCCGCGCGTCGCTCGCGAGACGAGTACATAGACAGACGCGAGCCGCGAGACTGGATTGTGCTTGGTTCGACCGCTCGCGACGAGGAGGTGAGATCTGTGACTCTCTCGTGCGCTCCGGAGTACTGTGGGCCGGACCCCATGCTCTCAGATGTATGTCTCCTCGCAGGGGCCAGATCAGCCCGCGATTGGCCCGTGGTGGTCCTGGGGGCAACGACTTGGCCCGCTGGATGCCCGCCGCCCTTACTTTCGCCGAAGAAATGGGTGCTGGCGGTGGACGCTCTGGTGCCGGACCCGACTGAGGAGCTCGCGATGCCGGTCAAGCGCAATGGGTTGAGAGCGCGCACTGAAATATATGGGGCTCGAGGCCAATTCAGGGCCGATTACCGCGTCGAATGGGACCGGGGTATTTACGGCTCCTGTACCAATTCGCGCATCGAGGACCTGCGCGCTGCGGCGCGCAGGTGGGCTAAAGGGGGCGCGCCAAGGTATCGCCTGAGGCGTCAAATGGCGATGGTGGGTGTCCCAGGGTCGGGTTGGTCAAAGAGCAAGCCGAGCTGGAGCCTGGACCAGACTATCATCGCTTGGAGGCTTTGAATGGCAGTGATCCAGGCTGCCTCCATGTTGCCTGGCGATGAATACCCGGACGCCTGGATTCCGGCGAGCATTGCGCTCCACATCCAACCCGCAACTTGAGTGGCGTCGGTAATGGCGGGGGGGCCACGCATCTGTAGCCCGGCCATCGGCGGCAGCGGGCGGGCGATTGCCGGCCATTTCGTCGGTGTGGGTCGGACATGCTCAATCAGGAGGTCAGGGCGGCATGAAGCCTTGTTGTATCAGATACTGTCTGTGGTTCGCGCCCTTGGATCGTGCCGATGTGCGGGATACCCGATCCGATCATTCCAAGCCAGTTATCGCTCGAAGTTCGATCCGCCGTAAGCGGGTTCGGCAAGACCTGTTCGGAACGGTGGCGTTACCTGGATGAAAGGTTTGGCCCCCGGAATCAGGGGATGCTCGCAACCCCGTCCCGTTGGAAATCCGGTGTTGCGCTTATAATCAGCCCCAGCCGCCGTTATGATCGAAAGACGTAATCCGCCTCGCGCACGGCTTCCTCGTCATGTTCCACAAAACGATTCACGGTATGCTTTGTCGCGCAGTTTTGAGCGTGGTTTAAACGACGGTCTTGTCTCGCGCTGGTGCAGGCCGATGGACGGGTCTTGCCAGGGAGGCCACTTGTACGAGGCAGAGCGACCCGTGCAGGCCTAGAATACCTCCTCTGAGTGTCGTGACCCGCAGACGTGCCCGCAGGTCCATGCGTGGATATCCGGCACTCCGGACACAGTGGCGGTGCCTGCATTGTCTGCGCCAGCGTTAAAGAATATCGTATAGCGGGCGACTCTGCTTTCTCAAGGGAGGGACTCCCGAGAGCGTACCCGGCACTCCTATGGTGTGATGGGCCGTGTGGACAGATATCTCGTTCTTCTGCTTGGTATAACACTGACTCGCGGCACTCTGTTGACCACCAATGGGAGTCTCGTGTACCTTGTTTAAGCTGAACTAAGGGACGGAGTATCCGACGGTGTTTGTGATGACGCCTCGGGATCGGAGGACCCCAAGAAAATCGGCGCCGCGAGTTGTCGAAGGTCCGTGCTTCGAACTCTTCTCACGGCTGTGAGCGTGACTTCGCGGGACGACAAAGCTGAGGCTCAGCGCCGCGAGGCCACCTCGAGCTATAAGGCGCCGAGAATGCCCAGTGTACTTTTTGTAGCGCTCGTAGAGAAATCTTCCTTCGTCCCGCGCAGATCCAGGTCATGTGGCTGTCTCGCGGTTTCGCTCAAGGTAAGGCGACCGTTCCACTGTGTGGGACAACTGCCGATCTGAACGCGACCGGTGGAACCGTGATTTGAGCGAAGCAGATCCGGCGCGCTCTCGCTGCTGTCGCCGGATGAACTGGTGATAGTCGGCCTTCTCGCCAGGACGCGCAACTAGAGTGGCATGACCTGTCTGTACATGTCGAGGCGCCACGGTACTTTCCAGCGGTTGGTGTGCTCTAGCTGTCCAAAACCCGTAGTGATTGTGGTGAACACTGGCGTCTCAACTAGGTATATGCGAGAGATGATATCGCGTGAGAGATTATGACCCGTTTGCTCGGAGTGGTGGCCAGAGATGCTATCGGCCACCTCCGGTCCACTTCTGAGGCGGTGAATTAGGGTTCTGGAGAGCCTGACCCTGAGGCGTGCGTCAAAAGCAGACAGATACTCGCCTGCGGTGCGAGGAGCCATCGCCTGAGTCGGGGCATGCCAACCATAAGGGGGGCGTTGCCAGCGAGAAACAGGCGCGGCTGCCTGCCCTCTCGGGGGATGGTGACGCGCTTGGACGGGGCATGCGAACGTTTCTCCCGAAGACGCGCGTGGTCTGTCAAAGGCCTCGCACCTCCGGCCGGGGCCGTCTCAAGAATGGCGATTGCTCCGTTCGGCCAGATCAAGGGCTGTGCGGATGGAGTCTGCGAGGGCGGTTGTCTCCAGCCTTCGCCGCACCACAGGCGGTCAACCACAATCGTCGAATTGTCGTGGACGGGGAATTTTCTGTCGAGCGTCGTCGGCTCGTCGAGTTTCATAAAATTCCCCGTCGACCTTTAACCCTTTTTGAAAACCTTGCTTGCGCAGTCATCCATTTTGCCTCGCGGCTCATCCGCTGTTGCTCGGTCGCGGATGATCGGGAGCGAGCAGATAGCCGCGCGTCCCGTCCTCTGGAGCTCTCCAGGTGATGCGATCGCCACTATCTTGGACCTAGATTGTCGACTTCAAAATCGGCCCAGGCCTGAGCATGATGGTGGGGCTGTGGGGGGTGCCGACGCGGCGCGAACAAAAGCCGCATGTAGTCGTTAGATTTCAGTGACAGTGCCGACAGTAGAGCGGCGGGTTTTTTCGAGGTTGGTTTTTTGTCGCGATACTGATTGCGCGGGGGCTGAGGCCTGAGATTGATCCACATCAAGCGTTTCTGCATCATATCAAGGAATTGACGGGCGTAAGCGCTAAGGCTTTCCACCCATGCGGCGCTGGCTTCAGCATAGATGGTATCGGAAACGCAAGGCTGGATTTGCCCGAGCCTTGACAGCCCGTGGTAATGACCACAAGCTTATCGCGCGGAATTATCCACGTCGATGGATTTTCAGATTATTGCTCGCGCGCGCCGGCACTTCGATTTTGAACTTCTGCTCAGCCCATGGTTCCCACCTTTTCTCTCAGAGGTGCATATAGCGGGTGGTGCATGAGTCTCAAGAAGAAAACCGGAACATAAAGGGAACTTTAAGCTTTTCTTTTCAGCCAAGGCCTGAAGGGCCAAGCTGTGACGGCGATTTCCTACGGCGGAGAGTAAATCCCAGCCGACCCGAGCGCGTAATAAATCTCCGGCACCCCACAAATTTGGTGAGCTTCTGTATTCATGAGCGCAAAGATCGGGGGCCCCGTGCCAGTCACCGGTTCCGACGGATTGCCCCATCTGCGCGATCACCCGTGGCCGCGGGCCTGCGCGGGGGCCTCGGCGTCAGATTCCCGGGGATCATCCGCCGCGAAGCTGGCCCGGCGGGATTCAGGCCCATGGCCAGGAAACAGCACCGTCGCGCTGCCCGCGATTGCAAAAGGCCAGCGGAGGGCCCAACGCGGCCGAGCGCCCATCCGGCAGAGCACCAAAAGCCCCAAACGGCGGATTGGTGCGGGCAAACACGGGACTTCAAGACGCGGCGATCCAAATAGGCCCGCCCCAAGCGTCCGATCAGCGGAAATCAGCGCAGCGTGACCCCAAGGCCTGGGCCGGCCCTGTGCCAAGGCCCGCGTCTGCCGGCAGCAGCGTCCGCACAGTGCGGCAACGTAAACCAGATTGTATCTCGCAATACGGGAACCAAGAACCAGGTGCGGCCGTGCGCGGGATCGCCGTAAGCCGTGATATTGCGCGGATGAATTGGGGCGCAGGATCGAGCGGTGCGCGCGGTCAATTTTTCGGCAAAGCGCGGCGCGAGTGCAAGACCGATGCCGGGCAAGGCCCGACCCCGTGCAGCACGCAACAGCAGGACCGAGGGCCGCCTGAGGCAAGGAACAGTCGGGAAAGATCAGCGCCGAAGAGTGCGCGAAAGAGACACGAAAAAAACATGGCCCAGATGCTTCATGGACCACGGGGCGCGTCTTTGTCGGTGGGCGACTTTGGGCCATGATCGGCGCGGGCGCAACGACGATGCCGAGATGGGAAATTGCCTTCGAAAATGCGCAGGCCCAGCAGGGATTGGGAAGGCGGCAGCAGCGCTCTGGTGCGTTTGGGAGTGACAGGGATTTGCCGCCAAGGCGGAAGGCTGCCAAAGTGCAACACGCGGCGCGCGCCGCCCCGAGGGCGCGCCTCGACGACTGCGCCCGCCATAACGCCGCCCTGGCGGCAGGACCGACGAGGCCGGGACGACTCTGAACGGGATCGGCGTGGGAGCACCCGGTGAGGCGTGGTTTTGGTCAGCGCCGCGGAGGTCAGGCAGTGTCCAGGGAGATTTTCTTGCCGTGAAAATTGTGGGCCGCGCGACCAAGAGGCCGGGGCGGAGAAACAACAGGGCAAACGGTGAGCCCACCCATCGAGTTTTTCTGCGGGGTGCCCTTGGTCATTGCAATGCGCATTGGCACGGTGATACGGGCGTATCGGGTCAAGGAAGATCTCGCCGCGAGCAATATTGCGATTTTTTCGCAGAGAAAATGCACGTAAGGCCAAATTTCAGTCTGCGAAGAATTGATTCAACCAACTCAGTCAAAGACAAACGAAAAAACTGTAGGGCGCATAGAAAAGAGGGCTGCGGCCATTTCATCCCCGCAGCCAGGTATCGCTGATCAAGCCCTAACAGACTGTAAAACAGATCAAGAAATGGATCGCTCGCGCCCGTCAGGTTCATCGAGCACGGCCCCCGTGGGCATCATTTCAGACGAACGGTCGGGTGCGGGAAACACCGTCTCCATCAGGTCCTGCTCTTGGTCGTACTTCCACTGGCTGGGCCCACAAGTTAGCACTGAATGGTATTCAGTTACTGGTCACTCCAGTCTGGCCGTATATCATATTGTGCGCGCCTCAGCAAGAGCCTCGGCCTGTGCGTCCTCGCCGAAGATCGTCTTTGATTCAATTGCCCTCGGGCTTCGCCAAGTCGCTATATCGCCTCTGCCATTGCCATGAACGGAATAGGCGGCCAACCCCTCGCCCTTTTGGATGCCTTTTCCCTTGGCTGCGCCTCAGTGAACCAAACGCTGAAAAAACTTGCGGATGGGCAATAGGTTGCAGCCCTCGCCGATAGGAAGCCCGAACTGTGCATTTCGGGATGGGCCCTTTCCTCCTGCCGCAAACCAGTTCGGCAACCACTCAACCACGCGCTCGTGGGATGCTTTTCTATGCGCACAACCAAAGGTGCGGCTCCGCGATGTTCCGCCGATGGCCATTAACGCCCATCCCGACCCGCGTGCGGCAGTAAATTCGTCAGTTCACAACTTATTGGGTGTGCCGCTGTCGATCTTGACGCCCGCCTCTTTTCCAGCGGCCGGGAGGCCGCCTTTCGGTGTTAGCAAAACAATGCCCACGGCGGAAATGACTGCTGTCAAACTCGTGCTTCTTCCGATTACTTGCAACTCTATACCTCGACCCATATGGGGCGACGACTTAGCACGTGGCCGACAAGAGCGCCCTCGAGTTGTCTGGGCCCCTCGCATCGGGGCCTTTCCATGATCTTTCATGCGGCCTGCTGAGGCGAAGGTCCTTTTTGGCAACCAGGCGCTTGAATCTCGGCATCTTCCACAGGCAGTGCCACTGACGGTCCATGACCTTCGCACCACGGTCCTTGTCGGACCTTAGCCGCGTGTTTAG
>Ga0163217_1119604_pt1 | contig 13770 bp, 14 predicted proteins | sample SynspAceP_FD_185933 | JGI IMG/M metagenome (GOLD analysis project Ga0163217, IMG submission 185933) | Saline lake microbial communities from Ace Lake in Antarctica - Synechococcus sp. Ace-P (PacBio error correction) | ecosystem: Environmental > Aquatic > Non-marine Saline and Alkaline > Saline ... | reverse complement strand
TCTTTTGCTCATCTTGTATTACAACATTACCTGCCACGCTCCCTAGTTGTGGTATGGCTTCCTGCACTCATACGTTGTGCGCCATGATTCGGCAAGAGCATGGGCAAACTCATGCCCCATTTTACAAACAGCAACTCCTGTTTTCTCCTTACAAAGGGAGTTTTTCCCGTAAAAAACAATTTTCCACAGGCATACACCAAGCATTTTACAGTCTCATTCATTTACCAAAATTGTTATCCCACTTATAAATCCTTAAATAACCGGGGATAACCATTGGCAGTCAACCAATCGTTCGGCAGCCTGCAGCCATTCGACTGGCCAGTTTTGCGTAATCATTTTAGGCATTCATCAGTACCGGTAATTACCTTGTTAATCACCAAGAAATTGGCGCGTATTGGGCAAAGCCGTTGGAAAAATCTGACTATTGGGAATAAAAGTTCAAAACCTTTTGTCCTGTTAAATGGGTTGGTCTTGACAGCCGCAACCCTAAAAAGACCATTATTTATAAAAAACAACTTTTTTCATTTTAGAATATGTATTTATCAACGAAAAATTACAAAAAATTACGCGCCAATAATGTGCAATACAGAAAAATCTTGCTTATATGAATATTATTATTATTTCCGTTTAGCTTAACGTCCTTAAAATCAACCCATTACTCATTATCTACCTGATCTGCTTATTTTAAAAGAAGTCCATGTAAATTTATTAAAGGTTTTATTAAGAAGTTATAAAACTACCATCTTTAAATTGTTGGATAACCAAGCTGTCTCTCCTTACCTTAAAATTAAAATTTTCTAAGGCTGTACCTCCTTTTTGGTAATTCATACCATCTTGTCCGTCCTCGTAAAAACGTTGAAGGGTTTCCACCCGTTTTTGTAATACACATCCAAGAACCAATTCCTTTATTTCCAGTTTCACCAACATATTGCTGAACGGGATATTTGGGAATCATAGCACCTTCCTTAATGAAGGATTGAATTCTTATCCAATCCGGCAAATACCCATCTCCATTCCACACTACAGCCTTCATTTGGTCCAATATTATACCAAATACCCCTAGTATATACATCCTCGTCCTTGCGCATTAGGTTCCTTACCGGGCATATTAAAATTTGCCCCTCCCACAAAAAAATAAAATTTCATTCCGTTCTAAAATGGGTTTAATTGGTCCTCTTGGTCAAAATGGACCAATTGGCTTTAAAACATAGGCACTCCCTCTTGGAGTATCTATAAAACATGGTATACAAATAGGGGCAACAATTGATATCGTAATTCATTAAACTTACGTTACTATATGGCTTACTTCATCGTCAAAATGGACCAAGGCTCTTCATCACCGTGATCTCCACTGGAATGACTCTACAAAAAGGATGGAATACCCCAATTTGAATCCATCTCGCAAAAAGTTCCCCGTTCGGCCTGTTCGCGCAAATTCCACAATATCCGAACCGACGAACGAATATCCGCTCATACACATTCTTTGCGGCCTGTACATTGTGCAATCCATAATGTTCCCATGTGGGCCACATTATCGCGGTCCATGTAGGAGGGAAAAACCTTTGGCGTCCAGCAAATGCCGCCCTGGTAATTACAAAATGGTCCTCTTTGGGGTAAACGTATTTCCTTAAATTCCCTCTAGGTGCCGCGAACCATCTGCATCCCCATAAACATTGTGGGCTTTTCCTGTGGCGAACAGGGATGCCCGTCATAATCATGGCGAGTATCCAAAGGTGCGTCTTGTCGGCACCTCCATAACTGCAGGTTTCGTTCATATCGTTCCCAAAGCGCATGCCACACCAATTTCGGTCATTCATTTCCTTATAAAGCTCGGGCCCACCCATTCCCTTACCCTTAGGGGTTTGGTTGAATCTGGAAAATGCATTCCCCGGGCCATACCTTTCCTTTCATAAAAGCACCATCGGCCCTTTTACAGAAAGAAGTCATTCTCCACAGCCTCCTGATAGACCCAATAATCCTTATCTATCTTAATTTACCCGGATCGATCATACTTACCGTCTTAAATCCTTTCTCCTCTAAACGCGAAATCATTTTTTCGGATTTGGAAAACGGGATTTGTCCCAAGTAAAACATCTAAATCCGTCCATATAATCTATGTTTCCAAATAAATGCATCACATGGGATTCTCAATTTTCTAAAATTTTTGGCAAGGACCTAACGTGCTTTCGGGTAGTAGTTCCATTTGGATGATGGTAGCCCATGGGCCCCACATGGAGGCAATTCTAGGGGGCGTCCCCGTTAAATTGGTATATGCCTTGACCACTTGGCTTCATTTGGGTCCATAGATAAAATTGAATAGTTCATCTCTCCCCCATTCGGCCCAAAAACTGGTTACATTTCTTCGCTCGTGCGCAAAAATCGAAATTGGTTTTAAAGGGTATTGTCCAAGAAAATACCGTAGGATTTATTACTATGTAAGCCAATAAAAAAGGAATTGCCTTAATATTAACGGATCTTGATCTTTACATAGGCAATTGATCGGTTACCCAATTGCGTAACCGCTTGCCTTTTGAGGCTTGAAAAGGGGTTTTTTTTTTTTGTGGCTTTATCGCCCAGACATAAAAACTTTCGGCATTTTGAGTAATTCTTACTCCATTTCAACCGAATTTACCCCCAAAACTCATAATTTTCTTCCAATGAAAAACCAAGCTCATCCTCATTAATAATATTGCCCTCCAAATCCGATATCTGTATCCTTAAGGTTTTTTTTATCTTACAAGCACCCTAAGTTTGGGCCGTAATTACCAAGATACTCTGTGCCGTCTCTTCTACCTTAAGGTGATTAAACCTAAGCTAACATCAATTCACTGATAGGAATAAGAGAAAGCGGTGTTTCAAAAATATTTTCGGTAGCATATCTAAATCTAATTATTACTTATCACGCAAAACCGTTATTCTCTAAAATAACTCCATTGAAGTTGTGAAATACAATTTATCCGTATTCCCGTGATAATCAACAATTTGTATTGGATATAAATTGCCCTGTATTTCAAGTTCAAGTATTTTGGTAATCATGGCTAGTCATTTTTGCGAATACAAAAAAAGAACATTCATACGAATTAACGAAATGATTGCTTTTGCAAATTATACCCGTACCGTATAATACTCATAATCATTTAAAAACGACCACACCAGTGTGAATAGTGATTCCACGGACTTATCCAAATCCATGCCATAGGCGTTTTTATAATTTTCAATGTGCCATTTTTCATTGCCGGTACCGCCGTATTTTGGTCAATTCGCTATTTGAAAATCTCCTTTAATTGCCGGATTTGGAAATGCCCATTCTGTTATTTCTCCCGTGGGAATTGGTGTGAAATTACAAGCTATGTAGATATTTTTTTCTTAGGATCCGATGCCCTTTCTTATGTAAGTCAAGACCGAATTTGGGGCATGTTCCCATAATCTATCCATTGAAAGCCTTCAGGGTTAAATTGTTGCTCATGACGCCGGATACTCATTGATAAAGTTTGTTTAAGTCCTTATCACATTTTGGATAACCAATGTGAAAATTCATATTGCAACAAGTTTGCCAATCCAAACTTGTTTGAAAATTCCATTCGAAGATTGACGAAAATTCGCCACCATTAAAATTAAAATTGGTACCTGGAATGGGTATACATGTATCCCAAAAAGTAATCTTAAGTTAGGGCAAAAATTGTGCCATTTCATCCACCAGCATCCTATACAACAGGGGATTTTTTTCCATAAACCACCTCTCATGTGAAAATGAAGCATAAAAATTCTCAGTAAAACGCATTAAGTTAGCGCTAAAAGTTAAATCGTTCTTGATGTGCTTCCTATAAATGGTTCTTTTTAAAATATTTCCAGAGTATCGTGCATCCAACCCATCATCCATTTCAGCCCAAAACTAGGCCTTTCCCATGCTTACTGGCCTTGGATACCATTGAAAAAAGAGGTAGATCCCTCTGCCAATCATTTGTATTCCTCGGAAATTGGAATAAACGGTTTCATTTAGTTCCCTTATAATGAAATTGGCCTCAAAATTCCATTATTCCATAAATATTGGGTTCCCATTCCACCTTCTTCCGCGAATAATCCAAATATATCATAGAAGCTACCGGCATCTAACCCTTTAAGGCCATCTGCATGAAATTGAATCTAACCAGAACATTAGCATTACTGGATCAAAAAAGGCCCTAACCTCATTATCTACCCATAATAAATATCAAACTTTTCCAATCTGGGTGATATCCCTTTCTACTATCGGGTGCTCATAAGGTGGGATCCGTTCAAAAAACCTAAAAGCATGTGGCATCTTCTGGGAAAAATGCGGAAGGCACCCAAATCCAAAAATAAACCCCAATTCATTTTGGTGCAAAGTATCACTAATAATTAAAACCCTTTTCCAGGTTTTCCAAATCAGAAGTGGGAGCAAAAATAGCCAGTTAGCTGATATCCCCAAGACGCGATCATACGGGTACTCCATTGATCGGCATAAACTCCACATGGGTAAAATTCATTCTCCTTAACATATTCCCACAAGATCTACTGCCAAAGTTCCGAATAGGTTAGATAATCATTATCGGGAATTTTGGCTTCAGGCAGCCCAAATGCACTTCATTAAACGGCCATAGGGTTTATCCCCAAGGCATTTTTTCCTTTCTGCGTTTCATCCAAGTCTCATCTCTTCCAATCGTGTTTGGGCATCCCAAACAATTGAAGCTGTCATTGGAGGTGTTCACAAACTTGGCAAAGGGGGTCAGCCTTTTTCCGTAACTACCCCGTGTTATTGAAGAATGAACAATGTATTTATATTAAAGCTACCCTGTCCCCAAATTCTGGAACAAGAATCCTTCCAGATGCCACTTCCGTCCAACGAACATTAAGTTGATTGATCCGCTTCATTACCAATTATAAAGTTCGCCAACCACCGAAACAGACGCGCAGACGGAGCCCAAACGCAAAAATAAGCTACCTTTTAACCCCATTGACCTCTATGAGATGAGATCCCAACTTTCATATAATTTGAAATGCTTACCACTCTTTGAATTAGGTCGATATCAAAATCTGTAAATAAAACTATGCGGGATACTACTTTTGGTCATGATTACGTTATTAGTACAAAATTAGACAACTTTGGTCCGTAAAACTTACGGGTATACGAACAGTAAGTTTTAACATAAAAACCTACTTTGCAAGTATAGATATAAAAATGTGGAACGCTTTTTGAAAACTACTATAAAAAATACAATAACAATATACAATTTCGAAAAAAAACGCTAAAATAAATATTATGAAAAAGTTACCTTATTACTCGGCGCATTTTATTTTGCTTTATTTTTTATCTCTTGTGAAGGCCTGCAGGACCTCCTGGCTATGGACGGTTTTGATTGGGACTTGGACGGACAAAATGGACAAAATGGAGAGGATGGTATTCCAAGGGCAAGGTTATTTGAAGTAGACAATGTCAACTTCAATTATTGATGGCGGGTGGGTGATATTTATTCTTACATTATTACTTTTCAGGAATTTCACTAGTTTCGAAGTTTTTTGATCCGACGCTGTTTGGTTTATAGATTTGATGGAACTTTTGATTATCAAGATACTAGTGCAGCATGGCCTGGAGCTTAATTCCACAAAATTCTTTTTAACGGAAGAACTTATTCAATATACGAAATGCCCAACCCTTTATAGACGTAAGAAATATTTATTGACGGAAATTTTAATATGGCCAAATTTAGATACAGCCTTACGGATTAAAACCCAATTGTTCAGAATTGTCATTTACCTAGCCAATATGCCCGCAATCAAAAATTGGATAAATCAAATATTCAATTGCCGTAATGGAGAAACAATTGGCGTTGAAAAAAAGATGGTAAAAGCGATTTTAAGTTGAAATTAAAAAGTCGCCTCTAAAATTTTCCTAGCCCTTATTTCCTATTGGATTTTAAGCGGCTATTTTTATATATTAAAAACCATAACTCTAAAATTCACGCTACATAAATACTGCAAGTAGCTTCAAATCATTCGTCTAAACCATTAAAAGAAAAGGGCCTTATGAAAAAAATAATATTTTGGCACTATGCGTTGTGTTTATGGGATGGCCAAGGAACTTCTCAAGAAAAGGAAGTATCCAAAACAGATTGCTAAAAAAAAGGAGCAGTTTTAAAGTTTACCAAGACTGAGCGGTGCAAAAACAGTTGACGGATATGCAATTTATGTGCTGCGCAAAAGCAGGTACAGAAAATCCGGGCTCAAGTTGAATTGCTCAACAATAAAACAAAAAGGGGTATATACTTGTGCCGCTTGTGGGCACTGAGGCTTTTAAAAGCGACCACAAATTCATTCAGGAACTGGCATGCCCAGTTTGACAGGGAGATAAAAGGAAAATTGTTGCATTTGATGGATTTACGATTTGGGGGCTATGCCAGGCGAAAGAAGAAACCACTGTTCAAAACCCTGTGGTTGGGCACTGTTGAGGCCACGTTTTTAACGATGGTCCTAAAAAAACAAACTTGGCGAGAAGGACATTGCATTAATGGCAGCCTAAACTTTGTGCCGCGAAAAATAAGTGTCGTCAATAGTTTTTAAAAATCACTTACTGTATTAGGCTGGGCCATTTTCCATTGGGCCAGCCTTATTATATTCCCAATTTAATTAAAAATTGGCATTCCGTGTGAATTTCAGTATGGTTTTCGTAACTTGGCACTTCATAATTTGTAATTTATTCAAAAAAAATATAAATGAAGCAATTTCGATATTATTTGTATTAGGTGAGTGGTCCTGGAGGTTATGAGCCGCAATCAGAAAAGCCTCTCATGGATTTAAGACTGCCTATAGAAAAAGAAAGTCTGGTGGCGTTGTTTAAATTGGGATGTATCCCTACCAAAGCATTATTGAAATCCGCTGTTCAGGTTTCGAATATTTGCTACATGCAGCCGATTATGCGACTAAAGCTGAAGGTGTGGGACAAGGACTTTGACCGCTGTTGGTCAAAAGAATCGACAATGTTGCGATGGCATTGAGTAAAGGCGTCAATTTGATGAAAAAAAAAAACAAAATGAAGTCATCAAAGGTTTCGCGAACCTTAAAACCTGGCAAAAGGTGGAGCGTTTAAGTCGATGATGCGTAAGGAATACCGAGTACTCGGCCAATAACATCATTATTGCTAACCGGGGCTAAGAAGCGCGAACACCAAAACCTACCACAGGATGGCAAAAAAAATTATAGGCTTACCGTGAGCAATGACCTTGGATAAACAACCAAGGAAAATGCTAGTTGTAGGTAGTGGTTGCCATAGGAATAGAATTTGGCCATATTCTATAATGCCATGGTACTGACGTAAACCGTAAGTGGAGTTTTGCCAAATGGTGGTACCAGTAGAGGACGAAGAGATTTCCAAAACAATTGGAAACGCTCCTTGAAGTGCGTCTTATACGTAGGACACGGATATAATAACATTAGTTTGGCCCTCCTACATGAAGCTTAAACATCACACTACTTATATTACCTCTGGTGAAGGAGTTTTTTAAAGAGCAAACCATAAGACAGCAAAGGCGAAAAAAATTCTTGAAGCCGTATATAGTTTTTATCCGCCGTGGGTATTAAAAACCAATATCGAAAATATTGCGTCTAGAAAATGTTGGGAATTGGCAAAACGCGATAGAAAAATCTTATGAAAACGATTATTACCCCAACCAATATTCACGGGATATTTTTGCCATCGGTATGTTACACCGCGGACAAGCCTTAGCCCACGTTGCCTCCGGCAGAAGTAATTCTTTGTGTTGAAAAAGATAGCTGATTTGCATGTGGAGCCATTAGATTATGGGCAATATTCCAGGATGCACCTACTCCTCACCTGAAATTGCATCTGTTGGACTGACCGAAAAACAGGCCATTGAAAAAGGATACGCAGATTTAAAAAGTGGGCAAATTTTCCTTTCTCCGCAAGTTGGAAAAAGCTAGTGCTATTCTGGTTAAACAAAGACGGATTGTTAAAGGTGATTTTCGACGCTAAATTATGGTGAATGCGGATGTCATTTATGATCGGTGCAGGTTGTTACGGGACATGGATTTTAGCCGAAGCAGTAGTAGCCCGAAATTAGAAACCACTGGCCATGAGATCATAAAAAGCAGTAACCACCCCATCCTACCATGGAGCGAAGCGGTAATGGAGGCCGTTGCACATTGCATATGCGAGCAAAGTTAATACACATATAAATAAAAAGGCTAGTTCTTTTAAAAATTTAGACCGTTAGGTTATCAAAAACTTGACGGGTCTAAAAAAATAATTAAAATCCACGCAACACCGAAAAAAGATATGGTTGAAGTATTTTAGTTTGACCGCTATTCTCGAAGGAATATCCTATTATTACTTTTTGGCATTTGGAATGCCTTTAAAATATTTGGCCCAAAAATTACCGGAACCCAATATCTACATTGGATATGCACCATGGCTTTCTATTTCGAATGGCCTATGTCGGTTCGGCCATACTGGTTATGTTGTTTGAAAAGAAATGGGACTAAAAATGTTCCGTTTATCCTTTTTATAGCCTCTCCTTGTCCCTTTTGGCCACTTTCTAATAGACAGAATACCTAAGCCGACCACAGGATGGCGTAAAAGTGAACAGTCTTCAATAACAGTTTATAATATCCGTCCCCTGTTATTGTTTAATTTACCGTTTTCCAACTTAGATAGCTATAATTTTTAAAGGCAATCCGCAAACCTTAGTCTTTATTCAAAAAAACTTTGGAATGGCCAGGTCGTAAACTTTTTAGTTCCGAAACCCAATACCACAACCCTTGGCAACAGGGGGAAATATAAGAGCGTATGTCTAAAATTCTTCACGTCCAAAAGTTATTGCCTAATATGAAACCTCGAGCCACGGGTGTGTGTTATTCCTATTTTATGTCGTCGCCAATACCAAGAAAGAATATGGTATAGGCACCTGCAGTTTAAATTATTGCCCTCATATCCTTCAAAACCAACCAATCGTGCCAATTTATTAAGAATTTCCCTTCTATGTTGGATGATAATATTCAATTGGCACTTCCTTAACTTAATTGTAGGGCTAACAAAAATACTCTTCGAAAGTTTGTTTTCCTTTAAAACCTCCGGCTTCACGTTTACCCAAAAAGATTAAGATTAGGTCCTTTGATAAATTATGAATTTTCATAGGCCTAAATGTAAGAAATTTGTATTCATAAAAAAAGAGGCCTAAAAAATACTTTTTAGCCGCCTTACCCAAATAAGGATAAACAATCATTCTCAAGCTACTCTTAAATAACACGATTAGTAAGTTGAGCATGTAATGATTTGCAACAAACCTATTTAGTTAACACAATACGCCATATTTAAATAAATAGAAAATGGTAGAATTTAGCCACTGCTAATGGAGTTATGGCACAAAACAATACTATTGCAACCCAAAAAAAGTAACTTTATATTTAACCCATGAAATTGGAAAACCAGCGCCCTTTCAGGATTTTCAAATTATCTAAATTTGGAAAGAGGATGATCCAAAAATTCCATTAGCAACTACTTTTGGATGTGAGAAATTAGTGTTTGTTTTCTTGGAAAAGCCCATCAACTCAAGTGAATCACCAATACACATTGACAAAAACACCATAACAAACCAATTTTATATACGAACTAGCGAATCATGTAATCCAGCTTCACAATCTAGAATTATACCGTGTTAAAGAGCTTTTTCAATTACCTGCGTCTTTGAAGAGTATCGCAAAGGACAACCCATGGGAATTAATAGAATCTCCAAAGATTGGCCGTAAACTCCCCGATACGCTATTGAAGAAGAGATAAGACCTAATAACGCCATTGACCTTTCATACCGAAGGAGAGGCCGCAATAGGGCCATATTGGCAAACACTATATGGTGCGGACTTAGGGTTTCGGAACTTATAGGTCTAAGAGACTTCCGATCTTTATTTTGAGGAAGACTTATTAAGGTTACCGGAAAAGGAGACAAAACAACGCTTTGTTCCATTTAGCGAAATCAACAAAGAAATTACATTAAATTATCTATAGAAAAGAGATACGCGTACATTATGGCAATCAAAAAAAGGTTTTTGAAGACATATTATTTTAAACCGCAGGGGAAGGCAGTTAACGCGCGCATTGATATTTACCATTTATAAAACAGCTTGCTTGACAATAGTGGCTTCAAAAAAGCAAAAGCCCGCGGCATACCATTTCGGCATTCTTTTTGCCACACAACTTATTACAAATGGGGGCCGAATCTTCGGGCCATTCAACAAATGCTGGGCCATGAAAGTATAACCACTACTGAAAGTATACATTGCATGTTGATCGCACACATTTGGGCAGAAGTAATGAACAAGTTACCCATCCTAGAGCGGGATTAACCTCAATAATATTTCTATTGGCCCCAGACCTTGTCTAATCCTTAAAAGCCACTGTAATCTCTATTGAAGGTTTCTAATGATTAAGGGGCTTCCCTATCGAATCGAAATATAGTTATACACCCAATTTACAAAAAGGACAACCATTCTATTGTCTAAACCCAATAAGAACAGAAAAGGTGCTACGAAACATCCAAACCAAAACCAAGCAAAAACCCCTTGAAAATCTTATGTTTTTCATATCCACACTGCCTTTGTTCCTACCAATTAGTTCGCCATACTTCCCTTATCCTTGTACACAAATGGCTCCATTTAGTTTGTTATCCAACAATCTTTTCACTAGATTCTCTCCCAAAATTTCTCCCCTGTTGTATGGCCGGTTGGGGCCAATCATAGAATGCCCTCTAGGCCACTTCTTGGTTCTGCATGAAGCTACATCCCAACGGCGAAAATGTTGTGGTAGGCAACAACGCTGGATTATATTCATTCACCGGTATCCTACTCCCTCCTACCAATATTCTTTTGCCATTTAAACCCTTTTAAATCTTCCACCCCTTTAACACCTGCAGCCCAAACCAAGGTTGCCGTTCAAAATTAGCCCCTGGAATCTGGTTACTGTTTTTCCATTAAACCGTTACCCTGGTGTTTTTCCATATTTAGCACCCCAAAGACGGGTCCAAAAATCCTCTGCTTTTTCAGAAGCCTTACGCTCATTTCCTTAAGAATACGATTCCCAGATTGTTATAAGGTGTATTTGTTACCCTTTCTTGTATCCAAATCAGGATAGTCCTTTGGTAAAAATCCCCTTTTTTATTTCAGCTAAGGCACCCGCCAATTCAACTTCCGGTTGCGTCCTGGCCCCCACAATAACAAAATTCATTATGTCATTCCCCTTTCGTGATATTGCATCGGTAAGCCAATGCCTGCTCAAAATTTTCCAATATTCAGACTTCGAAGAATTTAAGGATTCGGAGTATGGTTTTCATGGCCATACTGTTTATTTCAAAATCTCCCTATTCCCATAGTAAATTGTTTCAGAACCCGTGCAATCACCAAATAATTCATTAATCCAAATTACCGTTATATTTGGTCACAATGAGATTTTCCTCGTTTTTATTTCTTCAACATTTTGCCAGCCTAAAGAAAAAAATTTGTGAAAAAGCCCTTTAAAACCTTTTGCGTGAATAGGATACGCTATTGAATCGGGTTCCAGGTCCCCCAGTTGATACAATTGATACATGTAGTGGTCTGAAAATTATGGCGTAATTATGTTTATCCAGAAGAACTACTTGTACTTCCCTTATTTTTTCAATCATTCTGCTATGGAAAATACAGCAAAACCACCACTATAATAACAATTCTTGGAAAACTTAGTCTAGGAATATTCATACTTCGTAAATTGGTTAAAATTAAACATCGTCAACTAATCCAAGAAGAAGAAATATGGTTTTCAGTATATTTAATCCCCTTATTTTATGATTTAAAGATGCATCTACATTAATATTAGCTGCAAAAACACCCCGCATTGAACAGGCTAAATGCATTTGATTCTCAATATTGTACCTGCTTCAAAGAAAAAAATTACTTTTTGTCTTTAATAATTTAAATTCTGCAATTTCTGTTGTTACAAAACTTAATTAATGGCTACAATCATCAAACTAACTACTAGAACACGATGACCAAAGATTTGGAACATCAATTCGTAACAGAATTAGAGTGCAACAGAATATTGTACAATTAAGGTCTGCACATTTGTACACCAATGATTAGCGGATTCGCATAATGATTTATTTCAGGAAATATAAACAATACAATTATGGAAAGCGTATCCAAGTTTAGGGGCGAATCCCAAATTTAGTTTACGTGGATGTACCGGGTTGCGCTGAAGTACAGCAATAACACTATATAGAAAATCAAAAAAAAGTGTACCTACCCAGGATTATGAGTCGGTCATTTTTAAAATTAAGCGGCATGAAATATGACCCCCCAGGCCGAGGAACAACAACTTAAAATTTGATGGTACAAATGCCGTAAAGCAATTGGGGGAGTATTGATTTAAATAAAGCGTGTCTTTCTCTTATCTGGAAGATAAGAACTATACAGAATATCGAGAAAACTCTGGGTATTACCGAGGGTAAATGCAGAGTAAAAAATGAAACCGAATTAAAGAACAAGCTAAAACCATTTTAAAAATTGCCCTAGATATATGGATGAATTGCGAAACTATTAAAAAGGGATTGGCAAAAAAAAGGACAAACAATTGCCACAAGTCTCTTTGTGGATGAAATTTATTAAAAATGATATGAAGAAATCCTCCTCTATTGTTAAATGGATTTTTCTTCAAAGTATTATTGAATTTGGCATTGCCCCAATTTATTATACTTTCTGCCCTCTATGTCCAAAAGTCTGGCTATTTTGAAAAGATTAGGCTGGGTAATTTTTTATTGTTTATCGAACAATGTGTTGCAAATTCCGTGGTATTGTTTTCTCTTTCAATTGTTACAAAAGATACAAGCGAAATATCTTCAATTGGGACAGCGCTAAACAACTATTGTCCAACATTTTAAAAAACTAGAAAGAACCGTAAAATACTATGTTATTTTTTGTTTATCCTTGATATTTGCGTCCTTTATGTAAGGGCAACCGGAATATATTTAAACGAGGACCCTATGACCAGCCATGGGTTACAGCTATAGCCTGCAGAATATCTCTCCCGAAAAAATTTAAAAAACTACTTTTGATTGCTACTGTAGTTGTTTAGGGGTCGTTGTTACCCTAGTGATGGGGAACTGGCATCTATTTTTTACTTTATGGAATACCCTCAAGAAACTTAAGAAAGAATTACAGCGGAAACGCTAGAGATATGGATATTTAAACCTTGAATTTTTCGTTTTTTTATTTTCCTCTTCGTAAGCCATAATTCACTTTTAGGAATAACCTTTAAGAAAGAAGGGTGTTGCTCAATGGCATACTCCAATTTTCCAATAATGGAGTCAAAAAAGATTTCAATCTCTCATAGTCCAATCTCCAATGGCTCCTTAATTACCATAATTGTTAGGATTCCTTTCTTCTTTTATACGTAAACCCCTTTTTATCAATATGAAACGGACGAAAACCAATCTATAACCACAGGAAAAACCACAATAGGTTTGTATTTTTTTATAATATTGATGGGTGTCCTTTCCGCAAAGTTCCACCGGTGTTGTAGTCCCCTGCGGAAAAGGGAATTTACCCAACCGTCCTCAAGGGCCGTACCAATATGGATAATATCGCTAAAAAAATTTAACTCTTCCGCAGTTTAATCGATCCTTATCCTTCAGACCGCCAGGTCACGTTCTTACACTTATAGACCCCGCATACGCCAAAATCTTGGGTCACACGGCTCTTCATGTTTCCAGCTGC
>Ga0163217_1036466_pt1 | contig 13771 bp, 15 predicted proteins | sample SynspAceP_FD_185933 | JGI IMG/M metagenome (GOLD analysis project Ga0163217, IMG submission 185933) | Saline lake microbial communities from Ace Lake in Antarctica - Synechococcus sp. Ace-P (PacBio error correction) | ecosystem: Environmental > Aquatic > Non-marine Saline and Alkaline > Saline ... | reverse complement strand
TCGTGTAGCGCCATGAAAATTTTCTTTTACATCATCGGGTTTCTTTTTTTATACGCTTGTAAGCATAAAAAGGAGCGTTTTCTGCCGATGTTTGTTAAAATCACTGAACATGAAAGTATTTCGGTATCTTCCGATTTTTTTTCTGTAAATACACCGCCACGGTTTGAACATATTAGAGCTCGAGACCAGCGAAGGCTTCAAAAGTTTGTTTATATGTTGTTCGTTTTAGGCTAGGATCTTTTTAACGTTTTGGACATATATGCTGTTTAACAAGCAAATTTTTCATAGTCACATTCGGCTATATTTGTACTGAACTTGTTTGGTGCTGTCATGAATTTTTGTTTTTGCTTTTGATTAAGCTACGGAAGTTGTCTATAAGTAAGGGATTACTTAGCTTTTTTTAGATTAATGCTTTTGGGATCTTGGAGATGTTAAGTGAATTTTATTTAATTTTTGTGTTGTTTCAAATTCCTTTCCGAATTTCTCCTTATTAGATTTTAGTACAATTAAAAACCAGGGCTATCAGTTAAAAGGTCCAAAAATAAGTCCTATAAATCAAATATTGGGGACGCCGACCAATACGCAATTCTAGGGTTTTCAGCGGGATGACATGTGTCTAATTTTTTAAAATTACAGGCGAAGTAGGTTATTGTTGTTAGCCTACACTAGTTATACATAGGTTAGATACCCAAGCTTGAAAGCTGTCTCCGTGGCAGTGTGATAATAAAACATGGTAAAATTCGATTAATAGACTTATAAGGGGGAATTACAGATCTTACAAAAACACCGTCGCCCAGAGAAGAGGGTTGTTCATATTAAAGGATCAAAAGCAATATTGCACAATTACTTGTGAGGCGGCTCTAAAGGAAGCCATAGCGTTAGACCTTCACTTAGGATTGTACATCTTTACAATCATCTGATATATTTTTGCTTCTAGGGATTTTATTATACAGCGATTCTTTAATTTTTTTCTATTGCGTAAGGCATATAATAAAGCATAAGGTGGGGGGTGGGATTGCTTACAGCATAATATATTAAAAGTGCACACCGCAAAAACTCTAGTTGATTTTCAGATAACCACGCAGGAACGGCAGAGGGGTCAATTGAGAAGTTAAGATCATAGCCTATTTTATTTTTCTAAACACCTATTTTGTTCTTTCCCGCGCTTGGGATCATTTTTTCAGAATTATCAACGGCACTTTTTACCTTATCGTTAGCATTAAGATTAATCCCTGTATTTACTGGGATTAAAATTCACAACAGAAGCTAGCAACCAAGCTTAGCCGCAAGGTTTATTAATCCAGCCTTTTCATACGGAGCTTAGCATGGTTTCCGATAAAACTAAAATAGTGTATTGGCACCAAGCACCCCAGTGAGATCTAGGTAGGCATGCTGATAAAAAATAGAAAACCTAATTGATACAAATTAAGCAGTGTAATTAACAATGCCGGATGTTGGTTTAGGGTTGATTGTGTCATAAAAAAGGGTTTTTATTTAGTTATGGTTTGCAATTATTATTCTGAGCCACATCACTCGGTTCATTAAAAAGTTTCCGTATTTCTTAGCATATATAAGGTGAATTGGGCTACCAAAGAATTAGAATTACGCAAGATAGGGTCCCATAAAAGATTATGAGTTCACAATAGTGCTGCTGCACGGGGTAGGTGATCCCGGATTTGCTTCTCCAAAAATAGGTCTGCCTAATAGTTTGAGTTTTTCCATGACAAGATAATTACGGCTGTTTAATTAAAGCAGCCTTTTCAACCGTCTTCCATTTTATTTGATATCGGTGGACGGCTTAGCGAACATTAAAGCAAAAGTATCGTTATAATTCGATGATACAAAGTCATGAAATAGGCCACATTAAGAGTTGAATACGTTCGGGAGCATAGTTCTGGATGTAATCATTTTAATGCGGGCAATACCGCGGTTACCATAAGCTAAATCGGTAATAAAAAACTCAATGACTAAGATTAAAGGCAACTTCGAGCTCTTTCGGTGGACTAGTTATCCACATAGGCATCTCGGGTTTGCTTTCACATTCCAAATTTCATTTAAGAGAAGTTTTAATTGGTAAAATGCGTCCAGTGGCACGAATTAATAAGGTTGCAAACCATTTATGGTAGCAATTAAGTTCTTATCTCGATTTGAAAAGATTTTCAGATATCATTAGTTTCAATAGGGTGCTGCATAGCTGCCTAGGCTGAAGAAATTTCGTTAGTCAACTGGGCTTGTTACATTGTCTTCTCCGCCAAACACCCTACGATTATCTAATGATATGAATTAGGGTCCTGGTAACGATATCACGAAATAATAGGCTACACGTGCACTTTAATCGCGCAGGCGGATGGTTTGAGGCATTCCAAGCTTTGTAGGGGTTTCTACAAGTTAGAGGATCGGTAACATCTGGTTAGTTTAATTTTTTTATTATTTTCTTTGATTCAATTTGTTCTGAGCTTTTTTAAAAGGATGAAAATGTGTGTGCGAAAGTACAGCAAGGTTTACCTATATTAACTGTATCCGTTTTTTTATTTCTCTATAGAGTAGGGCTTATTGTAGTTTAGCCTTGACTTTCGCCACAAGGTTTTTCAATGGTTTTACGCTTTACCGAAGGAGTCATATTTTTTGATTCACTAAATAATAACACTAATAAGAGATATATCAAAAAAAACCATGTGGACTCTGCGCGGCAGGGTGGGTTTGGAGCTTGTTCCATCACCTGTCCCCGCGGTGGTTGGAGCAGGAGCCGGAAAGGATGCGGCGCGCCACCCTTTGCCCTGTCATGTGATGGCACTGGGCGAAACAGTCTTTGGCGCGGAATTTTGCGGCAGACCCAATTGCGATACGGAACGCCTGTTGATCAGAAAAAAAGGCAGATTCGGCAAGCAGCCTTTCCCAACGTGATTCAGGTCATATCGTGATCGCATCGCCGACCGCAGGCGATGCTTGCGGCATCTCGGCATGCATACGGGTGCGATATGGCTTCGCCCCTGAACATCAACGACCTGCGGCGGAGGATATTGGCAACGCTTGCCGTTGGATCTGGTGGCCAGCAGCGGCGGATGTTCAGGATCGGTTCATTGGGGTCAGAGGATGGTTTCTGCATCCGCTTGTTCAGCGGCTTTGTCGGTTTTTTTTTTTCGGAACAAGGATGACCGATAGATATTTTCGTCGTGGCAGGAATGTCAGGGGCAGACAGCACCTGCTAATATATGGACAGGGCCGATATTTGCCGTCGGCGTTATTCGAGCAATATTTGAAAAGGAAACTGTGTGCAGCCCTTGAGCAGTAGCACGCCATGGGTGAGCGGCTCGAGCGAGAGTTTGACAGCCTTGATCCACCGGAAATAGGAGCGGGGGATTTGAGAGGCGAAATACTCGCCGTCGAGCGATCACTGGCAGCGGGCATCCGGAACCGCCGACTACTGCGTTACGCGCATTGCCGCCTTCAGGTAGTTGCCAGGATCGGACGATCCGGTGGAAATCATGCGATGTTATCACGCATCCCCGGCAGTTTCTCAGACCGGCACGGGTGGCCACAAAGTTTTCGTGTCGCCGGCATTCATCCAGCCCCAAGGCCGCTTTCGGCTGCAAGGCGTACTTGCCAGCGCTGTTTCGTCATCCGTGGCAGGGAAGCCGCACCGAGCATAGCGTGTCCCGTGACCTGAGATTTGGGCAGGTATTTGGATTTGTAGAGCGCGGTATTTAACCCGCTCCGATACTGCGGGGCGCGGTTTTCGACATCCATGTGTGCCCCGGCAGAAGACCTTGATCACGTCAAGCCACGCGGGCAGATCCAGCCCTTGCGAGGTGGGCGAACCCCAGCGCTCGTGCCCATTGCGGCGATATGACGCCGCCAACAACCTGGTTGACGCCTGTTCATCGCGGAACCGGTCCTGGTTGGTCTTAGGCAGCGGTGCCACGGTCTGGGCATCGGTCCGGACTGCGGCGGGGCACCGTCAAAGGCGGGCAGGATGATGACCCTATTGACAGGACAGGGCGGCTTCGGATGCACGGAACCGATCCGGCCCCACTTGGTGCGTCCAGATTAATGCAGGCCGCGCGTTGGGATTGGGATTCCAATTTTGCCCTTTGCGAAATGGTGATACTGTCGCGCAGGACAGGATCGTACCACCCTGGCTTGACTTGCCGCCCATGCCATCGGTGTCCGAAAAGCGCGGGTTTCAGTCTGCGCCGCGTTTCAAGACCCGCAGACCAGGCGCGAGTTCCGCGGAGGGGTTGCGGTTGCGTCAAGTGCATGACGGCCTGCGCTCTCAAATGTTTTGCCAACTGCGCGCGTTCAATCCAGCCCATTGGACCGTCCATGACGCGCGCATAAAGCGTACAAAACCCATGCCATCGACCCATTGATCCCAAGCAATCACATAAACAGTCGTGCATTGGTTATTTTCCCGAACAATCAAAACCCGGCCACGTGTGATGGCAGGCACATAGGTGATGATCATCACTGCCCAAAACGGTCAGACAAACCCATTCCAAGAATGCGGAATGATCTTTTTCGACCGGCGTTTTGCCACGGCGCGGCGCAAAAACAGTTTCACCCAGCGGTTGGCATCGTGATATGCCAAGCGCCGATTGCCACGATGATCAGACCAAAATGGACAGGGTCCCACACCGTAAGCCGGCAATCGGCGCAAGGATCGGTCCGCACCAGATAGCCGCGAGGGTTTCGTTATGAACATGCCAGATCAGCTAACAAGCACATGCCGCCAGCAAAAAGGCGATTTGCGCGCTTCGAAATGTCCTTGAACCGGCCGCCTCTTCGGAAGCCCGGAACAGGCTGTCAGGAACGAAAAGGGATGCCGCCGAGATGATGATCGATGATGGCGAGGTCGAGGGATGATTCGTTTTCAGTATCGGGAGCATGCTGGAATTTTCAGCTCGCGTGGTTAATTGGCAGCCGCGTCGCGCTTGATGCAACAGCGGCGGCGCTGGCTTCTGTCGGTGGTATGAAGAGCCCGAATAGATGCCGCAAGGATCCGACTGGCACCAGCAAGGCAGGCGTTGGGCATTAAGTGCGCGCCGCGATTGCTGAGCGGTCGTCGCGTCATTCCTTGCCGTGCCGCGCACGCGGCAGATTCACAGTTACCGCACCATTAGCAAGGTTGCACCAGAGGCGGGTCCGAGGCCTCCGAACCATGTCTTTGCCGATGGATGTGTCGGTGGGACGCCATAAGGATCAACGGGATCGAGGGTGTATCAGCACGCCAGTTCGCCGAGCTTGCTGCAATGGAGGCGGCCATCGGTGCGGCGCGGGGTAGCCGTGTTTGACAATGCGGATCGGATGCGACACCAATGGCGAATGTGGTTGGCGACGCTTGGAGCGGACACGGATGCGAATCATGCAGGTCAGAACGCAGGAGCAGGCCAGACCGGCCCTGACATTGCCGCGGGACCATGGATTTAGCCAGCTCGACAGGACCGGTTCGAGATGCCGCGCCGAATCAGGTTGCTGCAGAATGTAACAGCGGGAAGTGGCATCAGGGAGCTTGTCGATTGCCGGTGAACATTGCGCTGCGCCACGCGCTGGGAGGAGCCCTGCACTTCAATTCGATTTACGGGATTGCAGAGCCGATGGCACAGGCAATCGGCTACGCAGCAGAAACCAATATGGCCCGTGGACAGGCCCAGGCGGTGTTATTGGTGACATGGCTTGGATATGGACGAGGTCCAAGCCAACTTTGCGCGCCCCGGATATCGTCAAGAAGGATCGCGTGATGATGATTGAAAACCGACCCAACGGCAGCGTGCACTAGGCCATGCAACGAAATCCAAAGCGGGCGAGCTTTTGTTTGACCCGTGGGTCATGGACAGCCCTGCCAGAACAGTGATGTGAGAACGACAGCAGCGCGTTGGCGAACATTGACAGTGGACAGCCCAGTCGCTGGCGGCGAAAATTTTGCTGGATATCTCGACGAGTCTGCCCCGTGAAGGAAGGCACAGAGGACCCCAAAAGACTACGCCAGACTCATCGTTACGAGGTGGTAATCGACTCGGACCTGTCGAGGGAGATCGAAAACCAAAACGGGTATGACTTGAACAGGGCCAGTGAGCGGCGATCACCGAAAGCGATTCGACAGGGCATGGCCAGTCCGGTGCTGAAATTTCAATCGCAGGAACGCGGCATCGGGCCTCCCGGTAGGTCATGAAAACGGGGGTCTGCCGGCGGTTCTGTTTGTATGCAGAAATTATTCCCACGGCTTTTGAATGGCTGACCATCTCGGTGCCATAATGGTCGTATTAGACGCTAGGCGCCTCGGCCAGCCGCGAAGGAGGCCTTGTCGATTATCGGTGATCACTTTTCCTGCCGTTTTCCAGCAACATTAGCAAAGGCCGCTTTTCCGACGGTTCTACTTTCGGCGCGCGTTTGCGGGGCGGATGCTTTGCAGCCTGCGTGGAACAGCCCCTTTGCTTCGTCGGGACAGCCGTATACAGAACGCGAGGGCAGACGGCAGAGGCGATAGACATGGTCCTGTCAGGCGAACTATTTGCATTCGAAATTTCGCGCGGTTGATACGCGGTAACGGGGGTTTCTCTGACCGCCACAACGCCCCTGTTGCGCGCGGTGAAAGCTCGGGGAAGGCATTGGCGTTGGGGAGCACCCATGCCAGCTGAACGCAGTTATGTGAACTTGTTTTCTCGTGCGCAGTTCGTCCGCAGTGTCGCGGTGTGTGCGGGGACAGCGCGTGGCGAGTTGGTTCAATGGCGGGAAAGCCGTTTTCGGACTTGCCAGGATCGACAAGGTTTGTTCGCATTTGGCGCAGCAGTTTCTGACGATATCACCATTTTCCGCACGGCGCGGGCAATGGTGAGTTCGCGGACAGGGCGGCCAGATCGAGGGCGAAATCTCGGGCACGAAGTTTGACCAGGGCGTCGGAGTCCACGACCACGGTCAGCGATTCCGATCTTTGCAGTCTTCGATTAGTGCGTCATCGGCTAGCCCCAAGTTGGCCAGCGGGTGGCCTGTTCGCCGTGAAGGGTGCGCCCGACAATTCGGTATCAGGTGTCGGATAAAGGCTGAGCGCCAACACGTAATGGCGAGGTCGGCGACAGCGCGTGTGCCCCACAACGATGTTCGCTGCGCTGCGCGGCCTCCGGTGGCCAGAAGGGCGGCTTGCAAAGCCCCCGGTGCGATATGTTTCTAATGCTCGTGTCCATGAGCTTTGGTGTGCGTTCTCAAGGTCATGTCCCGCCCCCCGGCCCCCGTCGGCCCATATGTGAACGTGACAGATCGTGGCAAATCAGTTCGGGTGTGACCCCAGCGCTTGCGGCGCGGGGTGGGATGTAGATCTGTCCGGGCCACTTGCGACAATGCTCGGGGGATGGCGGGATATGCGGGGTTTGATCCCGAGCCGGTCGACATTGCGGCCCCCGCTATGCTTGTTCAGTGGGGTGTGCGTCTGGTCAACCGTGACGGTCACCCCCGGGAAGGTCAGTGTGGTGGCAGCACCGGATGCTCTGCTCCAGACGCCGCAGTGAAGGTTATAGGGCAATTGCACGGTGCAGGCGAGGCCAAGGTTTGAGGCAGGTGCGCGGACCACAAGGCAGGTCGCTTCCTGCCTGCCAGCGGCTTCGCGGATGATCCCCTGCAAGCTGTGGCGCCTTGTTGGGGCGACGGGACGGAAATCGTCCCGGAAGCGAGGCGCCAGGTAATGAACCCCTTGCGGTGCATCGCGCACGCATTTACCAGTCAGCTTTTGTGTCCATAGGTCGGAACGGCGGCGCAGGGCAGGGGTATCTTTTCGGAGCGTGGCTTGGCCGACCAGGAAAACACCCCGTGGAGAGACGAGAAGAAGACGGCGGTTTCGGCATCTGCGGCAGGCATCAGCAGGTCATTCGTGGATTTGGCCAGATGAGCCATCCTAGATCGTAACGCCTCTGCTGTCCCGGGAACACAGCCGACCGATGGATACAGATAGGCGGCGCATCTTGCGGATCTGGCCAGAACTTCGGGCCGAGACAGCGTCCGGAAGCGCATGGATACGCGATGTTGCTGGCGGTCGGTTCGCGGCGCTTCGGCATATTCGGTGGGCAGGATGCCGGAATCGGGCTCGGTCCCGTTCAGCAGCATTGTGTCGGCGCGCCCGAGAGCCGTGTACAACTCTGCGATTAAACCCGGCGCTCCTGTCATATGCGCAAAGTCAGATCTCCTCCGGAGATAGCTGAACGATTGACGCGCTGTCATCCTGGCCAGATCGGCTGTGAATTGTGGCTGGCGGGTTGGTCCTGTCTGCCTGTCCCTGTGATCATCTGTTTGAAAGGGCTCCCATCGTAGCAAGAGTGAACGGCCAGGAAACATACGCTCTCCGATAGGTCGCAGCCCATTGCGGTTGTCGCCGAGATCACGGACATCCGGCCCTGCGCGGCCAGCCTGCCGTTCACGCTTGGGGACGTGCAAATGGACAGAGCGCTCGATGCCTTGGCTATTTGCGTACGTCTGGCTCCGTGTGCGGCTGGAGGTGGGCCATCGGATGGGTGGGCCCCCAGTGATCTGTCCGTCCGTGTCAACATCGGGTTTCCGAGCGTGTGAGGGCTGGAGTACGTTGGACTGCAGGTGGTCGCCATCGGTGCTGGGCAATCTCGACATGCCGAGCGGAAGAGCACTGATCGATGCTGTCATGGTGGTGCCGGGGATTGGTGGTATTGCCCCGCAGCGGCATACCGAGGCCAGCGCAACCTGCTTAGATCGCACTTCCCCGGTGGTCGAGATATGGATTCGAATGCGATCCCGGTTGGATATGGCTGTGTGGTTGTTCGATCGCGGTGCGGTTGTTGCGATGGCACGCACTGCCGCCGCTGCGGTACCGGCGGCTGGCGTTTATCGGCAGAATACCCGGACCATCGCGCCGGTGCCCGTCTTGAGGGGCTTTCGCGCAGGTCTGGCCCGATGTCCGGGTGGAGCTTGCAGGCGTCTGCTCCGATGGACGCCCTTCTCTGTGCTTGGGCGACCGGGTTGGGTTCCGCTTTTGTGTCGCCGGGCCCCCGCCCCCGATTCTGGTTCTATTTGAATTGCTGACATGGCGTGGGACGGCGGTTTCACTGATGGCTGCAGGGATCGCAGTGCCAGCGACCTTGCGTCGAGGCTTCAAGGTCTGGTATCTGGGCCCTAAGCTGCCTGTAGGTTGACGAAACCGCATCAACGACAAGGATAGGCCGGGCGGAGGTGTTATTACTGGATCGTTGGAAGGCAGGGGGAACGGCGGGGTTGACAGATGTTGGGTTCAGGCTAGGGAGGGCGGGACGAGTTTGATGTGGGAGGAAAACTTTAGGTTCTTTGTGCAATTAACGATATTTGTGAGTAAGAATTTTATCATTGCAAACTGGAAACCTAAAACTTAACGCCATAATTGATGTACTTATATCTTTGCTATTTGTAAATTGAATTAGTTTAGGGTAAAGTAATTGCGTGACCTATTTTTCCTCGATTATAGTAGCTTGCTGTTGCATTTCGGAATGGCAAATCATTTTACAGGCCATTCAAGGGTGTTTTAATTGGCAGTTAGGTATCAAGGAAAGTTGGTGGAGAAGTTACTGGTGTCGGTCTGACTTGACTGGCTCTGATTTCTCGAGTTTGTTCCCCCGCGCCGTGGTCTTCCCGGAGAGGATGTCTTCGCCGTTTTGGTCCAGTGTGAAGGGGCTTTGGCTTTGCGTGTGCTTCGCAAGGTAGTTCCGTAGATCGTGGTCTCCAGGATCATCCCGACGCTGGTATAATTGCCTTCGGATACGCTTTGGGGTGATCTCCGGCGAGAACCGTTCGACGAGGTTCAGGCCAATCGAGCCGTGGTTGGGGTGAATGCAGTTGAAGCGCGGATGTTTCCGCAGGGCTTGACCTGGGGTCTTGTGAGGTGGGTGGTTGCGAGACGAGATGAGTCGCACGCGCGGCTTGGACGGCGGTTCCAATGCGGCGCAAATGGCCGCGTGAACTCCTTGGCGGTTGGCGTCCGGCAGGGTCATTCGCGTGACCATGCCGACTTCACCTCGAGCCGCCGCGACAGGTGGTCGTTACGTGGCGCTTGTAATCATGGTCATCGTGGCCGCGCGGGCCTTCTTGAGCCGGCCCCAGATTCCCGGCTGGTTCGATCAGTGCTTGAATTGTGCGATTTTATCGTCAACGCACCAGACCACCGAGCGGGGGGTCGAGGTAAGCTCCGCAGATATCGGTGATTTTCCTCGAGACGGGTCATTCGAGACCTTGAGCGCGCGTCAGTGGGCTGAGAGCCTAGACAGATACGCCCCACCTCGACGGCGAAATGCCACCCGGCATGGCCCATGGCCGAGCGGATCAAGTGGGGTGGGGTTGGTGAGGGGTCTCCTGCACGTTTTTACATACTTGAGGCGGTTCCGTTGTTGCAGCGGCAGGCGGACGCGAGGGGGGTCTTGTCGCGCTTGAGGCGTCCTATGACCTTTTCAACGGTAAGGGCCTGCCAGCGCCAACGGATGGCTTTGGTGTTCGCCGCGTGCGATGATCTATTCGTGCGCCCAGGTCTTGCCGTCGCCAGCACGATCCTTCTGTCGAGACCAGTTTGCGCGGGTGTTGGGTCGGCCGAGCCAGAGTTGAGCTGCGCACCCCCGGTCTTCGGGGCCAGTAAAGCAATTTGTCACGCGTTCTATGCCGCCCGCAGATGACAAATGCCAATCAAATTGGAATTTACGTAGTGGGACATAGTTGGTGTGTTGTGTGGGGTCCGAGTCTGCACTTTGTACTGTTTCCTCTGATTTCATCGGTTTGTCCGCCGCCGGTCGTTTCCCGAGCGAGGATTCTGTCTCGGTCCGTTTTGTCGGTGAATGGCTTGCTTTGCCGGTTTGCTCGAAGGGTCGTAGATGTTGAGTCTCCAGGTCTCGAGCGATGGTATAATGCATTCGGATACCCCGGTTTTACGTGATCTCGCCCGAGAACGTTGAGAGGTTGCCTACGACGCTGTGGTTTGGGGTGAATTGCGTTGAAGCGGGCTGTTTTTCGCCGGCTTTGACTCGGGTCTTTGTGGGTGGAGTAGTGTCGAGCACGAGTGACGGTGCGCGGGCTTGGAGGACGGAAGGTCAATGCGGGCGCAAAAGCGCAGGAACTCTTGGCCGGTGCCGCGGCCAGGCTCCGCGATGACCATGCCGACTTCAATCGAGGCCAGGAACAGGTGGTGACGTGGCGCTTGTATCATGGGTCATGTGGCCCCGGCGGCCGGATCTTGAGCGGCACGTTCCGGTGGGTTGATTCCAAGTTAGCTTGAATTTGCGCTTTCGTCAACGCACAGCACGCGCGCTCCGGCGGGTCGAGGGTAAAGCCGCGATTATCCCCCCGTGTGACTTCTCTCCGATAACATGGTTCGAGACTTGACTCGCGTCGTCAGGATTGCGGTTGAGAGTCAGCGCAGATTACGCGCGCTCACCGGCGAATTGCCACGGCCTCGGCCATGCCGGCGGTCCAGATGGGGAGTTGGGAGGGGTCTCTGCAACGTTTTTACAATCACTTGAGGCGGGTTTCCGCGTGGCGCGCGGACCGCGAGGGGGTGGGTTATGTGCGCGTGAGGCCGTCTTACTTCATCAAGGTACGGGCCTTGACGGCGCCAAACGTGGGGGCTTTGAAGTGTTCGCCGGTCGATGAAATTCGTTCGTTTGGTGTGTTCATTGTTTATTTTGCTTTTGTGGCCGCAGCGTGCCGTCGCCAGCACGATTCTGTCGCAGAAAGCTTGGCGGCGGGTGTTGCGGTCGCGAGCGACTTGAGCTGCGCACGGTCATTCGGGGCAAGTAAAGGCAAGTGTATCGCGTTCATGCCCGACCCCTATGGCACATGCAACTCAAAATGGGATAATCTTCGTAGTATGGGGACCATAGGAATATTACGATAGAGTGTGGTTCGGTTATCAGGTTGTTCAATTGCAGACGTGGGCAGTGACATCGTTTTTTCTGCCACTAGTTGGGCTTCTGCATTTCCCGGTGTGGGGGGAAACGTGAAGGCGCAAAATAAGAAAAAGGGGGGGGGGGGGGGGGGGGGCAAAAACCTTGTTTTTTCCCCGGGATATAGAACGCGAGCAGCCAAATACTTATTTTACGAAAGCTGTGGTTTCCGAGTTCTGGACACTTTGGTTACCTGTTTCCTTGATTTCATCCCGGGTTTGTCAGCCGGCGTCCGTTCCGTGCGAGGTGTCTTCCCGGCCGTTTTTGGGTCAGGTGAGGGCTTGGCTGTTGCGTTGTGCTTCGAAAGGTAGTCCGTTTAAAGTGTGGTCTCCAGGTCATCGCGATGGTATACTGCCCTTCGGATTTTACGCTTTGACTGATCTCGGCGAGAAACGTTCCGACGAGGTTCCGCACGGACGCGCTTGTGTTGGGGGTGAATTGCAGTTTGGAGGGGATGTTTTTCAGCAGGCTTTGACCGGGGTCATTGTGGGTGGCGTAGTTGTTCGAGCACGAGATGCACGTCGGCGCTTTGGGACGCACGGTCATGCGGCGCAAAGCGAGGAATCCTTGGCCGGGTTGTGGCGCGGCAGGCATTCGCCCGAATGACATGGCCGACTTCACATCGAGCGCGCGAACCCAGGTGGTGTACCGGTGTGGCGCTTGTAGATGGGTTCATCGTGGCCGCGCGGCTTATTTGGCGGCCCAGTCCCGTGTGGGTCGATCATCAAGTGATTGAATTTGCGCTTTTCGTAGCGACAGCACCATCCGCCGCGCTCCCCGGCGGGTCGAGGTAGCGACCCGATCCCCGTTGACTTTTCCTCGAACATTCGGGTGCATCCGAGGACCTGAGCGAGGTCAGTGCGGTTGAGACGGCCTCAGACCAGATACGCCCCACGTCGACGGCGAGAAATGCCACGGCCCCCGGCCATGCGGCCGGCTCGTGTGGGTGGTGGTTGGGAGGGGTTCTGCCCGTTTTTTACAATCGCTTGAGGCGGGTTTCCGTGGCAGCGGGGACCCGCGCGGGCGGGTATTGTCGCGCTGGGCGTCTATACCTTCATTAAGGGTACGGGCCTGCCGCGCCAAACGGTTGGGCTTTTGAGTGTTCGCGCGTCGCAGTGATTCGTTTCGTTGCCGCAGCGTCTGCCGTCGCAGCCGATCTCTGCTCGCAGACAGCTTGCGCCGTGGGTTAGTTTTGCGAGTCGGCGGGCAGAGCTTGGCTGCGCACGTCTTCGGGGACAAGAAAGGCTAATGTCATCCGGTTCAGTTGCCCCGGACATGAACTGCCAGACTCAAATGGGATTTAGTCAGTGGGGAACACTGATTATTTTGCATTCTTAGGCAATCAAAGCTTCCAGAAATTTCTGTTAGCAGTTCGCGAATGGAAAAAATCAGAAGTTACACAAAATGCTGCTGTTAGCCGAAAAAATAGAAGGATTATTTTGATAACTTGTCAACCAGGGACATTTAATATCCTTTGATATTTTGGGATGTTGAGACACAAAAGATTGTGTTTTCAGTGTCATCCCTGGGTGTTTGTGGTTGCGGTCTGATATTGATTTCACGTTGGTAACTCAGGAATTGTTCACAAAGGCGCCCATTATATTTCAATGATTGAGGCTTGTTGGCAGTGGAGGGAATTACATGAAATATTGGTCGTAATGCCAGATGTTTTGGGCTGAGGATATTGATTGATGAACGGCTCAAGCGTGAATCACGGTACATGTCTGAAGGTTCAACTCCCCCTTTCCCTTTGCGGACGCTGGGCCGCGCCGCCTACTTTGAGGCTGGTATTTGAGCGCTCTCGAAGTGGAACAGCGGCGTTGAGCAGCGGGATATCGCGCTTGGAACGGGCAGGGTTTCAC
>Ga0163217_1004526_pt1 | contig 13771 bp, 5 predicted proteins | sample SynspAceP_FD_185933 | JGI IMG/M metagenome (GOLD analysis project Ga0163217, IMG submission 185933) | Saline lake microbial communities from Ace Lake in Antarctica - Synechococcus sp. Ace-P (PacBio error correction) | ecosystem: Environmental > Aquatic > Non-marine Saline and Alkaline > Saline ... | reverse complement strand
CTGTGACCGGTTTTATAGATTCGCTCCTGCTTGCGCAGTGGCGCTCTCTGTACGGCATTTGATAGCACGTGTTGTGGCCCAGGACGTAAGGCGTGATATTTTGACGTCACTCCCCACCTTCCTTCCGGGTTTGCACCGGCAGGTCTCGCTAGAGTCCCATCTTACATGCTCACGGCAAACTTAACGACAGGGTTGCCTCGTATATAGGACTTAACTGAACCTCACGGCACGAGCTGACGACAACCATTTGCGCACCTTGTAAATTGCCGAAGGAAAGGTCTATCTCTAAACCTGTCAATCTACATTTAAGCCCTGGTAAGGTTCTCGCGTATCATCGAATTTAAACCACATGCTCACCGCTTGTGCGGGCCCCCGTCAATTCCTTTGAGTTTTCATTCTTGCGACGTACTCCCCAGGTGGTGATAACTTATCACTTTCGCTTTGGCCGCTCAGTCCGGAAACCGGAAACAGCTAGTATTCCATCGTTTACGGCGTGACTTACCAGGGTATCTATCCTGTTCGTTACCACGCTTACGTCCATCGCGTCAGTGGTATAGTAGTGACCTGCCTTGCATCGTATTCTATGTAATATCTAATGCATTTTCACCGCACACTACAATATTCTAGCCACTCACTATAACTTCAAGACCGCCAGTATCAAGGGCAGTGCATTACGGTGAAGCGCAGCATTTCACCTCTGACTGAAGCCCGCCTACGGACCTTTTAAAACCAAATAATTCCGGATAACGCTTCGGACCTCCGTATTACCGCGGCTGCTGGCACGGAGTTAGCCGGTCCTATATTCTTACAGTACCGTATCGAGTCACGAACCTCCTTATTCTTCTGTATAAAAGCAGTTTACACCCATAGGGCAGTCTTCTGCACGCGGCATGGCTGGAATCAGGCTGCGCCATTGTCATATTCTCACTGCTGCCTCCCGTAGGCGTCTGGTTCCGTGTCTCAGTACCAGTTGTGGGGGGATTTCTCCCTCCTCAGGACCCCTACCCAGCGATTGTCTGTAACAGCCGTTACTTACCAACTAAAACTAATGGGACGCATGCTCATCTCTTACCTAACCTTATAAAAACCGATGGCCGAGTCAATATAACTTATAGGGCATTATCCAAATTTCTCTGGGCTATTCCTAGAAGGTAGGATTGCATTACGCGTTGCGGCACCCGCTGCGCGGTCGTCAGCGGAGCAAGCTCCCTGTTCCCCTCGACTTGCAGTGTTAGGCTGCCGCTAGCGTTCATCCTGAGCCAGGATCAAAACTCTTCATCGTGTCTTTTGTAAAATTATTCACATCACTACAAATCAAATTATTCCGAACCCAGCCCTTATGTATTCTATTAAGCATATTTGTTTAAATTTAATTTCTTTACCAATTATCGTCCAATAATTGAACCTAGTTCTTTACAATATGTAATGACCTTTTTATCTTTCTTTAAGACACTTAAATTGCTTATCACTTATTCACTTTTATCTCTCTGTCTCCGTAAGCGGGTGCAATCATACACTCTTTTTAATCCCGCAATGTTTGTTTTAATTCTTTTTTTGAAATAATTTTTGCAGGCCCCAACCAAACCACTTAAAACAACACTTTACAGCAATGAAAAAAGTATCAATAGGGAATTACTGAAAATTGTTGAAAAGACTATTACAACTCTTGCAATACACCAAAAAGAATCCACTGCCTACAAACTTTGTTTTAGGTCTCTTTAAAACTATTCGATATCAAAAGCTTCATGAAAAAAGCAGCTTTAACGCTTTGACATAAAAAAGTGCTCAGGGAAATACCTCATTCCCCATCATTAGTTAAGTTCAGTTTCAGTTACGAAACCTTACTATAATATAAAGTAATTTATTAAAAAATTACAAATTCATCAAATTCAACAGTTGTTCAACACTCACTTTACAATATATTTGCAGTCCATAAATTTATTACAGATTAAGATCAACCTTACCTGATACGGTAGTATTAGAGAAGAAATGGCGAAAGGAGTTCGCCATGGATGTTGCTAAAAATATTAAGGTTGAAGGTTTTCGCTCGAATTGTTATTTCGCAAATTTAATGACAACTTGTTATCGAAGTAACCACACCATTACTGAAGATGGTTTAATTATATTTTAGTATACATGGAATGCAATGAAGGCAAAAAGCTTTTGGCATTCTTCTTTCACCACTTGTAGTTGCACAAGCCTTAGAAGAACTCTACCTGGTGTAAACAACTATTGACCGCGATCGAAATGGATTTTATTATGATATTGGATTAGGCGACTAAATCATATTCCGACAAAGACTTTTCCTAGAATTAGAAAAAAGGTTTGGAATCGCAGAGGCAAGCACGATTTTAAAATGCCGACGGCCTTCAGCAAAAGAAGCTCTATCTATTATAAGTAGCAATAATGAATATAAAGTTGAGCTCATTGAAAAGCTTGAAGGATGGCGACAATACATTTTGCGTCATTGGCAGCTTTACCGATTTATGTTAGAGGAGGTCGATTATTCCCCAATGTACTGGCATCCACTTAAAGCGATTAAATACTAAGTGTTGGCTGGGGCGTATGAGAGTGATTGAAAAAAATACACACTCACCAGAGTTTTATGGAATATCATTTCAAACAAAAAGAGCTAACTGGAATATTTAGAATTACGTTGACAAAGCCAAACAACCGAGTCACAGAAAAATTAGGTAGAGAGGGGTTAGAACTTTTTACTTTTTCGGCTAAGTTGGTCAGGGTTTACCTTTATGGTACCAAGGAGCAGCCCTACTGAGAACGGATGGAATTTCCTAAAAGCTCAGAAAAAGTGGGTATGAAATGGTGGAAACTCCGCATATTGGCAAAAAACTCTATGTAACCTTCTGGCATTATGCAAAATACGGAGAAGACAGCTTTCAACCCATTAGAACACAAAATGGATGAAGATTTTTATTAAAACCAATGAACTGGTCACACCCATTGTGAATAACAATTTTTACCCTTCTATAAAGACTTGCCCAAACGATTTTGCTGAGTTTGGTACCGTTTAGTAGATCGAACAAAGTGGGCGAATTACACGGCGCTGACCAGGTTCGTGGGTTTACTCAAGATATGGCTCATATTTTTGCACACCTGATCAATATAGATCAAAGAGTTTAAAAATGTATGATTTATCGTTATATTTTGGCTCTTTAGGTTTTTGATAACTTTACTGCCCAGTTTTTCTATTCGGATTTTAAACAACACTGAAAGTTATATTGGTTCTGTTGGGAAAATTGGGGAAAAGCAGAAAGCAATTTAAATGCTGCCAAGAAAAAAGGTTTAAATTGGTGATCGAAGTTGGAGAGCTGACTTTGTTATGTCGAAATTGTAGATTCATTGGTAAAAAGATGCCCTTGGCCGTCATGCAACTAGGTACTTCGCGTAGATTATAACCTACGGACGTTGATCTTACTATAAAGGTAGTGATAAATTGAACTACTAGACCCTTATGATACATCGGGCTCGTTTGGAAGCTATGGGAGCGATTTATTGCGCTTTTATTGGGAGCATACGGAGGTAATTTCCGCTTTGGCTCATCCTGAGAGCCTATTTTACTGTTAGCGAGAACATGAAAAATATGCAGAAAAAGTTTTAAATCCTAGAAACACGAAATTCGCGCCCAGTTGACGCCAGAAACGAAACTGTTGCAAGAAATTTCGAGAAGCAGAATGAATAAAATACCATTTTGTGATTGTCGGAGAACTGAAGAGCAGGAAACACCCATTGCTGTTAGAAAAACACGGGATTGGGTGAAGATTGGGTTCAATTAGCTAGAAGCTTTATAGAATTGGTTTCAAGAAATAAAATAGTACCTTTACCGTTTTTATAGCTTCGATGGAAGATTGGGGCTAAAAAACAAATGACCTCAAAACACGGGGAAAAAAAGTAAAAATAAGTTTTAATTTAAAGATTTAGTCATAGCAATTAGAAAAGATTTAGACCTCAACCGCGGTAGGGAAGACAAAACCCTCATAAATTTAAGAGCAATACTTTCTCCGAAGTCAGGTTGGTAGGTTGATAATGTAGAAGTTGGTGTTTACCCGATTCGGGAAGCACTTAAATAAAAGCAGAAGGAATTGAGTTAGGACTTGTAGAATATCTCTAACGCTGAACTTCCTGTTGTAATACAGACTACAAAAGTTTCTTTACGAACAAAAGCTGCGAAAAGCAATTAAGCAAAAAACGACAAAGTTTATTGTAAGGAAATAGATTTTGGGCCGGAAAACAGATGAGTCATGATTTGATGAATTAAAAAGAAACACGCCGAAGATTTTTGAAAAGCGGGCTAGTCCAAGCTTATGTTTTTTTCAAAGGAAGATTCCAATTGTTTATAAGGATCAGGTGAAATTCTATTACTTAAAATTAGGCTCAGAATTAGAGATTTTAGGAAAGTAGAACAGATGCCTCGATTAGAAGGAAAGGATGACGATGTTCATCGCTCCGGGAAACGACAGATAAACACACAACTCTTAAGCTAGCTTATACGTAAACAGAATGGACTTGCTGGCTTTTGGCTGGCAGTTGAATGTTAATAAGTGAGTAATTAATAAATAGGACAAGTGCCCTAACAAAAAACAAATTTCCAGCGCTAAAGCGATTAAACTTACAGGTTCTGGTAAATTAAAGAAGCACGCTTTTAAGAGCCAATTCTAACGAAGAAAATCTAAACGTAGCTGCGTTAACACATTTAGGTCTAGTACATTGAGCATTGTTAAACAGTATCAAAGAACAATGTCACGATTAAAGTAATCTTCAATTTTACAGGTCAATTAATATTACCATTGGAGTTAGGCTAAAAAGTGTCGGATTATCGACGCCTACTTACAAACAATTTAAAAAGTATGCCAAGATCAGTAAATCAGTGTTCAAGAGCAGGAAGAAAAAGGTGATGAAGCAAGCCAAGGTTACTTTGGAAGACGTAAAAACGTTTGGACAGTAGCTAAAAAATGCGGTTTGGAAAAGCATGTTATTGCTTATTAGAGTCGTAGACACAAGAAAAGAACTTTCGTTCTTTATGGATCACTCGTATTAATGCAGGTGCCCGTTTACACGGAAAAAATTGTTTTCCCTTTCTTTTAATTTTTTTTCCTTTTCAAGGTTTAATGGGGGGGGGGAGAATTTTTTTTTTTTCCCCAAAAAGCGACAAATTGAGCTTACCGTAAGGTTTTAGCAGATTTAGCTATGGAATCACAGAGCTTTTTTAAGCTATCGCTCAAAATTTAAGTAACACATATTATCTCACTATCAAAAAATCCGATTCTCACGATCGGGATTTTTTTTGTTCAAATGGAAAATAGCTGAAGATTATTACATTTTTTGAAATAGCCACCTTTAACTCTTCCCAATCTATAAGATCATCTTTAGAGGTATTCAACCTTCACAATTTAGAAAGGCATACTCTAATTAAAAACCGTTTATCTCTGCTTTCTTAATATCTAAATTTTCACTTTAGTTATGTCATCTTTTATTCTTATCAAAATAGTTAAATGTGCTCTGGTGTTACTAAATGATTTGTATTAGGATTGAATTTTGCTTAAAATATCTCTTGTTGCTCCATTAAATTACTTTTTTTATGGAATATTTAAGTTAATACTAATTTACTTCCCCAAAAATTGTGAGTTTACCATTTCTCCTTGACGCTTTATATTCTGTTGTTCTCCTAAATAAATACCTGCCAATCCTAATTTATTTTCCATTCGTAATGGGTATTTGTATTGGAGTTCCCAATAACGGAAGCTTTATAGGCGCTGGTCATATCATCTGAACCCTATAATTATGTTTATTTGGGCGCATTTTTCAGGAATTCATCAGTGTTGAAGTGCCGCTCAAATCACCGACGTAGGGTCAGCATTTTCATTGATGCTTTTTATACTAGCCCGAAGTATGTTTTGATTAAAAACGTTGTAGCATGGCCTAGCAGTATCGATTGATGTTCTGGACAGTAGCAGCTGCATTTGTTGTGATAACATTGAAACTCTGCTATAAGGTTCAGTATTAATTTCTTTTTGATAAATTTCTAGTGATTGTAATTAGGTTAACAACTTTCCATTAGTATCGTCTTATTACCTTATCTATACTTTTGTAGGGTTCAAAAACAGTACATGGATTTATCGAAAAATAAGAATGGGTGTTACCGATATGACGGTACCTTACTCAACTCTAATACGAGTTTAGCGACGATTTTTTACCCTATTTGAAGCTTTAAGAAAGGGTTCGTTCGTTGCAGCAACGTGGTCGTCAGTACCTAGTATGTAGGCAAAATTACATCCGATACAAAAAATATTCTTGTAATTGGCAGAAATGGAGGCTTTGCATGAGCATGGAAGGAAATTTGTTAGCCAACCCCACCTACCCCATCAAACAAAAAAATGAAGTGCGTTAGCATTTGTAGATCGATCAGCAATATTCATCTGTACTCTGCGGAAAAAAAACAGTGCCTACATCTTAGGAAATTCTTCGTATTTGAAAAAAATTTACAGGATACTATTTCTCATTACCAAGTATTAGATAATTTGGGCGATTAGAGGAGAGAATTAAAGATTGCCATTTATCATTTGGGAAGTTCTGAAAATATGTATATCCTCAGAATTTCTGGTTTTTTAGAACCAAGGACCTTACAAGCAAAAATTTCAGGTACTAATGTGTGGAGTATTATCTAGCAAAATTGCCAATAAAGGGCTTGCACTCAAAAAGTCGGACATTAATAATATTACCAGAGAACTGGTTAGTTTTCGGAGATTATCAAAACGACTTAGAAATGCTTGGCTTTAGGCACGATTATAGCTTTGCCATGGCAAATGCGCACCAATGTTATAAGCGCTATTACAGTCCGCGTAGAATGATTGATTTTGGGTAAGAACTTGTTTTAGAAAAAGTTGATCGAAGTTCAGGTAGAATGTTAGTTAGAGTGTTTTAACAATGATCTTAAAAATGTTTAACAATTCGGCTACGCCATTCGTTAGATTTAGGTTTTTCGACTGAACTTGAGATTGAACTTGATTTGATAATCTTCAATTTTCAATTTCAATTATTTAAGTTTCTGTTTTCTTTTTTTAGCTGCTGGAAACAATACATTATTAAGATCAAACGGTATCCAGGGAGAGACGTTGTAGGCAGCTCTGTTTTTGGATCACCACTCTGTGTTGGCTAATTCCTCAGATCATGGCCTCCGTAGAAGTAAAAAAAACCTTTCCTTTAATGCCATGTTATACCTAGCCTCTCCATTTACTTTATTCTCTTCCTAGCATTAAAACAGTCGATTTAATTTTTCATTCGTTCAGAAGTGGTTTGCCCCATTTAAAAGCTTTCCCAAGAGGTATGGTTTTGACCATAGCATGTAGGAATTGGATCCCATTTTGCGAAAATCCATCAATGAAATAATCAGATTCTTTTATAATACTATCTTTCTGAGTATATCAATAGAAGAGAAACTCATACTGTACGGATTTTGTTTCTAGTGTAAAAATTGGGTACGCAGAAAGTTGTTGTAAAAATGAACCTTGATGGTAATTCGCATCTTGAAGGATCCAGGACATGGCTTCACAAATTCACATTATTCAGAAGTTTGTAAGGCAATATCAAAAACTATCGGTAGCAGAACACATGGCAACAAAACCGCCACCAATTACGTAATTCCGGATTTGTAAAGCCACTGCTTCTTTTCGATTTCTGATACTTGTTAAACCTAAGTAGCGCTAGGCTTTGCTTCTGTTTTACTCTCTAAATACCATGGCCGATGCTTTATTGCCGCTAATTTACCATTATTGGCTGTAAAAGTCTTCATGATGCCAGGTGCACCAATCAAATAACCAGCTTTCTCTAAAACTTCTTCAATCATATCTGGTTTCATTTAGGGAATTTGCATAGGTCAGACCATCGTACAGGATATTCCAGGCGCATCCTTTGGCGTATATACTGCATTTTAGGAGCGTTTTCTAAATAACAGCTTTCTTGGTTTTTGGAGAAAGGGATCGCTATAGTAGCTAAAAATGGCATTGGCTTTTCACTATCCGATTAAAACTTCAAAAGACACGCCTCATTTGGACTTCTTTCGATATCCATCTTCATAGGTAAGAAAAGAGCCTTCCTCCGTATTTAAAAGCATGTACTTTTTGCTGTTTTTCGCCAATCAATAGGTGCCCCATAGCTTTCAAAATGATTTTTTGACTTTCGGCATCCATTGGAATAAGAATTGCTGAAGGCTTCTATTCAGCGAAAGAAAAAGAGAATAGAAAGAGATTTTTTTCATGGCTTAATTTAAAAAACATCAAAATTAAACGGTACTCGTAATGGGTGAACTCTAATAAACCTTAAGATATTGGAAAAAATACGAATACCCTGTCCTTTTAATTAAAAACGTACATCAGTATCATTCGTCTCATTCATAGCACTTCCAACGCCTGATTGGGTTAGGAAGATTTTTTTGGTAATGAAAGGTTATCTTCACGATTTCATTTTAGACTGAAATTCAAAAGGGGAAGGAATCAAAGTCGTCAGATTATCGGAACTTTCCTTGTACCAATAAATTTCAATCGATTTTCTCAACCACATTTCTGCTGTTTTGCAGACGATAACTCTCCTGCCAGCGGATTGGTGACGTCCTATCATCCCATCATTCATTTTATAGTATTTGGTCGGTAGATAAACGAAACAATATCGGCATCTGGTCAATGATCCAGATTCTCTAAGATCCGATAGATAAAGGTCTTTTAGTACACTCTGGTTTCTACAGACGTGATAGTTGCGATAAGGCATGACAGGGTGTTTTAGTTCTTTTGCTAAGGCTTTTAAATTTCTTGGAATCTAGAAATTTCTTGTTCTCTATTACACCACCCTTTTGACTACCTCCAGCTGTCATCAACTGCAAATAATCGATCATAATCATTTTTAATACCCATGTTGGATGCTAACGTCTTGCTTTGCTCTTAGATCAAAAATAGACAGTGAGGTGAGTCATCTATAAAAAGGGATGCTTTTTTCAAGCGTTTTTACTTTCACCATTTTAATTTGTTCCCTTCGTGTTTATTCTAACTTAACTGTCCGTAATTTTTCAGAAGATAAAGCCGTTCGGAAGAAAATTTAAAGTGTAATCAATTGTACTGAGGACAGTCTCTAAAGAGAAGAAAGCGACAGGGAATATTTCGATATTCAGCATATACGAGCATCGATAAGGTAGTGCTGTTTTCCCATACAGGACGCGCTCGATGATAATTAAATCACTTGGCTGCCAACCAGAGGTTAGTTTAATCTACCCTTTATCAAAAACATAGATGGGAACCACTTAAACCCTCTTTATTGGCTATTTCTTCAATGCGCTTTTTCGCCTGTATGACTTAAATTTTGTGCAGTTTCAAGAGCGTTTTTTTTAATTACTTGCGTAACATCATATAATTTTATTCTGCCATGGTCTAATAATCAAAAACATCACTGCCTTCATCCGTAGCGTCTTATTATTTCTTTCGAAATTTTAATTAATGCGCTGAATATATTTTTTGAGTATTCATACGAGCAATGGAATCGATATGAGCGGAAGACGCTACTTTTTTGCGTTTTAATTTTATCAGGTAAAATCGCGCCTACAGCTCTAATTTTCTCGTATTTCTTTATTGTGAGAAACGGTTATAATAACAGGTTCAGAACTTTAAACAATTTTAAAAATTGCTTCGAAAAAATAAATTTTATGCGCATCTTTATGAAAAAACGTCAGGATGTAAGATTCGATTACTTCGTCGATACCTTTTTTCTCCATCATCATCGCTCCAAATCACAACCTCCCTAAATCAAATAGCTTGTGGTGGATCTTTCCTTTTTCTAAAAGCTAATAATATTAGATTTGTCTATTCTATGTCAACAATTGGGCTCGGTTTTTCATGATTACGAGTACTGTACTATTACACTACTGAACCTCAAAAAATGTAAATGTCCGATGTTCACAGTCTCAACAATTACGATGTTAATAAGTTACGTTTTATGTTAACAACAAAAAAAAATCCTGAAGAATTAATCTTCGATTTTAAAATGCGTATGCTAAAAACAGGATTTATCATAAATACACATATGTGGGTATTTATCCTTCTAATTTTTTCATTCTTTTGGTGATAACTTTTTTGAAGCTCCTCATAATTTTGAAATTATTTTGTTGTTACAATTTCCAAAAGTTTTATCTTCTAGGAGCTGGCGGCACCTCCTGCTGGTCTCGACAATATCATCGATTAGCTTCAGCTGTTCTTCCATATCCGTTGCTGTTAAGCTTTAAGCGTCATGCAGCAAATTCTTTGGTACTCCCAACTTCTTCCATTAATATAGAGGAACAAGTTCTGGGTGGAAATAACGATTACCAAGATTTTCTAACATCAATACGCTTATCGCCAACGGCTATTACCTAAAGCCCACCCGAGGGCTACCTTTCCACGATAATAACGGACAATAATAGGCACGTTTTTAACCCTCGTTCATTTCTAAAATATTTCTAGCTATAGCTTCTCCTTGCCCGCGCTCTTTCAGCTTCAATGCCCGGATAAGCACCTTGGAGTATCAATTAAGCATACTACAGGCAATAAATTTTTCGCGATTCCATTAACGCATGCCTTTCTGTACCCTTCAGGGTGTGCCAATACAAAATTTCGATACTGTCTTGTCTTGGTATTATAGCCCTTTGTTGCCGATAAACATATACTTTGATCGCCAATATTTACCTAGGACCACCATCGATTAGCTTTTATCATCTTTACATTTCTATGCATGAAGCTCTAAAAAGAGCGCCGCATATAGCCTTAATATAATATGATATAGTCGTGTGTTAGGGTTTGGATAACTTTGTACGCGTTGCCATGCGGAGATTTTATAAAATCTCTTTGGTACGCGTTTCTAATTAAATTTTATTTTTCTATCTGCTTACAGTTTCCAGGTACATCACGTCACTGCTCGTCACCAATATCATGCACTTATCTCAATTGCTCTTCAAGCTCTTTACTCGGAAGTTCAAATCTAAATATTCCATGAGTAATCCTGTTTTAGTTTTATAATTGACAAAATATAAAAACTTTAAAGGGATGCCAACTCCTACTCCATTTTTTTTAACCTTGCGCGGTTCTTTAGTAATCCATTGGCTATCACCGTGCTTAGTATTAGTAAAGGCCCTAAATAGAATTTAAAGGATTCATTTTTTCGCTCTCTTCCTAGCAAAACAAAGGCCAAATGTATCCTAAATAGGTTCTATTGATGGTTAATGCACCGATATACGGCTGTCAAAAACTTCATTACGTTTAACCAGATGGCTATAAACGCATTAGGCCGTTGCAAACAGATGCTAGAATCCCTAAAAATAAACAGGTCGTTTAAGAGATCTTTCAAAAAGGAACTTGTAAAACGGACTATTATACCCTTAAGCATATCGCGTTAGAAATAAAACGCCTAGCCCAGTTCATAAAATGAAATTATACTTCGGCTTATTGGTTTGGAAATTTTCCGTTTGATTAAAGAAAAATAGCAGATATTAAAGCAGATATTAATCCGGATATATAATTCCTTGGTGTACTGTGTTTCGACATTAAAAATTTAATGTAGAGCCCGGAGCATGGCCAAGATACCAAAGAAATTCATATCCAATTATTTACGTCCATTTACAAAAGGCTCTAATAAAGCGTAAAAACGCGCCTTGGACAATGTCGGCTAGGCCCCGAAACAGTAGACACTTTGTATAGCGGTAAAAAAAGTAAACCCATGCAAGGCAATTACAACACCTGCGAAATACCCATCCAACCAATTGTTTCGGAGCTACTTGAGCGGTATTCTTTTTAAAATAAATAAAACATTTACCAATGAGTGCTACGCAATACACATTCGATACCAAACCAGAGGTTAAAGATCTAAACTTATGAGTCTTTCTAAGCCGGCCGTAAAGCCCAATTAAAAAACTCATGACGGAAGGTGTAAGTAATTTTTAACTTATCTTGTCATGATATAACAAGGCATAAAAATTAATAGCTATGGTAAGCTTATGCATGCTCTTTCGCAATAAAAAAAGTGCTGGAGGACCTCCAAACAAAAAGATTAGGAAACAATAACTTCGAAAAGTGGAGAAAAACCTGATTGTTCCGCTAAGGTCAAAACCCGATCAAAAATATGTAGATAAGGCTACCAAAATACCAAAGGCTAAGTTTACTCCCATAACCGCCTCGTTGCGTTTTTTGTGCAGAAACAGCTACGCAATGGAAGGTCAAATAAGCGGTAATGGTAGGCCTCGTTTATATTTCGCTAAAAATATAGGTATTAATGTTTGATTGCCCCTTTCCGCTTCTGATCGGCTAATAACAATTCATTATCTCATAATTAAATTCTTAGTTTCTGCCGATATAGGAAAACAGGAGTTAAGTCATTAATTTTTAAACGGAAAAATTAGTAATTCTAACCTTGTTTTTGTTTCGTATGATTTCAGTTTCACTACTCAACTGCGTTTTAATTAAGAAGTGAGCCTATACAAAGAGGGTTCTGAGGACCATCTAATATTTTGCCTGATAACTTTTATATCTAAAAACGTTTCTCTCGTTAAAGTTTCTAGAGTGAAATTATAGCCTTTGCTTGCTCGCAGTGGATCAAAACCTGACATAATTAAAATCGTTTTTCATTTAATTTGATGAAAAATTTCTGTAAACCCTGTCCTGTTTTCCCTTTTTTAAGTATTTAAACTTAAAACTCATTAAAAGCTTTGTGGCATCGTGGAACAATAACATACCCATTAAAAGCATACACGTGCTACATATGGTAGCGCCAATGATTTAGGGCTTTAAAACACGACCTAGGAGATACAGAACTGAGTATGCTCATCTCGTATTGCTGGCCAGTTTGAGTAAAAGATGACGATAGAAATAGGAAAATAGGCAATAACTTACTCCGATATAATAGAAAAAGAATTTCCTTAAATACACCCAGTATTTCATCTAATGGGCTTCATTATCTTGCATTTCCCTATTTGTTCGGCCAAAGAACCATGATTCCGATAGGAATAAACAATAAATAAACATTACTGAAATGTTACCAATAACGCTTTAAATATGTATTTACCTAAAATGGGTCACATTACAGCCTTTTATTCCATTTGTTTACCATTTATTTTCTTCCAAATCATAAAATCACAGCTAAAATATGTTTTTTGCTCGCGAGTTACCAAAGGTAACCTAGGTGTGATGGTGGCAATTTGTTTCCCTAAAAATTCATTGGCTGCCAAAGATGTCTTAAATAGGCTTTGGAATATTCGGATCTACAAAGTGATACCCTTCATCAATAGGAGAAAACTTCATTCTTCCCATTTCTTATTTTTATATTGATAGAGCCGTGAGCTGTTAAATTAATCCGTTTTCTTGCATTTCTGAGTGGCATAACACATTCGAACATATCAATACTAAGGCATATTTTCTAAATATTTTGGGATGTACCAACGCCCATTAATATCTAGGTTTGTCTTCGGGTTTAAACTTTCACAACCACCTAACGGTCATGGGCGTACCATTTTCTTCTGCTGGCTCCCAAACTGATAATCCCGATAGCATTCCCTTCGGGCACAACACCTGCGATAATATTTGCAGACTGCCTCTTAATCGTTATAGGTTAGGACCTTGAACAATTGGAAAAAAAGTATTGACTATATCGATAAGCTCAGTGGGGTTTTTTCTAAGTGTTTTAAGCAACGGCTCTAACCAGGCTGTGTCGTTCATATGCATAGAGCGTTGTGCATATTTGTATCGCGATC
>Ga0163217_1090341_pt1 | contig 13773 bp, 23 predicted proteins | sample SynspAceP_FD_185933 | JGI IMG/M metagenome (GOLD analysis project Ga0163217, IMG submission 185933) | Saline lake microbial communities from Ace Lake in Antarctica - Synechococcus sp. Ace-P (PacBio error correction) | ecosystem: Environmental > Aquatic > Non-marine Saline and Alkaline > Saline ... | reverse complement strand
TATCCTCTGCTGCTGCGCCGCTGCCAACCACCCGCACAGGTTGAACGAAAATACAGCCAAAGGTCGGAAGAACTGGGATATTCATGCGCTCAGGCCAAAGACAACCGATCATCAAGGGCCATTGACCAAGCATCACCAGATTGCGGCGACCTTAGTGGCTGTACAAAAAAAGCCCCACCGATTGCGGGATGGCTCATTCGGGCTTTCCTTGCGGAGCGGCAAGCTCCCGTGTCACCTGAGACCTTGCAAGGCTGCGTTGGGGCAGATGGAGTTTGTGACAATCCGCGATGCCCGCCTGCGCAGTTCGTCGGACTGCACCAGAATCCAGCGCTGGCCGTCGACCTGGCGTTTGTCTCACCCACGCCAGCCGTACCTCGACACGCGAAAGACGACCAATTCGACCAGTGGCAATATACCTATCTTGCCATACAGTAGCACTGATGGGCAGACGCGAACGGTTTCTTCGCTGAGCCGGTTGGGCACAGCTGATGGCCAATAGGTTGCCGCTCTTCAGGCGGCCACGGCTGTCCAGTGTGAACAAGCCTTCAAACGCCGCAGGCCATCGGGCCTGGCCGGCAATCCGCCCACGTCCATGTCAGCGCGCACGGTTTCCAGGTGGCGAACCAGCGTTATGGCCTCAAGCCAGCGACCTGGATGAATTCCTGGGCGGAATCTGCGCAGGCTTGCCCGTAACTCCTAGCCTTCACCGGGTTAGAAAATCTAATAGCGGCGCATTGGCGTTTACCTGGTCGCCCTGGCGACCTGAACACGATCGACCCACCGCAAAGTGTGCATGAATTCGGCTGGCGGTTCGCGTCGCGCTGCATGCTCTCCAGCGCAGGCCTGGGGCGCGCTCGATCAGTGTGCGCGCATGCAAAGCCGGCCAGCCTTGACTCGTGTGCTATCGAGGCATGCGCTGGCCGCGTGGCGACGGTCAGGGCCGCTGCATGTTCGACAGATATCCTGGGCTTATCCCAGTTCGGCCGCGGCGATACCAGCTCGCGGCCAACAGTTGTTCGATGCGTTTGAAGCTCTTGTCGGCGTTGGCAGCAAATGCGCGCGTTCAACGCAGCGCCTGCTGGTCTTGCGTTGTTGGTTTTCGCTGACCAATTGTTCATGCGCGCGCCAGACCGGCCTCGGCCTGTTTAGACATCGGAAGGGATTGTCATCCTCGTCCAGCGCGACCAGCAACAGTACCAGCCTCTACGATCGGCCGTCACGCACCGACAGCTCGACCAATGCGCCCGGCCATAGTCCACTACGGTAAAGCGCCGCGTGATTTCGACTGACCACTAGGAGCGGTCAGCTGGGCATGCAGCGCGTCCGGGCTAATACAAGCACTCGACCCGCCAACTGACGCTCCTGCGGTTGTCACCGGGTCCCGACTGAGCGATTACCTTGAGGCAGACAAAGCCGGCGATGCCAACCAGAAATAAGTATGGAGGACCAGGCGCTTGCGCCCATGACAGCTCTCGGAAGAGGTTTTTATAGGCTGTCTGTATAGCCTGGCTGGGCGGTGAGCAAGTAGCATTATACCGGTAAAAGACTGTTGCAAGCGGCCAAAAAGCATACCTTCCTGAACATATCTCGAGGATTTGTACTTCCCCGACATTCTGGCGTTAGCTTTGAGCTCATATAACAACAGTACTCAAAAGACGGCGTCGGCTGTGAATTCTGAAACTTCGCTGTTGAAAATCCTAGCCCCGAGACGGTGCAATTTGGATACCGAACTGCAGATACGGCCTGTATAACCGAGCTGCTTGAGCTCCGGTGGCCGAGTTTCCGCGATAACCCGGCATCGACTTGTTGCCACAAGATCATTTACGCCAAACTGGATGAGCTCGGTCAGCGCGTTTTGCCTGCGTTGCAGAAGCTCGGCGTTGCGCCCAGAAGCGTGCACAGTGGACATCTACCTGCCCAACTGCCCGCATTATTTCATTACCCTTCCTGGGACTGAATGTGTTGCCGCTGCGAACCAGGTGGCAACTTATCGCCGCTGGATTGCGAACGGCACGACGCCCCCACAGATCGAGAACAGCCAGACCATAATCATGGTGACCCTGAGACTGGCGGCTTCTACCCGAAGATGCTGACCCTGTTATTGCAGAGCAACCGCTTGCAATCCGCTGTGTCGGCGCCTTTACCCGAGTCTGTGGCGTCACTGAAGCAAAAGGCTGCGCTGGGCCCTTCGGTTGCGTCGATGGCCAATTGACCGCTGTCACCGCTTTATGCCGATCTGGCTAGGACAATGCGGGGCCTATCCGGCTTACCCGCTAGGATGATTCCGAAACACGGCACTAGGCGGTGCGTGCAATATACCGGCGCACGACAAGCGCCCCAAGGCGCCAGAGCTGACCCACGGCAACTGAACCAGTCTCGCGACTGCAGCTATTCTCACAGCTTCGCTGCAGCCTGGTCAGGAGCGGTGTTGCCGGGTTTCACTACCCCGTTTCATAATCTACGCGCTGATGATCAACATTTTGTTCCAGCTCGGGTGGCGTCAGAAGATCTACCTGCACCCGCGCTTTGACGCCGAACCGTGTGCGCGAGATTCATGCAGTCGCATCACCACCTTCCCCGCGTACCACCTGCTTTATCCGGGCTGCGGCCCCACCGCTGACCGTGAGCTGACCTGACTTCGACTGAAGGATGAGCAACTCTGCGGGCGCGCCTTTGCGCTGATGTGCAGCAGCGTTATCAGATGTTGCCGTTGTGCATGCGGGAGGGCCATGGGGCTGAACCGAAACCACCCACCAGCGTCACCTTCACGCCCAAGGAGCCGGGCCGCATCCGGGCTCCTGCGGCTTGCCGTACCGTTCGCGTATCTAAGATAGTGCCCCTGGACGGCAAGCGAGTGAATTTGCCCGCCGCGTGAAAAAGGCCTCAGGTGCATCGCCGGCCCGAGTACCCGCAGCTACTGGAAGCGCCCCCGTGATGCGGACAGCCGAGGAGGACCCTGCCGACGGCTTTTTTGCCGTACCGCGATGTGGGCATAATTGGATAAGCCGCTGGTGTACAATCGTTGACCGCACCAAGGACATGATCCTGTTCATCGGCGTACAACGTCCTATCCGCGCACCATCGAACAAGGCTATCTACGAGCATTTTGAAGGCCGTGAGAAGTGCGGTCGTAGCGCTACGACGCCTTTCGAGGCAGGCGCCCAAGGCCTTTATCAAACTCAGGCAGGGCGCCGCATTCCGATTCGCCAGTTTGCAAACCTTTTCTTGAAACAGCGCCTGGCCAAGCTGACGCTCCAGTCCATGGAAATTTCGTGACGCGGCTGCCAAGACGTCCGGTGGGTAAAATTATCCAAAAAAGAGCTGGTTGAAGAGGAGCGGCCTCAAGCAGCAACAAGGCTGCTGAGGCGCTAGTCGTTGGGCGGTGCTTTTGCACCGCATAATGCGCCGAGACTTGTCAAGTATAGCTCATCATTCGCTTCTGGCAGCTGCTGCGATCATCCTGGTTCTGATCTCGTGGTCAGGTGTGTATGGAGTGCGGATAAATTTGTCGGCGGCTGCGTCCGCCCACCGCACCCATTTTCGGCATTTGCCGCCAGCGCGATCCGGATATGTTGTATCATCGGCTTCAGGTACCTCTTGCCCCCCGAGATCGGTGGTTACCGCAAATAGCGCATCGCAGGGCAATCCGGTCTGGCACGGGCAACGCCTATGGGAACTCGAACATCACCAACTATTGCGCTGATCATCGGCTGGTTTCCACTGATCACGCCCTATCAAGTGCATTCCCAGGTTGTTCGCAAAGAGCTGCCCATCTGCTCGCATTACCCTGCTTGCAGGCTGACAACTGATTGACGGTCAGCTGAGCCGCATGGATGCTGGGTGCTGCTGGGTTGTCATTTCTACGTGCTTGATGGCTGGATTCGATTTCCAGGGCAATGCGCAGTCCGAGGGATGCGCTGGAAAACCCGATGACACAAAGGACTCAAGGCCACCGCCATGCCCCTGCGCGCGCATGGATCTGGCTGTGGTAGGGCCTGCGTTTCTTCTTGGTAATCAGCTCGCGCATTCTGGTCTGGGGCGCGTCTAATATTGCCCAGAGCCTGGGCGTCAGCGATCTGATTATTGGTTTGACCATGTTGCGGTTGGCCCTCCCTTCCGGAGCTGGCTTCGGCAGTGAGGTGCGATTCGCAAGAACGGAACACGACCTGGCACTGAGCACGTGATTGTTCGGCCTGTTCCAATACGCTGCGGTAGATTGCGTATTTCCGCTGCATAGCGCGCATGCCGGCGACCGGTTTGCGTACCGCGGACTGGTGGTGATGTTTGCCGCTGACTCTGCCTTCTGCTGATTGTGTTTTACTCTTCAAGGCCCGCAAGCCGCCATCAACCGTCTGGAGAGGTGGCGGTTTGATGACCTGCTCTTATGTTGGGTTATACACCGGTTATCTGGCCTGGACCATCATCTCTGTTCGCCTGATTGCCTGGTGAACAGGTAGCCCCCCGGTCGGATCACGTTGGAAGTCTGCCCGGGGCTGCCGGTATCATGCCCGGTTACACTCTAGAGCGCTGATTGAATTACCAGGACCGAGTTCCGTTCGCAAACCCCCGCTAACACGCCGGAATAAGCAAGCCCGCAGCCAACAAAAACCCGTCCGATGATCGACCATGCTGGTCAGGCATCCTGATTCCCTCCGTCGATTACTGATAAGTTCATGGCGAAGGAGCATCTGGGGGCGGACTCAGCGCTTGTTCTGGCGCTGGCCCTTTCCGTTGGTTGGTCTGTTCGAGCTATCCCGTATCGCAAATTCAACTTCATCGCGCTGCGTGGTAATGATCAAGATGATACTTCCTACGGCGGCATTAGGCCGGATGAAGCTGGACCCCAGTGCTGGCGATCAAGGAAGCGGCGGTCCGGCGTAATTGGCCTGCGATGGCTATCTCGATTCGCACGCGCTATTCCGCTTGATTCGCACCATCCCTGTACAACAAGAATGTGTGCTGAATGTGCGACCTTATCCCACGACCGCCTTCATGAGCGCGAGCTGTCGAGGCCTCGAACAGCGGCTTGCTCAAGCGCGGAAGCCTATTATTGGCCGCACTTTCTTTTTCTCGCGTGGAACTACATCGTTCGCCAAAGTGGATTGTACGTCAGGCCGGCAGTACCCAGGCATTATCCAATGAAGACTGGGCCGACATGACCCTGTTTCAGCTACCCGATATCGCCATTCCCTCGATGGATCATGATGGCTTGATACTGGTCTACTGTGGGAAGACCATCCATGTTCTCACGGCGGCGCCTAAGAATGGAAGAACATCATGGTCAGAAGCCGCTAGCGGTCCGCCTTCCAAGCGCATCCAAGTTGCGTCGCGAGATGCGCACACGGTGCGCTCGATAATTGCGCAGCTTGTCCAAGTCGAACAACCCACGGAAGCTCTTGAAGCTGGCCGGGGCTCTCGCATCAGTGCACGCCGGCAAGCCGTTTTGCAAGCCCAGCGCGGCGAAGCCTTGCCGTTCTGAATTGCGCTTTCCGTCGCGTGGTATAACTGACGACCCGCCGGCGTTCGAAGCCTCAGCCGCGACGGCTGGCAAAGCCCTTTTCCTTGGAATAGCGCGCGTACTTGCGCGCCTAGGCTGCAGTGTCTTCCTTGACCTGGGCAAAGCCATAATCTCGGTATCCAGGGCTGGTTATTGCGAAACTGCAGCAGCGGCTCGGTGCATGGTCGCGTGTAGGTGCCGCCGTTCTCGTAGGCCTGCATTGATTCGCAGCCACTTCTTCAGGTCGCAGGCGAAGCTGTTGCTGTGGTGCTTATCAATTGCGCTTGCCAGCGCCAGAGGCTGGCATTACTAGCGCGCTGTTCATGTGCGGATGCGCTCAGCCCTTTTCTGCCGCATCGTTGTATCAGTATGTCGACGCCACAGGCTGCATATCCACCCACACGGTGCCGGAGGCAAATTGCAATCCAGCACAAACAACCACCTATCCTCATGCACGGCGTCGGCACGGCGCGCGTAGTCGTCAGGCAGCATGATGCCGGCGAGGTGTTCCACGTGCGGCTGCAAAACCCAGCGCGGCTTGCTGCTATGGATCTGCCGCCACAACATCTTCGATCGCCGCGGGCGAGGGCTCTGGCTCGCTTTGGCCGGTTTGCCTGGCTTTTGAAGCATCGATCTCGTCTGCGGTCAGCGGCCCCATCTCGAATAATCTGCCGTACCAGCATACTGAACCAGACCATTGCGGATTCACCAGGCAGCGCTGCGTCTGGGCAACTGCCCGCGCTACGGCCTTCCATGCCATAAGTGCCGCCACCGAGACACGGACTACCCCAGCCGCCTGGTAACGTCTTTTCAGGTGGGGAAATGTTCGCGCATGACCGTGAAAAGGCGGACGGGACATGTGTTTGAGGGACGCGATCGGTTGAGAACCACGGGTATTCGAGGCAGGCCCATCGGGTGATCATGGCGGGGGAAAACCAGGCTGGACACGTTTGCTTCTCCATCGGAGTGCTATGTTGACCCAGCCGAGCCGGGGCTGCGGTCGATGGGGCTCAAAGCCTCTATCCTACCCGTATCCGAGCTGATCCGAACCTGTTTTACCGTTCATGCCGGGTTTAGATGGAAGACAAAATCCGTCGCTTGCCTTTGATGTCACCAGCCGATTGACAACATCGTCGTTGACCTTGACGGAAGAATCCATATCGGCTGGCTGTTCATAGAATCGTTGCGCTTGAGGTACGCGTTAGTATTTGATCTCACGGCAATCTGCGCACCGACCCAGCTGTCAAGGTCTGCACCTTGCCTCTGCATCCAGCCACCAAGCAGCGTTCAACATGGGCGTTGGAGGTGAAGCGCTTGCCGATACCAGTTGATCGGATCCGCTCCTGACCCCATCCAAACTTCCACCCTTCCAGTTGCCAATTCATGAAGTTCGTGTCTACTGGCTCAAGTTCGTCAAATTAACTGGCAGCACGGTCATCCGCTGGATAGCTTCGCGCTGGCAATCATATCCAGCCCAGCTCTTGCTCAGCTCGCCGCAAAGCCGCCACTGCTGACCGCAGCACTTCAAGGCCGAGTGCGCTCAGTGTGTTCTGCGAAGGTTTTCTTGTTTGCTCATGCTCTCTCACTATTGAATATCGGTTTACAAGCAGGCTCAACCGTTACACAGGGCTCCCAGCAGGAGTCACGCTGCGCATCAATGTCGTTTGCGAGGGGGGGGGGGTTCAAGGCTGATAAAGCCCATGGGCGCTCGGCTGTGATCATATTGACGAAGGCACCCAGATCAGCGCCATCAGTACTTCGGCGGAAATTATCCTGGCGCGTACACGCCCTGCTTCGCCAAAAGCGTAGTGGTCGAGAAGCGACGCTCTGTCTTGCCGCTCCATGAACAGGCTTCATCGTCCAGGTTAGGGCGATGTCCGCAAAACTCCTAAAGCGATAGGACGCGGTGCTTCACGGTGTAAGCACCATTTAAAATCTGCCACATCCAGCGCAAACTTCTCGTACGGCGTCAGGTTGGCGTCCAGTTGAATAAAGCCGACTTGTGAGCTCAGCTTCTCTTCCGCGAAACAGCTCATTGACCAATACCTCCTTGACTGCTGAGTATCGATAAACGTACCGGTGCCGACCCCAGCTTCTTCAGCCAGTGCCGCATCGGAAACCATTTGACGCCGCCTCGGCAAAGACCTTCAATGCCGCCGCAAGATGCGGTACGTTTGTCCTTGATGCGGCGGGCGGCTTATTTTTGCAGTGTTCGAATGCATATTCATTGGCCCCATTTTTATCCGGTATTGCCCGCATGTACATTACTCAGGTGATTAATTCGCTGCTCTGGCCGAATAGGCCAAGTAAAGCGCCTAATGAGTTCATTAATAAAAAGAATTTCATCATATGCAAGATGATAACCCATGGCCTGAGGATCTGCCAAGCAGGTGTGTATGGCAGCGTCATTAGGAGAGGAAAACAGCGCCCGTGTGCGCCTGTAGTGTAAGAGTTCAGGAGTGTTTGGACGGCTACTGATCCGGCCTGCCAGTGATGCTGCTTGTCATCTTTGGAGCATGCGGCTGCGCTGTCGGCGACTGCGCACGAGAAACCAGGCGAGGAAGATAAAGAGCGCCACGCGAAGCAGGATCACACTGGCAATCGCATTGATTCGCGGCTTCACGCCCAGGACGCGACCGCCGAGAGACTTCATCGGTAGCGTAGTCGCCCCGGGAATCTCACTGCGACACGAAACTGGCCGAAACTACCAGTCACCAGCGACAGGGTGAACACAGCAGCCAGCCCGCTGCGATAGAGGTGCGATCATCGGCACCAGTGATCAGCAGAAAGGTTTTCCAGGTGGCGGCCCACATCCATCCCGCTTCTTCGATCGACTGATTCCAGTCGCCCAGCGACCGCTGCCACGATGCGACAATAGCGGATACAGAAGGTCGTATGCGCAATCCAGATGGTCATGATGCACCGCTCGGCTGGCCAGCCGATCAGTGCGCCATGGCTACGAACAGCCAGGCAGCAAGGACAGACGGTGATCACTTCGGCATGACAGCGGCGCCCACCAGGGCCGGAGAACATGTACGGCCCGCGAAAGCGGCTTTTGATGCTGTCATCACGGAAAGGCTGGGCCAGCGTGGCGTGCACTGCCGCAAGGCGGATGTAGAGGCATCTGCAGGCTGCGTTTGACTGCATTCATCAACTCGTGTATTTCGAGCAGCGATACGTTACCAGTGCATCGAACCAGCCGCCCACCCGTCACCAGTCGCGAAGGCGTTGAAGAGTAAAAACCAGATACCATGGATGTAGATAAACCGCCAGCCGACCCAAGAGCATGAATGGAGAGAAAGCAAAAGCATTTTTCATCATTCTTCTCCATGCCCGGAACTGGTGATAGTGGAAACAGAATGATTCGGATCAGCGAGATCGCCAGCATACGATGCAAGCGCGAGGCTACCGCCACAGTGTCGCGTGTGAAGAATTCCTTGCCAGAAAGCACCTCTGCCGCATCAATCAGGTCTCCGGGCGCCGAGCAGGCTCCGAATAAACGAAACTCCCTCTAACCACCGTAATGAAACACCAGTCATGGAGCGGGCAACGATACCGTTTGGAAGCGGAACCGTTCACCTTCCAGAAGCCTTGATCTTGTCGCGCCCGATCCATCGCCGCTTCCAGGCCAAGAATGATCGTGCTTGACCAGATTGCGTAGAGCGCAGCACCATGAACGGCAAATAGCGTCGACCCACGCGAATAGACTGCGGTGTTAGTATGAGAATCTGCATCGGCGGAACTGATCACGCCGATCTAACATCAGCAGGTATTCAGCAGAGGCCGTTGGGCTGAGGATTACCATTCCAGGCGTATACCCGGATCAGATCGCGAGTCCAGGTCGGCTATCATCACAGCAGCAGGTAGACCAGTTGTTTTTCCCGTGGTGCGCGGGCAAGGCCAGGCCATCGGGTAGCCGTGCAAACAGGGCAGCATAAACCGTTGAGATCAGCGCGACTTTCAGCGAAGCCCAGGTCTAAGCGCCAATACAGCGAATCCTGAGCTCAGGAAGTTAAGTTGCGAAGACTTGACCACCACAAAGTTTTTTTCAGCGACTGCTCGACATAGTCGAACAGCGGCTTGTGGGCGGATGGAAAGGCCCGGCTTCACGAAAAAGCTATCCTTCAGCCACGATGGCGAAGGGCAGCAGGAAAACCCAAGGAACAGCCACAGGTAAGGGACGCGTGATAACCCAGAAGCGCCCGCCTTGGCAGCCATGTAGCGTGAGATCAAGCTTGTCATGAGTGTCAGCAATCACCCGCTGCGTCGTCATCCCACGTTAAGGAACACATTCGTCTTCCAAGTCATTTGCGCGGCGAGCCGGCGCCGATGTGCAAGCAAGGTTTGCACCATGGTGGCGCTTTCCAGTTTCTGACCTTATTAGAACACACGATTGTCCGCCAGGTAGGCGTGATCGTGAATCTTGCCATGCGCCCAGTTGTATTCCTGTTCGGGTTTTTCAGTGCTGACCCAGACTTTTTCGGCCGCAGCGCGTAGGTCATCTTCTTGTCCTGGGCGCGCGTCGGTGATGCACGTGGCCTATTATAGAATAGGCCGATCCAGCTCGCTATTGCACTCGATGATCGCGTATCTTCCATATCGCGACCAGCTCGGCCTTCAAAGATGTTCACCACTGCGATGAATTCGGCCACGTGCCGCTGGCCGGGCTCTCGTAGATACCATCGGCGAAACCGGAACCTGAGCGAGTCCGCCCTGGCATGATTGCAATACTTGGGCCATGGTTCATGCCTCTTCTGATCCCGTGGGGTTTACCATGATGACAGGTTCACCGCCAACCCGTTCGATGATCTTCGACCAGTTCAGTTGCATCTGCGATCGCCAGCTTCCGTGTCCCAGGCACCCGATGCGCTCGATCGAGCAGGAGCACCTGGGCGCTGGCCAAGCCGAGCGGCACAGCGCACCGTTGACGCTGGGCCACGGATAGCTGATTGGTTTTCGTTCTTTGGGCGTATTCTCAAATCACTAAGCTTGAGCATCCCGTCACCCGGCGTATCTCCGCTTTGCTCAGTTTGTCTAGCTGAGGCAAAGGCATGTCTGCTCGACGCTCATATGCGAAACAGGGCCATAGGACTGAACATCATGTTGATCGCCGCTCGTAGGTGGCAGATCAGGTAAATATCCTGGCCGTCGAGATTAGGACGCGGCTTCGACACGGCCTTTCAAATCCGCCAGAATGCGTAGAAGTAGACTTGCCGAGCCGAAGGCCGACCAGCAATGCAAAATTTCGCTCACGGTGATGCTCCAAACTCACTATCGCTCTACCGCAATGCTACATCCAAAGCCGCTTGCTGATCGAATCAATGCGGACGCAATTCGTCCGGGCTATTGCCTTGCCATTGGCCTGTTTCATGGGCACCTGCTAGCACCCACCATAGTGTTCTCCGCATTCCACTGCTTGTCTGGACCCTTGCGCCTGGTACAATAACAGCGTTCGGAGCTTCTATTGATAACGCGTAACAACAAACTTGCTATTGAACAACCGTTGCGCAAACGGGCTCACGCGGTACCCGAAGGCTAGTTATCTGGGCCCTGCATTTTGATTTCCAGTTCCGAGGAAAGGTGACGATGCGCTGTGTGAGCCAGTCGGCGTGGCTCTGCGCAACGAAACAGGTGTGAGCCATGACTCTCAATCCGTGGGTAGATAGCCGCGCCGTCGCAGTACCTTCGGATTTCACCATCTCGCAGCAGCGTGTTGGGGTTGCGCAGGCCACACATAGTCAGGTAATCGGCCGCTACACTCAGGCGCGAACTGTAAGTTGGTAAAGTAATGCGTTGTCGGCGTGCCGCATCTGAGATACGCCAGCATATCGAACCCCAAACTGTGGCCTTCCTTGGAATGGGTGGTAAGCGATGTTCACGCTCCGTTCTCGGCACTTATCGGCGCGATCCGCAGCTGGAAGATGTCGCGCGAAATAATCCGCACAGACCAACACAGATTTCACTGTTGCCAATAGGTCGGAGATGTAGCGCGACGAATGAAGTAGGTCACCGAGCTGCCGCACTACATCAGCAGTTCTTCCGCTTTTTTCGGTTCTCTGCATTGTGTCGTTTGGCCAAAGCCCAATACCTTCAGCGCCGATTGAGGTAAGATTTCGTCCCGGAATCTAAGCATCGATAGAGATACCATGGACAGCTTGCTGGCAACTTCCTGATTCAAAACAGATCCCATGAGTCGAACCGGTGCGTCCTCCCCAGAATGGCGTACTTAGTCCACTTGTAGCCCTAATTGCCGTTTGATGCCCACGACGTAGGGTCATAGAAGCTGCTTGTGCGCCGCGTCGACGCCTATCTCAGGCATCCATTCAGCGCGCTTTTCAGGAGTTTTTTTATGTTCGGCTAATTGCATGTGGTCCAGCTCCCCAGGTACACGCCGGACTTCGATTCTGTTTGTCAGATAGTGTTGGACGCACACGGATATCGCCCGATGCGACCGGCTGAGCAGCGCGCCAATCCAGCACTTCATGGAGCGTACCATCAATAGGTACCGTTGATGCCGGTCTCTTTCTCGAAGTTGCCGATGGTGTCTTCGCGCGATGTAATCGACCAGTTGTAGATCTTCAACTCGCCAGCAGCCTTTGGCGCTCCACGGCAGCGCCAAACAGGCTGGCAGTGCCAGTGCAACAGGGTCTTCTGCATTGAAAACTTTCATGTGTCTCCCATATGACAGAACTCCAGCCGCGTCGGGGCCTGTCTGTTTTTTTGCTGTTGGCCGCGCCATTGACGCCGGCCGGTTCTGAATTTTAAGCTGGTGCCCAAGGTGCGGCTAGCGCGGACCTTGATGCGGTCCAGGCGCGAGTACGTGACACGCTCGATGTTGGCGGCGCAACTCGGCCAGCGTGAAGAGATTTGCTTTCAGGTTTCCTCGCTCGGATATGACCTTGGTTCATTCAATACGCTTCTCATCAATCATCGGTATAGCGATGCTTTGTTGCCCATGCATAGGACGGACATAATTGCTGACCTCGGCAAATCACGTCCGGGGACGCAGTATTAATCGAGAAGCATAGCGTTGTGACATTGCGGGTCTTACCGGCATCACCTCATGGTCAAAACCACAGGGCGCCTTCCTTGTGGGATCGGCATATTTGCCCACTCGCCGTTTTCCGCCTCTCTGCCCTGCGCGGCGGCTGCCTGCCAGAATATCGCCCAACCGCCGGACGCAACACAAATGTCACCGATGCAGAGTCGTAATGAATTTTGACGAATGGGGAGAGGGTGATGTGTGTGACGCACACTCCATATTCAAGGCTTCCGCTTGGCGTGAATCTTCAGCGTCATGCATTGGGATCCAGCCGCCGGGCATAGAACAGCGCAGCGGAGGACTTCGGCTGGCGCTTCCGGAAGGCAAACGCCGCAGGAGGCGAGCTTTTCGATAATTCTCTGGTTTTGACAATACAAGTCCAGGAGTCCACAGGGCGTCATCTACTAGCTCTCGGCCTTGACCTTGGCTTTCGTTGTAGCCGATGCCCGTAGATGACCACAGTAGGGGAAGCGTATACTGGTGCCCGGGTCATTGTTCTTCCAGCTCTTGAGCAGAAGTCGGGTCGAGGTTGTCCCAGCTTTTTCAGTTTACTGCGATCCAGCGGTTTTGAATGCACCCGGCCTTGATCTGCTTTGCAGAGAAACTGGTGACGCACCACGATGTCGAATCGAGCGCGGACAGCAATTTGCTTCCGAGCACTTCATTCGCTGATCCGGACACATCGTAGGTCACCTTTGGATGCCGTTTACCTTTCATCGAAACATTGGCGGATTTGGTGTCCTCAGCAATGTTATCGGACCAGTGTACACGTTTACGTGCCTGGCCTTTTGCGCCACCTGCGCTTGACGCCATGTTGCTGACGGTGGATGCTGGCACGCCACAGGCCAGCAGGTTCTGCCAATTCGGGATTTTGATCATGATCACAGCTCTCCATTTGTTTTCACAACGCGGATGCAAGGCTTACCGGATCGGCAGAGGGGTCTACACGCCAGTTGCTCTGCCGATCAGGTCCAGGGACAGACGCCATATCTCTTGCTGACCATCTCATCAATTTCGCCCTGCCGTTGTTACTGAATTTCAACGCGTCCAGGGAGAGCATGCGAATTCATGTGTCACACAGCGCGCATCAACCGCCATTGCGCTACCGCCCCACATGTTCCCGGCAGATTGGACAACCTTGCCTTGCGCCCCTTTTCGGCAAAAGCGAAGCACGGCCTGTTTCCCCCCCGTGCTCGTTGTGTGTCTCTGACCAGTGCAATTTGCGCGATCCCAG
>Ga0163217_1025786_pt1 | contig 13773 bp, 11 predicted proteins | sample SynspAceP_FD_185933 | JGI IMG/M metagenome (GOLD analysis project Ga0163217, IMG submission 185933) | Saline lake microbial communities from Ace Lake in Antarctica - Synechococcus sp. Ace-P (PacBio error correction) | ecosystem: Environmental > Aquatic > Non-marine Saline and Alkaline > Saline ... | reverse complement strand
TGGTGACTGGGTAGTTTTATTCCCATTTTTCTTCATTCCATCTGTGTAGGCATTAGTAAAATTAAGTTTGTGTTCAAACTAACTTGGCTCTTCTATCCAATGGACTTTTAGAATATGATTCGTACATTAATTTCCCAATAACTAATTAATGCTTTAACATACTTTTTTTTTTGATACTTGTTGAACAAGTGATCCACTGTTTTTTAGAATAAGTTCTTTAGTCGAAAGAATACTTTCAATTACTGTCTTCACATCTTAATGTAAAGTATATCTTCGGCCCCCTTTTAATGCATGATTAACTAGAATATTGGCAAAAATATTCTATTCCCGTACGTATCTTTATTCCTATAAATAAAGGGATGTTGCAACGGCCTCTTAGCATTGATAAAATCTCGCCATTGTACTCTTCAAATATTTAACCTATCATTGTAGGGGGTCACAACCCAATGAAGTCATCAACTATATATATTTATAACTATCTTTAAGTTTTTTTAGTCTCCGAGGTCATTCCTATTATCTTGTCTATTATAACATTAACTTCATCTAACCCTTCGTTTCCTCTCCTGTAACTCGATCCTGGTTTTAAACAATTGTTTCTTAGGAAGAATTCCTAACGGCCTAATTTTCTTCATTTTAGGAGATAAGTTATCGTAGTTCACACTCATTTTTCCTTGAATATCTGCCTCATCCCGATTACCTTCTGTTTTCTATTTCCTCTTCCTTTTGGCCAGAAGCAATAGTTGTCATTTACCAGATAGGGCTCAATTTTCCACCGGCCTTTCCCCTTTGAATCGATCGAGTCCAAATCTTTTCTTTTTCCTTTCTTTTTTCTTTCAGAGATATTGACGCTACTTGAGGCTTTTCCCATTGGTGATATTTAATTAAGACTGCTTATGTCCAGTGAAAATAATTTTATTCGCAAGTAGTTGTTTCATTTGGAACTTTTGCGATATAAATTTCTTCCCATCCGAAGTTATACGGATAAATAATGCCTCGGATCATTTTCGATTAAAGCACTTCAGAGCACTTTTGTTGTTTAGTTCAGCTGTCAGCTCTATCACATTTTTTTTACAACCATCTTTCCTTCAGAAATTCCCATCTTTCCCCTCTTTCATCGTATTCATCTACTCAATTGGTCGTAGTTATTCCACGCTTAAGTCGAAACACTTTCCTCTTTATGGATTTTACGTACGGGGATCTCGTTATATTTACCAGCTGCTTCCTTGATTCTATGGAGCAAATCAATCAAAACCTTTATGTGCTTTGCACTTGATTAGGAAATGGTTAATATTAGCTTCCATTTGGTGCCAGTGAACATATGCTTTGTCCTGTGCCTTTAGTGAGGTTATTTCTTTATCTCGAGTGAGCTAAACTTGGAAACGATTGACCATTGTTTTCCTGCGCACCATCTAGGTAGGAATGAATTATTATACATTCGTTCATCCCTTTCCTAAAACGCTACGTGCGTGTCTTTCCCATGTATTCTCTCTTGGATTTTGGCACCTTGAGGCGTTTTTGCGATCACGAATATATCAGATAGACTACTACATTCATCCTTTTTTTAACCAGCATCAACCCATAGGCCCGTTTACTAGAGTTTGCCATTATTCTTGTACACGGTAGCTTCAATGGTATCCACGAATTTGATTTCTGTCTTACGCTCTATTCTTTGCATATTGTTTAACCGATTTTGATAATTGATCGCAATTCCGTTTCAGTTCGAGTGGTGGTTCACCTTTCAATCATCTGGAGTCCTTCTCATATCTGCCCTTAATGCATCAATTCGAAAATTTTGATTTAATTCGCTAGCGACTAATCTTTGTTACGATCTTCCCTGTAACAATCGCTTGTAGGATCCATCCTGATCGATGCTCCAAACTGCGCCAAGTGTTACCTCTTCGATATTCGGTGTTCGATTCTCCGATATATTTTTTCAAGTGAGGAAAAAGAGTTTTTTAGAATTCGTTTCAATCTCAGCTTCGCTTAGTGCTTTGGTTTGTTGGTTGTATCTGGATTCATTTCTGTGAACGAGATCTTCATACGCAGCATTTGGCATATAGATTCACAGTCCGTAAATGCATAGGTATTTATGTTCAACATCAGGCGGACACTTCCGGAAGCCAATATTCCGCCCGATTTCACATCTTAGTATTGTCGCGACTTTTTGATTTTATCTTTCCTTTTCATTTTTTAGATAAGAATCATCGAGATCGGTAGGTCTCATAGAATTTTTGATTCATAGGTTTCTATCCCTTCGTCAATTCTTGCAACGAACCTTAACTTACTTTAGACTGTATTGTATTCTGTAATCAAGCCTACTTCCTGTAATTTAAGTAGCAAATGTAGCTTTATTTCATTAGATCTCAATTGATCCCTTCGTATCAGTTCAATGAATTTGTGGGAACAGAATCTTTATGACCAATCCTCAGCAAATTCCTCTTACCCATTGAGCTAAGAGCAATGGCAACTTTACGTTAGTAAAGGTTTCTTTTACTTCATCGTGCCTAAACCCACTCCGTGTTTCTGGATTTGATACTACTCTAATCGCATTTAAGATATCGTGTTCATGTTTCGGCAGAAGCTGCTCATCCCTGTCGCATATCACCCCATCCCCTGTTCTTGAGTTTTCGATTAAGCAGTTCTTTTTGTTCCATACTTGAACAATGGCTCTCAGTATGCTCCACATGAGAGGATGGTACTGAAATGATGACTATGATGTTGGACTTTTTGATCGTCCGTCATCATCTCCTTCATCGATGCCAGATCCTTCGCTGAACAGGCTTTACCAATCTTCATGGCTGCATGCCGCTCAAGCTTACATAGTGCATAGTCAAACATCTTTAATCCCCGATATGGGTTGCATTGTGCGTTTCATGAATTGTGGCTTATTGTTTCACTTCATGTATTTTTTCACGTTTTGAAGTTTCGTCAAACCGAATTGACTTTTCTTTTGCTTTTGAATCTTTGATTTATTTTGTTATTAGGGCTTATCCTCTTCCTTCCTTCTGTGGGATTTCAAGCCAATCTTTTCCTTCAATTTTTAATGATAAATTTGACTAGGGTGTTTTTTCCTATAAAAGACTGCAGATCCGAGTTAGATTCCTTGTTTTAGGAATGATTTGCTCATCAATGTTCTTTCACCAATAAGGTTCATCTCGGAATCTGCCTGACCTTAATTTCGATGAAATTTCGGCTATGCCCCCCGTTTATGAATTGCCCTTTTAGTCGTCCTCATCGTTGCAATAGATGGTTTCTTTTTCTTCGAACTCGATAGTGGTGGTTGTCCGGTATAAACAAAATGCTTTTTCACCAGAATCTGTGGAACAAGAATAAGTCCTGATTAAGCATCGGATGGCATTGCCATCGACGTCAATTCTGTTGCATTAACAATTTCGAAGCGAGACTTTCTCCATCTCGATTACGCATTGTTGAGAGATTAAATTCTTCATTTCATACCACTTTCTTTGTCCTTCCAAAGCCCCAGTTCAAGTTGTCCCACAAGTTGTAAATCTGCTGTTGCAATCTCGCGTTGGTGATCGAACTGGAAGCCGATCCCCTCTGTCAATTATCATGTCTTGTTTGGCCATCCTCATTGCGTTTGATTATCATATGAATTCTTGCAATCCTCAATTTTTATTTGTGAAGAATTAGCTTTTTTTTGACGATCGTTAGCCAATTTTTTAATTTGAGTCTCTTTTCGTTCACCTCTGATTGGAGGATTCTTTCAAAGCACCGCTTACTCTGGTCGTTATGGAGTAGTATCCCGTGCGTTTTCGAAATCATTTCGGATGTTCAGAGCGTAGCCATCTGCCCAACCGTTGCGAAGCAATTTGTTGTTGAGATCCCGAGACGGCTCTTCATGTTGCGATCGCCTACACGCCTTTGTCGAATATCGATATGGGTAATCTTTCTTTATTTAATCCGAATTGTTTTACCAGGCTTCGGAAGGGCCAATGGTACACCTGTTTGTGTTTGACCGTTAACGAAGAGTGTATTCTTTCCATATTGAATGCGAATGGGAATCGCCAATCGATTCGTTGCTTCAAATTGATTAATGGATACGCATGATCCTCTCCATTACTTGAAAGATATGTAGCCACCGTCTGAAAATATTACCCTTGTAATTAATGTAAGTCCCAGCCCCCCCCATTTAACGCGTGTACCAAATCTGTTTTCGAGGATACTCAGGTAGCATGATAGTTTTTGTAATAATTCCCCCTCTGGAGAGGTGATTTGAGTCCTTTCGAATCCAGAGTTTTTCATGGGGCTATGGTTAATCCCTTTTCAAATTTCGCCCCTTTGTTTCACCTTCACCCGCGTAGCTGTCTTTAAAGTCGAGAGCTTACTGCTTTATACCGACCCGTTCAATCAACAGATTTTTGATGCTCTGATCATATTCACCCTGTTTATCTTGATACGCAGTCCAAATTGACTTTCCAGAGGATTCCGTATAATTCGACCTTCCAACTTGTGTTCGTGATTTACATCGTTGCGAAAAACAACCCATTTCTCATCATTGAGTTGTCGAGATCTCCTTTACCTATTAGTTCATTCTGGCTCATCTCAGTTTACCGATATAATACTGCCGAGTCGATATGTCTTCAATCGGAGATTTGTTACTATCTTGATATAACTTAAATTTGCATTCTTATTTATTTATTCTTAGATAATTTGTTGAATTTGTTGTTGAATTTCCCATAATAATGAACAATCCATACCATTTGAAATTAGAATCAAATAAAGGAATTGACTTACTAGTCTATTTGGATTTATTGTCGGTGGGTGTAAGACTTACAATTGACTGATTTCAGATTCTCCAAAGAGAAACATCTAGACAAATATCCTTACTGTCCTTCGGGATGCCGGTGCAATACCTGTGCGTTTTGTTTAAGTAGTTTGGGGGAGTAAACCAGCCATTCCCAAGATTACAATCCTATTGATTAGAAAGTTTATTTGAGATTTTTGTATCACCAACCTTGTCATCCATACTTGCAACTGTAATCTTGCAGGAAGAAGAAGTAGAAAAATAAAACAATGTTAAGGATTTAAAATGCTTTCAATCATTATAACATGCTAAGGGTGATTGCTTAATTATAGAATTAAGGCAAACATTGACTGTTTATGTCCCATTTATGTTTATATTTGACCCATTACTTTCCCCGACAAATCCTTCAAATAATTGAATCAGAGCTTTGAGAAATCTGATGAGCCATGGGATTATTTTTCCAAAGATTTTCATCACTAAAGAGCTATGTTTCGTTTTTCTTCTTCATTATTCACCTCGTTATGAAAGACGCTTTTTGCATTTGCTTTGGTTCTTTGGAGGTTTGCTTTTCCTTGCCTGTGTTAGCGTTATTTTGATCCCCGGCCAATTGTAAATAGTTTGGAAATTTGGGAATCGAGGCTACTGGTGGAGGAGGCGTGAGCTAGATTTCTTAGAAGAGTTTACAAGCCGATAGTCACACATTTTCAAGCGCTGTAATGTCAGGGGCTGGGGCCACGTGATGGCAGGCCGAGTGAGAGGGGGTGAATAAAAGCCCAAGTGTCTACTCTCGAGCCAAGTTGCAGTGGTAGGGGTGAAGTAAGACAAGACCGTGAAGGATGGCTGTTGCAGAGTGGAATCAAGTGAAGCGTATCGGAGTGGTTAATTAGTGACAACCAGAACAAAGCAAGGCGCTGCACGAGAGGTTCGCTGATTGCCAGGCGCGGTGTAGCGTAAAGTGATGGACGTTATGAGGCGTCAAGAGTCTGGAGGGTGGCGGGGTAAGGCAGGAAGTCAAGCCGAGATACCGTCTCCAGTTACTGTAGGGAGAGCAAGTCCGGTGAGGGGGCGAACAGGCGTGCGCCGTAGAGTTCGTCGACGTTGCGCAAAACCCATGAAGGAACTGGATGGCCAGCTGTGCATGCCACCAAGAAGTGGTGTGCCAGCTGCGCCGGATAAAAACCATGGCTCGGGGGGGAGCAGGGCAATCCCCGGAGAAGATTCCGGGTGGTGGCGGAAGCGCAAGGACGAGGCCAGGGGTGAGGCCAAATGGCCCAGCCTCCCGGGCTTGGCTGGCGTTGCGTTCAACTCCGCTGCGCAGAAAGCGGAAGGGAAACGCAAGGGGACTCTAAGTATAATCGCTCTGCTCCGTGATCCCCTGGAGACTTGTGGTCCATTGGGATATCGGACATCACTCGCCGTAGCCTGTTTTGGCGGCGTGCCTGCCTTGAAAGCTTGAATACGGTCAATTGATCGAGTTGTCCTCTAGCTATCGGCACCCCTGTTCTCGTATCTCACCTGTGATAATGTTCAAACGCGATCTTTCTCCGAGTCTCACACGCCTGTCGTTGCCATGCCCGGACTGTCTTTGACCGTACGGCATGCTTTTTTTGCAAACCGCACGCCAGTTTAAGGAACCTGAGGCAGCTCGGCCTCGCAGCACGTTACTTCTGTCGCGGGTCGTCGACAGCAGGCATGTCCCAGAAGCGAGATGCCGCAGCTACGATGCGAGATTTTCAGGAAGGTGCAGGCGCAGCATGGTCATTCTAAGCCTGAGAGCGGGAGTGGCGAACGTTTTCATGGGGATGACGGCCGCGCCACCCCGAGCTTCTACGAACTCGAACCCGACGAGGAGCGCTTGAGTGCGCCTCCGCAGCCATGGCGGGCCTTGCAAAACCTCAATTTAGCGCCGAGCTGGAATCGCTGTAAGCTGGGCGGTTCGCTACTCCAAGGCATCTTCTACGTTTTAGTTTTAAGGTGTGTGATTCGGATAAACGCCGGCGCTGGCAGAGCATCCGCACGCCCAGGGACTGTGGCGTTGATGCTATGATGCTTGCTTGTACACCCTTCGCTGGCGGCGAAGACCAACGAGACATGAAGGTGTCGCACGTTGAATGAGCTCTCGGAAGGGGAAGAGGCGGCATCAAGAGCTGCACGATCTGAGATCGATGGCCGCTATTGCCTACGGCTTATCATGTCAGGCAACGAAAAGGGCACACGGCTGCGTTGCCGGTTCTCACCGTTCAAACGCCAAGACCGGACAATTTACGCTATTTTTTTCAGACAGGCTTTGCCGGCGTCGAGGTGATGCCCGAAGCTGGTAGAGAGGGCGGTACCTATTTAATTTGATAACTCGATTAGCATTATCACCCAGACAAGGCCTGGAGGGGTGACACCACCCACTCCGCTCACGGCCGGCTGCGCGAGGCCAGATTTCGGTCCAATTCAAGGTCGAGAGACGGCGTTTTTGCGGCATCCAGCACGTGCCCGATTTTCGCCCAGATTAACTGGCGCGGTGACGCTGCACCCAGAGTTAGCGGCTCCCAAGGCTTGACAGAACTCCTCTCTCTTTGAGTAAGGCGATGCGCGCTGCTGCATGGCCTGCTGCTTGAGAGTGATACGCCCCTTTAGGAAGCAGACGGGCCTACGGTACGTTATGCTTTGCACACTTCGCTGTGCGAACATCGTCGGTATTGCTCGGCCTGGGGCAACCGATCCGCCAACTATGTCGTTTTCGACCAGTCATTATCCACGTCTCGATGGTCAAGGTTTTGCGTACTCTGGTACCGATATGGAAACGCACTCGTTATGTTGCAGGCTCTTGGTGCATCGGATGCGCGATCTCGAACCGTTCATCAATCTTGTTGTTGCGCACGCGCTGTGCGCAGATCGACGACCGATGAACAAGGATGTTTGTGGCTGGCCGCTTTGAAGCCTGTTCCCGATCCCCCACGAAAAAATAATCTTGTAGCCAATGTGTGAATCTGTTACAAGCAGCTTAGCCTTCTCTGGATCAGGACCTCTCTGAACCTGGCACGCTCACTGAGCCATGGTGGCCTTCTATTGACCCAAACCTAGGTGGAGAATCATTGCTCCCTCTTTGGAAGCCGCCAGAGCCACACGGCGGGCCGCCACCCAGCTTCGTGAAGCTGGGAATGCGCAACATGGTCAGGAAAGGGGCGCCAAGAGCCTGGGTCCCACTTCGGGCTCACCGCGAGGTGGGCTTTCAATTCAGGCGCGCTGCTGTTCCTCGTTGAGCTCTGATTTGTTCTCGGTCGGACCCAGCCTATCTCTCCCCCAATTAATGAGTACTTGACGCATTTCGATCGGTTTAGCCCTTCAGCCTCGATCCGGCCCTTGGCCTGAACCTCTCGGTTTATCCTGTTTCTTCGGCGGACATGGCCCCAAATTTCGGCGATCCGAAACGCCCGCTGCAAGTAGCACTTGCAGAGGTCTCACTGGGCGGCTGGCTGGTCAGCTGGCGGCGAGCTGGTCCGGCCGAGGCCTCAGTGCCCATGCCATACAAGCCTTCGGCTCAGGCTCTGTGGCGGAGGCCGGAAGATCGCTTGAGCTCAATGCAGTTGGCGGCAGGTGAACAGGCCACCACCGACTGTGCTGGCCTTCTGCCGCCCAGGACGCCGACTTGATGCGGCCCCGACCCAACCTCCACAGGACCTGCCGAAGATGAGCTTGAACCGCTGACTCATGGTGACAGGTCGGTTTTGAATTTTTCCCTGGCAGTTTCGTGGTCCGCTCAGTTAGGGACAACAGCGGAACAGGGGCGCGGCGCTCTGGCGCCGGAGCTTCCCTGGTCTTGGCATTAACGTCCCAATGATGGCCAAGCCCAATCTATGGCCTGGCCTTTGACCTGCCCTGGACTGATTCGCATATCAACTCCCGTAGCGGAGGCCCGCCCTAGGTTACCCAGGCTCTTGCAAATTGGCTGCGCCGTCCAAGCACACTCAAGTAGGAACGCCTATGCGCCTTACTCGCTGTGCCAGGCATGTCTGACTATCGCGACCAACTTTCCGCCGTGTGTAACTAAAGCCTCGAAATCCGACTGTAGGGTCGCTGGATGCATTTTTTGCCGGAAAACCAGTCGAACGGGCCGTCCATGGACTCAAGCACTGTTCTCCCGAGCCCAATCCTCAGCCACCTCTGTTGTCTGCTCCAAACGATGCATTTCCTGTCGCCGAGCGGGGCGAATCGGGCGTCCACCGGCCGGAAACTCGGTGTCCCCTCGGCCGTGTTGGCTCCGGTTTGTGACCTTGCCCCTGAGGGCTCGTCGGCGCTATACGGCTGCCCGCTTCCAGGCGGCGTGGCCCCATTGGTTATTCTGATCCCGCAGACGCTAATCCCATTAAATCCCTGCACTTCCATTCGTGGTTGGTGGTCGCGGGGCGGGTATCAACTTTCGGCCTGGGCCATCTTGGCTTGTGCCAGCTTGGAGCAAGCGGATCCGAGTTGCGCCTCCTGCTTCTGTTTACCTTGGGGCCACAGCACATACTGAATTGCAGCGGTCACAAGGCACACGGCTGCCTAGGCAGAAGATGCTAGTCCGACACTGAGCGTGCGCAATCCTGAATCAGCGGCGATTCGATAGCCAATCAATCTCCGCGCGCACGTGCGCTGACGTACTGACCAATTCGTCCGCCTCGCTCAAATCTCTCAATCCTCCCTGGCCCCTCGAGACATTCTGACATAGGGATTGCGCCGCCAGCGGCGGAATGCTATTTGTGATTTCGGACTCCGCCGCCCCTGACTCTCTCTCGCTTGTTTGATCGTTGCCCTGTGTGCTGCCATGCTCGCGTGCCCACTCTGCTGCGTGGTGTCGTGCGACTTTGGTCTTGATCGAGGTGGGACCCTGGTAGATATCCCCGACGATTCGGGCCTACTTTCTGTCGGCCACTATACCGGACCTGATCGTTAGCCTGTCGCTCACAGCTTCCGTCGCTGTACAGACTTACGACATGGGTGTTCACGATTTCATACGACAAGCCTCGAGACGAGCACTCGACAGACCAATACCTATCGGATAGAAGCACTGGTAGCACTTCTCGCCATTTCCCCCTGGAACCCGCCTCGAAGCAGTGGCGCGTAAGATTGCCGCATATAAACGACGCTGCACTTCCTCGCTTGGGATGGTCAGTGCCGCTGTTCGCCTTGCCCGCCGACGCGAATCCAACTATCGCAAACCTCCTGCGCGTCCGTGTCTGATCCGACCAGGCAGGCATCTGCTTTGGAAGGTGTTGAATATCTGGGCGGCCCCAAACCCTGCCGATCGCTCGGGTGCTTGCCTGCGGCTAATATCAATTGACTCCTGGCGCCATGGCGATGTCTTAGGTGGGACTTCTGGTGTGCGCAAGGTTTGACGGGCGGTGTGCGCTATATTGGGCTTCTTCGATAATCGAGTTGATTGTGATCTGATCTCTCCTGCTTAAGACTCGCCCTGGCGGTGCTAGCATAGCTGCGGGCGCGAAGGGACACTAGTTGTGTCTTATTGTGCCGACCTCGTATCCATCGTCGGTATTGCCAACATGATCGGTGCCATCAGGCTAGATGATCGTGGCGCGCGGAGACATGTTGACGTGACCCGTGCCTTCGCATGCGATTGCATCCTCTCTGTCGTAGAGCTACCTCTGTGCACGATCGGCTCGGATATTCTCGGTGCTTCAACTAGAGAGTGTCCGTTCCTTGCAAGGCTAAGCTATTTCGCGCCTCCTATCAGCCTTCTCTGGCGCACAGTCGTGAGGCGTTGCCGGTGCAGTCTGCTCGGCGCAAGCGCTTGATATTGTGGTTCTTTGTTTAAGTCTACCATGCAAAGTGTGATCAATTTGCATACGGCTTAATTTCGAGACGAGATGGTTCTAGTGTCGACCAAGATTCTTCTCAATCTTGTGTGCCTTCAGCCTGGTCCGCTCAGAGGTTGCCGACGATTCTCGCCTATGTGATCAGAAATCTGGTCTCTTGACTCGGATACTTGTGGCTCTAAATACAGTGGCCTTCGAGTTGTGTGTTTAGTTTGTTCGCCTAGCTCCTCAGCAGTTCTCCGCTCTAGACAGGAGCCGCCGCAACCCTTTGACCCCCTCGCGCCAGCGTTATCCATACACAAACATAGACTTTTCTCTGACGTCTCTATTTCCTCTCAAGAGCATACTCTTAAGCTTTGGCTGATGCACTTGTCTCCTCGCCCGGGTCTGACAGCAGTCTTATCCGACAGGTCTCGTGACGGTGGCGTCACTGCCGCCAGAGACCTCTAGTTGGCATCTTGTCGATCGATAATATCGCGTTCGTATGTCTAGCGTACACTAAGCCGTAGAGTCGCTCTCCGAAGTTTTGCTTCTAGTCTTGGTACCGCGTTCTGGATTATGCAACCTTCTCGTTTTTCTACAATGACTTCAATCTCTCCCTTCTACAATCTCGCGATGCGGTCTTTAAGCGCCGACACTCTCTCGGGTCTCGCGTAGATCCTGAGTTTCAGTCGCGATATACGTGTGTGATAATCGCGCTCTCGTATCCATATGCTCTCTCTTCGCAACTCAGACCGAGCTCGCTCACTAGAGATTATACGTCTCGCTATGAACTGGCGGCGTGACCTCCGGGTGGCCTCCGGCACCGCCTGTAAGGGGTAACTTGATGTTCATATCACGCATCCCAACAGCATGATTTTTTGTGATTCTCACACCGAGATTTTGACCAGAAGATAGATCTTTTTCTGCCTGCCACCATGCTCTTTTACATATCCATTTTTCTAGCTTTCTGTGCTTCAGTAAAACTTCCATTCGCGCGTATTCACTATAAATCCAATAATACAGCAGCCAAGTTACACTATTTCACATATAGATGTGAGAACTACTTTCGACAGTAATCCATCGATCATACTTGAGCGAGATCTTCATCTTCCAAAAGCAAAGGACTATTTCGGGTTACCTGCTAACCGGTCTATCTTCGGAGTCTGTGTGTAGGACAAAAACCTCTATCTGGTCTCCTTCTTTTTACGCTTTCACCAGTTAAATATCCCTTTATGCGGTACAAAGCTTTATTGTCGCTATTCACCACTGAGCTGAAACTGTCTTACACACAGGTAACGCTCCTCTCAACGAGTCCACTGTGAAGATCTCTAGTGATCTTAATAGTGTTATAGTGCGATTTATCTCATTCTTGTCCCCGCGTGATATGATCATTGGGGATCATTCTTTTCTTTTTTCTATAGTACTTTCTTCCCTCACATTTTCTTTCTCCACAAACCGATACATGGCATCAGATATTCAGACGATTCGTTCGACCGATAATAATTCTTTCATGATCTCAATCGAATGTCATTGTAATGCCCATTTTCATCAAATAATGAAAATTCGGGTATGCTCTGATATCCATACTCCCATTATAGGCTTTAGACTCAATGTTATCTCCTCGCTCCATTCTCATATTAACTGTGCATCCTTATATTATCCAACTAAAGATTCTGTTTTGGTCGTTTAATCACCACTGACTCTTCACTGCATATAATAAAATGTATCGCATGTTATATCCCGGTTCGTATAGGAATACTTAACTTTTCATCAGCTCGGCGTTGTAAAGGGTATAGCCCATCTTTTTGCTTCAAAAGGTGAGATCACCCTAGTTTCTCAATTGCAATATTGATATCATATATAGAATGCTACATCTGATCCTGCATGCAACTCCAAGTAGCCATTACATGGTAAATAATATGATCGGCTAAGTAGGCAAGAGTAAGTCATTTCAGCCCGAAGAAAAATAATTACGAAGGCATATCACTAAATCGAATATCTAATCATTATACTGGCCTTAGATCGAGAGGTGTTTTAAAAAAATGCGGGATTATGGCTTAGTAAGATGGCCGCTACTGAAATATTGTCTTAATTGAAGCTTATGAAGCTATTCGTTCAATCACCAATTCAGCCCCTTGGCTTTGTATTTTAGCCATTAATACCTCCTCTATTCGATTACAAAAATCGCTGCAGTGACGAATCGTCCAGTTCAGGTCATCGGAATGCATTCTTTTATGAATCCTGTGCGGTGAGAAGTTAGTCGAGTTAATCGTGGCTCATTGCAAAACTTCTGGATGAATTCATCTATCAATCATAGGAACTGGTTGGGTCTAGGAGTCTAGGAAGATGCCTGTGAAGTAAATGATATCAGGCTTTGTCCGACTAACCAATCCTTATTTGCATCTGCTCAATGAAGCAATCTATACCTTATTTGGAAGTTGGTAGCGGGCGTGCATGAAATCGATACGGTGATGGAAACTAGGAGGCCACATCGATGGACACTCAATTGGCTGATTTTTATAGACTGGATGTTCTGTCTTCGATTCTGAAAGTGCTTCTGAGTTTCGGTAATCCTAAATATGTTCATGCCCAACTTTTAGTAAATATAGGTAACTGCTGCGCTACAAAAGGAATTAAATCAGGTGAAGATCTATCAAATACCTAAAGGCAGCCAGACAGTTTATTCGTTGTCTCGTTTTTCTAACTAATTCAATATGCATCTCGCAGTATTCTGGAAAATATCGCGATAGTGGCAGTGGCTTATATCGTCACTGAAACTTTTTGAATCTTAAACATTACGGCTGGAAAGCATCGAAATTTTGAAGCTGTAGATGTGTACTCCCATATTCTAGTGTGTATTTCATATGAGGATATGGCGGCGATGGCTTTCATCTTCCAGTCTACTTTTCTAAACTCTCGTTTTAATCAATGACGTCGAATTCAGATGGATACACGCACAGAGATAGTCCGATCCTCCTGTCGTACCGTACTCAGCTCTCAGAGAATCGAGATCTACTGTAGGTTGGTTAGTTATTTTTTGCGGGCTAATCCTATTTATAAAAGTTAAGCTTCGTCACTTGATACGCGAATTATTGGAACTACAAGGACATTGTCTTGATAGTATGATTGACCCATTGTTACGCACCCTGATTCTATTGATTTATCTGAAGCAGATATTTCCGAAATTGTAGGCCATCAAAAGCGAGGGAGAAAGCTATT
>Ga0163217_1092307_pt1 | contig 13774 bp, 22 predicted proteins | sample SynspAceP_FD_185933 | JGI IMG/M metagenome (GOLD analysis project Ga0163217, IMG submission 185933) | Saline lake microbial communities from Ace Lake in Antarctica - Synechococcus sp. Ace-P (PacBio error correction) | ecosystem: Environmental > Aquatic > Non-marine Saline and Alkaline > Saline ... | reverse complement strand
TAGTAGTAACACCCTACTCGAACAAGCCGAGAAGATTAAGTGATACCTTCCTTCCAAGAAAAATTTTCTAATCGCTCCTGGGCCTTATTGAGCAACCCAAAGAAGCATCACGACGTCGATCTGAGAAACCGGAACATCAGCTGGAGCGCCCGTAGTCCAGAATGAATCCCCGACGGCATCGGGCCGCGTCTTTCGGTCAGTCCCGCACATTGCGCGCTGAATGAAAAGGCGTGGCTGTTGGCATAGTTGGCGCGGTGTGCCTGACTCGAGCACTCAACGGGATTCTTGTTAGCGCTCTTCTGCTCACGGCCCTGTTCTCGGCGTCTCCCATGGCTTTGATCAGGATCCAAGTCCTAGCCTCCCTGTGATGTCCGATCCGGCCCACATTCTGCGGCGCCAGCCGCGCTTGTCCAGTAACGCTTTGCAGGCCCAGACAATTCGTCATTGTTGTCGATGCTCTTGGAACAAAGTATTTTTATGGTAATAATAACTATACCTTCAAAATAACCACGCCACCATAGACAAGCGGCGAAAATCACCTTGCATAATCATGATCAACGAACACACATGGCGGACCCCATGGATGGGTCACGCGGCTTACGGGCTGGTGGAGCTTGGGGCTGAATAACGGCACATCAGGGCGCTCTGGCCTGGGCTGCGGCCGGGGCAGCGAAATCCCGGGCGAATTCAGCTTGATGAGAGCCGTTTGACCTGAAAAGGCCGCCTGTAACGGCCGGCTGCTGTCGATTGCCGGATACCTTGATTGTGGTTTCACGGCGGTTAATCCGCGCCCGCCGGAAATTCGAGATGCGGACTTGGAGGTGCGACTACTGAGGAAGTACGCCTCCGCGCGTGCCGCGGCGAAATACGCTATCGTATCGAATCCGCTGCCCCCAAAAACCGTCACATGACAAGGATCCACTCAGGAGCAATTGCTTGCCGGAGCCTTGACCCGGGCGTCGATGCGATGATCGCCGAAGGTGTTTCCACACGAAATCAAGGTCCGGTTACGGCCTCGATATTGAAAACAGTGAAGATTGCTGCGCGCTGCCAAGGCTTGTGCCGAAGCGCCGTCAGATCGGGTTCAGGACCAGCTATCTCGGGCGCGCACGCGGTGCCGCCCGATACCAAGGGTCGTGACGCGCACATATCGACGAAGTCTGCCATCCCGGACTTGGAAGCCGGCCCACATGACCGAAGGTCTTGTTGATGCGGCTAGTGATGGTTCCTGCAGGGTCAGTGCCTTTACGCCGGATCAGATCGCCCGCGTTATTCCTCGACAAAAAGCATAAAGCATCTCGGAAAATTCCAGCTCAGAGAGCTTGCACGCCAGCAAAACGAGATAATCACAACCTCCGGTGGTGCGCAAGTTCTGTGCCACGCGAGCTATTGCTGCTAATGTCTGCGACCATCTTGAATATGCCAACGCTACGGACGCTAGGTCGCGCCAATAAGTGCAACAAATTAAGCGAAGGCACCGTCGCCTGGGGTGATCTCCTGCTCCGGTGCCAGTGTTATTAACACACTGCATGAATACCGTCGCGCCTTCCAATCGATGCTCGTTCCAGCACACGGCACGGCGTACTGCGTGTCGAGATCCGGACTCATCCGCGCAGAACAATTGACCCATCGCTGACGTTTTTATGCATGAATACATCGCCTCGCACCCTGTTTCGCATGATGCCGGAAGAGGCGTCGTTGCGTGTGCCGCTCATACAAGAAACGCCGCCCGTGCGCTTGGCCTTCGACGACTGTGGGATGAGGTGCACAGATCGGCCTGCGTCGCCGACCTCGCTGTTTGGACCGTCCAGCATCTGAACAAGACACTGGCTTACCGCATTGGATTCTAGAGCCCGCTGCTGGAAGCGGATTTAGGTTGGAGGCGCGCTTATGACGCTGACGCTATGCCCGGCCAAGCGACGCTGGTACCAACTCAACACTCATGTTACAGTGGTGTGGCGGATATTGTTCTCTCGATGACAGCGCCTAGCGAATACCGACCCGAGTGCTCGTATTTAGGTTCACTGGGCAAACATCGAGGCAAGGCCGCGATCGTGTTTGCGTTTCAGCTGCCAGCCCAAGGGCGGAACTTAGCTGGTCTCTATGGTGTCAACACAGTGTCGGTTAAAGCTGGCACAGCGTCCGCATCAAGCCGGGACACGCGCAGCTGTCAAATGCGCAACTCCTGATACATGTCGCACTGCTGCGGTGTTGGCAGTGAGGCGCCCTGCAGAGGACGACCACCCGGCCTTTGGATGAAATGGCTCTTCCGAAGCTGCCTCCTTCGGGCCCAGGCGACGCCCGGTGGCATCGGCATCCCACCTGGAAAAACCCTGTCGGTCATTCAGGAACATGCTGGCCAAGGGCGTCACGGCCCGTGATCCGAGCCAGGGTTCTGTCGGCGCTTCGGCGATCTCGATCTGGCGCCACTGAACCGGCGCAAGCGCCATGATGCCTGCTACGACCACCATTTGCTATGATGCCAAAACGGCGATGGATCGCAGTGGGGAGCTGTGTGAGAGCCCAAAGCGAAAAAATGACGCGATCTTTGAACGGCGAGAAACAAAACGCAAATAAAAAGGATTAAAACTTTCTCCCGGCCAATCGCGCCCATCGAGGAGAAGGCACACTCGCTGCACCGAGGGCTTGAAGCCCGCACGTACTGGCGCCGAAAGAAGGTCTCGCCTGTATCAACGGCACGCAATTTCTCCACAGCCACTGGCGCGAACTGGTTTGGACCTCATTTACCTTCCGCCATCCGCAATCTTCAGGCCAGTGTCGTCTCGTCTGTCTTGTCGACCGACTGCCGATCATGTGGTGGTACCGCCGCCGCTCGAGGCTGGCATTCCATGCTTTCGCGGTCATGTGGCAGATCGGGATGTCGCCCGCGCTATGCGTGCGGGTTGTTGTCGGAGATTGAGGATGGGTCTGACAATCGCGAAGTCATTCAGCGATGGCGATTCCCTGCGTGTCAAGGGATCCGTACTGCATCGCTGCCAGCCACAGTGCGGCGCAGGCACATCGATCGTCTTGCGACTTTGCCCCGATCAGACGCTGGAGGTGAGCGCCAATGCGGTGTCTGAACAATCCGCTGGTGGCTTGGTCGCTGAGGCAAGAATGTTTCGGGCGGGCATTTTATTCCTTGACAAATATTCATGCAGAACCCCGTCGCTTTCGCTGCCGACCAGATTGCGCTGCGAATTGCCGAGATCGGCGCCATTTACAGCGCCGCGTAGCACTTATGGTCGATCGCGACCCTGTCGTTCGGATCTGCCCGCCCGAGTATCCTTGACAACCGGCGCGAGGGCTGAACTTTAGGACCCCTTGATGATCGCTGAAGTCACACGGCGGCACTGATGAGTCGAGAATACATAGCACTCAGGCCTCAACTCCCTGTGCCCGTCTCGACAAGACTCCCCACACCGACATCGGCCAACAGGTCAAGGACCATTGTTCTCAATTTGGCCGCCCATGGTGCCGCGGCGTCTGTTGCGTGAATGACAATCTCAATGTCATCATCGGCGTAGAATTGATGTGCGCCAGCGCAAGGCGTCGAGTTCGCGCGCCGCTGGCACCACAAGCCTCGTTTGCGAGGCGCGATCGAGGAATTATCGCTCCTGAATTCGCCACCACTGACCTCGAACTATGACCCGGTTCATGTGCTGGCTTGACGTATAGCCAAGGCTGCGGGCGCTGGTGGCTGTGGGCCGGGTACCAGACCGTGTGCAAGGCCGCCGAACTGCTGAAGGGAGCGGCAGCCGCTTCATGACTCCCATCACGCAAAACGTGGCAATGGTCGTCTGGTGCTCGGGTTGCCGCTTACCGGCACCCACGTCCTGGCCGATATTTTCGCCCCTGGACGCCGCTCGGCCAAAACGCTGGGCGGACACCGGACTTGGCCCGGCAATTATATGGTCGACCAGCTCTATGACGCGCCTGCTGGATGGCATCACCACGGGCGTGCCCAATTTCCATCGTCTTCGTTATCGACGCCACCGCGATCCGTCGGGTGAAAGCCTATTATCCGGGCCAGAACACCCACCGGGTCTTGTGCCGATGACCAAATTCTGACCGGGCAAGCACTCTGGCTGAAGAAGCCTGACACTGCGGAAAATAACCCGAGAGACGCGAGGTCGACCTGGTCAACAACGCCGTAATCACACAGCGCTCGAAGCGAGCTGGCGCGGGTCCGCCAGATCCATGGCGTTCGCGATCCTTCTATGAATTGCCACTCGATCGCTCCAACATCCCGTTCCTGTTCCGAAGGGCACTCGCTGCCCGACTTTCAATCATCATTGCCACCTAACAATGGCGAAAACCTGGCGTGCGCGCACAGATTGAAAAACCTCCATGTGGCCGAATATCTGCGCCTGCGCTGAAGACTTATTCTGGAGGTACATCCTCAATGGCCGCTACTCCAACGGGCGCTGGAACCTGACGCGTCATTAGTGGTCGTCCGGGCGGACAATTATTTCACGCCATCCAGATGGAATACTGGCGCAGAGCCACGCAATCTCGAAAGTCCGACAAGAACCTGCCGTTTGCAACTACGACCAGTACGAGCGCAGAACCGGGTGAACCTGTCGCGTTCGATCTCACATTCACATCATCAAATCACTGCCAATCTGGCAGCTCAGTTGGGGACGCCTCAAATCAAATGTATCAATTACGCACACAATCAACGCGACGTTTATCCGCCGCACCCGTGCGACGCAGATCACCGCCAAGAGTGGCTGCACTGAAAGCGCCGATTGCGGATGCTGATGAACAATTCTGCATCTCCCGACGTCGCCGAAAATTCCGCATGAGGCTCGTCGGTCTATGGGGGCATCGGCCGGTCGCGAGGACCTGGAAGGATTTTGACCAGATTGTCGCCAGAGCCTCAAGGAGGCTTCAATGGACGACGAAACGCTGGTGTCAGTGTCGGGGCAAGCCGGTCCGGCCTGGTCCGCACCCATGTCGATGCACCGCGGTCTTGATTGCCAATTCCAAATCTGGTGCCGCATTGGGCAATTGGGATACATTTTAATGAGCTCGACAAGCCGTCTCGCCATGTTACGGGTCCAGAATGACCGCCGGATCGTGGGATCTATATCGGCACGGCAGGGCCATTGCTGCAGGGCCCATTGAAAACATTTCGCCGAGGCCGGGCGCCAACATTACAATGGCGATCTTTACTGGTAAGTGGATACTTACCGGAGCCTTTAGGTGCATGGCGCGCCCAAACCCTTGGCGGCCGTGATTGGCCGGCGCCTGCTGTCTCGCCGTCGAGTGTGACGAGACTCGCATCGATTTCCGCCTTCGTACTCGCTATGTCGACGCCAAAAGCCAAAGACGCTCCGATGAGGCGCTGGCCATGATCGACAAGGTGGACCAAGGCTGTGTTGAAGCCAAATCCGTCGCCTTGTCGGCAACGCAGCCGATGTGTTTGTTTGGAACTTGGTCGAACGCAATGAAGGGCTGGCGGCCCGCGACCCCAGACATCGTTTCACCGACCAGGACCTCCGCACATGATCGCTGCATGGCTACTGTCCACAGGGATGGAATGTCGCCGAATGGGCGCGAGAAAGCAGGAGAAGCGATCCAAGGCGATCCGAAAAGGCGGCGCGTGCACAGCATTGAAGACCCATGTTGCGCGATGGTCGCCATTTCTGGAAACGGCCGGCGTGCCGACACTGATTACGGCAAACAATATTCGCCAGGTGGCCCAAGTGACGAGGGCCTCGTAAAACGCTTTCGCGTTCCCCGGCTTTTGTGCCTTGCCTACATTCCGGCCGCTTGTTTTGCCGTGGTATTGGCCCGTTTCCCGCTGGGGTAGCGCTGTCGGGGCGACCCCTCTGAGGAGCGAGTGCTTACAAGAACCGACGCCCAAGATGAGGAAAAACTGTTTCCGAACAACCCCACCTGCACGCCTGGGCTCGATATGGCCCGGAACGCCATCGCCTTCCAGGGCCTGCCGGCGCGTATCTGCTGGATCGCCTGGTGCGTGACCGCCACCACGTGCTCTCTGGGTCTCCCTCGCGTTCAACGAGAATGGTCGCCTCGGGCGAACTCAAAGCCCCGATCGTCATCGGCGCGATGCGACCTTGATTCCGGCTCCTTCGCCTTCGCCTTACCAACCGCCCGAACCAACAAGCCATGAAGGATGGTTCCGACGCTGTCAGCGACTGTCGCTCTCATTGAACGCTTTTTGTCAACACGGCTTCCGGCGCCACCTTGGGTTCGATCTCCACGCATTTGGCGTCCGCGTTGGCTATGGGCCTTCTCGCAGCATTCCGCATGGTGTGGTTGTCGCTTGGATGGCACGAAGCGCAGTCCATGTGCTCGAGCGCGTCTTGTGGAACGACCGGCTTCCGGCGTTTGGCGTCATGCTGATGCCGGTAACAAATCGCGCTCGATTGCGCGGCGCAGGCGGAACCACAGGGCCTCAATCATAGCCCGCAATACTGGGTGAATTTAAACTGAGAGGACTGATTATGCAGAGAAGAAAAAATTCCTGCAAGTCGCCGGCGTCCCGGTAGGCGCAGCAGCCTGCCCCAGCACTCGCCACGCTGCGATTGCGCCCCGGACAAGCGCCAGTGCGAAAATGGTCACCGCATGGCCGGACGAACCTGCCGGGACCCGGCGTTGGCAGACCCAGCTTCTGGCCGACCGCAGATCACCACTCGACGTGCGGGCGGCCGCATTAAAGCACCCTGAGGTTACCAAGCTCTATTGCAGCCGGTGTAATGCGTCCCGGGCCCGGGTGTTTTTGACGACCGTGTCCGAGGCACCGCCGAACTTTATCACCGCGGTTCCTGCTTATTGGGCTCCAAGTCCCGCAAAGGGCATCCTGCTGGTTCGGTTTCCGCAGCCTTTCGCGCCCTCCGCGCTTGACGAGCAGTTCTCGGCTGAGAACGCTGCAGCACGGTGGCGGGCAGGGCTCGCTCTCATTTTACATGAATGTTCGACTCGGGTCCGCTTCGGCTGTCAAGGCCGTTTTCCTTGTGACTGGCAACTCCGAGTCCCGCAGTTGGATCGCTCGGCGTGGGTGTGCTGCCATATACACGCACATATTCAATAAGCCTCCGTTGAAGATCTCCCAAGGGCCTGAAATTCCGCACCACCGGCCTGCGTCGGAGGATGGGCCAACAAGCTGGGCATGCATCAGAAGACCACCATGACGCCGGCCGGCAATGTTTCCAGGCGCTTTGCAGGGACTGGCGCATCTCGATGCCGAGCGAGTTATGGTTGTATCGGAGTTCACGGATGCGCCAGCGAATTCCGCGCTCAGGCATCTACCTGGTCGCCAAAAACTACTATGTTTGCGGCGCGGTGTCGGCGAGCCGTCGAGTCGGCGGGACGAGAATGTTATGCAACAAAAGAGAGTCAAACGAACTGCGGCCTTTCGCGAACTGAGTCCAACCTGAGATCTGCCAGGCAGCGTGAGTCTCGTGGCTTGCGAAAAGCCTCTACAATCCGGGTCTGGACCGAATACACCACCAAGGCCGCCAGTCATTGATAGACTTCTAGGTAACTCCGAGCATGGACGTCTATGAGTTCGCAAGCTGCCTGACAATGTCATTGTCGCCATGGGCAAGGCGGCTGAAGAGCGTCGTTGACGAATTGCGCCAGAATGGACGATGAACTGGTCTAAGCGCATCACCGAGAGCTTTTACGTTCCTATCGGGAATCTGGTCGGTGGCTTACATGACCATATGCCGACAACGGGCAGATGAATGCCCGCGCCACGCGTCTCTTTGCGCTACTATCGGTGCCTCGTCCGTGATTGCTCACTAAACCAAGACTTTTCGACCGGCGCGGGCAAGCTTCCTTTCGCGCCGGTCACCAGAGCAAGAGGGCGAACTGCATGCAGCGTCTGCTGATATCTTGCATCGATCAGCCGTGGCCACGGCGAGCGTTTCATCCGCTGGCTGGCGCTGTTTGATGGTGTTGGCTGCAGGTTCGCCATTCGTGGTCGGCCGCTATGTCTTGGCCGTCAACTTCATCGCCGCCAGGAAAGTTTCTCTACATGCATGCAACTCTGTTCATGCTTGGGTGCAGCCTACACGCTGTCTGGTCGACAAGCATGTCGCGTTAGGAGTGTGTATACTATACGCCAAGGCGACTGGACCGGCCCGCCGCCGCATTCGATATTTTCGGCCATCTCTTCCTGTTGATGCCGTCTCAGATGTGGTGCTGCTCTTACTGGTCCTCGCCACCATCGCGTGCGTTAATTCCTGGGAAAATTCTTTGAAGTCCATTTTCTGTCGGCAAGCGGCAGTGCACGCTGGTGTTTCTGCTCAAGTTCCCTGATCCCCGGTTCTGCATCCTTTTGATGCTGCAATCACTTGTCCCTGCTGGGATTCAGGCTTCATTCTGCACAGACACGAATGCGCGCTCAAGGCCGGACGAAATGTAGCCAGTTATCCTCGATCTCATTCATGTTCGCGCACTTATGGCGCCATTTCTTTGTAGTGCTTTTCGGTTGTCGTTCTCGCCATCTGCAGGGTAGCGGTTCGTCTTTGCACTATCGCTGGGGCGCTCGGACTCATGGACATTCACGCTGAGGCGGCGCCACCGGCCAGCGCGTTTTCGGGTTGATTCTCCAAATCAGGTGCTGATCGCCATTCCGCTGTTCGTTTTTGGCTGATGGCGCGGTGCTGGAGAAAAAAGCCGTATTGCCGAAGGAACTGCTCGACACCATGGGGCGCAGTTTGTTTCGGGCAGTTGCGCGGCGGCTTGGGCATATCCGTGGTTGCTGGTCGGCCGCGCTGCTTGCAGCTTCCACCCGGCATCGTCGGCGCCACCAGTTGTGGCCATGGCCTATGATTCGACGCTGGAACCCGACCATGCTGCGGCTTCCGGTTTATGATCCGGCGCGTCGCCTCCGGCATCGTCTGCCACCGCCGGCACTTTGGGCAGATCATCCCACCCTCGACCGGGGGCGAGAGGTGGCTTTTGGGTTTAACGCAAGCTGATCATTTTTGGCCGACGCTGTCCACCACGTGTTTCAGCAGCGCTCGCTCAGTATGAGCAGGGCAAGTTCTCGGTTTGAGCACTGTCGGTCCGGCCAGTTTTTTGCCGCCCCCCATTATCCCCGGGTCCTGACACATATTGGTGCTCTATCTGATCTACATCTGCTGGTGGCACGGCCTGATCGCCCTGGCGATATGCCCCTGCAGCGTTCTGTGACCAACACAAAGCCCGGATCCGCGCGAAATCATCTACGGCAACTCTTTTTGACCGCCGGGTACTAGCTGATTTTCACAGTTCTCTCGGCGCTTATTTCTTGGCTCGGTTCAAGTTGTCGCAACCCCCACGAAAGCCGGGAGTCCCCTTTACCGGGTCAAGCTGCGCAGCTGATTTTGACTCATTCGGGCGGATGCCAATTCGGGGGCCTTGTGTTGGTGATGGCCCGGCATGGTCGGTGTTGCGTCAGGCAAGAACCCTCGCGAATCTCCAGTACTCTGGTGCAGCCGCCAACTGATTTGCTTGCTCGAGGGCATCCGTGTCGCCAGGCTGTTTTCCGGTTCCGCCTGCACGCGAACACGATCTGGGGAATCGGCTCGCTCTCACGCTTGGTGGCTTTTATGATAGTGAACTGACCATCATCGGGGCTCGGTAGCGTATCGCTGACCGCTTTTCCGCGCCCACGTTCCGAACCATAACCCTGCATTGCCGCTGTTCCAATTCCAGCCCTTACGATGACGGCCATGATTTTTTGCCACCACTCCTTTGTCGGTCGGGCATGTTAGTTTCACTGTGTTCATCGGCCTTTGGCGCGGCGAAGAACGGAGTGAGCGCATATCCTCGCCTAGACATGCCGGCGCGCCCCAATGGGCGCTTGCTGTTCTGCATATGAGCCTGCGTTTTTGTCCTCGGCTTTCTTCCTCGATTTCGTCGAGATCTCGGTTGACCGTGCTGCCACTATCGCGCGCGCGATCTACATGGGCACGATCCGATTCTGGCAGGTGTTCTGCTGGCGATCAATCTGCAGACCAGCTTCCTCACTCCCGCCCTTTTGGTTTCTCGCTGTTCTATCTGCGCGCGCGGCGCCGCCGGCGGAAGTCGACCACCGGGCCAGGGTATACGCCAAGGTGTTTGGTGCCGTTCATCCCACAACTACAGATCATCGGTATTTCTGTTTGGGTCTGGCTGTTTGCCGCAACTGCAACCTGGGCTGCCGCGGCGTTATTTTCTAATGCACGTTATCGTTCAAATGAGCCGTTTGAACGATAACGTGCATGCACCCAATTTCAAAGAGTTAAAAACCGGGCATCCTATTGGACGTCGCGGCGGTTTACTGACGCATTGAACGGCTTGTCTGGTTGACCGGGGCGAGGAGCACGATCCCAAAACCCCGTGGTTCATTGATTTGAATCAAATGCCGCCGAAGGCAGATGTATTTCATTTTCGAGATAGTCATCGCAGCCGTATTTCGAGCCTTCGCGGCCTTGACCGGATTCTTGACGCGCCGAACCGGTGCCACTTCGGTGGAAATCAGACCGGTGTTGACACCACCATGCCATTATTCAGAGGGGCGCTTCGGCGACCTGGCCCAGACCGTGAAAAGGTCGTTGGCGTAGAAATACGACGCCAGACCGAAGATGTGTCATTGGCCTGGGGCGCATTGACATCGTCGGACTGAATCGGAATTGAACAAACGGTTGCGACAGGCCGAAGGTTTCCTCCATCGGCGACCGTCACTGTCGCGTGCGGTGACTTCCGGTCAGGGCTCGTCGAGGGCTGGACGAAGGTGTGCACGTGCCGGAGATTTGTACGCGGTCAATCAAAAACCAATTCCTTGGCTGTGCCGTGCAGTCAAGGCACCTATGGCGAGCCCTTGCTCTTGGGCCATTTCTATCTCCGAATAATGTTTCCGCTATGACCTTATAGCGTAAACCGCGTCTTTCGCTGGATCAGCGAGTCCCAGGTAGAGTCACTACCAGTCTTCTCTCAAAGCCGTAACGCCAGATCCTTCATCCTTGTTCCGACTGCGAAGCGAGCTTCTCGCGCGGAAGGCGTCATAGACGGCCGGACTGCACATGATTCCGATTTGGGCGCAGACGCAGATATCTGGCCATATGTTACGGTATTTCGTAGATCATCTCGCACACATATCGAAGCGGCGCAACCCCGTCGAGATTCGGCGTCATCTAAATACATCGAAATAGAACGTATGACTTACACTATGCAATTTGCCCGACCCAGTTCCATCGGAGGTCTTCTTGATCTGGGTCGGCTGACTGGCCGCATCAGGATCGGCCAACTTCGGTGGGGGGAATTTTCCCCGCTGGTTAAGGTGATCTTTCGGAATCTTGTCGTTGGAAGCCAGAACCGGCTGGACGATCGCTACTTGAGGCGCGAGCGGTAGAGTTTGGGGAAGAAAACCCCCCGCGAATTGAAAAAATAAAAAACCAAGGGAGAGCGGGGAGGCGGGGTGCCCTTGGGCACAACAGGCGATTCTGTCGGCCAGATTTTGGCCCAATCGCCAAGAGTGCCGACAGTGGGGTGTTTATTCATCCTGTGCAGCAGCTTGGAGATGAATGGCGCAGCCAACGGCGAGCGCCGCCCGATAGTCTATAGCGCTAAACGCGATACATCGCATATGGTGACAAGTTCACAGGGCGTGATTGCAGCTGAACAACAGCCAACAGGCTTGCTTGAGTCACGGATAATCGTTTTGTCCGGCTGATGGCCAGGAATTGACATCGGCCATAAGATCCGCTTATCACTCGGCCTCTTCCGCAACACTCGATAAGCTCGCACCATAATGAGAACTTCGCCCTTGGCCTCTGGCAGCGGCTTGCCCCATTTCTGCGGTCAGGATGGCGCCCAGCTATCGTCAGCGATTGTCCGCGACCCATCAGTCGTAAGATTGCTTGCGCAGCACCAGCGGCGCGTCCTTGCCGGTTTCTTGGCCCAGTTCCTTTTGCCGCCACATAGGCTGCGTCGATGGCGGGTTTTGTTTCCGCAACGCTCAGATCCGCAGAGAGTGGCGATGGATATCGCCGGTGGGACGGGTTGAGGGAAACGTCAAAGGTCTTACCGCCGGGGCTCGTCTTGATTCCGATTTCACCGCCGACAAAAGCCGCGCTCACGCAGCAGGTCATAGGGCTTTTTCAGTCGAATCTCTGCGAGAGGTTTGTGGTATTATGCATTGCATTCATTTCAGAATGAACTTCGAAAGAAATGACGAACTTCCAAGAAGGTCCGAGCGTCTTCATGAACACCGCATCCTGAATCGTTCACGGAGACAAATAGATAGCGGATGGACCAAATATGGCGTAAACTGCCACATAGTAGTGAGGAAGGATGAGACCCTCCTGTCAGAGGCGCCCGGCCTTTGACAGCATTGCGCAAAATTCAGGGCGCTTTGGCTTGGGCCGTTTGAGATCATTGAAACTCGATGGCGTTCATGGAAGCCGGGGCCGCGAATGTCGACAATCTTCCGGCAACATCCTTCACGGATTGCCTGCAAGCGTTGCTTCAGCGGTTGCCAAGCTGCATGCGCGTCGCAAAGCTGTCTTCTCGATCACGTCAAGCACTGCGCTGGGCCGCCGCGATTTGCCATTGGGTTGCCGCCATAGGTGCCACCCAATCCACCGGGTTGGCCGCATCCATGATACTGGGCACGCCCGGTGACGGCGCCAGCGAAATCCGCCAGCCAGTCCCTTGGCCATTGTCAATCAGATCCGGTGCGACGCCGTGGTGTTTTCCATCGCAAACATCTTGCCCGGCCTGGGCGAACCCGGTCTGGATCTCGTCAGCGATTCAGCAGGATGCCATGTGTGTTTCGCAGATCGCGCGCAACTGCTTGAAAAAGCCTGCCGGTACGTTCGTAAAACCCGCCTTCGCCCTGAAACGGTTCGATAATGAATGCTGCACCCGCCGCGATCGACTATCGGCCTTGACCCACCTTAGCGTTCTCAAGTGCTGCCAGCGACTGCTCGACGAGACTCCATTGCTAATTCCGTAGGGAAGGGGACGTTGATAAGCCGTTTCGCTTGGGCATCGCGCCGAAGCCGGCCTTGTAGGGCGAAAAACACCTTTGCCGGTCAAAGCCATGCCATGAACGTGGCGGCCGTGAAAGCTGCCGGGAAAGGAGATGGAACCGCAGGCGGCCGGTTGGCGGCCCGGGCGATCTTGATGGCATTGTTCCACGGCTTCCGCCCCGGTGGTCACCAAACACCCTGTCTTTCTTGTCGGAAATCACCCCGGCGCCAGCGTGTTCAGTCGTTCGGCCAGATGCGACATAATTTTCGTCCAAGGCACGACCTGCATGGCAGGTGTGGGTAAACCGGTCAGTTGCGCTTTCACCGCTTCGATCACCTTTCGGCCGTGCGATGGGGCCCGGTGTTGACGACGCAATGCCCAGCGCAAAATCAATGCTAAACGGTTTCCTTCGGACGTTCCCAGATTTCGGCATTTTCAGGCGAATCGTGCATTAAGATTTGCGCGTTCATACATACCGACGCCCGTGCGATTGGCGCCGTCTTGCGGCTTTGGATTGCGGCTTCTTAACCCATTTTCGCAACTTTCTTCATGTTTGCTGCGCTGCTGCGCTCAAATCGGCCGGGATTCGGAACACAATTTGTCCGCTTCCGTGGAATAAGATTCCATTTTCGGTATAATCGGTTTACCGGCGTCTCGCCAAAGCCGTCGTGATCACTCAAATTCCAGCATTTTAGGGTTCAAACCTGTCTGTCCGTGGTCTTTAGGTCTTGCAGCCCTGTTTGCCGAGGTGTCGATTTTGTCATCACCATGGATCCCGCCGCGCGCGGTCGGATGC